>Ga0075518_1000078_pt1 | contig 15807 bp, 11 predicted proteins | sample NGEPerA_2_FD_76970 | JGI IMG/M metagenome (GOLD analysis project Ga0075518, IMG submission 76970) | Arctic peat soil microbial communities from the Barrow Environmental Observatory site, Barrow, Alaska, USA - NGEE PermafrostAB136-A | ecosystem: Environmental > Terrestrial > Soil > Wetlands >...
AGGTCAGGGAGAACCTGGAAACGGCGCGGAGTTTCACGCCGCTGGATCCCGATGAAGAAGAGCAGCTGCTGGCGGAGGTCAGCCAGTGGGGTGACAACTTCTGCCGCCGCTGTGAATACTGCCAGCCCTGCCCCCACGGTGTGCCTATACCAAAAATACTATGGATGTCAAATTTCTACAAGCGCGACCAGGGCAACGACCCCTGGACCGTGGAAGAATACGCGTCGCTGAAAGTCACCGCGGCGGCCTGCGAGCAGTGCGGCGATTGCGAGGCGGAATGCCCTTACGATTTGCCCATTCGTGATATGCTCAAGGAGGCGGACCGTGAGCTTCGGGTCAGTTCCGGCGAGCTTGCCAAGAGAAGGATTAAAAAGGCAATGAAGAAAATCATCCCCCTCCGCAGAAGACCCGGTTAGAGGAGCCATACTTACTTTCATGACGCGACTGGGAAGAACAAATCTGGATGTTTTCAAGCTCGGCCTGGGAGGCATCCCGCTGATCAAGCTGACGCCGGCGGAGGCCCGAGAGGTTATCCGGGCGTCCCTGGACGGCGGTATCAACTTCGCCGACACCGCCGAAGGCTATGGTGACAGCGAGGAAAAGCTCAGCCATGCCCTCCAGGGCGACCGCGGCAAGTTTATCATCGCCAGCAAGTCTCCCTGCCGCGACGCCGCCGGCATGGAGAACGCCATCAACCAGAGCCTTTCCCGGCTGCGGACCGATTATATCGACCTTTACCAGGTGCACACCCTGAAAACCGCGGAGCAGCTCGACAAGGTCTTCGCGCCCGGCGGCGCCATGGAGGCGCTCAAGAAAGCGCAGACGGCCGGCAAGATCCGTTACATCGGTGTCACCGGCCACCGTCCGTCCATGCTGGTGCAGGCGATAAAGACCGGCGAGTTCGACACGGTCATGCCACCGATCAACGTGGTGGACCGCGAGGCCGAGGAGGAGTTGATGCCGCTGGCGAAGGAGATGGACATCGGCATCATCGCCATGAAGCCGGTCTGCGGCGGCACCCTGGATGATCCGGCCCTGGGCATCCGTTTCTGCCTCAATTCACCCGCCGACTCGGTTTTGGTCGGCATGAAGAGCGTGGCTGAAGTCGAGGCCAACCTGAAGACCTTCCGTGAGTTCCGGCCGCTTTCGCCCCTGGAGGAAAACGAGCTGCTGGAAAACGCCAGCCAGCTGGGCAACACCTTCTGCCGCCGCTGTGAATACTGCCAGCCGTGCCCCCAGGGCATAAAAATACCAAAGATCCTCTGGCTGGCAAATTACCATCGCCGTTACGCCGACCGCGACCCCTGGACCGAAGATGAATATCGCGCCCTGTCGGCCACCGCCGCCGGCTGCGAGGAATGCGGCGATTGCGAGCAGATATGCCCTTATGATCTTCCTGTCAGGCAGATGCTGAAAGATGCCGGCCAGGAGTTGACGCCACCGGCGGGTCTGGTGGCCAAACGCAGGATCAAACGGGTTGTGAAGAAAATCCTGCCCATCCGGAGAAGCACAGAAGATTAGTCGAGCAGACCGACTGTGACAGCTTTCAAGAAAGTTCTTAAGAATTCGAGCTATCTGCTCGGGTCCCGCCTGCTGTCCCGTCTCATCTTCATAGTCTTTGTCATTTATGCGGCCTCGCGTCTGGGCCCGGAGCTGTTCGGCATACTCGCGTTTGCTCTGGCGACGGTGGAGCTGCTGTCGTCCATCGGTGATCTCGGGCTGACCCGCTATGGGGCGCGGGAGCTGGTCCGCCATTGGGATGACCGGCCGGTGCTGGCCGGCGAGATCCTGGTCTTGCAGATTCTCACATCCCTGTTTTTCAGTCTTGGCGGCCTGCTGCTGGTGATCGCCTGGCGTCCGGACGACCCCAAGTTCCAGTTGCTCCTGCTGGGCCTGGTAGCCATTTTCCTGTCAGGGCTGGTGAACACCACCGAAACGATTTTCATCGCCGGGCAGCGTTTTTTTTATTCGGCGCTGCTGACCTTTATCGGCCGCCTCATATACGTTGGTATTGGCTTTGCGGCGCTTGCCGCAGGCGCTTCGGTGATCATGGTGATGTGGGGTTTCGTCGCCGCCGTGGTGGTCGAGTCGTTGTTCAGGATGCTGGTGGTGATCCGCACGGTGACCAGATTTTCCTTCAGTTTTTCCGCCGGGCGGCTCTGGAAGATGTTCGTCGCCACGCTTCCCTTCGCCATTGCAGCGGCCGCCAATGTAGCTTTCCTTCGGGTCAACGTAATGGTCCTGGAACTGCTCGATGGAGATGTGGCGGTTGGTGTTTTTAGTGTGGCCTTTACTCTGTTTACCCCCTTTATCTGGATACCGATGATCATCAACCGCACCCTTTTTTCCGGTCTGACCGAGGACTTCGCCAATAACCCCGATCGGGCGCGGCACAGCACCTGGCAATGGTATCGCCTGATGGCAATGGCGGGCATCCCCGCTGCGCTGGCCATCACCCTGCTGGCGGATCCGGTGTTTTCCCATTTCCCGGCGGGATACGAGGGCAGCGCCGGCGTCCTGCAGATTCTGATCTGGGCTCTGCCGTTGCTGCTGGTGATCTCCATCGGTTTTAACACTATGCAGATCATCAACCGAGAACGGGCCTCGGCGCGAGTGCAAATGTCCGGAGCGCTGGCCAATGCCGCCGCCTGTTTCGCTCTCATCCCTCCATTCGGTATCAAGGGTGCGGCTGCGGCAACCGTGGTCGGGGCCGCGGTGATGGAAGCCCAGATATACCTGGATCTCCACAAGCATTTTCTACAGCGGAAACATACAATCGTGCTCTTCTTGCGGCCGGTGGTCGGTGGCCTGGTGATGACGGCGGTGGCCTTGCCACTCTTCGGGTTCAACCCCTGGCTGGCCACTGGCGCCGGTCTGGTAGCCTACGCGGCCGCCATTCTGGTAACCGGCGGCGTCAGGATTTCCGAGCTCAAATCATTGCTGGGGAGCTGATATGTGCGGAATAGCGGGAGTAGTCAGAAATAGCGGCGCCCGTGACGGCGATGCCGCCCAGGCGCGCAAGATGGCCGATATCATCAGGCACCGCGGCCCCGATGACCACGGTCTGAGGGTAGCCGGCCAATACTGTTTCGCCCACCGGCGTCTGAGTATCATCGACCTCGAGGGTGGCCACCAGCCGATGGCCAATGAGACCGGCGATATCTGGCTGGTCTACAACGGCGAGATCTACAATTTCGGTGAGCTCCATGACGAGCTGGTTGAGCTGGGACATACATTCCGCACCCGTTGCGATACCGAGGTCATCATTCATCTCTATGAGGAATACGGCCCCGGATGCGTCTCGCGGCTCAATGGCATGTTCGCCTTCGCCATCTTCGACGAGCCGCGGCGGCGGTTGTTCATGGCGCGAGACCGCGCCGGCATCAAGCCGCTGTATTACAGTTTTGACGGCGACGCCCTGAGGTTTTCCTCCGAGGCCAAGGCCCTGGTCATGACGGCGTCGCGTCTGGTGGGTCCCGATCTGCGATCGGTAGTCGATTTCTTCGCTCTCAGCCTGGTGCAGGAGGGCCGGACCGCCTTCGATGGTATCAGCGAACTGGAGCCGGCGCACACCCTGATCTGGGACCTGGCAGCCGGCAGTCAGCCACGGACGGAGCGCTATTGGCGGTTGTCCTACGCCAATAAACTGGATCTGGGCAATGCGGAGCTGGCCGGGGAAGTCTCCAGTCTGCTCGATGACGCGGTCGAGAGCCACCTGGTCAGCGACGTGCCGGTGGGGACCTACCTGAGCGGTGGCCTTGATTCCAGCCTCGTGTCGGCCATCGCCAGCCGCTACCTGCCCAGCCTCAGCACTTTTTCCGCCGGCTTCGTCGGCAAGGAGGCGGTCGACGAACGGGTCTACGCCCGTGAGGCGGCGGCCATGCTCGCCACCGACCACCACGAGGTCGAGGTCGGGCCCGGAAACTTTCTGCAAAACCTGAGGAAGATCATCTGGCATATGGATGAGCCGACCCTGAGTCCCGGCGTCTATCCCTACTATTTCCTCTGCGGCCTGGTGGCCGAATCGGTGAAAGTGGTGCTGGGCGGACAGGGCAGCGACGAGCTTTTTGGCGGTTATCCCCGTTATCGCATGGCGCTGCTGGAGGCGGACATGGCCCGCTCGGCCCGCAGCCTGCGGCTCCTTCACCTGGCCACGGACGCACTGGAATACAAGCGGCGTTATGGTGCGGGAGGGCTGAAGAATGAGCTGCGCCGTCTCGGCGCTCCGGCGGACCGGCGCATCTACGAGATCGTCAGCGGTTTTCACCCCCGTCGCCTGCCCAAGCTTTTCAGCCGCGAGTTCCGGTGGCAGGTAGCTGATTACGATCCCCTGGCCACCTTCCAGAGGTCTCTTGATGAGTGCGACTCGGAAAATCTGATCGACCGCATGCTTTACAACGATTATCACAACATGCTCGGCAGCATCCTGCGTACCGAGGACCGCATGAGCATGGCCCATTCCATCGAATCGCGGGTACCCTTCCTCGATTACCGTCTGGTGGAGCTGGCCGCTTCGATCCCCGCCACCGCCAAGGTCAGTGGTGACCAGCCCAAGCTGATTCTCAAGCAGGTGGCCGCCAGGCAGGTGCCGGAGAGCATCATCAGCAGGCGCAAACAGGGTTTTTCGGCGCCTATCGACAGCTGGTTCATGGGGGCGCTCGGTTCCGAGGTGCGTGAGTTGCTGCTCGGCGACCGTGCCCGGGCGCGCGGCTATTTTGACACGGGTGAAGTAGAGCGTCTGCTGGCCAGGGTCCTGGAGCAGAAAAAGGATATCTGGAGAATCTGGTCGCTGGTCACTTTTGAAATGTGGTGCCGGATATTCGCCGACGGCGAAGGGCCCGGCGACCTGCAATGATATATTTTCGTCGTGAATCGCATTAACAGGTTGTCGCGGAGAGTCCGAGCGCGCCATCACCGCCAGCTCTTATTTAGTGTAAAATCCGAATAGTCGAACTGAATTATGCGCAGACTTTCAAAAAAATGGGCTAATTACCGGCGCCGCTGGTATTACCTGCGGTTGACGGAGACCACCCCTGCGGGACCTCTGTACATCAACTTAGAGCCGACCAACGCCTGTAACCTGCAGTGTTACACCTGCAGCATTGACGGCACCCGCAAGCGCGGAACCATGGATCTGGACCTGTTTCGCAGGATCATCGACCAGGCGCCGGCGGCGGGGGTCTACGAGGTGGCACTGTTCCTGGGTGGGGAACCGCTCCTGCACAAGGACCTCCCTTACATGATCAAATACGTGGAGGACAAGGGTCTGGAAACCCGCGTCTACACGAACGCCACGCTGTTGACCCGGGAGAAGGCGGAAGCCATCCTCGACTCCGGGCTGACCTTTCTGGGCCTCAGCATCGACGGCGACAACAAGGAAGAATACGAGTCCATGCGCATCGGCGCCGACTTTGATGAAACGATAGCCAATGTGAAGACCTTTCTGGAGCTGAAGAAGGCACGGGGCGCCAAAAAGCCGTATGTATCACTACAGATGATCAAACTGCGGGAGAATCCCAACCAGACCATCGACCCCGCTTTCCGGGCGCTCTTCGACGGCCTTCCCATCGACGAGATGTCGCTGAGGAACCCCCACGACTGGCGCGGCGAGAAGGAGAACATCCAGCAGAAGGAAAAAGGCACTAAATACTATCCCTGCCAGGTCTTCTGGTCGGCCATGAGCATCGCCTGGGACGGGCGGGTCGTCGGCTGCAGCGCCGACCTGAACGGCAAACATATACTCGGCGACCTGCAGGAGCAGTCGATCATGGAAATCTGGAACGGTGAGCAGTACCGGCTCCATCGCCGCCTGATGAAACAGAAACGTTACAGCGAGTTGCCCCTATGCGCCGAGTGCCATGCTTTCTGGCACGAGAAGCATCCGCGGCTTTCCCTGCTCTTGCAGATACCGCCGTTCGAACAGATGAGGCTGGGCATGCGCCGTCTGCGGCCGCGAAAATACCGGGAAGAGCTCGAACAACAGAGCCCCGGCGCCATCAGGACCAGAAAGCTGCAGCCGAAATGAGCGGCATTGCCGGCATACTCAAGGCGGGATCCGGGACGGTCACGGACGCCGAACTGGCCAGGGTCACCGGCGCCATCGCCCACCGGGGCTCCGACGGCACCAAATATTTCCATGACGGCAACCTGGGTATGTCGCACTGTTTTCTCAAGATCCCCTCCGCGGTGTCCGTCCCCCAGCCGCTCACCAATGAAGATGGCAGCCTGGCCATCGTCTGCGACGGAAGAGTCTACAACCACGCCGAGCTCCGCTCGCAGCTCGAGTCGAAGGGCCACCGTTTCTCCACCCCGTCCGATATCGAGGTACTTTTACACCTCTATGAAGAGGAGGGGGAAGATTTTCTCAGGCAGGTGAACGGCATGTACGGTTTCGCCCTCTGGGATTCGGGCAGGAGAAAACTGTTACTGGGCCGGGACCGGGTCGGGGTCAAGCCGCTCTACTTCACCCACGCCGGCGGTAGTCTGTTCTTCGGTTCGGAGATCAAGGCGATCATCGCCGATCCCACGGTCAAACGCCGGGTCAACTTCCGCGCCATGAGCGACTTCTTCGCGCTCTCCTACATCTTTGACGGTGAAACCATGTTCGAGGACATCGAGGCCGTGCCGCCCGGCTGCATTTATCACCTGGAGGCCGATGGCAAGAGCAGGATGCAGCGCTACTGGGACATGGAATTCGTGCCGGACCATGCCTGGGACGAAAAGGAACTGGTAGCCGAGGGACTTGATATCCTCACCAGGGCCGTGTCACTGGAAGTCGCCGACGTCAAGCCTCTGGGCATACACTTGAGCGGCGGTATCGATTCGAGTTTTATCACCTCCCTGGCGGCGGAGATTGACCGCGACCGTATCATCACGCTTTCGGCGGGGTTCCGGGAGCAGGAATACGACGAGCGGGGCTATGCCCGCCGCGCGGCCGAGAAGGCCGGTGTCCGTTTCGAGGAAGTAGAGGTTTTCCCCACGCCCGAAACCTTCATGGACACCATGCTCAAGGTCATCTGGCACGTGGACGAACCGACGGTCAGCCCCGGCATCCATTCCTTTTATGTACTCAACGAGTTTTCCGCCAGGCATGCCAAAGTGATCCTTGGCGGCCAGGGCAGCAACGAGCTGCTGGCCGGCTACAATCGCTATATCCTCGCCGATATCGGCGACCGTTTCGCCCGGGCTTTCAAACACCTTAACCTGCCGGCACTTTACCGTGAAACCCGGAAGACCCAGGGCTTTTTTGGCCTGAAACCGTTCAAACGGATGCTGCTGGAGCTGGGCAGCACTCCGGGCCAGCGGGCGCTTCGCATCGTCAGTACCTTTGCCCCCCAGGAGAAGGAAAAACTTTTTTCCGCCCGCCTCAAGTCGGATCTGGACGGTTACTCCACTGAGCAGAGATACCTCGAGCGTTTCAACCAGGCCAACGCCGACACCGTCATCGACCGGATGATGTACCTGGATATGAAGAGCCTGATGCCCAACATCCTGCGTATCCTCGACCGTACCTGCGCTGCCTTCGGCGTCGAGGCCCGAACACCGTTCCTCGATCATCACTTCGTCGAATATGCCACCAAGCTATCCGATGACGCGGTGCTCGATGGCACCGAGTCGAAATACATCCTCAAGAAAATGGGGGAGGGCATTCTGCGCAACGATACTATTTATCGCGACAAGTCCGGTTTTGCCGCCCCGGTGACCCCCTGGCTGCAGGGACATTTGCGCAAGGATTCCCGCGATATCCTGCTTTCTGAACGGGCGCTCGAACGGGGCTATTTCAGCGTGGATAATCTAAGATCATTTATCGACCAGCACGAGCGGACGGGCAAAGGCGTCTGGCAGGTCTGGATGCTACTGATCTTTGAGCTGTGGCATCGCGACTTCATTGACAGATAAACGGGATAAGCGCCGGTAGATCAGCGGGCTGGTAATCGCCGGCCGCAACCGGGGCAACCGCGGCGAGAGGCAGAGGGTAAGCCGAACTGAATGATTTAAAGAAAAAATCCAAGCTGGTTTTGGTATCGCCGAATCCCCTGGGGGATATGGGTTACTCGGTGGAGATACCGCTTTCCATTCTGGCCGTGGCCGCACCGGTTCATGCTGACGGTTATGAGGTAATTCTGTTCGACGAGCGGCTGCACGATGACGCCGCCAACGACCTGTTGGCCGCGGCCGAGGGCGCCTTGTGTGTGGGCGTCAGCACTATCACCGGCGACCAGCTTAAGGGGGCGATCCGTTATTCCCGTCTGCTCAAGGAGCATTACCCCGGGATGCCGATCATCTGGGGTGGTTATCATCCGACACTGTTGCCGGAGCTGACGGCGGCCGAGCCGTACGTCGACGCCGTCGTCAGGGGGCAGGGGGAGAGGCCTTTCCAGGAGATCGTCGCCCGGCTCGAGGAAGGCAGGGGTTTCGACGGTATCACCGGCGTCACCTATCGCGATGGATCCGGAGAGATCATCACAAATCCCGACCGTCCCATGGAAAGCCTCGACAATTTCCCGCCGGCGCCGTACGAGTTGCTCAATATCGAACGCTTCTTCAAAATGAACCGGAATCGCCGCGCCATTCAGTATATCTCCAGCCAGGGCTGTCCTTTCAAATGTGGTTATTGCGTCGAGCCCAGGGTCTTCGGCAAGTGGAGTGGACGCAGCGCTGAGAAGGTCGTCGATGAGCTGGCGGAGCTGGTCCGCAGGTACCGGCTGGAGCATGTCAGCTTCGCCGACGCCAATTTCTCAGCCAACCTCAAACGGGTCCGCGAGATCTGCGAGCTGCTGATCGCCAGGGAGATCAGGATCACCTGGACGGTAACCGGCAGGGCCGACCAGGTCGTACGCATAACACCGGAGATGTCACGCCTGATGAAAGACGCCGGTTGTGTCACAATGGAGATCGGCATCGAGTCCGGCTCCCAGGCGGTCCTTGATCTCGTCGACAAGCGCACTACTCCGGAAATGGCGCTGCGCTCGAACCAGATACTTAAGGAGGCGGGGATCAAGGGTGTCTATGCCTTTATGGTCGGGTTCCCCAAAGAGATCGCCGCATCGACGGATGAGATCCGCCAGACGCTGTCGCTGATCAAGAAGTTGCGCAAGAACCACCCCGATGTGGTGACGGTTACATTTTTCGCGACGCCATATCCCGGCACACCGTTTTACGATATGACGGATAACCTCGATATCAGCCGGCCTTCGACGACTGAAGAGTGGGCCTCCTGGGAATCGACCAGCGTCAGTACTCCCTGGATAACCGATCAGGAAAAAGATCTGGTAGAGCGCTGCAACAATTTTTATTTCCCCTTCGCCTATCTGAGCCATCAGAAGCGCGAGCGTATGCGCAAGCTGAAGTGGAAGCTGACGCTGTACCCGCTGCACTGGTTGGCGCTGCTGCGTTGTGGGCTCGACTTTTACGGGTTACCATTTGAATGGATCATCATGAAACGGTTGTTGCGGATGAAGCGTTTACGCCGCGTGGGCTCCCAGATCGACGCCCTGCGCGGCTATTAATCGTCCATAAAGGTGGGCTAAGTGGCAAAAACCGCGAGGGCGAAATATTTCCTGCTGGCACTACTCCTGGTGTTGGCTGCCGCTGTTTTTGTACTAACGCCGCGGAGCTATGGCCAGGAGGGCTCGGCAGTGAGTGGCGCGGCCAGTGGAAAGGCCGAACGCAAATTAAAGTTTCTGGCCGATTTTCAGCAACAGTCGTTCAGCGCCGGCGGCAGGCAACTCTCCCAGGGCGATATCAGCATAGAGGGAGCCGCCAGGATTATTCCCGGTGAAGGTCTGGCTGCCTACAAGGGCGGTGTAAACGAGATTATCGATCCCAGCTTTGAACGCACGGGTTGGGTGTATGGCGATGGGGCGGGCATAGACACTTCGATAACCAGTAAGGGCAATAGCTCGTTACGGGTAAGCGGTGAGGGCACAACTGGCGTTTTTGCCTCGCTCAGGGAGCCGGTGCCGGTGGTCACGGTACATCGTGAATCGACCACCAGATAAGTCGGTGAGACCCCCGCCGTTTCCTTCGATTGCGATTGCGTCGATCTTCAGGGGGGTGCGCTAAAGGTTACCATCAGCGCCCTCGGCGCGGATGGAGAGATACTCGGTGAAAGCTCCAGCAAGGTCACGATGCCGATGCGAGATTGGCTGCGCGACACCAAGATCGTCTTCGACCTGCCAACGGGCACCAATGCTTATACCTTGACGGTCGGGGGAGTCGGTTTCACCGGCACCTGTTACCTCGACGCTTTCATGTCAGAGCACAAGGACTACTTTACGCCATACTATGATGGTGATAGCGTGATGGGCGCGTGGGTTGAGGCGGCCACACCTCAGAATTTCAATGCCGAACTCAATGTCACTGGTAAAAAGATGTTGGTCAAGGGTGGGCTGCTGATTTTATTTGCTGTTGTAGTCGTAGCTGGCTCAATCTACATGTTTGTCAGGGGCATTATCCGCAGGAAAGTATCGTGGATGATACTGCCGGTGGTTATCTGTCCGGCTTTGCTGGCCCTGACTGCTATTTCAATGGGGGTCGGCAGGATACCCGTGGGGTGGCCTTTACTGGCAACCTTCCAGGGTTCCAGCCTGGAAATCGGCAAAACTTATTTTTATCGCTTGAGCGCGGTTGATGGAAACGGCAACGAAAGCCCCGCTTCCATCGAGGGTCGGGTCAAGACCGATTGGGTCGACCGTCAGGCCGTGCTGGCCTGGGATAACGACCCGGGGGCGGCAAGATACAGGATCTATCGCGGCGATAACTCCCGCGAGGAGGATGAATTCGTCGAGGTCGATGGCGGTACCAGTATTTACGTCGACCAGGGAAAAGAAATGGCTGTCGGCAAGCCGGTGTCCGGTGAAGTGAAGGATACGGCCACACCTCATGGTTCCAGGTCCCTGAGGCCAGATACCGATGTAAGGGTCAGTAACGATATAGTCGGTCTGGACGCGGAGGATGATTTCTGGGTCACTGATGAGCTCCAGCTGGACTTTGCTACCGGTATCCCCTTCCGGCCCTGCTCATTCTTTGAGATCGGTAATCCGAAAGAGGAGACGAACTTTGCGGCTTCAGTACGATATGTCCCTTCCTGGGGAGACGGCGGACCACATATCCTGCCGATAGACAAGGGCAAGGGGCAACCGGAAGCCGACTACGGCAGTGACCCAATTCCAGAGCTGAAGCGCGGAGCGGTGATCAGGTATGTGGCGGCACAACTGGTCGAACCATCTGGCGCACTGCAACTCGGAATGCATTTCTGGTACCGTCTTAATGATGGCGAGGTTAAGCACATCTATATTGAACACGAAGCCGAATTAACAAATGATGTACTTATCATAATATCCAAGCGCTACTACCTGGATTATTTCAGCGGCAACAGTATCGCTCGCAGCTTCGCCATCATCCAGGGAGCGGTTGACGGAGCGGCCGTGGATACTATTATGGGATCAGGCACGGTTCCCGAACGATTGCAGTTGCTTGACTGGCGGGTCCCGCTTTGATCGAGAAAAAGGAAGAGCACATGAGTAATAAGGTAACACTTGTATTTCCGCGCCTGAAGCGCGAAAGCAGCGTCTGGGCGCCTTTGCCTTTGCAGGCTGTCGCCAGCCCGTTAATGCAGGCCGGTTTTGATGTGGAGCTGGTGGACGGCCGCGTCATCCATCCCCACCTGCCGCGCATATTGCAGGCCGCCCGTGGTTCGCTGTACGTTGGCCTTTCAGTTATGACCGGCTGGCAGATCCATGATGCCATCGCCATCTCCAGGGCGATCAAGGAAGCATTTCCTGACATCCCCGTGGTCTGGGGCGGCTACCACGCCAGCATGCTGCCAGAGCAGACACTGGCGGAGACCTATGTGGATTATGTTATTCGCGGTCAGGGACAGCTGGCGGCAGTAGAACTGGCTAAGCGGCTAAGAGACGGCGAAACCGTTGAAGGCGTGACTGGACTTTGTTACATGAAGGACGGCGCGGCGGTCGTCGCCGACTACCCCAAGCTGGTGGACATCGACCAGTTCCCATCTACTCCCTATAACATCATTGATATGGAGAAGTACATGGTGCCCGATCTGGGCAGCCGGTCGATGAAATATTTCTCTTCCCAGGGCTGTCCTTTCGGTTGCGGATTCTGCGCTGAGACTTCCATGTATGGCCGCGGCTGGGTAGGTTTCTCACCCGAACGGGTGGTGGACGACCTGGAGCGGCTGGTCAAGGATTACGGTGTCAACGCTGTTGACTTCGCCGACACAAATTTTTTCGTTAGCAAGAAACGGGTGCGGGCCATCTGCGAAGGAATCATCGAGCGCGGTCTCGACCTCAAATGGGCTGGGGACGTGCGTACCAAACAGTTCATAGATTTTCCCGAGGATCTCAGACAGCTGGTCTACGATGCCGGTTGCCGGCGGCTGTTGCTGGGCGCCGAGTCCGGTTCCCAGCAGGCGCTGGAGCACATCGGCAAGCAGACCACCGTGGATGACACCCTGCACGTGTCGCGGATCTGCAATGACCTCGGCATAATCGCCCGCTTTACTACCATGTTCGGTTTCCCCGGTGAGCCGGAGAAGGATATTGAGGCCACGCTGCGTATGATTGAGGGGATCAAGGCCATCAACGAGGACTTCGAGGTTCACGGATTCTTCTTCGCCCCTTATCCGGGCGCGCCCATGTACCAGGAAGCCGTGAGGCTCGGCTTCAGGCCGCCGGAAACCCTGGAAGCCTGGGCCGACTTCGACCTCACCGAGCTGCACACCCCCTGGGTGGACCCCGTTTACAAGGAAAAAGTTGACATGATTATTGATTTCTACATGCCCTTCGCTTCGCCGGGCCCCGAGCTCAAGCGCCTGATGGCCGGAGGCGGCCCCAGGGGTTACGCCTACCGCGCCATGCACAAGCTGGCGGCCTGGCGGGTCGGCAGCCGTGACTTCCGGGCGCCCCTTGAGTGGCAGCTCAAAAAGCGGCGTACTGGCAGGAAGTAGAGGCATGGGCGATAACGAAATCATCATCGGCGGCTCGAACGGCGGCGGGAAAGAAGCAGCCGCCCCTGGTGACGCGCCGTTATCGACCTTCGAAGAGGCCGAGCGTCAGGTCGACTGCGCCGTCTGTGGCGGCGCCTTGCAGCGTCCCATGTGGACGGTCAGGGATACTCTGCTGGGTTCGACGGAATCCTACCGCATCGTCCGCTGTCCGGATTGTGGCACCCTGAGAATGTCGCCGCGCCCGACCTTTAACGAGCGCCGCCAGTCCTTTACCGACCTTTACCCGCTCTTCGACTGGGCTTTGGGACGCAAGCGCGCCCAGGCCGACCAGCGTATCGGCCGCTTCGCGGCCCAGATAAACGAGATCAACCGGCGCCAGCGTCCCGGCACTATCCTCGACGTCGGCTGTGGCGACGGCTATTTTCTGCTTGGCATGCAGCGTCGCGGCTGGGAAGTACGGGGCATCGAACTCCACGAAAAGGTGGCCGCCTATGCCCGGGACGAGCTGGGGCTTGATGTCCAGGGTGGCGCTGAGGACGAGGTCAATTGGGGTGGCAAGTATGATTGCATCACCTTATTTGGCGTTATCGAGGACCTGGACGATCCAAACGCATGTCTGCGCCGCTGTCGCGAACACCTCAAAGATGGCGGCCTGCTGGTGGTCCAGACCCATAACATCGCCAGCTGGGAAGCGCGTTATTTCGGGCCTCACTGGTTCAACGTCGAAGCCCCGCGACATGTCTGGCACTTCTCGCCGGAAACTTTGGAAAAACTCCTGCAAAACAATGGCTTCAGGCAGGAGCACCTGTTACACTACGGGGCGGCGTTCGTCACCGAGCGCAGCATTGAAAACCGCCGCGGCAAGGTTTTTCCTTCCTCGTTTTTTGACCGGGTCGTTCGCAAGACTATCGTGGCGCCCGCAGCCGTGATAACGCCGAAGCTCGGGCAGGGCATTGAGATCGAGTCCTATAGCCGGAAAACCGGCAGTTAAACAGGTTCTTTCATGAAATTCATCTTTTTCTTCCCGCTGACAAATGCGAACAATGGCCACAAGGTCAGCCCGCCTCTGAGCGTGCTGGCCTGCGCCGCGCCGCTGATGCTCGATGGCATCGATGTTGTGGTTGTCGACGCCCGCGTCGAGCCCGACTACGAGCGGGTCGTGCTTGAGAAGATGGACGACGCCGACCTGCTGGGCGTCAGCTCAATGACCGGCTACCAGATCGCCGATGGACTCAAGGTGTCCGCCGCTGTCAAGGCGAAGTATCCCGGCAAGCCGGTTGTCTGGGGCGGCTATCATCCCTCACTGCTCGCCGGCCAGACTGTCGACGATCCGAGCATCGACATCGTCGCCCGCGGCCAGGGCGAGGTCACCTGCCTTGAGCTGGCTCGCTGGTTGCAGGGCGAGATGGCGCTGGAAGATATCAACGGCCTGACCTTCAAGCGGGACGGCGAGGTCGTCAGCAACCCCGAGCGCGCGGTCACCGACATCAACGAGTTCCCGGCGATGCCCTACGATCTCATCGATTTTGAAAAGTACCTCGAGTTCAACCGTCGCTACCACAACGACAATCGCCGCGCCATCAACTACGTGTCCAGTTTCGGCTGCCCCCACGCCTGCGGTTTCTGCTCCAATCCCGAGGCCTACGGGCGCAAGTGGAAGGGACTTGCCGCTGAACGCGTGGTGGCCGAGGTGACCGGCCTGGTGGAGCGCTATGACCTGGAGCGGGTCTATTTCGACGACAACAACTTTTTCGCTTCCAAGCGCCGTGTGCGGGAGATGTGCAAGGGATTCCTGGCCTCGCCGCGCAAGTTCGAGTGGTTCGCGACGATCCGGCCAGCTCAGGTCATGGCTTTCAGCGACGAGGATCTGCAGCTGATCCGCGATTCTGGCTGCACAAAGTTTATGATGGGAGCCGAGTCCGGCGATGACACCATCCTCGAGCTGATCAACAAGGGGAACGAGGCCAGCGTCGTGCTTGAAGCCACCCGGCGCTGCCGCGCGCACAACATCCAGCCGTCCTACGTCTTCATCGTCGGCTTTCCCACGGAGACCTGGGAACAGATGCTCGTGACCCTGGGCTTCATGAAGCAGCTCAAGGAGATATACGCCGACACCCGCACGACCACCCTTTTCTTCACGCCTTACCCGGGGACGGCATTGACGCGGCTGGGGAGCGAGAAGGGATTCACGCTGCCCCGGTCACTGGAGAACTGGGCTGTCTATGATGCACGCAGCGTGCAGACTCCCTGGATCACGCGCAAACAGAAGATCAAGGTCAAGCAGATCGCCGATTTCTACCTGCCCTGGGCTTTTCCCAACCAGCTGGCCCGTGAAAAAGTAGGCCGCAGCAGGTTCAAGCCCTTCTACTGGTTTTTCACGCTGGCCTGCAAGTCCAGGGTCAGGCTGGGTTTTTATGGTTTGCCCTGGGAATGGAAACTCGCTCGCTGGCTGAAGCTGACCTGAGGCAGAAGAGCTGAATCCCATGACAGTTACCAGGCCAGGGATTGAGAACGGCTCTGCCACCGTTCAGAATCGAACCGGTTGTGATATAACCGCCTCTGGCCGCGTGACGCCAGAGGGGGGGTCGCTGGAACAGGCGCCATGCCCGATCTGCGGCCTGAGTGACGAAAAGTTTCTTTTTTCCGCCTTTGACAAGATGTTCAGCTGGCGGCAGGAGAAGTTTCCCGTCGTCCGCTGCCGGCATTGCGGCCTGGTATATCTGAACCCGCGGCCTTCCAGGCAGACCAGAAACCTCTATTACGAGGGATATCCCTGCCGGGCGGACAGGATGGATCAATCCCAGCCTCTCGCTCACTACCAGCCGGTGATCGAC
>Ga0075518_1000079_pt1 | contig 15776 bp, 16 predicted proteins | sample NGEPerA_2_FD_76970 | JGI IMG/M metagenome (GOLD analysis project Ga0075518, IMG submission 76970) | Arctic peat soil microbial communities from the Barrow Environmental Observatory site, Barrow, Alaska, USA - NGEE PermafrostAB136-A | ecosystem: Environmental > Terrestrial > Soil > Wetlands >...
ACAAGCGAGTCTCCAAGATCATGCGGGAAGACGCGCTGACGCCGCGTCGGGTGAAGCGGTTCATAGCAACCACGGACAGCAACCACCCGCTCCCGGTCTTTCCGAACCTGGCAAAAGGCTTCGTGGCTACGGGGCCAGATCAGCTCTGGGTGGCGGACATCACCTACATCCGCCTGCGTGCGGCGTTCGTCTTCCTGGCGGTCATCTTGGACATATGGTCCCGCCGGGTAGTCGGATACTCTGTGGGGAAGTTCCTTGACGTCCGGTTGACGCTGGCGGCCCCGGAAGCCGCCGTGCGAAGTCGGGACCCGCAGCCCGGCCTGATCCATCACTCGGACCGAGGAGGCCAATACGCGGCGCTGTCGTACCGGGAGCACCTTCATGAGCATGGGATCGTAGGCTCCATGAGTCGCAAGGGGAACCCTTACGACAACGCGCATGCGGAAAGCTTCATGAAGACGCTCAAGCACGAAGAGGTCTTGGCGTTCGAATATGAGACGATGGGCGACGTGCAGGAACGACTGCCTGTGTTCATCGAAGAGATCTACAATCGTCGGAGAATTCATTCGTCGATTGGCTACCTGACCCGGGAGGAGTACGAACTCGAACACGCCCGGCAGGCAGTCTAAACCGGAGCCCCTGACTGTCTACTCGATGGGGGTCACTCCAAGCCTGGGTCAATATTGAATGCCGGTTGACACCGTGCGGCTTTCCTGAAAGCCTTAACACACCTCGGACTGATTTGAGGGGGGCAGGTCACGGCGAGGAAAAACGCCTATGACTTGGGGATGTACTCCACATAGGTCGGATCGTACATCTGCGCTTTCACATGCTCCAACAGGTCGTCCGGACGGTTCATATTCGTCAGGCCGCATCGGAAGGCCACTTCCGCGACGGCGACGGCGATCGCGACGGACACTTCCCTGATCCGGTCAAGCCGGGGGTAGATCCGACCCATCGCATATTCTTCCTCCGTGACCATGCCTGCAAGTGTCTTCGCTGCTACGAAGAACATCTCCTCGGTGACGTGCGTGGCTTCGCTGGCGATTACGCCCAGCCCTACACCGGGGAAGATGTACACGTTGTTGCTCTGCCCCGGGACGAAGGTTTTCCCCTTGTAAGCCACCGGCTTGAACGGGCTGCCACTCGCGAATATCGCGCGCCCCTCCGACCACGTATATGCGTCCTCAGCCGTGCATTCCGACTTCGAGGTGGGGTTCGAGAGAGCGAAGATTATCGGGCGCTGGTTCATGCGCGCCATCGCCTCGACGATCGGCCTGGTGAACATTCCCGGCGTGCCGGAAACGCCGATGATGGCCGTAGGCGTGATGGCTTCAACGGCCTGCCGGAAATCGCCGATGAACGCATGGTCTTGCGCAAAAGGGAGATGGTGGGGACTAAGGTCCGTGCGGCTCTTGACGATGAGCCCATTGATGTCCACGTACCAGCACCTGCGTTTCGCTTCGGGTTCCGGCATCCCCTCCGCCATGAGCCCCGTAACGATCAGGTCGCCGATGCCGATGCCTGCCTCCCCCGCTCCGAGAAACAAGAATTTATGGTCGGTCAGCCTGTTCCCCGTAATGTGTAGGGCGGAGTAGAGCCCTGCCAGCGCGACGCCTCCGGTACCCTGGATGTCGTCGTCGAACATGCAGGCACGGTCCTTGTACCTGTTCAGGAGACGGAAGGCGTTCGCGTTGCCGAAGTCCTCGAGCTGGATGCAGGCCTTCGGGAAGATCTCCTTCACGGCAAGGAAGAATTCCTCCACGAGTTCGTTGTACGCATCGCCCTGCAGGCGCTGCGAAGGAAGGCCGATGTAGAGCGGATCGTTCAGCAGCGTCTTGTTGTTCGTGCCGCAATCCAGCATGACGGGCAAGCATTGCGTGGGATGGATGCCCGCGCAGGCGGTGTACAGGGAGAGCTTGCCCACGGGGATTCCCATTCCGTTTGCGCCGAGGTCGCCCAGGCCAAGAATCCGCTCCCCGTCCGTCACGACGATGATGCGGACATCGTGGTACGGCCAGTTAGTCAGGATCTCCCGGAAGCGGCCCTGGCTCCTGAAGGAAAGATACAGTCCCCGCGGGCGGCGGAAAATATGCCCGAACTCCATGCACCCCTGGCCAACTGTCGGGGTGTAGATAATGGGCATCATTTCCTCGATGTTGTCCATGACCACTCGGTAGAAGAGGGTCTCCTGGCGGTCCTGGAGCGAGACCAGGTAGATGAACTTCTCGATGTCGCTCGGCTTGCGGTGGATATTTTCCAGCACGCGCAACACCTGCTGCTCCAGCGTGGACACGCGCGGTGGGAGCAGCCCGCGCAGGCCCAGGGCGTCACGCTCCTTTTCCGTGAAGGCGGTTCCCTTGTTGATTTGCGGATCATGCAACAGGTCGACCCCCCGTTTCCCGTTCACGTGCAGATGAAGGTGGAAACCGTATGTCATGAGGTCCCTCCTGGTACATGCGGAATTTCCATGTCGTTTCGGGTTAATTTCCTCACAACTTCCACCCGTGCGTGCCAGCCGAGGCCCTCTTCGAAGACTCCACGGTCATATCGAGATCCTTCAGCATATCGATGCACTCATTCATACGAAGGTAAATCGAGTCTGCCATCTCCTCTTCTCTGTTCTTTAAATACAAGCATGGCGAGCATAGCACGACGCCGTTAAACCCAAAAAAGAGAACCAGGCTTCGATCCGGATTCCCGTTGTGTATTGTGATCGTGCTGAAGGGGAACTCGACCACCTACGGGGTTCCCCCGTCAACGGTTCCTCTACATCACCTCTTTTTCACCCCCAAAAAGGCAGTTGTTTGCACGGGGTTGCACAGCAGAAGCCCCTCCTTGATTCCGCTTTCCCGCAGGGATGCCTCGACTTGGGGAGTGATGTTGACGAACGCGCGTCGTCCGGGAATGTCGAACCAAAGCTCCTTCCGGTAGCTCTTCACGTTCCGCCTCCTCGCCGTGCGGGATGACGCGATATCGCGCAGACGATTCCATTTCGATACTATAGGAACATTATGGCCCACAAACCCACCCGCGAAGAAGCATGGACGATCCTCACGGATCACGTGAAATCCCCCAGTCTCCTGTCGCACGCACTGGCGGTCGAGGCGGTCATGCGCCATGTCGCCCGGAAGAAATTCGCCGACGAGGAACTGTGGGGCGTCATCGGGCTCGTCCACGACGTGGACTACGAAGAACACCCCGAGGAACACCTCCGGCACGCACCGGAGATCCTCAGGAGCCAAGGGTGGCCCGAGGAGTACATACGGGCGGTCGCGTCCCACGGTTGGGGGCTATGCACGGACCTCGAACCGTTCACCGACCTGGAGAAGACCCTTTTCGCGATCGACGAACTGACGGGGTTGGTCGCCGCGGCTGCGCTCGTCCGGCCGTCGCGAAGCGTCCTGGACCTCCCCGTCAAGAGCGTCCTGAAGAAATGGAAGGACAAGGCGTTCGCCGCCGGGGTGGACCGCAAGGTGATCGAGAAAGGCGCCTCACTGATGGGGGTACAGCTCGAAGAACTGATCGCGGACACCATCGAGGGGATGAAGACCGTCGCGGAAACGATCGGCCTCAAGGGAAACCCGAGTGGGGGATCAATTCCTTGAGACACCGCCCAAGTGGCGACAGGGGACCTTACTGTTAGAGTCTTTCTCGGTAGACTTCCTTGCGATGGCCAACCTTTACTCCTGGTGATCAGGCGGTGGACGGAGGCGATTCCATCATTTGGATCTCCCACTCGTCCCGGGAACGGTCATACCGGAGGATGTAGCGGGCGCCGTCGGAGCCGACGAGCTTTACGTACTCGTGGTCCTCCCCCCGCCATCGGTCCAAGATGCGTACCACCTCGATACGGCGCTCCCCGAGCAGGAAGGCTCGAGGCGTCTCCTCCGCCTTGTACCCTTCGTAGCAGACCACGCGAACCTTCATTCCCTGCTCCAACAACGAAATCGGTTATCTAGTCAGAAGACAGTCCCAGATCCAGCTTATGGATCGTATCCTCTTTCAAATAAGATAACTTGAAGAAACAGACCTTCGGGGTGGACACAACCTGGCCACAACGGCTCAACCTGGAAATTATGGTGGGCTATAACTCGAAGAACTTGCGCGGAAATATATCCCGCAGGAAGGAGGTTCCCTTCGGGTTGGGCATCTGACGGCCACAAGGTGGCCGGAAACTTGCCTCCCCTATTGCCATCCAAATGTATAACATCCCCGTGAGGAGGCAGACCGGTGATCTTCCACTTGTTGATCCGTTTCGGTCCCTCCGGCAAGGTATAGCCTTTTGGGCGCCACAACCGATTTGCCGGACGGACCTATCCATATCCTCGTAAGCTCCTGCCTGCTGGGAGAAAAGGTCCGCTACGACGGCGGACACAAGCGTGATCCTTTTCTCGTGGAGACCTTGGGACGGTTCGTCACGTATGTCCCAATCTGCCCGGAGGTGGGATGCGGGCTTCCGACTCCGCGCGAGGCGATGCGCCTTCAGGGAGATCCCGCCGATCCGCGACTGGTCACCTCAAGAACAGGGGTGGATCACACAGGAAAAATGCAGGGCTGGATTCGCAGGAAGTTGCTGGACCTCGAGGGCCTGGATCTTTGCGGCTATATTTGCAAGAAAGATTCGCCGAGTTCGGGGATGGAGCGAGTAAAAATCTACGGCGATACCGGAATCGCGGCGAAAGCCGGAGCTGGAATGTTCACGAAGGCCTTCATGGATCGTTTTCCGCTGATCCCCGTGGAGGAGGAGGGCCGGCTACAGGATCCGGTCTTGCGGGAAATGTTCGTCGAGCTGGTGTTCACCCTGCGCCGGCTGCGCGACCGGATTCGTCAGGGGAAGACCCGCGGGAACCTCGTGGAGTTCCACACCGACCACAAACTCCTGATCCTTGCGCACGGCAGGACCCGTTACGACGAAATGGGGAAGCTGGTGGCCCATGCGAAGGAACTATCCCTCGAAGAACTTTACAGGCGCTACCTGCAACTCCTGATGGAGGCGCTTCGGCTGCGCACCTCTTCCGCCAAATGCGCCGACGTGCTGATGCACATGATGGGGCATCTCCGGCGGTTCCTGACTCCGGATGAGAGGCAGGAGCTTCTCGAGGTGATCGGCCGGCACAGGAATCGCCTGATCCCGCTGCTCGTGCCCGTAACGCTGCTTCGGCACTACGTCCGCAAATACGATGTCGCCTACCTGAAGAGGCAGGTTTTCCTCCATCCCCACCCTGTCGAGCTGATGCTTCGGAACCATGTTTGACTTCGGGATGAAACCCGTTCTCGTCATCGGAGCAACCGGCTACGTGGGAGCCCGGCTCGTCGCGCGCCTGGTGAAACGCGGGGTTCCGGTTCGCGCCGCGGGTCGAAGCCGGCAAAAGCTCCTTGTCCGCCCCTTTTCCCATGACCCCCTCGTCGAGTTCGCCACTTGCGACGTTCTGGACCTGCCCTCGCTCCGGGAGGCCTGCGTGGGTTGTTCCGTCGTCTACTACCTGGTCCACTCGATGGATCCAGGACAACAGGAGTTCTCCGATGCGGATCGGGAAGGGGCGCAAAACATGGTCCGGGCGGCCGAACTCGAGGGCGTGGAGCGGATCATCTACCTGGGGGGATTGGGGGATCCAGGCGCGAAAATCAGCAAACACCTCCGGTCCCGCATCGAAGTGGGAGAGATTCTCGTGGGAGGGAAGGTCCCGGTGACCATCCTCCGGGCCGCAATGATCATCGGCGGGGGAAGCGGCTCGTACGAAATATTGCACTATCTCGTCGACCGGCTTCCCGTAATGATCACGCCCCGGTGGGTCTCCACGGAATCCCACCCGATTGCGATCCGGAACGTCCTCGACTACCTCATCGGCGTCCTCGAAGTCCCTGCGACAACGGGGGGGACCTTCGACATCGGGGGCTCCGAGGTGGTTTCCTACAGTCGTCTCATGGACCTCTATGCGGAGGAGGCCGGTCTCCGGAAGCGGTGGATCATTCCGGTCCCGGTGTTGACCCCCCGGTTGAGTTCCTACTGGATCGACCTCGTAACCCCCGCTCCCGCGTACCTCGCCAGGCCGTTGGCGGAAGGGTTGAGCAGCCGGCTTGTCTGCGGCGATGACCGTATCCGCCGGCTCGTCACTGTGGAGCTCCTGGATTGCCGTAGCGCCATCCGCGCCGCGATCCCGGGCAGGCGGCGACTTACATCGGGTACGGGCGGGGCCGAGGGAACCGAAGGACAGGATGAGGCGAAAATCATTCCGGGAGACCCCGAATGGGTTGGTAAATTCCTGGCATGAAGCTTGAGAGCATCCATACCCTGTGTCATCTCCCCGTTCCCATTTCGAAGGCCTGGAATTTCTTCGCGGACCCCCGGAACCTAGAACGGATCACTCCGCCCTCCCTGGGGATCAAGATCACGTCCGACATCCCTTTGCGGATGCATCCCGGGATGATCGTGACGTACACCATACGTGTTTTCCCCGGCATCCCGGTCCGCTGGGTAACCGAAATCACGCATGTCCTGGAACCCCGGATGTTCGTGGACGAGCAACGTTTCGGTCCCTACCGGTTCTGGCATCACCAGCACCACTTCCGCGAGGTTGAAGGAGGAACCGCGGTGGAAGACCTCGTGCATTATGCCCTCCCCTTCGGCCCGGCGGGAAGGATGTTCGGCGGTAGGTTCGTCCGACGGCAGCTTGAAGGTATATTCTACTTCCGGAGGCAATTTCTCGAAGATACGTTCGGGAGGCTGACTGTCCCTCGCGGCTGAAACTTTTCCAAACCGGCGGGCTTCAAATTTCATCATGAGCCAAATCGCGAACACCGACTGTTTGTCTATGATCGCCATGCCGTTCGACGGAAGGCTTTACACGCTTCTGGCGTTGCTATTATTCGTCACCCCCTTCCTGCGGCGAAACGAGATCATGGTTGACCTGTAGCCCGTTTTTCCCAGTCCTCCACACCGCCTGGAACGATCTTGAATAAAGGGTGCGGGGCGATCCTTCGAACCGGAGACAAATCACCGAATCTTTGCGGATCCCGCTTCATCAATTTCGCCATGAAGTGATCCCATTCGTATTCGACCTGCCCGCGCATTACGCTCATGCGTTCCACCTGCCCGCCCCGCGCAATCTTGCCGATGTCGAATTGGAACCCGCGACGGATCCCTTCCGCATGCACGATCCGCAGGTATGCCGCGATACTCTTGATCGGCGTCCCCGATTGCCGGAATCGAACAAGTTGGGGATGGCATTGGTATCCCTTCGTCCCCCCTTTGAGGACGGCCTGTGCCAGTAACGCTTCACGCCAAAGGCCCACGAGACCTTTCGCATCCAGGTACTTCGGATGTATCGTCCACAGGCGCATCGCTTCCGATGGTCTCCGTCCGTTTCCATGGAATTCGACTGATGAACATCTGCGCTGCGACGGCGCGCAGGCCGTCATACAATGATTATGATGCACACGGAACCGGGACGATAGGGAATCGGCAACCTTCGATGACAGTCGCTACGGAAAGACAGGAATTCCAATGCCCTGGGCCCGTGGTCCTCCTGGGTTCCGGAGAGACGTCGGAGGTTATGGGGCCAGTCTACGAGACCCTCCTGCGGCGCATCGGGCGACCGACCTCCCCCCGCATCGCCATCCTGGAGACTCCGGCAGGCTTCGAGCCGAACTCACCGCAAGTTGCGGAGCGGGTCGCCGACTTCCTCCGTCGGCGACTCTCCCCCTTCTCCCCCCTCGTACAAGTCGTCCCTGCGCGCAAGCGAGGCACCCCCTTCAGCCCCGACGATCCCGCCCTCCTGGAAGGCGTGTACCGGGCCGACCTTGTCTTGCTTGGCCCGGGAAGCCCGACCTACGCGGTGCGCCAGTTGCGGGGGAGCCTTATTTGGCACGCTTTGACGGCGCGGCACCTCCTCGGGGGCACGACCGTCCTTGCCAGCGCGGCCATGATCGCCGCAGGAGCGCAGGCGCTTCCCGTCTACGAAATATTCAAAGTCGGCGAGGACCCCCGCTGGGAGGAAGGGCTTGACCTGATGGGTCTGCACGGACTCTCCCTCGTCCTCGTTCCCCACTGGAACAACACCGACGGAGGAATGGAGCTCGACACGAGCCGGACCTACATCGGACAGGAACGATTCGACAAGCTGTGCCGTCTGCTCGAAGAGGACCGGACTATCGTCGGCCTCGACGAGAACACGGCGCTGGTGATCGACCCGGCACTGGGGCAGGGCGCAGTGACAGGGAGGGGGAACGTGACGGTGATCCGCTCCGGGCGGGAGTCGATCTTCACTTCCCCGCAAACCTTTCCCCTCTCCGAGCTGGGGCCCTTCCGGAGGGCGACGGGGCGGGGCGACGTGCCGGCCGATATCTGGGATGCAGCGGTGGCGGCCCTTTCCCCTTCCGAACCTGCCGCTCCAGCCGTTCCCGAGGTGCCCGCGGAGGTGCGCCGCCTCATCGAGGAAAGGGAGGTGGCGCGCGAGCGGAAGGACTGGGCCAGGGCAGACGAATTGCGGCAGCGGATCCTCGCGTCGGGGTGGAGGGTGAATGACACCCCGGAGGGGCCGGTGCCGGAACCGGAATCCTCCTGACGGGGATTTGAACCTGGGACCTTCGGGTTATGAGCGGCGAAAAATCGTACGTAACCTGTTGATTGTAAAAAGGAATTAGAAACGCATTGAGGATTTGGGTTAAAAATATTCCTCAATGATTTTGATAGGTTATGAAGGACAGTGAATGAACGTGAATTCTCGTGGTCACAATTTGGACACAAGATTTGAGCCGTTTTTCCCCGAAATAAAACACCCACCGGGACCCAAAAACCCGGTGGGTGTCATCCATCTCCGTCGGCCTGATAAGCATTAACACACCTCGGGTCGATTTGAGGGGGTCAGGTCAGAGAGCGAAAAAAGAAATTTCCTATCTGGAACTATTCTATTGACCCACAAGATCCTTCTTCATATATTCTCGTCATGAAAAAGCAATGTCTTATCAAGGAAACTGATGGACATTTGACGTTTCTTAACCGGCAGACGGCGCAGTCATGAATACGACACTGATCATACTTTCACTGGGCATCGCATTGCTGGTCATCGTTGCGTTTCCGCGCTTGCGCCACAAGAAAACGGATGGTGCCGCTCCACCGGCGTTCCCGGAGCACGGCCAAAAACTTGCCACCATGGGCGACATCGAGAAATCACCGCTGGCGCTATGGCTGTTAGATCAGGCCTGTGCGCAGACCGGCACCGATCTGAGAAATGATCCGCTGGCGCTGACGCGTATCGCCGAAGCCGCAGCAAAGGCGCAACTCAAGATCCAGACGAGCGGCACGGCGGAGATTTCACTGCCTTTTCTCACCGCGGACGTCACCGGCATCAAACATGTGGCAGTTAAAATCACGCACGAGCAGGCAAGTGCATTGAGGAAATTGTAAGAAATACCGTACGACTTATCCGGGCGGCGTGGGTTTGTTGCAAAACCCGGACTTCTATGTTAATCGGCATTGAAATTTGACCCACCATCAGGCGTTATCGGCGTCGAAGGTTGACCCACCCCAATGGGCCATAAGCATTTGTTGACGCAGTCATATCCCGGTTAACACATGGGTCATTCTTGGACGCCGATGTGGGTCAATATTGAATGCCGGTTGACACTAATTTCACTTATTTTCAAATAATTATCAAAAATACTTTGAACATTTTTTAGTGTTTTTGAACAACAGACACTTCAGGCCCGACCCCGACCGAGGTATCCTTAACCTGCATTGAGCAAGAGTGCCCCGCCCCAACAACCTAGTACGACCCCAAGCAGGCTTACAAACAAAAGGAAGAATAAAGAATTCCTCGAGCGCCTACGGACGCACATGATAAAAAAGAACGCACCGTAAGGACAACGGCAGGAACCATGAAGGGAAGCGCCTTCTGAAAGCTAGAAAAATAACTACCCTGATCAGGCTGCCACGTGGCCGGCCCCGTGCCCCAAAGCATTAATCCCAAACCTGTGCAAAAAATAACCATGGCGAATGTCGAGAGCATCCGCGCTTGCCATATATTCCTATCGGTCAAGGGCGTCGCTGACTTCTTTCCAGCTTCCGGTGCAGGAAAGATATCAACAAACGCGAGCATCAAAGCCCCTTTCTCCTTCACCAGGTCAACATAGAAATTTGGATCAACGCTCGGGCCAACGTCCTCACTCGTATCGGAATCATCGTCCGCGTCAGGATCCGCTCCTGACTCGATGTCTTCACCCATGTATTTGCCCATCACGCATTCATTTCCGTTGATCTTTAAGTAATTAAAATCCTGGAGGATCTTTGCCAGGTGTCCTCTGGCTTGCGACGAACCCAATACCTGCCTGATAAAAAACTCATCTTCACATTCAATATAAACTTTGCCGTTGAAATCTTTACCATTAAGCTCAAATTCCCGTATAATCCCATGACTTTCGGCTGCTACCCCATCTTTCTGTTTATACCGGCGGAAAACAGCATGCGCGAAAAACTTACCTTTAAATGAAACAACCAATAACGTTACTTCGTCCGAGTAGGAACATTTTACAGAGACTTCGCGGCCGTCAATCAACATCTTCATGTTGTACCCCTTATTATCATTTCATTTACTCTTAAACAGGCATCTGCAAGGGCGTTTCAGTAAAAGATTGTTAAACGGCATTCAATATTGACCCACTTTCGGGGGTAATCGGCGTCGAAGGTTGACCCACCGTCAAAGGCCATAAGCATTTGTTGACGCAGTCATATCCCGGTTAACACATGGGTCATTCTTGGACGCCGATGTGGGTCAATATTGAATGCCGGTTGACATGGTTATCGCGTTCCTTGATCAACATCCCTCTCTCCCGCCCTGCGGATATGAATCGCTGAAGTGCCTGTCAGATCTGCCCTCAAGTCGAAGGACACATTCTGGTCACAGAAAGAAAATTCGGACCTTCGTGAGGCCCTTGATTCCTTTATCGGTTGAGGGGTTACAGATCTTCAACGGGGAGCCTACCTTCGGGTCGGTTGCCTGACAGTAACTCAGTGTAAAGCCCTTCGGGTTATGAGTGTCACACCTAACGCCAGAAAGCTATTGATTATAAAAAGTTATTTAGATTGCATTGGGGAATTTGGCCAAAAATATCTTCAATGATTACGATAACTTGCTAATGGCTGTGAATGAATTTGATTCCTCGTTGGCACAGATTCGGCACAGTTTTTTTTGGAAATAAAACATGACGTATGGAGGGGGGTCGAACCTGCGAATCCGGCGCCGGCGCGGAATATATATATTGTGCCAGTTGCAAGAGACCCTTGATGTCGTTTCCACGATCCCCATTCCGGCGCTCTAACACCGCCCCGACTGTCTCTCTCTCATGACGGATGTGATCGATTCGATAAACAATATAGACCTTCACTGCCAACCCTCCCGTGATCGTAGTGCCTTGAACCATGGTTTACATCATTCTCTTCCTGCGACGATATCCAACCAGCCCCGCCAATCCACCCCCAAGGAACAGCAGCGTGGAGAGTCCGGGGACTGCCGTGGTAGAGGTGGTGAAAGCTGCCTCAGCCAATGGAATGGAAAGGAATGCCGATGCCAAAATGCAGTTGGCTAAAAAAAATTTCTCATCTATTACCTCGTCCCGCGCACTCACGCGGATTACAAGAGCGGCCATTTCCCTGCTACTGAAGGGGGGCGGAATGCAGGTTGATCCAATCCCTCATCTCGTCCATTGCCATCGCCTTTCTAACAAGCTCCTGCGCTGTAGAGTCAATAACCGCAACCGCACGGGTGCTCCCGCATACGCAATTCCATAGAACCGCCTTGTCCAGGTGAATCCCGAGGGGAATGACAGTTTCCAGGTCGTCTACTTGTCCGCACTTCGTACAGGAGATAGATTTCATCATGGCGTCACCTCACATAATCCACAATAATCCTGTACGCCAGCCTTCAGTATCGGCGTCTGTCCGAAACGCGAGGCGCTGTTTGTCTGAATCTAGGGCCGGTGTTTGTCCTATGGAAGGAAGGGGCGTCGGAAGGTTTGGATCAATGCACCAGTTTGCGCTGGAAGGCGTAATGGGTTATTTCCGCGTTGTTCTTCATCCTCGTCTTCAGTAGGATGTTGGTACGATAACTGCTGATCGTATCCACGCTCAGGCATAACTCCTTGGCGATTGACCTGCTCCCCGTAAAACTCTTCAACCGCACAAGGGATTTCCCCCTCGAAGTGGTCCACTCCCGATAACCGAAACCGAATCTATGGAGAAGTCCCGCCCCAGGTTCTGGTTGATAGGACGGAAATCCCGTCATAAACATTAAATAAACCGTGAAAATTAATTTAAGATGGTCCCAATTCTGACTGCAATCATGAAGACGATGGGACACTCCGATCTGCAGATGACAATTTATTTCGTTTCCTTCGGGAAGACCCATATCCGAGAGCAGGTGGAGAAACTAAACACGATGCAGCTGCTAACTTCGTCGGCTCCAAGGATGAAAGCCCTACTAGCACCGGTGTGTGCGGATCAAGGAAAAGCTCCGGCACTCTTTCGTGGTTGACGCCGATCTCGAGGCAAATATACTTACGGCGAGAAGGCGCGATTAGAGGTTTCGCTGGGCGAGCCGTTACCGAGCCGCCGTCTGGTTGCGCGAGTCGGCGATGGTCGAAAAGGAACTTCCTGTCTGAACGAGGTAAACGCCGGCGCCATGAGAGAGAAACTGGATTCCGCCCTTGCTTTTCTCAATACCGGAATCTGGCTCATTCCGGAAAAGGGCCTTTCTAGTTCCAAGGCGTTCTCTATCATGGCGCTGAAAGTCCTCCTGCTGGCGATCCGCGGTTACCGGCGGGACCAGTGCGCGATGAAGGCGTCGGCGCTCACCTTTTACTCCGTGCTCTCCGTCGTCCCGGTCATCGCCGTGTTCTTCGGCATCGCCAAGAGGTTCGGCTTCGACAAGAAGCTGCAGGCCCAGCTCCTGGCAAATTTTTCGAGTCAGCCGTACGCGCTGCTGAAGGTGTTCGAATTCTCCGACTCGATGCTTCAGAAGACCAAAGTGGGAGTCATCGCCGGAATCGGGGGCGCCCTTCTTTTCTGGTCGGTCGTCAAGGTGCTGGGACACATCGACGATTCCTTCAACGAAATCTGGAAAATCGAGAAGCCCCGTACGATCGCGCGCAAGTGCATCCACTACCTTTTCATCACGATCGTGTGCCTGATCATCGTCATCATGGCGAGCACCCTGACGCTCACGATGGCGAGCCAATTGAAGTTCATCGCCGGAAAACTGTCCCAGTGGGGATTGCCCCCGGCACCGATCCTCGTCCTGCTAAAAATCATCCCCTTCGTCCTGATCTGGGTGCTGTTCGCCTTCGTATTGATCTACATGCCGAACACGAAGGTCCGGCTGAAGTCAGGGATCGTCGCTGCCGTGGCGGCGGGTACCGCCTACCATGTGACCCAGTGGGTCTATATCTCGTTCCAGATCGGTGTGGCGAAGGCCAACGTCTTCTACGGAAGCTTCGCCGCCCTGCCGCTCTTCCTCGTGTGGATCCAGCTCAGCTGGCTGATCGTCCTTATGGGGTCGGAGATCTCTTTCGCGGCACAGAACGTGGACACTCACGGAGTCCCCAAAGGATTCGAGAAGGTCAGCCCGCACAATAAAAAGATCCTTTCCCTGCTGATCGCCCACCTCGTGTTGCGGAATTTTTCCGCGGGGGAAAAGCCGCTCACTCCTTCCCGCATCGCGAATGCCCTGGGAATCCCCTCCCTCCTCGTACACCGGATCCTCGCGGATTTTTCCTCCGCAGGGTTCTTTTCCGCCATGAAAACGGAGGAGGGCGAGGAGGCCACCTATCAACCTACCCGCGACATTCGCGGGATCACCGTGAAAGCCGTTCTTGACGCCTTGGAGCGAAGCGGCCCCGCCGACCTGCCGTTCACGCCGAGGGGCGATTTCCGAGCGATATCGGATAGCCTGGACGCTTTCGAGGCAGCCATCCGCCGTTCCCCCGAAAACCGGCTCATCACCACGCTGTGACGGAACGTAACTGGACCCTCCGCCGGGAGAAAGATGGGATCGCGGCACATCGAACATTCGCGGAAACGATATTCGAACCTCTCCATAGGATCCGTGCCCGACCACGGAAACGAGTCGATCTCCGAAGGCCACCGCGAGTACGATTACCTTGAATGGATCGCCCGCCTTGACCTGCCTCCCTGAAACCTCTCCGACAGCACAGGGGTCTCCCCCGTCAACACCATCCCCACGAAACCCTTTTCTCACCCCGAAAATGCAGGTTGTTTGCACAGGGTTTGCAGTCCGTGCGGCTTCTAACGGAATTCCTTCGTGCAGATAGAGGGGTTTCAGGGGGGTAGGTCAACGGCATGTTCAAATCATCGAGAGCCTGTGTTACCCATAGTAGATGGACGACCTGATCCGCTCCCACCGGAAATGGCTCAAGGACTCGATCCGTAAGACCGTCGACTGGAACGCCACGGGCCAATCGCGCGGTCTCCCGCCACCCCCAGCCCAGAAGACCGTTCCCCCGAACGCGCGGACGGTCGCTCTCCCGGAGCCGGACCGGTTCGACTCGGTCTGTACCGCCGGCCTCCTTCGGGTCCTTCGAAGCCGCCGAAGTATCCGGCGATACGCCCACATACCTCTCTCCCTCGAGGAACTGGCGTTCCTCCTCTGGGCCACCCAGGGGGTCACAGAGCGGCACGGCGATGAGGCGACCTTCCGCCCGGTTCCTTCCGCCGGTGCACGGCACGCGTTCGAGACGTACCTCTATTGCCGGAGGGTCGAGACGCTCGAGGAAGGAATCTACCGCTACCTGCCGCTGGAGCACCGCCTTCTGTTCGAGTTCACGGAACCGGGTCTGGCCGCTCGCATCTCAGGGGCCTGTTTCGGACAGCAGTTCGTCGGGCAGGGGGCGGTCACTTTCTTCTGGAGCGTCATCCCGTACCGGATGGAGTGGCGATACGGACCGGCCGCACACCGCGTCCTCCCGATGGATGTCGGCCACGTCTGCCAGAACCTGTACCTTTCCGCCGAGGCGATCGGGGCGGGGGTGTGCGCGGTTGCGGCGTACGATCAAGAGGCCCTCGATGCCCTTCTACACCTCGACGGGGAGGAGGAGTTTGTCATCTATCTGGCACCGGTCGGCAAGCGCATTGCGTCCGCGTAACACGAGGGCTCCCGGTTATCCGGCGCATCCCGGCATATTTATCCTGATGCTTCGCATCTGCTGGCCGTGCGAAACACCGTCCTCGATCATCAACGGTAACCGGTAACCACCGGTTCCGGTCTCATTCTTGAGTTTCAGTCCGTATATTAGATCAGGAGTCTTCCTGCCCCAGCGCGTAGCCGTTGTTTGCACTGGGTTTACAGTCCGTACGGGGTTCCCATCCAAAATCCGTAAAGATGTCCTACGACTCCAAATTCGGGGGCCTCTTCATCGCACGCATCGATACAATCGTCACTGCAATCCAGAATAACGATCTAATTGTCAGTGCGCCGATAGTCCTCCTCTCGAATGCCCCACCTCCAATAACGTGAACACCAAATGCCACAAAGACGAGGATTGTGGAAACCGCTAAGAACAGCGAGGTATAGACAGCCCAGCGCCTGCACAGCAGAAGGCCCGTCCCGGCAGCGATGTAAACAAAGCCGGCGAGAAAATTGAACCAGAGCACAAAGGGGACCGCATTACCGAAATCGGCACGCGATTCCAGACTGCCAAACAATGCTCGACCACCAGTCAAAACTGTCACAACACCGAACACGATAGCAGCGATTGCCATCCAG
>Ga0075518_1000080_pt1 | contig 15718 bp, 12 predicted proteins | sample NGEPerA_2_FD_76970 | JGI IMG/M metagenome (GOLD analysis project Ga0075518, IMG submission 76970) | Arctic peat soil microbial communities from the Barrow Environmental Observatory site, Barrow, Alaska, USA - NGEE PermafrostAB136-A | ecosystem: Environmental > Terrestrial > Soil > Wetlands >...
CAAAACTATTCAGATCGATTTTGCGTTTACGCTCGAAAATAAAACCGGCAGCGTTACCGATACGAATGAAGGTTCGGTGGCATTAAAAGGGAAGAGCTACCGGTTACATATGCCTTCCATGGGGATGGAAGTTTTTTCGAATGGTACAGCAACCTGGAGTTATATGACAGAATCGAATGAAGTTAATATTACTGAAAATGATCCGGATAGTGATGAAGCACTGAATCCTGCCAATCTTTTTACGATTTACGAAAAAGGATTTAATTATACCTACATCGGAGAGGAAACGATTGGTGGTAAAGCTTCGCAGGTAATCGATCTGATTCCGACTGATAAAACCAAGGAGTTCACCAAAGTAAGATTGTACGTTGACAAGGCGAAATCTCAGATATTGAAGGCAAAGACATTTAATAAAGATGGGAATGCCTATACACTCTCGTTGAAAAACATGAAAACGGACCAGAATTTAACCGACGACTATTTTAAATTCGATGTAGCCAAATATCCCAAGGTACAAGTCAATGATATGAGATAACCCACAGAAAGGATAAAGGTTAAAGAGGAAAGATACAGATATTCCTCATCAGGAAATCTAATTTTCCACTTGAGGAAATCTTTGGTTGTTGGTTATTACTTCGCTGGTAAACGCACAGCAATTTTCATTCAAGCATCTTAAACTTGTCTTCACCGTATATAACCCTCAATTGATGCGGGATGATCTTCAAATTAAAATTATTGTTGCCGATCGATTCGCCATCGACTTCGCCCGATAATGGTTTTTCGGAAGTAAGCTGAACTTGCGTGCCTGTATGTGTCGAAACGCGATAATCGCTTACAAAACTTCCGTTATACAATTTCAGAAAATTCCGGAGAATGCCCCAAATACCTAAATTCCTGATAATTGTGATATGAAAACAGCCATTTACAGGATTCGCATCGGGTACCTGCATCATTCCTCCTCCATTGAATTTACCAATGCCAACACCTGCACTGAATAAATCCACGCTCAATTTCTCACCATCAATTACAATACTGGTTTGGTCTGCTTTATGATGAAAATAGCTCCACAAGAAGCTTTCTATATACACTCTTAAACCAGACAGGCCATTGTTTTTGAGATCATTGGCGCGTGTGGCGACCATCGCATCGAAACCAAAGCCTGCAATATTTACAAAAAACCGACTGATGTTTCTTCCTTCTTCCCTATATTCGACAAGTCCAACATCCTGAACCACTGTTTTCCCTTTCAGCAAAATATCCATAGCCATTTGGTAATGGTCGGGAATGCCAAATGTCCGAATCCAATCATTCCCGGTTCCCACTGGTAACATGCCGATCACAATACGATCACATTGGCTGTTTTTTCCATTAAAAATACCATTCACTGTTTCGTTCAAGGTGCCATCGCCACCAGCAACTATAAAATGAGTTTCACCTCTGATTGCCAAGTCCTTCGCCAGTTCGAACGAATGACCGGCATATTCTGACTCATGTAAACTATAACGTAATTCCGAATGGTTGAGAATGGAAACAATTTTGATTTTGTCCCTCCGTCCTTTGCCACATCCTGCATGAGGATTGAGAATATCCTGCCAGTTTGCATTACTTTCCACACTTTGTTATTTAAGGTTCGGTAATCGTGAAAAACCGGCTAAGCAAATTCATGTCATTCACCTCTTTCAACAACGATTCGATGGTTGGTTTAGGCACTGCAAAAATATCGAGAACCAATAAACCGTCAATACAATCGTTAAACTTCGGATCGACATTAAAGGCAATAATTTTAGCATTCAAACCAAGATATTTCTTAAGAATAACAGGCAATCCACTGTTATACTGATCTATATCTCCTATAAACTTATCGAGTGAATGCAGGTCGGGCGTCATATTTTCGAGAGCCGTATTTAAATGCTCATCATTCGTAGTCACCTTAAACCGATTTCGGGGCTTTACAAAAGCTGCTCTTTTATAGTCGAAGAAATTCGCCATGATATATCGGATTATCAACTCCTTCGAAATACCGGAGTAAGTATTGCTGATACTAACAGGTCCAATCAAAAAACGATATTCGGGGTTTTTCAATAAAAAATACAAAATCCCTTTCCAAAGCAAAAAAAGCGGCAGTGGTTTACGTTGGTATTCCTTTACTATAAAGGAGCGCCCGAGTTCTAGTGATTGATTAAGCGTATCGACGAAGCCTCTTTTCATCTTAAAAAGGCTTTGAGTATAGAATCCTTTAATACCAAACTGGTCGTAAATATCATGTCCCTTACCGATCCGGTAACCACCGACAATTTTCTGACCATCGTTATCCCATATAATCAACTGATTATAATACAAATCGAACTCATCAATATCGGTAGATTGATTGGTTCCTTCTCCCACTTCTCGAAAAGTAATCTCGCGCAGACGACCTAACTCGTTCATAACGATTGGAATCTGGCTTGAAGGGGTACAAAATACCGAGTAATTCTTAATTGTAAAAAGATGGTTGTCTTTGCGTAATCCATCTATTTCATTAATGATCAAATCTGTAGGCTGAGGATCGACAATCGTTTCAGGTTCAGGATGACTCTTTAACGAGTAATTGAAAAACCGCTTCACCTCAATTCCGGAATCCAAACAATACGTTTTTGATCGTAAATAGCGTCCAAGCTGCCGTACATCGGTAAATTTATCCTGGTCTTTCACGGAAATCGGATTGCCAATCCGGATCTTTATGGTTTTATCTTTTTTATTTATTATTTCTGAAGGTAGTTTTGCAGTTCGTAACGACGGATGAATTTGCCCGAGTAAATGAAACAAACGACTGTTACTGCCATGAAAATAAATCGGAACGATCGGGACCTGTGCCTTTTTAATAAACTTAAGTGCCGAGAACAACCATTCGCGATCGGTGATCGTTTTTGAAGTGTAACTGGTTGAAACCTCACCTGCAGGGAAAAAACTTAAAACCCCTCCATTCTTCAGATGATCAAGTGCAGTTTTTAAACCGCCGATACTGGATGCCGCCCCGGGATTGTTCTCAAACGGATTGACTGCCAGAAAGTAATCTGAAATTGGCTCTACCTTCTTTAATAAAAAATTGGCAATGACTTTGTGATCCGACCGCGCCATCGAAAGGAGCTTAATCAATAAAATGCCATCTATTCCACCATAGGGGTGATTCGAAACTGTGATAAAACTGCCCTTCGCCGGAAGTTTCTTTAAGTCCTTTTCATCAAAGTCAAGTGTGACATTCAGGTATTTAATAATACCATCGATTGATTCAATCCCTTTTTTATCGCTGATATTATCATACAATTTGTTGATTTGGTTAAACTGCAACAGGTGCATCAACAATTTTGCGAAATACTCACCGCCCAGGTAATGCATTAAAGGGCTTGCTTGCAGCAAGTCTTGAGGTTTGACTAGTTTCATTCTGATTGAATGGGTTTAGGGTTCAAAAATAGAAAAATGGAATCAATAATCGCATCTTCATCATTTTTAATCAAGGCAAAATGCGATATTCAAGGATAATGGTAAAAAGCCCATTGGAATGGAGTAATTTTGCACGCAATAATGAGAGAACTGGAAAAATATCCGATAAGTGCATGGCTGCCAACCTCGGTAAAAGAGGTTGAAGCATTGGAGTGGGATCAGCCGGATGTGATCCTGTTTTCAGGCGATGCCTATGTCGATCACCCTTCATTTGGCGCAGCTGTAATTGGCCGGATATTGGAGCGCGAAGGACTGCGCGTTGCCATAGTCCCTCAACCCAATTGGCAGGACGATTTACGCGATTTTAAGAAACTTGGGAAACCACGGCTTTTCTTTGCCATTTCAGCAGGCTGTATGGACTCTATGGTGAATCACTACACTGCCAACAAACGCAGACGTTCGAACGACGCTTATACTCCGGGTGATCGTGCTGGTGCCCGTCCTGATTACACAACAATTGTCTATTCCAATATTCTGAAGTCCATTTATCCTGATGTTCCTGTCGTGATTGGGGGAATAGAGGCCTCACTGCGTCGTCTGACCCATTACGACTATTGGTCGGATGAACTGAAACCGGGAATACTGATCGACAGTAAAGCCGATCTGTTGGTTTATGGAATGGGAGAAAAAACAATCATTGAGTTGGTCAGGCAGCTGAAAGAAGGGGCATCTTTTCAAACGATTACAACGATCCCTCAAACAGTCTTTATAACTGATAATTCGGAAAAATATTCCACACGGGACGAATGGGAAGAACTGGAACTCAATTCGCATGAAGCCTGTCTTCAGGATAAACTGAACTATGCTAAGAACTTCCGGCACATTGAAGAAGAGTCAAATAAAATGGTGGCTCGAAAACTTACGCAAACCATCAAGGATCAGCGAATTGTTGTCAATCCGTCGTGGCCGCTATTGACTACCAAAGAATTAGACAGTTTTTATAGCTTGCCCTTTACAAGGCTTCCACACCCCCGTTACCGGAACAAGGGAACTATTCCTGCTTACGAAATGATCCGGCACTCGGTGAATATCCACAGGGGTTGTTTTGGCGGTTGTGCCTTTTGCACGATCTCTGCACACCAGGGGAAATTTATTTCCTCACGGTCAGAAGAATCAATACTTGCTGAAATCAAACAGGTGACGGAGATGGCTGATTTTAAAGGTTACATATCGGATGTGGGCGGACCATCGGCCAATATGTACCGGATGGCCGGTAAAAATCTGGATATTTGCAAACTATGCAAGCGTCCATCCTGCATTTTTCCTGCTGTTTGTAATAACCTGAATACCGATCATCGTCCGATGACCACTCTTTACCAAAAGGTCGCAGCAATGCCCGGTGTCAAAAAAGCGTTCATTGGCAGTGGTATCCGCTATGACCTTGTTTTCCATCGTACCGATGATGAAAAAATAAACGCCGGTAATCAAAAATACCTCGAGGAGGTTATTCTCAACCATGTATCGGGAAGGTTGAAAGTGGCACCTGAACACACTTCGGATAAGGTGTTGAAAATAATGAGGAAGCCTTCATTCGGGCTTTTCTTTAAACTAAAAAGGTTTTTCGATTCTGTTAATCAGGCCCATGGGCGCAAGCAGCAATTGATTCCCTATTTTATATCGAGCCACCCGGGAAGCAGCACCGCAGAAATGGCAGAACTTGCAGCAGAAACTAAAGATCTTGATTTCAAGCTTGAACAGGTGCAGGATTTCACCCCAACTCCAATGACACTTGCAACGGTCATCTATTATTCAGGATACCATCCTTATACTTTAGAGAAGGTCAATACGGCAAAAACACCGGCACAGAAACAGGCACAGCGGAAATTCTTCTTTTGGTATCAGAAAGAGTATCGTAATGAATTGATTACTGAATTAAGAAAGATCAACCGGCCCGATCTGGAAAAGAAATTGTTTGGGAAACGATGATCTTTGGGTCCTAATCCTCTTCTTCAAGATCATTAAGCAGTGTGAGAACTATCGAGTTTTTATTTTTTTTCAGGATTGTGATTTCGTAACCGTCGAAACTGATTTTCTCGTTGATATTGGGGATTCTTCCGAATTTGAGAATCAGGTATCCAGCAAGGGTTTCATATTCTTCATTGCTCGTTAACGGATGTGGAAGCAAATCATTAATATCTTCAAGCGAAGCAGTAGCAATCACTGTGTAACTCTTCTCCCCTGTCTTCTCAACAAAAGGTATCTCATTATCGTATTCATCCTGAATCTCGCCAACCAGCTCCTCCAATATGTCTTCCATTGTCACAATCCCCTCTGTACCACCGTATTCGTTTATAACCACAGCAATTTGCTGATGCCTCGACTGAAACTCTTTGAGCAGTTGCGCAATCCGTTTCGTCTCAGGAACAATCATTACCGAACGCATAAGCGAAGATATTTTGATGGGCACTTTTTTGCGCAGACTGACAAGGATATCTTTCAGGTATAGCACCCCCACAACATTGTCGGGCGTACCGGCATAACATGGAATCCGCGAATAATCCTCCTCTATCAAACTTTCAATCATACTTTCCTTAAAATCATTGATATCAATCGCTACCACCTGTGTGCGCGGAATCATGATCTGTTTGGCGATCCGTTCCGAAAATTCAAATGCGTTTTTAATGATGTCGTAATCGGCCTGTTCAATTTCGCCACTCTCCTGACCCTGTTTGACAAGGAATTTCAATTCCTCACTGCTATGCACCTCTTGTCCCTGAACAGTTGAAATGCCAAGTACTTTCAACAGCAGGTTGGCAGTCCCGTTCAGTAACCAGATGAAGGGTTTGAAAATATAATAGAAGAATTGCAACGGTAAGGCGATAATCAAGACGGTGCGTTGCGAACGCTGTATCGCAATTGATTTGGGAGCCAGCTCTCCAAATACGATATGTAAGATGGTGATGATCAGAAAGGCAGTTGGAAGGGCAATCTGACGCGCGAGTTCAGGATTAATTTCAACCCCTGTGAATGACATCACACTTATGATTATTTTAGATACAACAGGCTCACCGATCCAGCCCAGTCCAAGGCTTGCAAGTGTAATTCCCAGCTGGGTAGCAGCAAGATATCTGTCGAGCATCGAAATAATATGCTTAGCGACCACGGCAATCCGGTTACCACTCTGAACCTTCATTTCGAGTTGCGAAGCCCGTACCTTTACAATGGCAAATTCGGCGGCAACGAAAAATCCGTTCAATGAAACCAATAATAATGTAATGAGAATATCTGTAAGCATCAGTTCTGTATTAAACTAAGTCACAAATATAAAGAATTTAGAGAAGTAATTCTTATAGTTTACGGTTGACCTCCATATCACCAAGATGAAGATTGAGTGCCTTTACCGAAATCTGAATTTCATGAATTGAAACCCCCAATGAAGCAATCAATAATAAAAGTGCGAGTCCAAACACCCATATAGCGGGTATTGAACTCCCGATAAAAATCAGAAACATTGTGACAACGCATAGAAAAAGGCTCGAAACACCCAATATCTGCATATACTTGGTAAGGTAAAGTCGCCGGCGGAGATTGGCTATTTGCCCCAATAAAACTTCGTTAGGATTTGCTTTGAACTTTTCATGAAGATTCCGGATCAGTGTGGCATAACCAAGAAAACGGTTTGTATAGGCAAGCATAATCAACGAAATAGCTGAAAATAAAAGCGCTGGTGTAGTTAGGGTTATCTCTTCGTGCATATTCAATTCTTTTAGTGAGGATTTGACTTTTGATATCTTTAATAAGGAAACGCTTTGTTGAAACCCTGACTGTTCATAACCTAAACAGTCAGACCTTCACTTATGTTTTCCAAATATAGTGAATAAACAAATGGTTGATGCTGACAATCAATAATCACACTGATTTTATTGTCGGTTTTAGGAAGGGAAGATGATTCAAACGGAAATTGTTATGAAGTGAGAACAAGATTACAGATTGAATGTGCCGGAAAGTAAGTTTCACTTTTCGGGAAATCGGCTGAACATGACGCGGTGTCAGGTGACGGTGCCGAAAAACGATCTGACAGTGACGCGGTGTCAGGTAGCAGTACCGAAAAACGACCTGACAGTGACGCGGTGTCAGGTGACAGTACCGAAAAACGATTTGACAGTGACGCGGTGTCAGGTGGCGCTACCGAAAAACGATTTGACAGTGACGCGGAGCTCAATTCATCTACCGAATAGTCATTTGAACATGAAAACTAAGTCAATTTCAATTCAATTTTAATGGTTTTTATGGGGAGAATGGTATTCAGGCATTGTGTAGAGACGGACGGTTGGCCGCCTCTACAAACAGGTCGTCCATCTCTACATTTACGCAAAAAGGACGGATTGAATCATCAAACCGCCCTTTCAGAAATTTTTTAAACCTACATGCTAAACATCACAAATCAGTACCGATTTGCGCAGTGACTCCAGTTTATCGGGTTGGGAAGGGACAAATTCCTGTCCGACATATCCTTTGTAACCAGTTGCGACTAAAGCTTTCATAATGGCCGGGTAATACAATTCCTGCGTATCATCCAGTTCGTGACGTCCGGGAACACCACCTGTATGAACGTGTCCGATGTATTGTATGTTCTTTTGAATCGTATCGATGATATTACCTTCCATGATCTGCATGTGGTAAATATCATAAAGCAACTTAAACCTCGGTGAACCCACCATTTCGCAAAGCGCAGCTCCCCAGGCTGTTTTATCGCACTGATAATCTGCATGACCGTAGCTGTTCAGCAATTCCATGATTATTGTGACGCCATGTTTTTCAGCCAAAGGCATCAGTTTACGCAACCCAACAGCACAATTGATCATACCGACATTGTCGTTCTGACCTTCGCGGTTTCCTGAAAAGCAAATCAGGTTTGGAACGCCTGCTTCAGCAGCCTTTGGTATCATTGTTTCAAAATCACCAATCAACTTTGCATGGTTCGCAACTCGGTTGAATCCCTTGGGAATTCCATAATCTGTTGCATACCCGACGGCACACTTCAATCCAAACTTTTTTACCGTTGCCCAATCTTTTTCATTCAGAAGTTCAATGGACTCAAGACCCATATCGGCACAGTTTTTGGCAAATTCCTCAAGTGGAATATTCCCATAACACCATTGACTGACAGAATGGTGAATATTGCCTTTAAGTTTTGCACCTGCTGTTGCCGATCCGGCAAAAGCGTTCGCAGAAGGAAATCCTGCCGCAGTTACAGCAGCAATACCTGCTGTACTTCCAATCATTTGTCTCCGGTTCATATTACAATTTTAGTATTAATTCAGTTTATTGCTTACGAAACTACACAATTTTAGTTCTACAATAAAATGTATCGTTTAATATTATTCCAACTTTAAAAGAAAGCTGCAGGCAAAAAGTATCCTGTAACATGGTTGAATATAAAACGACATGATGTTTTAAGGTGATAAAGCTAGAATTAAAATTGGGAAATAAAAAAAATCCGGAGACATTTAAGTGATTGATTACAAAGATTAAAAGATGCTGAAATAAATCATCAAAACATCGGGAAACAGAAAAAGACCGGCCTTAGCCGATCCTTTTCTATTTATACAAACCGGGAGTTTCACCCAATAATTTGAATATCTTAAATATACTTACTATGATTTAGAACCTGATCAATACAGCACCTGCAGAGTAACCACCGCCAAATACAGTGAGTCCCACCAGCGAATCTACCGGTATCTTATCGATGTTCTGGGACAGACAAATACCAGTACTTGCACAACCTGTGTTTCCCAACTCCTGAATATTGTTCAGCACTTTTTTTGGCTGAAGATTCAATTGCTTGATCAGGTTGGCGATAATCCGGTGATTTGCCTGATGAGGAATTATAAAATCGAGATCTTCGATGGTCAGACTGCAATTCTCGAGTGTTTTTTCCAACGCAACCCGCATGAAATTGCAAGCGTGCATAAAAACATCACGTCCGTCGGGCATTTGAAGTCCACCATCACCCGGGTGTAAAAATACAGCTTCGGTACCTTTACCGATATGACCCAATCCTCTTGTAAAAATATTCAGGACTTCTCCTGGTTTAGGTCCAATTGGTTCTTCTGAGATAAACAAGGCAGTAGCGCCGTCGCCCCATAGGTGCCCGCTCTTCTCGCAGGTTTCGTCACTGTAATAGGTATTGTGCTCAGATGCAATTACCAATGCACGTGTAGCTTTACCCATTGCGAAATAACCTTCGACAATCTCAAGGGCATTCACAAGTGAAGAACATGCTGAAGACACGTAAACGACCTGTGCCTCCTGGATTCCAAACTCTCGTTGCACGCAATGACCCATTGTAGCAACGGTGTCATATGGCGTATAAGAAGCGCCGACAATTAAATCAACCTCTTTGATGTCATAAGGTAAATCCTTTAATCCACGCTTAACAGCTTCGACAGCCATCGTATTGGTATTCTCGTCTTTAGCAGCTTTAGACCGTGTCCGGATGCCCGTCCGGTCAAAAATCCATTCGTCATCAAGCCCGTTCAGATTTTTAAAGTATTCGTTAGGAACACGCTGTTCCGGAACGTAATGCGAAATTGTATTAATAAACATTCTCATATTAAAAAATCAAATTGCAATAATTTAAGCGGAGACTTTTATTCCCCGAAATAATATTTTCTGCCAGAGTTCAAGTGTCTCACGGCAAGGTTTCCCAAAATTGTCAAGTATAAACTGCTGTTCAAGTCCTTTCAAGGTAGTAAGGGCAAGAACGGCTGTGTTCTCGTAGTCGTCAACCAGAAATACGCCCGATTGAGTCCCTTCCTGAAGCGTAGAAGCAAAGCATTCCTTTTCATGCAAATCGATCACTTTACGAAAGTTCTCAATTTTCTCACTTCTTCTCAGGAATTCCATCCTTAATAAGCTGTCTTTTCGAATCAGATTTTCGATTGTCTTCATATGATTGACCATGAAGCGTGCAATCTTTTTCTCGGGTGATATTTTCATGCCCGCAACCCTATTGAGCTGCTTTAGGATAACGTCGATTTCGCGGTTAATTACTTCAAGATAAAGTTCTTCTCTCGTCTTAAAATAGGTATAGATCGTTCTCCTTCCGAGTCCTGAGGCCTTGGCGAGATCGTCCATTGTTGTATTATCGGCTCCTCTGCGGGCAAATATAGTCCGGGCGACGGAAAGAATAGTATGACGGGTAGTGTCTCTCAAAATAAATAAATTGCACAAAATCAAATTTCGTGTGCAAAAGTAACCCTTTTTTAATACCCTGAACGAATTTTAAAATTTGTTAACTTTTAAAATTCTCCGATTTGATTCCACCATGTTTTGTCCTTCCACTCCCTTTTAATACCGTCGTTAAACTTAACATCCTTCAAAGCAAACCGGACCAGATTAAGATCTTCGGTAGAAGCTTCAGCATAACCCGATTGCGTTTCGTGTACCCTGACGGCATGCAACTTCACATTTCCCTCTCCATTAACAAATTTGGTTTTCAAAATGATACAGTTAATAACGAAAAATAACAGCAACGCATAACCTTCCGCTGAAGGTGAAACGGGGATTTCTGCAACCCTGGTATTGATCCGGTAAATTGCCTCCTTCACCTCATCGGCTTCCTTGTCCCACAGCGTATAGGAATGATCAAAACTATGGATAAACTCAGCCACAGTGTTTAGAAGGACAAAATCCATCACCATAAATCCATTGTCGAGCTTATCTGATTTTAAAAAAACCTCCACCTCATAAGAATGGCCGTGGATGTTTTCGCGGCAACGTTGCGAGGTGCAGTTGCGAACGATATGGGCTCCTTCGAACCGGAATCTTTTTCTGATGATCATCCTTAAATTATATTTCGAAGCAAAATTAGAAAAGATAAAGCACTAAATCGATATTTGTTTCCGATTTGAAAATTGATCATCAATCCACTGGCATGTAATTATAAATTTCTCCTTGAGCCTATTTTGCCTCTTCCAGTTTTTTGATTTCTCCACGATAGGAAATACTACTGCGCTGATTGCTATCGATTACCAAAGTTGCACCTCCATCCGGGCTTACAGAAAGGTAAAGTTTATAAAAGTCTTTTGGGGCTTTAACTGATGCGTATATTTCATAACCCTTCCCTGCTTTTTGGGTTACAACCTAATACTCATCGGGTTTGCCTTTAAATTTTATTCCACCATCGCCGCCGTAATCAACGCTATAAGCCCTGCCAAAGAAGGGCAGGTAGCTTTCAATTGTATCGTTATGAAATTTCAACGTATAGGAACTCCCTGTCAGGATGATCATTTTCCCGCGCTGAGGCAATACTTGCAAAGCTTCAAAGACAAAATCATTTGAGTTGATAAGGGATTCAATCAGCTGCTGCTTCTCTGTTTTCCTCTGTTCCCGCAGCGCTTTTTTTGAGGTTTCCTGTGCAAAACCAGTTGCGAAAACCAACATCATTATAAAAGCGACGAAAAATTTTCTTGCTTCCATATTTGTAAATATTTATTCACACTCAAATTCACAAATCAAGTGCCAGAAATGGTTAACAGGTGTTATTAAATGCTGGAAGATTGAAAACTAAAAATTGAAGTGCTCAATTTCCCTATATCTTATTTTTTATCAATCGTTAATCGATCCTGTGCCATTCTGTTATTAAACTGCTGCATAATCGCCTTAAACAGGTTTTGCTCGGTTTCAGAATTAGCTTTGCCTAAAAGATTATTACGGAGATAGGGGTCTTCTATCCTGTTATAGATGCCTGTCAGCTTATTATCAGTGAAATATAAGGCATGATCTCCGATCAGAAATTGATAGGTGTCTTCAAGGTAATTTATCACGAATCGTTGTGCCGATTGATCGAAAAGATTATTTCCAAATGCAATATATGGTTTTGAATAGTTGAGATACCCAAGAATTGAGGGCATAATGTCAATCTGCTGAGCCAAAGATTCATCTTTCCCGGTAAGGCTCCCATCACCCTTGAAAAAGATAAGAGGTGCGGCATAATAGTTAACTGCCGTTTTATACTCCTTAAAATCAGATTCCGAACAATGGTCAGATGTGATAACAAACAACGTATTTTTAAACCAGGGCATCTTCGAAGCCTTATCAAAAAACTCTTTAAGGGCAAAATCGGTGTACCTAATGCACTTTTGAAGTGGAATATGCTCTTCCGGAAATCGTTCTTTATATTTTTCCGGGACTTTAAAAGGGTGATGAGATGAGACCGAGAATATCGTCGTAAAAAAAGGCTCCTTCATCTTATTCATCTCATCAGCAAAAAACTGGAAGAACGGCTCGTCCCAAATTCCCCAAATACCATCAAAACCATCGTCATTCCCATATTCATTCTTTCCGACGTACCGGTGGAAACCGGCAATTTTCGTAAACGCATCGAAGCCCATCGATCCGTTGGGAGCGCCATGAAAAAAAGAAGTTTCATAACCCTCTTTCGACAATATACTTGCGAGGCTGTTTATCCGGTTACCCGACCGCTCAGAAACAACATAGGGCAATACCAGTGCAGGGATACTAGCGGTAATTGATGGTATCGCATCGATTGATTTGCGTCCGTTTGCAAAAGCATTCGGGAATACGAGGCTCTTTGTTATCAACGAGTCAAGAAATGGCGTGTATCCTTTGTATTGTCCGTTGTCCAGACCCTTATTCAACGAACCGACAAATTCACGACTGAAGCTTTCGAGTATAATTACAACAACGTTGTCTTTCTTCATAGGTTCAACTGCCTTCGGGACACGAACAGGCGTATAAATCTGATTTAATTCTTCTTCTGAACCAAAATAATTCTTCACTTCAAACGCTTTTTTGCCCCATGTTCTCAAAATACAGAATGGAGTATTCAATACCAGCGACATCTCCTCGGTCGAATTGACATACTTTCCTGCATTATTCATACTGATCGGACGTGTGCTTGACATATATCCACCACGCATTCCGATTACACTCAACGCAGAAAACAAAATTATCGAGACAACTGAAACAAGATAATATTTCCAGTTACGCACGTTGAATGTGGGTCGAGGCTTCAAAAAAGAATAGAGTTTCGACAACAATAGCATCGTAATCACCAAGATCAAGGCAATGTACCAGAAATCATAGAAAAACCGGGCGATCAGTCTGTAATTCCCATCATCGTAACTCGCAACATCGAACATACTTGCAGTTGTTCTTTTCAGAATAAAGCGATAGTAAATAATATCGATATAATTGAAAGCAAACCCAACGCCATTAAAAACCATAAAAATCCATTTCAGCATTCGCTGATACCAATCCTGAAATTTGAAAGGAAACGGAAGCAAATACAACAGGAAATAAAGAAGATTCAGATACAGAACTGCACTGGTATCAAACATCACTCCTCCCCGCATGATCTGTACAAAAGCGGCAAAATCGACTTTCGGAAACATTGATGCATTAAACAGGTAAAATAGGATACGCCCAGCTGAATACAAGAACATAACTACTAAAAACCTGTAAACCATCACGAGATACTCGTTGGTCTGGTACTTATTTTGTGAGGTACGGAAAAGATTCATTTTATTAAATATTGAACATGCAAAATTAATAGCTTATTTGGTTTCAATCACCTATTTAGTTAACATTTAAATAAACATCCCTTTGATTTCAGACATCAAAGGGATGGAAAAAATATTTAAAGCGTATAAATTGGATCAATGGATCACTTAAAACCAACTCGTGCTTCGGCTTGATCTTCTTGAAGTTGATTTAACCCCCATTACACCAAGCAATCCTCTGACCAGTTCTTTTGCAATTGTGTTTCCGATCTGTCGCGTTGCAGTGCTGGCAATTACCTTTTCGAAAGTGCTTTTCTCTTCTCTTCCGTAGTTCGGACGATTAGAACCTGACCGTTCAACCTGACGGTTCATCTCTTCGCGATGTTTGTCTTCCGCCGCATCCTCAAGTTTTGAATTAAGGATCTCGTAAGCGCTTTCGCGGTCGACCTCCCGGTTGTATTTCGGAACAAGACTCGATGAATTCGTAATTTGATCAATCTCGGTATCGCTAAGTATATCCATACGTGATTCAGGAGCCCTCAGATAGGTATGAACCAAAGGTGTAGGGATTCCATTCTCGTTTAAAGTCGTAAAGAAACATTCGCCGATACCAAGTTCTGTGAGTAATTGAGCCGTATTGTAAAACTTTGTTTCAGGATAGTTCTCCGCAGCAGCATTAATCGATTTTCTGTCTTTGGCTGTAAATGCCCTTAAACCATGCTGGACTTTCATTCCCAGCTGACTTAAAACGGATTCGGGTATATCGCCGGGGTTCTGAGTAATAAAAAAGATCCCAATGCCCTTCGATCGAACCAATTTAATAATGGCTTCGATCTGTTCTAGTAACGAAGAGGATGCTTCATTAAAAACCAGGTGGGCTTCATCGATAAAAAGGCAGAGTTTCGGTTTGTCAAGATCACCCGCCTCGGGGAAAGTGGCATAAATCTCGGCAAGCAACTGAAGCATTACAGTCGAGAAAAGCTTTGGCTTATCCTGAATATCAGTCAGCCTTAGAATTGAGATGATCCCCATTCCGTTTCTGTCTGTCCGGCAAAGATCTTCAACATCAAACGATGGTTCGCCAAAAAATACCTCAGCACCTTGTTGTTCCAGTTCGATTATTTTGCGCATAATGGTTCCTACCGATGCCGAAGATAAAGTACCATACTCTTTTGTCAAATCAGCCTTTCCCTCGTCGCCAAGATACTGAAGAACTCTTTTCATGTCCTTGAGATCAAGCAAAGGCAACTTGTGATCATCACAGTATTTGAATATTAAAGAAATCATTCCAGCTTGTGTCTCATTTAGTCCGAGAATCTTCGAGAACAGTACGGGACCAAATTCAGATACCGTGGCTCTCAGTCGCGAACCTTTTTCGTTGGAGATCGACAGAAATTCGACCGGATTGCCGGAGGGAGTGTAGGCGAGCCCTAGTTTCGAATGACGTTCCACAATCTTTGAATTTGGAACAGACATGGCTGCAATTCCACTTAAATCACCCTTTATATCCATCAAAAGCGACGGAACACCAAAGCGTGATAGCTGTTCGGCAATAACCTGGAGCGTCTTTGTCTTTCCGGTACCTGTGGCCCCTGCAATCAGACCGTGACGATTGAACATCTTTAACGGTGCTTTTACTGAAATTCCAGATAGATTCTCTTTGTCGAGCATTGTACCTCCTAATATAATTGATTCCCCTTTAAAGGAGTACCCAGACTGAATTTCGCTAATGAACTGTTCTTTCCTATCCATAAACTATCATATATAAG
>Ga0075518_1000083_pt1 | contig 15522 bp, 12 predicted proteins | sample NGEPerA_2_FD_76970 | JGI IMG/M metagenome (GOLD analysis project Ga0075518, IMG submission 76970) | Arctic peat soil microbial communities from the Barrow Environmental Observatory site, Barrow, Alaska, USA - NGEE PermafrostAB136-A | ecosystem: Environmental > Terrestrial > Soil > Wetlands >...
CAAAAAACACGGTCGCGGCATCCTGAGAATATGACTGGTAAATAATCCCGACAGCGGGAGTTATGGACGTATTTGAAGCCATAAGGAGTCGGCGGAGCCACCGGTCATTCTCAGATACACCTGTAGAAACTGAGAAGATCGATCAGATTCTGGAAGCCGCCCAATGGGCGCCATCGCCCGCAAATAATCAACCCTGGGAGTTTGTCGTCGTAACCGGCGATGGAATCAGGGCGAAGTTATTATCCATATTCGATAGAGCGGGACAGACCGGTTCTGTTGAATTACATGGTTTTTCATATGTACGGCCAGCTCCCAGTGAACTGAATGAGAAAACAAATACGGAGTCATCTGCTGGTCATTATTCTCTTTCATTTATGAAAAATGTCCCAGTTATGATTGCTGTTGCCGGCGAGCCAAATCCCAGCATCAGGCAGGGTCTGATCGACAGGGTGAAAGATGGATACAAGTATGCCTGCGCCGCCTCTATTCAGAATATGCTACTGGCAGCGCAGGCGCTGGGCCTTGGCAGCCTTTGGTTCACCTTTTTTGATGGTGAATCTGTAAAGGATGTCCTAAACATCGATCCGGCCAAACATCTTGTGGCAATTATCTGTGTCGGCTACCCGGCATCAACTCCTACGTCCCCTGGCAGACTCCCCCTAAAGGCCAAGGTAAGAAGAATCGGCTGATTATGAAAGTGATCGGCATTCTGGGCAGCCCCCGCCGCGATGGAAATACTGAGATCCTGCTCGACAGGGCATTGGCAGGCGCGGCGTCCGCCGGGGCGGAAACTGAGAAAATAGTGCTGAGTGAGTCAGATATTTCCGGCTGCATCGAATGCAACGATTGTTATGAAACGGGTACCTGCTCCATCGGTGATGATATGGATCACATCTACGAAGAGCTGGAGCGGGCGGATCGTATAATAATCGCCTCGCCAATGTTTTTCATGGGGCTCACATCTCAGGCAAAAGCCGCAATCGACCGTTGCCAATGCTATTGGGCTTTACAGTACGTTCTCAAAGAAGGCTTTCCACGTCCCGAGGGCTCGCTCCCCCGCTATGGCATGTTTATTGGTACGGGCGGCACCAAGGGTTTAAAACTTTTTGATGGCACCATCCTGACACTCAAATACTTTTTTGACGCTATCGGCGCAACGCCGCGCGAGGAGCTTTACGTCCTTGTACGCGGTGTAGACGACAAGGGTGAGGTTAAATCAAGGGATGATGCCCTGCATTCAGCTTTTGACTCAGGCAAAAAACTCGCGGAGTTAAACTAGGATAATCCTGGTTTCTCAATGAGACCGGCAGTTGTCTCGTTCTGCTGGATTTCGTCTGCCTCCAACACAAGCCGTCGATCAGGGACTTCATGGGGATCCTGGACTATTCGCCTGTCAACAACAATCTTGACTTCCGGATTGCTCTCCGTCAGTTCATCACAGCGGCGCTGCAAATAGGGCATTTGCCTGTCAACAATCAGCAGCATACCGTCGTTCGACGGCACCAGGGCGGATTTAAATCCACAGAAACGACAGCCGATGAAGCAGTTCGCCGGATCATCGTGCTTCTGCTGTCCACAATATGGGCATTCAAGCGAATCCATATAGTTCAGTATAGATACTGTTGCCAGTTTACGGCATCGGGGATATCCCTTAAATACAGGTAATTCGAAGTATTAACGGCAATCGCTTTACTCTCCGGCCGTCGAGTATTTTCAGGGTGGATGTGAGACTTGGGGCTAGTACGCTGAACTGGCTCCTCGGGCAGGACTTGAACCTGCAACAATCCGGTTAACAGCCGGACGCTCTACCATTGAGCTACCGAGGAGCGTCAAGGGATAACAGCATTATAGAGGGGTGTCCGCTCGCATTTCAAGAAACAGTGCAGCCAGTTTGTTTGCAGATGTACTGCCGGCTTTTTCCCGCTGCAAATTCTTCATCATGCAATTCTACCTGAGTTCCCAGCATTTCTTCTTTTCTGCCGATTCTTCCAATACCCCCACCTTCCATTGGTATCCCTGACTCGCACTGGAATAACATGCCTTAGCCAGTTGTCATGAAAGTATATCACTCGGGGGATTAGGTTCATGCTCCGTTGTCAACCAGAATAATAATTCAATGCGGTTATTTTTCTTACATAATCGACATGTTAACTCGGCGATAAAAAGAAGAGCGGGAATAGAGCGCCAGATGTTTCGGTGTGGTTATTCGAGGAATTCCTTGAGTTTCTGAGACTCGCGGTAGCTCTTCAGCTTTACCAGTGTTTTTGCCTCAATCTGGCGAATCCGCTCACGGGTAACGCCGAATTTCTGGCCGACCTCTTCCAGGGTTCTAGGGTGTTCGCCCTTGAGGCCGAAACGAAGCTCGATCACCTTGCGTTCGCGGTGGGTAAGGCTGCCCAGAACCTCGGCAAGGTCTTCCTTCTGCATGATATCGGAGACCGCCTCGCACGGCGCCACTGCGTCGTGGTCCTCGATGAAGTCGCCCAGCTGGCTGTCCTCTTCTTCACCGATCGGTGTTTCCAGGGAGACCGGCTCCTGCGATATCTTCAGAATCTCGCGGACCTTCTCCGGCGTAGTGTCCATCTCCGCGGCGATCTCGAACGGGGTCGGCTCACGACCTTTGTCCTGAAGCAGCTGGCGCTGTACGCGGATGAGCTTATTGATGGTCTCAACCATGTGTACGGGGATTCTGATGGTGCGAGCCTGGTCGGCGATGGCCCGGGTGATAGCCTGGCGGATCCACCAGGTGGCGTAGGTGGAGAATTTGTAGCCCTTGCGGTAGTCAAACTTTTCCACGGCGCGAATCAGGCCCAGGTTGCCTTCCTGGATAAGGTCCAAAAACAGCATCCCCCGGCCGACATAGCGCTTGGCGATACTGACAACCAGACGCAGGTTTGCCTGGATAAGCTTGCGCTTGGCCTCCATGTCCTGGCGCTCGATGCGCTTGGCCAGCGTCACTTCTTCTTCGGCGGTCAACAGAGGCACCCGTCCGATTTCCTTGAGGTACAGGCGGACCGGGTCGCTCGTCGGAGTCTTTACAGTCAGATCGAGGCGGTTGAGTATGGCTTCTTCATTCACCTTGGCCTGCGCCGCCTCGTTGGCGATCACCAGATCGTCGTCCTCCTCGACCACATCGATGCCGATTTCAATAAAGATACCGTAGATGTTCTCGATCTGCTCCGTGGACAAGTCGATATCCTGCAGGACGTCCGCTACGCGATCTGATGACAGATAGCCCTGTTCCCTGCCCTCAAGGATCAGCTCCCTGACTTCATCTATGCCCAGTTCCTCGGAGTGGGTCATGCCCGTGTCTTCAGTATGGCTCATACGGTTTCGCAGGATCCGGACTGAATCAACCTGATGATGTCACGGCGTCTCGTTTCCAGCCGGTAGAGTTCGCGGAGCTCGCAGCCGGTGTCTTTGCCTTCCGAGACTGTCGCCTTGATAACGCTGATCCGGCGGGAGAGTTCCGCTTCACAAAGCCTGAAGTAGTATTCGGTGAGTGCTTCGGGAGGCGTCGACCCGGTCCTGGACCGAATCAGCAGTTCCGGGAGGATCTCACGGGCGTTTCTATCCATAACAAGACGCTGTTCATTGTTCCCGGAACCGGAATTTTTCTCGTCGAGCTTTTCCCTGACCCAAATGAAAGCTGCCCGGGTCTGCTCATTCGTGAAATGGGCTTCAGTCATCAGCTGCAAGTACCTTCTGGCCTCCCCTGGATTTGCCAGACACAGACTAAGAAAGCTTCTCTCAGCAATTTCCTCGTGAGTTAAAACCCGCCGCCTGGTCCCTCCGTCTTCGTTATCATCGTTCGAAGGAGCAGACTTCATTAAGTATGCCACATTTTCAGGGCTAAGGCGGAGTCGATCGGCAATGATCCGCAGCTGCTCGTCGCGCTCCATGGAACTGGCGGCGCCATCAAGTACATTCTTGAGTGACGCGAATGCCCTCACCCTGCCCTGCGAGCTGTCGATGCCGGATGAAGAAAGCGTCGTCTGGACCTGGTATTCTAGCAACGTTGGCGCGGCAGAACCAAGTTCATTGAAGCTCCTCAGCCCGTCTTCAGAAAGGACCAGTTCAGCGGGATCCTGACCCGGTGGCATCTCGACAACGCGAACTGCCAGGTTATGTTTTTTTGCCAGCTCAAGGACTCTGAGCATTGCAGCCTGGCCGGCGGCGTCGGCATCGAACGCCAGATAGACGTTGCGGGTAAATCGGGAGATCTCCTTCAATTGCTGCTCGGTAAGCGCCGTGCCCATGGAGGCGACCGCATTGACGATACCAGCCTGGTGCAGCGCCAGCACATCCGTATATCCCTCGACGATGAAGACCCGGTCTTCTTTTGTAATCATCGTTCGGGCATTGCCCAGACCGAAGACCAGGTTCGTCTTGTGATAAAGCTCCGAGTCGGGGGAATTCAGATACTTCGGTTTGCTATCATCGAGAACGCGGGCGCCGAAGCCGAGAACCCGGCCGCGATGATCGGTAAAGGGGAACATCAATCTGCCGCGGAAGCGGTCGCGAGAGCTCGCATCGCGCTGGATGATCAGGCCGGCGCGGGATAACTCGGTTTCAGTAAAACCTTTTCCGGTCGCAGCCTTTAACAGCGCCGACCCGCCGGCTGGAGAGAAACCCAGGCGAAACTCACTGATGACTGGCTCTTTAAAGCCGCGGTTGCCCAGGTATTGCCGTGCCGGCGCCGCCTGAGAAGATTCAAGGAGGCAGCGGGAGTAGTAAGTGGCCGCCTGGTCCAGCAGGGCCAGCAGACGTTCCCTTTCCTGTCGTCGATTCTCCTGCTCGGGGCTGCTGGCTTCGTACTGAAGACGAACCCCGTACTTGTCAGCCAGCATCTTGACAGCATCGGCGAAATCAAGTCCCTCTTTCTTTTCGATAAAGGTAAAGACGTTGCCGCCTTCGCCGCAACCGAAACAGTAATACAGCTTCTGGCCGGGATCCACGGAAAATGACGGTGTCTTTTCACCGTGGAACGGACACCTGCCCATATAGTTGGCGCCGCTTTTCTTGAGCGTCGAGTAAGGCGCCACGACTTCGATCATGTCGCAGGCATCGATGACCGCCTGGATGCTGGATTGGGCAATCAGGGCCATTTACAGATTCCATTCGCTTGGCAGGAACAGGTCCTTGAAAGTCCGGATGGCAAAACGGTCTGTCATGCCGGCTATATAATCAGCGACTTTCTCCGCCAGGCCGTTGTCGCCGGCGTCCCAGCCTGGCAAAAAATCGGGGTGATCCAGGTAATAGGAGAACAGGCTTTCCACCAGACGATTCACCCGTTCGGTCTCACGCCTGTAGACCAGGCCGATGTATACCCGCTCGAAGAGGAAGGTGCGCAGGCTGTCCATGGCTTCCTTCAGGGGCGGGCTCTGGAGGATTTCAACCTGCTGCCAGCTGGAGTTGACCAGATCGTGCACCAGTGCGTCGATTCGCTGGCTGCTGTTTCCGCCAAGCAGTGCGATTTCTTTCTCCGGCAGATCTTCGGGAACGATAATGCCGGCGCGCAAGGCGTCATCTATATCGTGATTGATGTAGGCGACGCGGTCGGCTATACGGACGATGCAGCCCTCCAGCGTGGCTGGTTTTTCCGGGCCGGTATGGTTAAGGATGCCATCCTCGACCTCACGGCAGAGGTTGAGCCCCCTGCCGCCGTTTTCGAGACTGCGGACAACCCTGAGGCTCTGGCGGTTGTGTTCGAAGCGGTGTCCGGTGCGTTTTTCCAGGGCTTGCGAAAGGGCCTCTTCGCCGATGTGACCGAAGGGTGTATGACCCAGGTCGTGCCCCAGGCTGATAGCTTCCGCCAGGTCCTCGTTAAGCCGAAGAGCCCGGGCGGCAGTGCGGGAAATTCCCGAAACTTCGAGAGTGTGCGTCAGCCGTGTGCGGTAATGATCGCCTTCCGGGGCTATAAAAACCTGGGTCTTGTGCTTGAGCCGGCGAAAGCTCTTGCTGTGGACGATGCGATCGCGGTCACGCTGGAAACAGGTGCGCAGCGAACATGACTCCTCCGGGTCGGCGCGTCCGAGGCTATCGGCGGCCTTGACGGCATGGCTGGATAGATTGGCTTCCTCCCACTGGCCAATGATGGAGGCTGCTGTCGGTTTAGAACTCATCGGAAAAATTATAACCCACTTTGCGGACAGAACAGGCCGGACTGTGAGACCCGGCCTGTCAGTGGTTCGCTCTGTGCCGCCGCTGTATCAGGCGGTGGTATAAATCATTTTCTTCGCTTCGAGCACTGCCTGCGCCGCGGCCAGCCGGGCTAGCGGCACGCGGTATGGCGAGCAGCTCACATAATTGAGGCCGACACGGTGACAGAATTTGACGCTGTCTGACTCTCCCCCGTGTTCGCCGCAGACTCCCAGCTTGATATTCGGCTTCTTCTCGCGGCTGAGGTTTACTGCTATCTCAACCAGCTTTCCAACCCCGTTCACGTCTATTGTCTCGAAGGGGTTGTGCTTGATGATTCCCTCTTCGAGGTAGTAGGCCAGGAACTTACCTTCGGCGTCATCCCGGGAGAAACCCAGGGCCGTCTGGGTCAGGTCGTTGGTGCCGAAGCTGAAGAAGTCGGCGTAATCAGAAATATGGTCGGCGGTCAGCGCCGCGCGGGGCAGCTCGATCATGGTGCCCACAAGATAGTCGATACTGATACCGGCGTTAGCCAGCACGTCATCGCAGGCCTTGACGGTCAACTCGCGCATCACGCGCAACTCTTCGGCGTAGCAGACCAGCGGGATCATGATCTCCACCTGCGGAGCATCGCCCATCTTCTTCTGTACGGCCACGGCGGCCTGCATGATGGCTCGCACCTGCATCTCGTAGATCTCGGGCCACTGGATGCCCAGGCGGCAGCCACGAGTTCCGAGCATGGGGTTCATTTCCTTGAGTGAGCGCACGCGACTAGCCAGTTTTTCCTTCTCAACAATCTCCGCTTCGCCGGCGCCGGTCAGTTTGGCCCGCTCAAGCTCGACCATCAGGTCGGTGTAGTCTGGCAGAAACTCATGCAGCGGCGGGTCCAGCAGCCGGATGGTAACCGGCAGACCGTGCATGGCCTCGAAGATACCCTCAAAATCACTCTGTTGCATCGGCAGCAGCTGGTCGAGAGCAGTGGCGCGCGCTCCCTTGTCCTCGGCCAGGATCATCTGGCGGACTATGGGCAGACGGTCTTCGGCCATGAACATATGCTCGGTGCGGCAAAGGCCGATTCCCTGGGCGCCGAATTCGCGGGCCTTGACGGCATCCTCCGGTGTGTCGGCATTGGTGCGCACACCCATCGTGCGGATTTCATCAGCCCATGCGACGATGGCCTGGAAGTTCTTGTTGATCCGCGGTGGAACCAGCTCGACGGCGCCAAGGATTACTTTGCCGGTTGTACCGTCGATGGTCAGGATGTCGCCTTCCTTGACCGTCATTTCACCGACTGTGAACTGTTTTTCCTTTTCGGAGATGTTGATCTGGTCGGCGCCGCAGACGGCCGGAGTGCCCATGCCACGGGCGACTACCGCCGCGTGGCTGGTCATGCCACCGTGAGAGGTGAGGACGCCCTGGGCGCTGATCAGGCCGTGGATGTCATCGGGGCTGGTCTCCCAGCGGACCAGGATGACGGCCTCGCCGGCCTTGTCGCGCTCGGCGGCGGTGTCAGCGTCGAAGACGACCTTGCCGACCGCCGCTCCCGGAGAGGCGTTGAGGCCCTGTGTGAGCACATCGTAGGTCTGGGTCGGGTCGATCATCGGGTGAAGCAGCTGATCGAGCTGGCCCGGGTCGATCTTGGCCACGGCTTCTTCCCTGGTGATCAATCCTTCTTCAACCAGATCGACCGCTATCTTGACTGCCGCGGCGGCGGTCCTTTTGCCATCGCGGGTCTGCAGCATATAGAGCTTGTCCTGCTCGATGGTGAATTCTATATCCTCCATCTCGCGGTAATGCCGCTCCAGTTTCTGCATGACGCCGGTCAACTGCCCGAACACTTCCGGCATCTCATCCTTCATGTCCACCAGCTTCTTTGTCTTGCGGATTCCGGCGACCACATCCTCGCCCTGGGCGTTGATCAGATAATCGCCGAAAATTTCCTTGTCGCCGGTGGAGGGGTTACGCGTGAAAGCGACGCCGGTGCCGGAATCGTCGCCCATATTACCAAAGACCATCAGCTGAACGTTGACTGCCGTGCCGAGGTCATCTGAAATATTGTAGTGGCGGCGGTAAGTAACCGCGCGCGGGTTGCCCCAGCTGCGAAAAACCGCCTGGATGGAAAGCTCGAGCTGCTCGCGGGGCTCGCTGGGGAAGGAACGGCCAGTCTCCTTCTCGAGAATCTGCTTGAAGTCCTCGACCAGCGCATGGAGATTTTTCGGTTTGAGCTCGTTGTCGAATTTCACACCGGCTTCATCGCGCCTGACGGTAATGGCATCCTCGAAAAGCTGGCCTTCCACTTCCATTACGACCTTGCCGAACATCTGGATAAAACGGCGGTAGGCGTCCCAGGCGAAGCGCTCGTCGCCGGTCTTCTTGGCCAGACCCTGAACGGAATCGTCATTGAGGCCCAGGTTGAGCACCGTATCCATCATGCCGGGCATGCTGAACTTGGCGCCGGAACGCACGCTGACCAGAAGCGGGTTGTCAGGGTCGCCCAGTTTTTTGCCCGTCGTCTCTTCCAGACGGACGAGGTGGCCCTCTATCTCTTCGTCCAGCCCTTCCGGAAACTGGTTGCCGAGCTTGCCATAGGAAATGCAGGCCTCGGTCGTGATCGTGAAACCATCGGGCACCGGGATACCGAGGTTAGTCATCTCGGCCAGGTTGGCGCCCTTGCCTCCGAGCAGGTTCTTCATGTCCTTCGAGCCCTCAGAGAAATCGTATACGTATTTGATGCTCATGCAATTCCTCCCAAATCGTACTGGTGATCAATATTGAGATCCTTCGCATCGCTCAGGATGACCCTTTGAAAAAGGACGAACCTATAAAAATGGATAGCCTTCAAGAATGGTTAGCCATTAAAAAATGTAAGATGCCGGAATCCGGGGACAAAAGTTTATCGCAAGAATCGTTTTTTAACCATAGCCATTCCTTAAGCTTCGCCGAAAGCATCCACCGGCGTTACTTATAGCTCCTTCCGGGGTGCCGCCGCCACCCGCATCGGGTCGCCCAGCTGCCGTAGCAGAACCGCCGTTTTCATAACCAGCGCCAGGCGGTTGTTGCGCAGCTTTTCATCCTTGTCCATGACCATCACATCGCCAAAGAAACGGTCGACGGCGGCACGGATTCCGGCCGCCGCTTTCAGGGCCGCTTCATAGTCTCGGGAGAGCGTGAGCTTGTGGATGACCGGATCGAGATCGTTGACGGCTTCGAATAGCTCTCCCTCAGCCTCCTCCTGGAACAGCAATTCATCGACAGGCGCTCCTTCCAGATCCGCACCGGCCTTCGCGGCTATCTTAGTGCAACGGAAGTAAGCGGTATGAAGATCCTCGAAAGCGTCTTCACCGCGGAAAGCATCCAGCGCTGCGACCAGCGCTTCCAGGCGAAGAGTGCTGCCGAGCCCCGCGGCGCGGGCGGCCTCCGCTACCTCTACCGGCATGCCGTTCTCCACCTGGCGATGCTGGATCCGGTCAAATACGAAGGCGCTCGCCGCTGCGGCCAGCGACTCGTCCTTTATTATGTCCGCGTTCTGGTCCTGATAAAGCTTTTGCCCCGCGGCCAGCAGCACCTCAAGATCAAAGTCGAAACCAAAGCGCATGGATATGGCCGCCAGACCTGCCGCCGCCCTTCTGATTCCGTAGGGATCGCGGGAACCAGTAGGGACCTCATCCACGGCGAATGAACCAACGATATTATCCACCTTGTCGGCGATTGCCAGCACTGCCCCAGGCACGGTGGCCGGCATGCCGCCAGCAGCCGAAGTCGGCAGGAAGTGCTCTTCGATGGCAGCGCAAACGTCAGACGGGTATCCGTCTAGCCCGGCGTAAATGGAACCTATGTAGCCCTCCAGGTCGGCGAACTCCTGGACCATGATGCTCACCTGGTCGGCCTTGGCCAGGCGGGCGGCGGCGAGAGCGGTCTTCAGGTCGGGCTCAGGCAGTTGGAGGAGAGCCGCAAAAAAACTTACAAGAGCTTCCAGCCGGGCGGATTTTTGGGCGAGGCTTCCCAGCCGGCGATGGAAAACAACCCTGTCGAGCTCACCGGCCATCGCCTCTATCCCTGTTTTAAGATCCTTGTCAAAGGAAAACTCGGCGTCTTCTATCCTGCCTTCCAGCACCCTTTCGTTGCCCTCGGTAATCGCCCCGGCGCAGGCCGGGTCGCCGTTCATCACATAGAGAAAACCGGCAATCAGTGAGCCATCCTCGGCGGTAAGAGGAAAGTAACGTTGATGCGACTGCATGCAGGTGGTGAGCACCCGGTCGGGCAGGCGAAGGTGGTCCTCGCCGAAATCACCGGCATGGACGCTGGGATTCTCCACCAGGTAGATGACCTCTTCGAGCTCGCCCGCCGGATCAATAAAGGAAGCGGCTCGCTTGCCGGCCGTGACGGCCAGCTCCTCCAGAATCAGCTGTCGGCGCTCCTCCTGGTCGACGATCACCCTGGCCGCGCGCAGCAGTTCGCGGTAGTCTCCGGCGTTTACTATCCTGACCGGTCCGTCGGCGAGAAAGCGATGGCCGCGGCTCTGATCGCCGCTGATTATCCCGGCCACTTCATACTTGACGGTCAGGGAGCCGTATTTAGTGGCCAGCCAACGCACGGGGCGGGAAAAACGCAGATCGACGCCGTCCCAGCGCATGGTTTTGGGAAAGCTGATGCCATGCAATATCTCGCTGCAAATATCGGGCAGCAGTTTCAGGGTCGGCAGCCCTTCCCGGCTATGGACCGCAAAGACGAACTGCTGGCCTTCGTGCTCACGCAACTCTAGTTGATCAACCGGGATGCCCTTGGCGCGGGCAAAGCCCTCGGCCGCCTTTGTTGGTTTTCCGTTATCGTCAAATGCCTTGGCGGCGACGGGACCGCGTTCGACGATTTCCTGCGTCTGCTGAAGAGGCGCCAGCCCCTTGATGAAAACGGCTATCCGTCTTGGCGTGACCCATACGGAAATCTTGTCGGAATCGGTTTCGATGTGATGTCTGGTGAGCGACTGTGCTACCAGCTGGCCGGTTTGCGCGGCGGCCGAGCGGGCGGCGGCGGCAGGCAGCTCTTCGGTACCAATCTCGAAGAGAAAATCCTGGGGAACCATTTCTGAACCGGCAGCCGGCGCCATTATTCCTCTTCCTCCCCGGTCTCCTGCTGTTTGAGGTACATCTCGGCGCAGCGGCGGGCCAGGTTCCGAACCCTGGCAATGTAGCCGGTACGGTCGGTGACGCTGATGACGCCTCGCGAATCCAGCAGATTGAATGTATGGGAACACTTGAGGACATAGTCGTATCCAGGCAGTGGCAATCCGCCGGCCAGGCAGCGCTCGCATTCCTGCTCATAGTCGGTGAAATGGGAGAAAAGCAGGTCGGTGTCGGCAATCTCAAAATTGTAACTTGACCACTGGGCCTCGTTCTTCCGGTAAACATCGCCATAGGTGACGTCGCCGGCCCAGATCAGGTCGTAGACGCTGTTTTTCTTTTGCAGATACATGGCAATTCTTTCCAGCCCGTAGGTGAGCTCTACAGACACCGGATTGAGATCGATGCCACCGACCTGCTGGAAATAGGTAAACTGCGTGGCCTCCATGCCGTCGATCCAGACTTCCCAGCCCAGACCCCAGGCGCCCAGCGTCGGGCCCTCCCAGTCGTCCTCCACGAATCGTATATCATGGGCGGCCAGGTCGACTCCGAGTTCAGCCAATGATTTGAGATAGAGGTCCTGGACATCCCCGGGAGCAGGTTTCAGCAGCACCTGGAACTGGTAGTAATGGGACAGCCTGTAGGGATTCTCGCCGTAACGGCCGTCGCTGGGACGAATTGATGGCTCCACGTATGCGGCTCGCCATGGTTTGTCATCCAGGCAGCGTAAAAAAGTGGCCGGATTGAAGGTGCCGGCGCCCACTTCGGTATGGTATGGCTGCATGATGACGCAGCCCTGCGCGGCCCAATAATTCTGCAGGGTCAGGATAATATTCTGGAACGTCGGAAAGTCGGACAAGGCGGGGATTAATTTTATAGAACGCAGGCATAATTAACAAGCTCTCAGCCGGATGCCAGGCTATTTTAAGCGCAATCCCCTAAAGACGGAGTGAATGGCGTCGTGTTACAATTGACGCCTGATGAAAAGGGCAACGTATATAACAGCATTTCTGATAATTGTGGCGCTCCTGTCCGGTTGCGGGGAAACCAGGCACGGTGATGAACCCCGGGAGGACGGCCTGCAGCTCGAAGCCGGTGCGGATATAGCAACCACCGAACAGGGAACCGCGACTACGGCAGCAGACCTGTACACCGCGGCCGATCTGCCGATCGATACCAACCTGCAGCTGGAATTCGAAACAAACCGCCCCGGCACCACCACCCCGGTCAGTTTCAACCTCGAGGGGCCCTGGAAATTCACCAACGGCCCACGAGAGGCTACACTGACCCTGGCTATGTCGGAAAAAGCTATGGCGCCAGAGTCAAAACAATTCCCGGAGGCCTCGGTTGTTGCGGCCTCATCATGGGATCGTGGCGCCAGCGGCGACGAGTACATCTTTCAGTCGAAAGACGACAGCACCCTTTATTCTTATGGCAGGTCCTTCCCTGACGGCCGAATGACCGTTTACTCGGCGCCTTCGCGAGCCCTGATCTTCCCCATTGCCCCCGGCGACAGCTGGGTCGACAGCTATACCGAGGAAGGCAGTGGCAAGCCGGTGGCGATCACCGCGGAAAACACTTTGCTGGCAAAGAACAGGCTGACGCTGCCGGCCGGGACCTTCAATGCCTGGCTGCTACAGACCAGGGTTACCGCGAAAACCGGGGGCACAACGACCACCACCACCCTGAATTACACCTGGTTCGTCCCCGGCATAGGCCGGGCCGCGGAGATCATCAGCATGCCCAACGAGCACCGGGAAGTCTTTAGCACCGCCAGGGCCTTTTACCGGCTGAAAAGCTACAGGTAGCGGCCGGCTCTCAGGGTCGCCTTGCCCCCAAACTACTCCACCGAAGCCATTGTACTCGGCTCGCACAAGCTGAGGGATGCCGACCGCGTCGTAAATCTATTTACCGCCGAGCGTGGCAAAGTGCCAACTGTGGTCAAGGGCGTGCGTAAGGTCAAATCCCGCTTCGGCGGTCGGCTGGAGCCGTTCACCTACCTGCAGGTACAGCTTCACGAAGGGCGCAACCTGCATACGCTTACCGGAGCCGATACGATCAAGACTCACGCCGTGATCCGTGAAAGGCCAAGTACGCTCCAGGCGGGTCTCGCTTTCATCGACATGCTCAACCGGGTGACTCATGATTTTGAAAAACGGCCGCGTTCTTTCAACCTGCTGGTGCGTTTTTTGAATGAAATGGATGAAGCCGCAGCTGGATGCATAGCCCTCACACTGGCCGCAGAACTGAAGTTGCTGTTGCTGTCGGGCTTTCTTCCCCACCTTGAAACCTGTGCCTCCTGTGGCGCGGATGAAAACCTGCCCCGCTTTTCAGCCCAGGTCGGCGGTACGCTTTGCGAAAACTGCAAAGGGGAATCGTTTCAGGTAAACGACCGTACCCTGACAACCATGCGCTTTCTCCTGGAAAAACCGCTGGCGGAAGTAACTGGAACCGAGATTGATGAAAACGCGGCGCGGGAGACCTGGCGCTGCGTGCGAGAAGTCTGCCGCTATCACCTGGGTACTGATCTTCGAGTTGAACCTTGGTAGGCTAAAATATCGGTTGGCCACGGGCTCTTTTTATTGGCGCTCTGAAGACGCCTGGATAAATTCGTCGTACGAACTTGTGAATGTATGGTGCCCCTCGGCGTCGCCGGTGGCGACATAGTAGAGGTAGTCTACAGAGGCCGGATGCAGGGCGGCCTTGATTGACTCCACGCCGGGGTTGCATATGGGCCCGGGGGGCAGTCCGGCGTAGAGGCGAGTATTGTAGACTGACGGCGTCGCCAGATCGTCCACGGTCAGGTCCTGCTTCCAGGAACCGATTGCGTACTGGACCGTGGCGTCGATCTCCAGCTTCATGCCGGACGAAAGGCGGTTATAGATAACCGCCGCAACCAGAGGCCGCTCGTCTGGCACCTTCGCTTCGCGCTCGACCATTGACGCCACGATCAGCACCTGGTATTCACTAAGCCCCAGCTCGGCGGAATTTCCCCAACCAAGCATTTCCGTTTCTTTTTTGAAGGAATCCAGCTGTTCGTCGACCAGGCTGGCGGCGTCCGTCTCCGGAGACAGGTCATAGGTACTCGGAAACAGGAAGCCCTCAAGATCCTCTGCGCCGGATGCTCCCCTGAGTGGCAGCGTCCGGCCAGCCGGCGTAGCTGCGGCAATATAGGCTTTTTTGCTGATCGACGTTTTGGTCGTGATCAGGTTGGCGATATCATTGAGGCTGAAACCCTCCGGTATGGTAAGCACACCTTCTGGCGCCTGCAGACCTTGTTGCAGTTTGTTGAGGATGCTATCGATGGACTCGCCGCGCTCAAAACGGTAGGTACCGGCCTTCAGCTTCTGGTCGATGCCAGCCTCGTTGGCCCTGTTCGTGAAATCCTTCTGGCTGTCTATGACATTTTCGTCCACCAGCATGCGGGCGATATCCGCCGTGCTCGTGCCGGGAGAGATGCGGATCGTCGCCTCGCCTTCTTTCTTCGAACCACCACAGGCCGACAATGCCAGGCAGAGAGTGACCGCGACAACCAGCGACGCAGCGGCCGCGACCAGCTTTAAAAGGCTCGGCGCGACAGGATACATTTGGGGATGTCTTCGGGGTGATTTCATTACCGTGCGGTTGAATAACCTTGAATACTATAGCACCAGACGGGAATGATTCGTGTCGCGCTTAATCCTGTTCAAGGCCGGCGCGGTGGCGAAACTCGCCGGATTCCAGATAATCCTGAAGCAGGCAGCAGGCGGCGAGACTATGGGTATTGCTATGGGAAAAACGTCCTTTTTCCGCCGCCATCTTGCTGGTAAAGCGTTCGTCCCAGGTAATCACGGGCACCGTTAACGCTTCACGCAGTGCGTCGACGAAAACCTGTGTCTCCTGAGCCTGGGCACCCAGCTCGCCGCTCAGTGAGACCGGCAGGCCGACGACGACAGCAGAAACTTCCTCCTGATCAACGATGCCAGCGATGCCTTTCAACCCCTCCGGCGAAGCGGCAGCCGTGGTGGAATCAAGGGGCCGGACTATGGTGCCGGTGGGGTCGCTGATGGCAACGCCGGTGTGGACGCTTCCGTAATCGAGGGCGAGTATGCGTGATGGAGACATATTTATCGGGATGTCCGGCGAAGATCCTTCGCTTTGTTCAGGATGACATTTCCGCCCAGGATGACATTTCCGGGCAGGTTGACACTTCCGGGCAGGTTGTCCAGCTCAGGCGAGTTTCCGCACAAGCCAGCCCCTGGCCGCGGCCAGCGTATCCCCAACC
>Ga0075518_1000084_pt1 | contig 15494 bp, 13 predicted proteins | sample NGEPerA_2_FD_76970 | JGI IMG/M metagenome (GOLD analysis project Ga0075518, IMG submission 76970) | Arctic peat soil microbial communities from the Barrow Environmental Observatory site, Barrow, Alaska, USA - NGEE PermafrostAB136-A | ecosystem: Environmental > Terrestrial > Soil > Wetlands >...
ATAGGGATCTGGGGCAGCGGGCCCAAGGAATATGCCGCCATGAAGCTGACCCTTATGCTCATGGGAGGTTCTGCCCTCCTGATGATCGGGTTATTCGGGATATATTTTAACTCGGCTCCTGACGGTGGCGAGCTTACATTCAACATAATCGAGATTTCAAAGGTTACAATTCCGATTGAAGCCCAGCGGTGGTTCTTTCCACTGACCTTCGTTGGCTTTGGCGTTCTCGGGGCTTTGTTCCCCCTGCATACCTGGTCACCTGACGGTCATTCCTCTGCCCCTACTGCCGTCTCAATGCTCCATGCCGGTGTGCTGATGAAGCTTGGAGGTTACGGTTGTTTCAGGGTAGCCATGTTCCTCATGCCTGAAGCAGCAAATGAAATGGCATGGATATTTATTATCCTGACAACCATAAGCGTTGTCTATGGCGCTTTTGGTGCCATTGTGCAAAAGGATCTGAAATATATCAACGCGTACTCTTCGGTCAGCCACTGCGGACTTGTTCTCTTTGCCATACTGATGATGAACCAGACAGCCATGACAGGTGCGATTATACAGATGGTCTCACACGGTCTTATGACAGCCCTCTTCTTTGCATTGATCGGCATGATCTACGGCCGGACACACACAAGGATAATAAGTGAAATGGGCGGCCTGATGAAAGTTATTCCCTTCCTTGGCGTGGCATACGTCATTGCAGGTCTGGCATCGCTGGGGTTACCCGGTCTGAGCGGATTTGTGGCAGAGATGAATGTGTTCTTCGGGGCTTTTGAGCATCCTGATACGTTCCACAGGGTAGCCACGATTATTGCGATCACCTCAATAGTAATAACAGCTGTTTATATCCTGAGGGTTATTGCAATACTCCTCCTGGGACCCTTAAGGGACACTCATTACAATGATTTCAATGATGCCAGATGGTACGAAAAGCTGTCCATCCTCGCGCTTTTAACAGGTATTGTATATATAGGCATGTTGCCTTCGGGACTGTCAGGTATCATCAGAGACAGCATTATGCCTATTGTGGAAAAGCTTATGTAATATATTGTTTAACAGGAGAATAATTAATCCAGCAGCAAAATGAGTCTTGATAATTTTTTGATGATGCGCCACGAGCTGGTTCTGACTTTAGCCTTTCTGATAATTCTGGTTGCGGAAGTTTTCACCAGTGAAACTAAGAAGGAAAGGTTCAGGGGCTTTGGGGTGATACTTTTCGCAGTCGTTACCGCAATGGGCATGCTGCCATCTCCTGAGGGATCCCTTTTCGGGGGAATGTACCTGGCAGGGCGCACGACCACGCTGATGAAGAATATCCTGAATATAGGGACTCTCATTGTTCTCATACAGTCATATACGTGGCTTGGCAGACCTGAAAACAGGGACAGGATCCATGAATACTTTATGCTTCTGATCTCCACACTTATAGGAATGAATTTCATGATTTCTGCTGGTCATTTCCTGATGTTTTATATCGGAATTGAGCTGGCCACAATTCCTCTTGCTGCCCTGGCCGCATACGAAAGATATCAAAACAGATCGGCTGAATCAGGCATTAAGCTGATACTCTCATCAGCGTTGTCATCCGGGATCCTCCTCTACGGTCTGTCAATGATCTATGGAACCGTCGGATCACTGTATTTTGCAGATGTTGCTGCCAGGGCTTCGGCAGTGCCCCTCACAATTCTCGGGTTCATTTTCTTCTTCTCGGGCATGAGCTTTAAAATGTCACTGGTTCCGTTCCATCTCTGGACCGCTGACGTCTACGAAGGCGCTCCGGTTAACGTAGCATCATACCTTTCTGTAATAAGCAAAGGAGCAGCAGCATTCGTCTTCATTATAATTCTCTATAATGTCTTTCCGGTTATTATTGACACATGGGAAAAGGTGATATGGGTGATTGCCGTACTCACCATAACAATAGGTAACCTGTTTGCCCTGAGGCAGAAAAACATGAAACGATTCCTGGCTTTTTCATCCATTGCCCAGGCAGGCTTCTTCCTTCTCGGCTTCATCAGCGGCAGCAAGCTTGGAATGACCACGGTGATTTACTATGCGCTTATTTATATCTTCACCAACCTTGCTGCATTCGGCATAGTCGCAATCATTGCCGAAAAGACCGGAAAGGAAAGTATGGATGATTATGACGGACTGTACAGAACCAATCCGAAACTCAGCTTAACAATGATGCTTGCCATGTTTTCACTGGCAGGAATACCGCCTGTGGCAGGATTCTTCGGCAAATTCTTCCTTTTTGCTGCAGCTGCAGAAAAGGGATTCTTTGTCCTTGTAACTATTGCAGTACTTAATACCATAGTGGCATTGTACTATTATCTGCTTGTGGTTAAGGCCATGTTCATCAATAAAAACGAGAATCCCATTCCTGATTTTAAAAGTGATTTTATGTCGAAACTGGGACTTGCAATCTGTATTGCCGGCATAGTGATCACAGGTTTTGCAAGCGGTATCTTTGAAATGATAAGGAATTTAAGTTACGGCATCCAATTTTGAGCAATATGACATCACTGACCAGTGCCAAACATCAGATCGGAGAAATAGACGGTATCCGCTGTACGATAGTTGAAAGCGGGATGACCAAAAAGAGAATGGAGTTTCTCAGGGGTCTGCTGACCTACAATAAGCTGGACGTAAAGGTTAAAGAAGATGTCCCTGCCGAAAGCTCAACTGAGACACTTTACACCATAGGTGTTACCGATATAATTTTTAATCCTGTCTATGCTGTTTACGAAAGGTCTATTTCAGCTCCGGACGGTAATGTAGTAACACCTGCATTTTACAGGCAGGCGGAGGGTGATACGTCAGTACTTTACTGGGACTACGGCAAAACAGCAATTGCCGATTTGTACGAGTAACCTCCTACTTTTTCTCAGACATCATAATTGCCAATAAGTCTGCAAATTGATTGACATCATCTGAAGTTGTATCCCAGCTGGTCATGAGACGGTATTCTGACAGTTGTTCATTCCATGAATAGAAGAAATATTCCTTGCTGATCCGTTCCGCCACTTCAGGAGGCATGATAATGAAAATGCCGTTTGACTCAACCTTCTGGGTAATTGTCACACCCCCGATCTCGCGCAGTCTTTTTTCCAGTTCCTTAGCCATCGTATTCGAATGCGCCGCGCACTCCTGCCACAGGTCATCTGTCAGGTAGGCAATATATTGCGCAGCAATAAAGCGCATTTTTGAAGCAAGCTGCATCCCCTGTTTGCGCAGGAATTTAAATCCACTTGTTATTCCCGGCCTGAGAAAGCAGACTGCCTCACCGTACATCATCCCGTTCTTTGTGCCACCAAACGACAGGATATCGACACCGGCGTCAGTAGTGAAAGCCCGGAACGGGAGTCCCAGCGATACTGCCGCATTTGCCAGCCGGGCACCGTCCATATGCAGAAGCATATTATAGCTATGAGCATAACCGGCCAGCGCCTTTATCTCGTCAACGGTGTACACAGTTCCCATCTCCGTAACTTGCGAAATCGAAATGACAGCTGGCTGACTGTGATGTTCAAAATCAAATCCATGCATATGTCTTTTTAGCAGCTCAGGCCTGATCTTGCCGTCGGGTGTATCGACGGTCAGCACCTTGCATCCTGCGAATTTTTCAGGCGCTCCGCACTCATCACCCTCGATGTGAGCAGTACTGGCAGTCAAAACAGAATTCCATGATCTGGCAACTCCGGCCAGGCCCAGCACATTAGCGGCAGTTCCTGTAAAGACGAAGAAGATCTCTGCCTCACTACCAAGCTCTTTTCTGAGCATGGTATATGCTTTCTCAGTGAAAGGATCTCCGCCATAACCAACCACATGCCCGCGGTTGACACTGACCAGTTCTTCAATGACAGCAGGGTGAACCCCTGAATTGTTATCGCTTGCGAACCCTCGTTTAAGGATTATATCATTCATAACCGGAGTTTTAATTAACGGTGCAATTTACTTAAAAGCTGCAGCAGCACCAATGTTCTTTGGCTATCTTTGCGCCAAATTGGTCCAATGACGAGGTATTTCATGTTCTTTTCCTTCAGGGGAACGGCCTATAACGGATGGCAGGTGCAGCCCGGGAAACACACTGTGCAAGGTGTTCTAACAAAGGCACTTGGCACTTTGCTTGGTGAACAGGTCGCAATAACGGGGGCAGGCAGAACGGACACCGGAGTGCATGCTTCATTTTTCTGTGCACATTTTGATTCAGCAAGAAATGACCTTGAGGCGGACGGCCAGTTCTCCTATAACCTGAACAGCATTCTTCCCCCGGATATTGCTGTAAAAAAAACAGTCAGGGTAAAACCTGATGCAAATGCCCGTTTTGATGCCCTGTCAAGGACTTATCAGTACACTATTACGACCGTCAAGGATCCATTCGTCACTGACACCGCCTGGCTGCTCTACTGGAAGCTTGATATCGACCTGCTTAATACGGCATCAGCCATACTGCTGAATCACAATGACTTCACAAGCTTCAGTCGTCTGCACGGTGGAAACAAGACAAATATCTGCAAGGTCACGTATGCCCATTGGGATGAAGAACCCGGCAGGCTTGTTTTTACAATCACGGCCGACCGTTTTCTCAGGAATATGGTGAGGGCTGTGGTAGGAACGCTGATCCCCGCAGGCAGGGGCAAATTGTCTTTAAAGGAATTCGAAGGGATTCTTGCCGGCCATGACCGCGGACTGGCAGGACAATCAGCAGCAGCCCATGGTTTGGCTCTGACGGGAATTGAATATCCCGAAACTATATTTATCTGACCTGCTGGTTCCAGACCTCCCAGGCCAGCTCAGCCTGTTTCAGGAACATCTCCTCACCGTTCACAGTGTGGCATCCATGCTCCTCTCCCATCATAAGAAACTGTGTCACGGGAGGATTATAAACCAGGTCAAAAAGCAACTGTCCTTCCCTCAGGAAGCTATAATCGATCGGCGGTGAGGCATCCGTTGCCGGTGCCGTGCCAAGAGGTGTTGTATTGACTATCAGCCCGGCTTCGCTGATCACGTCTCCCGGAAGGTCGTAATACGAATAACCCTCTTTCACAGGTCTTCTTGATACAGGTATAGCCCTTATATTCATATCAATAAGAGTATGCATAACACTTCTTGAAGCTCCTCCTGTGCCAAGGACAAGGGCTGTTTCAGGCAGTATTATCAGGTTTTCCAGCAGTGATTCTCTGAATGCAGGAGCATCAGTATTGAATCCTGTCAGGTATGGCTTGCTGCCGTGTCTGCGTGTCACCCTGACGGTATTTACGGCCCCTATTTCTGCAGCCATTCCGTCAATTTCATCGAGGTAATCCATCACCTTGATCTTATAAGGGATGGTAACATTGAATCCACAGAGGTCATGTTCTTTTTCAAGCAGCGCAGAAAGCAGATCAATTGAATTCAGCTCGAATTTTCTGTAACTGTGTTCAGCAAGGTGTTCCCTGCTGAATTTTTCCGTGAAATACTTTTGGGAGAATGAGTGTCCGAGAGGATATCCTATAATGCCGAACAGTTTCATTTCATGTCAGCGGGAAGGAAACTGAAGAAGGTGTCGCTCCTCAGCCCCAGCCTCAGTGATTCGAGGGCTATTATCTCGTTCGGAGCTATGTTGCCAAGGTTGACGTTGGCGCCGAAGTTGAGAATAAACCATGCCTGTTGCGGTTTCATCGGTGCCTCCCAGAGGACGTTATGAAAGCCTATCTCCTCCGATATTGCAGTTATCAGGTCGAGGTTTACCGAGCCGTCATCATTATATATACCTATTGTGCCTGATTCACGTGCTTCAGCTATCACTTTTACTGAGCCTGCCTCAAGCTCTGACTTCATCATCTCAACCCACTGTGCAGGTGTATATACGATGTTCTTTTTCTTTGAGCCTACCTCAGAGATGACGGTGAATTCCTTTGACAGTTTCCTGATATAGTCAAGCTTCTCGCGGTGTTCAAACTCATAGGAGCCGTCAGATATCTCAACCATTGTGATCCCCGATTCCTTCAGAAGCTCAACATATTCCTTATACATTCCCCTTATAATGAAGGCTTCGAAGAGTGTTCCGCCAAGGTAAACCGTCATCCCGGCCTTATGATAGATTTTAATTTTTTTATCTGCATCGGGGGTAATAACGGATGTTCCGAAGCCGAGCTTTACAAAATCCACATACTCGCTTCCGACTCCGGCAAGGTCTTCTGCCTCCCTGAGACTCAGTCCTTTATCCATTACCATGGTCAGGCCTTCACTCCTGGGTTTGGATGGTCTTTCAGGAATGTGTGTAAGCAGATCTCTTACGTTTTTCATATATGGATCACTTTGTTTTACTGAAGAGCCTTTTCATTGCCGGTGTGAGCAATTCTTCCGGCAGGATTATGGCATAATCCGCAAATAGCTCGTCATCAAGCTTGGCAGCCACTGTCAGCGCCTTCCTTGCTTCAGTTTTTTTACCTGTATGGAGATAGGCAGATGCCAACAGGAAATATATCCCCGGCAGATCACCACTTATCTGTTTAATTTTCCTGAGCAGGCGTATTGCTCCGGTAAAAGCGCCTGTCATCATTATTATCAGTCCCGTTTCTATCCAGGCCTCATCGTAGTAACCGTCGAGTCTCAGTGTCTCCCTGAAGCATTTAAGAGCCAGTTTGACGTTCCCGAGCATAATATATGCCTTTCCCAGTGTGAACCAGTAATCGGGGTTATTCGGATCGAGCTGGATGGCCTTCTTAAGCGGAGCTATGGCTTCTTCTGCCTTGTCACGTGATATGGAGAGCAATCCCAGGCCATACCATGGGTCAGGAAAATCCGGAGTAAGTTCAATAGCCTCCTGGTAGTATTTCCTTGCCATCTCCTCGTTGCCCGTTTTGTCATAGCATTCTGCCAGGTAGGTAAGTCCTTCAATGCTTTCGGGTTCCTCTTCAACGAACTCGCGGTAGACATCCATTGCCTCCATGTATTTCTCAAGGTTACTGAGGATGTTGGCCTTGTTAAAGAGGGCAAAGGTGTTATCCTGGTTTATGGCCAGAGCATAATCGTAAGCTTCAAGTGCCTTGCCGTAATCGCCTGTTTTATTGTATATTATACCCAGGTTATACCATGCACTGTCAGAGTATGGTTCCTCATCGAGGTAAGTGGTATAGTATTTAATGCTTTGCCTGTGGTCGCCTTTTTTGTCGTATGCATATGCAAGGTCATAGGTATGAGCGGCAAAGTCAGGTTCGAGTTTCTCCAGCATATGGAGGTAAGGTATCATCTCCTCATAATAATTGAGGTTCTGCAGTACTGATGTTATGCTGTATAGGATTGTTTCCTGGTCCTCAGAGTCTGATTCCAATGCCATATTGAAGACTTTCCTGGCTCCGGTAACATCTCCCAGCATTGCCAGTGCCGTTCCCTTACACACATAGATGTCATAGTTGCCGGGCTCAATATTTTCGATACGATTGGTGATGGCAAGGGCTTCTGTGGCTCTGCCTTTCTCAAGCAGCACCCTGGCCTTGCGTATCTGTATCGGAACTGAATTAGGATGAAGCTCACATGCGAATGATGTGGCTTCATAAGCATTCACAGTCTTGTTACCATCCAGGTAATAATCTATAATCGCTTCAAACTCAATCACATCAAAGTAACATGCCTCCTTATTCTTCCGCATCTTTTCAAACCGGAGAATAACCTCTTCTACCTCGCTGTCGTGCACGAAACCGTATTTCTCTTCTTCCATTCTCCCCAAAAATATTCTGCAAATGTATAACATAATATCATCCCCGTTCTTTAATTCAGTGTCAATTATCAACAGCCTTAACTTTTTTTAAACATGATAACCAGAGGTTTGAAAAAAAAAATTTCGGCTGACGCAACCTTCCGGGACTGGTTTGCATCTTATAATTGAAATCAAAAGTTTACCCTCAAACCCAATATTACCCTAGGATTAACCTAAATTCTACCTTCTGACCGGGCCTCTAGCCCGGTTTTTTTTTGGGCATTTCAGTATCAGGCAACTTTAGGCCACTCTTTTACGTTAAAAGGGTATAATGGCAACGCAGAAGTTTTTATACCCGATTCTTGGCATAATCACGCTTGGACTTATTTCAGGCTGTGACGAAGAGCCGCCAAAAATCAATTTTGATCTGGGCATCTTCCCTGATTCGGTAATAGTGATTGAAGGGCTTAACACTCAGTATGATGACTACAACATGGCTCTTGAGGCCTCCTCAATAGATTCCTATGAGCCGCTGGTCTTTTCTTCCAACCGCAACAGTGCGGGCGGTGAGTTTGACCTTGTACACGGTGTCATCTGGTACACTTTCGGACAAACAACAGGGTATTTCAACCTGGCCGGCGAGATGAGACCTGACCCCTTTCTTGATGAGCTGACCTCTGCCTTTAACACTTCCGCCAATGAGTTCGGTCCGTTCAGGTTCTTCAATTCCGGTAACGGCAGGGAGTATATGGTCGCCGGCACCGAGGCGGAAGGCACCGGGCTCGATATTGTATTTACCAGGTACATACCTGTCTATTCACCTCTCCCTGTCATTCCTGATCCTATCCCCGCAACTGTCTTCAATTCAGATTTTAATGATGTTTATCTGTCACTCAGCAGAACGCTTGACACTGCATATTTCTGTTCCGACCGATCGGGTGATTTTGACATCTTCATGATGAAAAAGCCCTCAGGTTCAGGCCTCGACGAATGGTTCTCATCCGCACCCGCATCTCCTGTTGCAGTTGACAGTATCTGCAGCGGTTATAACGACAAGTGTCCGTATGTCTCAGGAAGATATATGCTTTTTGCCTCGGACATGCCCGGAGGGTCAGGAGGCTTTGACCTGTACCTCTCTGTTTTCAGGGGCGGTAAGTGGAGCTCCCCGGTAAATCTCGGACCGGAAATTAATACTTCAGCCAATGAGTATAGGCCGGTGCTGGGCACTGATCTGTATTTTGAAAACAGGTATCTGATCTTCTCGTCGGACCGTTCAGGAGGCAAGGGCGGTTACGATCTGTATTTTACCGGCATCGATCTGCCGGTGGAGTAATCAGTTATCTCCTGCAGGCCTGCAGAGTGTTCAACAGCCATGACACTCTGGTCATCGGTCCTACTCCACCTGGTACGGGTGTGATAAATGAGCATCTGGGTGCCACATTCTCAAAATCGACATCGCCTTTCAGTCTCCACCCTGATTTTGTGCCGGGGGCTTCAACGCGTGTTGTGCCCACGTCGATAACCACTGCGCCATCTTTCACCATATCGGCTTTAATAAATCCCGGAAGCCCCAGCGCTGCGATTATTATGTCTGCTCTCCTCAGTACGGAGGCTATGTCGCGGGTGCGGCTGTGCACCAGCGTAACAGTGGCGTCGATACCTTTCTGAGACAGGAGGATGCTTACGGGCCTCCCTACGATGTTGCTCCTGCCGGCTACAACACACTCCGCTCCCTTCAGCGGGATATTATACCTTTTCAACAGCTCCATGATGCCTGCAGGAGTGGCTGACACCAGAGAGGGCAGGCCTGCAGTCATCCTCCCTACGTTGACAGGATGAAACCCATCAACGTCCTTCAGCGGGGAGATGTTTTCGATTATCTTATCTTCAGAGATATGATCAGGCAGAGGAAGCTGAACTATCAGTCCGTCAACCTCAGGGTCGTTATTCAGTTCCTCAACCTTTGCAAGAAGCTCGCGTTCGCTCACAGAGGTACTGAAGCGAACCAGTGTTGACCTGAAGCCGACTTCACCGCAGTCCTTTACTTTATGCGCCACGTAGGTTTCGCTGCCGCCGTCGTGACCGACGAGTACAGCAGCAAGATGAGGAACACGTATACCTCTCTCTTTCATGCTGTTGACCTTTGCAGCTATTTCAGATTTTATTTCATCTGCAGTTTTCTTCCCGTCAATGAGCTGATACATGTGTCCGATTTTTATCTCTTCGGTGCCAGTTTTGACAGATCACCTCCCTTGGCTACCGTCTTCATTATTTTCCGTGTCTGGTCGAATTGTTTCAGGAGCCTGTTTATTTCCATCACCGTCGTGCCACTGCCCGCGGCTATTCGTTTTCTTCGGGTGCCGTTGAGAAGCATGGGATTTGACCTTTCTGCCGGGGTCATACTCGCGATTATAGCCTCAATGCTTTTAAAGGCATTTTCGTCAATATCAAGATCTTTAATGGCTTTGCCGACGCCGGGTATCATCCCCATCAGATCCTTCATGTTACCCATCTTCTTTATCTGATGTATCTGGGAGACAAAGTCGTTGAAGTCGAACTGGTCCTTGGCTATCCTCTTCTGAAGCTTACGTGCTTCAGTCTCATCATACTGCTCCTGTGCCTTCTCCACCAGGGAGACTATGTCGCCCATGCCGAGAATTCTGTCAGCCATTCTCTCAGGATAGAAGATATCAATGGCGTCCATCTTCTCACCGGCGCTGATGAACTTGACTGGTTTGTTGACCACGGCCCTTATCGAGAGGGCTGCTCCTCCCCGTGTGTCGCCGTCGAGCTTTGTCAGTACAACGCCATCGTAATCTATTCTCTCATTGAACTCAAATGCGGTGTTCACCGCATCCTGACCTGTCATTGAGTCAACCACAAAGAGTGTCTCATGCGGATTGGTTGCGCTCTTCACGGCAGCGATCTCGTTCATCATCTCCTCATCAACCGCCAGGCGCCCTGCCGTATCTATTATTACCAGGTCATTGCCATTCTTCCTCGCTTCCCTGACGGCGTTGCGCGCTATCTCCACCGGATTACGGCTGCCCTCCTCGGTATAGACAGGCACCTCTATCTGTGAGCCGAGTACCTTGAGCTGTTCTATGGCCGCAGGCCTGTAAACGTCGCCGGCCACAAGGAGCGGGTTTTTCCCGCGTTTGGTCTTAAGATATTTGGCCAGCTTGGCACTGAAGGTCGTCTTGCCGCTTCCCTGAAGTCCTGCAATGAGTATAATTGAAGGATTGGTCTTTATGTCTATATCCGTCTTCTCTCCTCCCATCAGGTGAACAAGCTCGTCATGTACAATCTTGATCATCATCTGTGAAGGTTTGACAGACTTGAGCACATTCTGGCCCATGGCCTGCTGCTTGACAGTATCGGTAAATTGTTTTGCTATTTTGAAGTTCACGTCGGCATCAAGCAGTGCCCGGCGAACATCTTTGAGAGTCTCGGATACATTTATCTCGGAGATGGTTCCTTCGCCTTTTAATATTTTAAAGGATCGTTCAAGTCTTTCGCTCAGGTTTTCAAACATAACTAATCGGATATTTTGGTATTACATTCTCTCGGGCGCTTCAATACCCAGCAGCCAGAGTCCTTTTTCAAGCACGGTGCCTGTAAGGGCTGAGAGTCTGAGTCTGAAGTCGCGTACTGTTTTGTCCTCCTCACCGAGGATGGAATAGTCGTGATAGAACTGGTTGAATTCCCTGGCCAGGTCGTAACAGTAATTGGCCAACAGGGCAGGACTCAGTTCTCCGGCGGCTTCCTTCACAATGGATGGAAAATCGTTCAGCAATTTTATGACACTTATTTCTTTGGGATTTGGGGTGAAGCTGTCATAGCTCTCCACACCATAGGTCACGGCGGTCTCTTCCGCCTTCTTCATCACTGATCTGATGCGGGTATAAGTGTACTGTATGAAGGGACCAGTATTACCGTTGAAGTCGATTGATTCTGCAGGGTTGAAGGTCATGTTTTTCTTCGGGTCGACCTTCAGTATGAAGTATTTCAGAGCCCCGAGGCCTATCTGTCTACAAATATTCTCCTTCTCAGTCTCACTGTAACCGCCAAGTTTGCCGAGATCCTGTGACATTGTCCTTGCTGTGGCAGTCATCTCCTCTATCAGGTCGTCAGCATCGACAACTTTTCCCTCCCTTGATTTCATCTTTCCTTCCGGAAGCTCCACCATGCCGTAGGAGAAATGCAGCAATCCGCGGGCCCACCGGTATCCCATCCTTTGGAGGGTGAGGGCAAGTACCTGGAAATGGTAGTTCTGCTCATTTCCGACGACATAAATGTGCCTGTCGAAGTGGTAGTCGTTGTACCTTATCACTGCTGTACCCAGGTCCTGAGTGATATAAACCGCTGTGCCGTCAGATCTCAGCAGGAGTTTCTCATCAAGTTTATCAGCAGTGAGGTCGATCCACACTGAGCCGTCATCTTTTCTTATGAGGGTGCCTTCATCAAGTGCCCGGAGGACCAGTTCTTTTCCGGTTTTGTACGTCTCCGACTCGTAATATATTTTATCGAACTCCACGCCAAGGGCTTTGTAAGTCACTTCAAACCCTTCGTACACCCACGAGTTCATCATGTTCCACAGTGTCACAGTCTCCTCTTCACCGGCTTCCCATTTAAGCAGCATCTGGCGTGCGGCGATCATCAGCGGTGCATTGTCACGTGCTTCTTCGGGTGTTGATCAAGCAGCAACGAGTGCATCAATCTGTTCCTTGTATTTCTTTTCAAAGAGGACGTAATATTCGCCTACGAAATGATCACCCTTCATTCCTGCCGATGCCGGTGTTGCTCCGCTGGCAAAAAGCTGCCAGGCAACCATAGACTTGCAGATATGTATCCCCCTGTCATTGACGATATTTGTTCTTATCACCCTGTTCCCTGCAGCGCTGCATATCCGCGAAAGGGAGTACCCGAGGAGGTTATTCCGTATGTGTCCAAGGTGCAGTGGTTTATTGGTGTTCGGCGAAGAGTATTCAATGACCACTATTGCCGCATCTCTGCCCGGCTGAATGAAGCCATACTCCTTCTCTTCAGAAATTATTCCCAGTTGCCTGGCCCATACTGTGGGTGAAATGACAATGTTCAGAAATCCTTTTATTACATTGAACCCGCTCACAGCATCAATGTGTTGCGCCAGGTAATCACCTATATCCTTTCCTGTCTGTTCGGGGGATTTATGTGATATCCGGGTGATGGGAAAAGCTACCAGGGTCAGATCACCGGTAAACTCTTTCCTCGTCTTCTGTATCTGAAGGAGGTCATCAGTCACATCCGCATTGTACAGGCTTCTGATCGCCTCTCTGACACCCTTCCTGAGCAGGTCTTCCATCCTCATTTATTATCGCCTGCAAATATAGTATTTCCTTCGTAACTAAAGACCTCAGGTTATCGCCCATCAGAAGGGTGAATTGTTGAAAAAAGTTGATAACTAGTCATATTTTTTTGACGAAGGAATTTCACTGACATAAAAAACGAACTACCTTTATCGTGTTGCTAGGGCAATAAAGCAGGACAAGGGAAGGTATTGATCAGTATGGTTAAACTACAGGATATTAGGATTGAGGCTACATCCAAGACACCGATGGTGAGTTTTGTGGCAGAAACGGGTATATTGGCCTTTACGGGCAAATCATTACCGGAGAATGCATCATCATTTTTCGAGCCTCTTTATAAATGGGCAGGTGAATATGCCAAGAACCCCGCCGAGAGTACAAACCTGAAATTCAACGTTGATTATTTTAACACGTCCTCAGTCATCTGGATGGGAAAGATTCTGAAGACGCTGACCAAGATCAAAAAGAGCGATCATATACTTTTTGTACATCTTTACTTTGATATTGAAGAGTACGATTCCATGGGTGAGGAAGATGTCAGGGAATCTCTGTCTCCGTTCCTCGATGTTACGGCTGATGCCACATGCAGTGTAGGTATAAGGCTTTACGGCATTGATGAAGACGGAAACACCATTAAGGAAAATATCGTACTTATCTAACTGTTTTTTTCCTCTTTTTTACCATTTTTTTAGTTTACCTTTACCGGTGATAACAGCTGTTTTATGAAAACGGTTAGTATTATCTTAGTGACATTAATAATCCCGCTTATGAACATCAACGGACAGGAAGCCGGCCATGACAGGCAGCCTGCAGTGGCAGGCAGCTTTTATCCTGCCGGCAGCGACAAGCTAAATAGTGAACTCGCAGGATATTTCAATTCATTTAAAAATGTTTCTTCCGCTAACAGGGTGAGAGCACTGATTTTGCCGCATGCCGGTTATGTCTATTCGGGACACACTGCCGCGGCCGGTTATGCAGCCGTACCTGAGGATGCAGAGTATGACAACATATTTCTTATAGGAGTGAGTCACAGGTATTCATTCGAAGGTGCCGCTGTGTTCACCTCAGGAAATATGGTGACACCGCTTGGTACAGTACAGGTGAACAGGGCCCTGGGCGACGAACTGGTCAGCAAAAGCAAATGGTTCATTAAGATGGATGACGCGCACAAGTCGGAGCACTCACTGGAGGTTCAACTTCCCTTCATCCAGTTTCACTTCAGCAAAACCCCGATGGTAGTACCGATACTGCTGGGTACACGCAATATCACCATGCTTGATCTGATAGCCTCAGAACTCAGCCCCTGGTTCAGTGAACGAAACTTGTTTATCATAAGCAGCGATTTCTCGCATTACCCATCCTATACTGAAGCAGTCAGGGCAGACAAGCTCACCAGTGATGCTATTGTGACCGGCGATCCTGATGTTTTCCTCAAGACCATCAGGGATGTTGAGGCTTCCGGAATTGACAACCTCTCCACAGCCATGTGCGGGTGGATGGCAGCGCTGGTTCTCCTGTACCTCACTGAAGATGAGAGCAGCCTGAGACTCCGTAATGTCGAATATACAAATTCAGGCGATTCTCCTCACGGGGACAGGGATCAGGTGGTGGGATACAATGCCATTGTTGTGGATGAGAAGGCACCTGAAGCACATAAGCTTGCTCCTATGGATGAGTTTTCGCTGACAGCTGAGGAGAAGAAGACCCTGCTGGGCATTGCACGCGAATCTATCTCTGCAAAACTCAAAGGAACGAAGCCACGCACCGTTGATACAGGAAAGCTGACACCCCGGCTGAAAGAGCCGCTGGGAGCATTTGTCACAATTACAATTGATGGTAATCTGCGGGGTTGCATCGGACGGTTCACCTCTACCGATCCTCTCTGGGAAGTCATCGGTACAATGTCCCGGGAGGCAGCATTTGATGACCCGAGGTTCTCTCCCCTCACAACCGCCGAATACCCTGATATACACCTTGAGATATCAGTCCTTGGCCCGATGAGAAAGATTAATGACATAAATCAGATAAAGATCGGAAAGCACGGTATCTACCTCAAAAAAGGTGTCAGATCCGGCACCCTTCTGCCCCAGGTGGCTACTGAAAGGGGTTGGAGCGTGACCGAGTTCCTCGGCTGCTGCGCTCGTGATAAGGCGGGCATTGGCTGGGACGGATGGAAAGATAAGGATACTGAGATTTTTACCTATGAAGCCTATGTCTTCGGTGAATAAGATATAACGTGATGTATCATGTTCTTCCGATAGGACTGACCACTCTCGTAATTTATCTGTTTACTCTTTCCCTTTCTTCAACCGGATTCCTTGATAAGCAGTCTCACCGGCTCTTCTGGAACTGGGTGCTGCTTGCAACCTTTCTGACAGCCGGTTTATTCGGCCTGTTCATGGCGCTGAAAATCACCTACAAGTGGAACATACCTTTTTCCGGGCAGCTGCTTCACTGGCATGTGG
>Ga0075518_1000085_pt1 | contig 15477 bp, 11 predicted proteins | sample NGEPerA_2_FD_76970 | JGI IMG/M metagenome (GOLD analysis project Ga0075518, IMG submission 76970) | Arctic peat soil microbial communities from the Barrow Environmental Observatory site, Barrow, Alaska, USA - NGEE PermafrostAB136-A | ecosystem: Environmental > Terrestrial > Soil > Wetlands >...
CATCCGCACCACCGAGTTCCATTCCAGCCAGGGTTGCCCGGGCAAATGCGGTTACTGCGCCGACGCCCAGCTCTATCAGCGCCACTGGACCGGGCTGGAAGCCGAGCGCGTGGTCAACGAGGTCGAGCAACTGGTCAAAACCTATAAGCTGGACCAGGTGAATTTCAGCGACGCCAATTTCTTCGCCAACCAGAACCGCGTCAAAGCCATCTGTGAGGGCTTCATCGAGCGGCAGCTGAACATCCGCTGGGTAGCGTCGGCGCGGCCCGACACTTTCCATCGTTACAAGCCGGAAGTGCTGGAGCTGATTCGCCAGGCCGGCTGCAAGCGGGTGATCGTCGGCGCCGAGTCGGCCTCGGAGCCGGTGCTGGAGCTGATCTGCAAAGGGGCCACCGCCGAGGACCATCTGAAGAGCGCACAGGTCTGCCGCGATTATGGTATCGGTGGCACCTTCACCTTCATCACCGGTTTTCCCCATGCGGCAGGAACGCCGCAGCAGGAAACCACCCAGGACCTGCTCGACTTCATCCAGAAGGTCAAACAAATCCAGCCGGATATCCGCACCAAGATCTTTGTTTTCACGCCCTATCCGGGAACGCCGCTCTACGACCTTTCAGTGAAGTACGGCATGGCCGAGCCCAAATCCCTGAAGGAATGGGCCGACTATAACCCGGCCACGCTGATGGAGAGCCAGTGGGTCGAGCCCTGGGAGCGCAAGATGATCGAGAAGGTGAACGGGTTCTATTTCCCCTTTGCCTACCCTGACAGCAACATGCAGAAGAGCCTGGCCCATGGGGCCAAGAAGCTGCCTTACAAATTGATGCATGGGTTGGCGCTCGCCCGGGTGAAGTCCGGGTTTTATTCGCTGCCGATCGAGTGGATGCTGTTCAAGACCTTCAAGAAGGGCACCTTCGAGCCTATCGCCTGATTATCATGTCATTCAAGTCACAAGCCAAAACGCTGGTTAAAAACAAGGCGGTGCGCTCCAAGGAGATCAACCCCCTGTTCCCTTCGCGCATCAATATCGAGCCGACGAACCAGTGTAACCTGCGCTGCAACATATGTCCGCGCAAGGATCTGACCCGGCCGGTGGGGGAGATCGACCTGGACCTGTTCGACAAACTGGCCGAAGAGATCTCGCGCCAGGCGCCCGCCGAGGTGCGGCTGCACAAGGACGGCGAGCCGCTGATGGCGCCCCGGATCTTCGAGCTGATCGACCGTATCAAGACGGTGGCGCCGAGCACGCTGCTCAACATGGACACCAACGCCCTGTTGCTGGACGAGGAAAAAGCGGAGAAGATCCTCGACTCTAAACTCGACGTGCTGCTCTTCAGCGTTAACGCCGCCACCGCGGAAACATACAAAAAGGTGCGCGGGTCAACAAAATACGACCAGGTCATTGCCAACATCGAACGCTTCCTGGCCATGCGCCAGGAGCGCGGTTATGTCTGGCCTAAGGTCAAGGTTCAGCTGATCGTTATGGCCGAGACCAAGAACGAGATCGGCCTCTTCCGCGAGCAGTGGGGTCCCCACGAAGTCGACGTGCTGATGATTCCGGCGATCAACTGGGGCGGCCACCGGCCCGAGGTCCAGAGCCTGATGCAGCTGCCGAAGAAGCGTTATCCCTGCACTTTTCTCTGGAATTCTTTTTCCATCAACTGGGACGGCAAGGTCAGTTTTTGCAACGTGGACTTCAATCACCTGGGTATCGTCGGCGACCTGCACGAGCAGTCCATCGCCGAGGTCTGGAAGAGTCCCGAATTCGAGCGCTACCGCAGCCGGCACAAGGCCGGGCGCTGGAGCGAGATCGACCTCTGCCGGGACTGCAACTACTGGGCTTACACGCGCAATGTCTGGTATCCGACCGGGAAAGGCTGGAAGTGAGTCCGGCGGAAGAGGCCATGGCAGGAGTGGAGAAGGGATCTGCAACCAGACCCGGCGCGGACGCTTCTGGCGCTTGCGACCTCTGTGGCGGCAGGCATCACGATCTGATCTTTACCGGCCACGACCGGCTGTTCGGCATCGAGGGCGAGTTCCCCCTGGTACGCTGCCAGGACTGCGGCCTGGTGTTCGTCAATCCGCGGCCTTCCTTCGAGGAAATGGGCCGTTTTTATCCCCAGGATGATTACGATCTCTACAACAAGGCGGCCGGCCTCAAGGATCGCGGCATGGACGAGCTCGGGCGTCTGCTGGGCCCGCGCAAGGGCCGGATAGACAAGTATCGGGACCACGGCCGCCTGCTGGACATCGGCTTTGGCGACGGCTCTTTTCTGTATTTCATGAGGGAATGCGGCTGGGACGTCGCCGGCGTGGATTACAACCAGAAGATGGTGGAGCTGGTCCGGGACGAACTGGGAATCGATGCTGTAACCGGCCAGCTCGAGGATGCGAAATATCCCGACGGCGCTTTTGACGTAGCCACTCTCTGGGGTGTGCTGGAGCACGTGCAGAGTCCGCGGCGGACGATCGAGGAAATCAGCCGTATCACCGGCGATGGCGCCCTGGTGGTAATTTATACCCAGAACGCGTCGTCACCCGAAGCTCGCTGGCTGGGCAAGGACTGGTTCATTTACGAGCTGCCGCGCCACCTCTACAGTTTTACGCCGGATTCGCTGGCGAAGCTGCTGGCGCAATCCGGATTCTGTGTGGCCGAGACCGTTTTCGAGACGCCGCTCTACTATTGCCAGATGAACTGGCAGTATTTCAAGGAACGGCGGCTGGGCCGCCGGAACGACGTGATTCACAACCCGACGCTTGTCGACCGCGTTGTCACCAAGCTGCTATCGTTCTACCGCCGGGCGGTAAACGGCGGCCCGAAGTCTTCGGCGATGACGGTCTACGCGGTCAAACGCGAATCCTGCATACCGGGTGATGCCGGCGACGGCACCAAGGCGGCGGCTATTGCCGGCGACACCGGCGGGGCCGCAACAGTAGCAACGGGGACCGGCGAAGCGGCGACCGGCGCATCGGCGCCGGAAACCAGAGGAAACGGGGAGCACGGTGCAGACCAATAAACTTGGCAATACCGGGCTGGAAGTCTCCCGCCTGGGTTTGGGCGGTATCCCCTTCCAGTACATCAGCCAGAAGGAAACCGGTGAGATTATCGGCGCGGCGCGTGAGCGCGGCGTGAACCTTTTTTATACCTCGCGCATGTACCGCGATTCGGAGAACAAGATCGGCCTGGCGCTCCGCGGCCAGCGCGATCAGGTGGTGCTGGGCACCAGCACCCACAAGCGCAAGAAGACCGAGGCGCTCAAGGAAGTCCGCGACAGCCTAGGAAACTTCGGCGTCGACGCCATCGATATTTATTCCCTGCACAATGTGCTGACGCTCTCGGCGCTCAAGGAGATCATGAGTCCCGGCGGCGCCTACCATGCTCTGGACGAGATGAGGAACGCCGGCTATGTAAAGCAGGTGGGCATCAGCGCCCATCAGCCGGAAACGATTCTCACCGCCCTGGAGTTGGCGGCCTTCGACGTGGTTGAGTTTCCGCTCAACTACGTGGACCGCGAGGCGGCCGAGGGAACCGAGCGGCTGCTCGAGGAGCTCAAGAAGCGCGGGATCGGTTTCGTCTCGATCAAGCCGATGGTCTTCGGTTACGCCGGCAACGCCAACGTGGCCATGCGCTATGTTTTCAACTGCCGGCCGGACTCGACTATTGTCGGAACATACAATCTGGATGAGCTGAACCAGAACCTCGCGGCCGAGGCCGACCCCGGCCCCGGCCCAGTGAGCCGTGATGAGATCATGGACACTATCGCCGAGTCGGAGAAGAAGTGTTTCAAGGTCTTCTGCCGCCGTTGTGAAACCTGTGTCGAGTGCCCCCGGGGCATCGACATCCGCACCGTCCTGCGCTGGTACGAGTACTTCGACCGCTACCATTCCGGGGACTGGGCTCGCGACCATTATCGCAGCCTGAGACCGAGCCTGGAGGCCTGTGACAATTGTGGTGTCTGTGAGCGGGATTGCCCGTACCACATACCAATCAAGCGGGAGTTCGCCCGGGCAAAGGTCGATCTGCTTCCTCGCCGCAGCCCCAGGCGTCTGGTCAAGAAAAAACTATTTGGCGATTAACCGATCCTGACGGATGAAGCCTCTGGACAATTCCCCGGATGGACCTGTGGCGCCCAGCGGAGCGGAGGTGCGCCGGGAGCCCCGTACCTCCCGTCTGCATCAAGCCTGGCGTATCAGCATCGTCGTCACGGTAGCCGCCGGCCTCATGCACCTGCTCAATCTCGTGGGAAGCGGCCGCGTCGGCTTCGGACCCACTATGTTAACCTTGTTCCGCGCCGGGTTTGCCGTATCCTGGGGTCTTATGTTTGCAGTCTGGATCAGGGAGCGCCGCTGGCCGCGGCTGGATCTTACTGATGCTGTTATCGCCGCGGCGGCTGCGGCTTTTATATTACGCGGTGCCTTTACGCCGGAGACCTTTACCATTACTCTCAACTGGGTCATCACCGGCGCCGGGGTCTTCTTTCTGGTTCGCCTGGGTACGCGGGATGCAGCTGATATACGGTTGTTACTCTCTGCCATCGTATCCGTGGCACTGGTTATCAGCATTTTTGGCATCTTCGAGTACGTCTTCAAGGCCAACCCTCTTTTCGATAACATCCAGATCGAGGCGATTGGCGCAGACCAGCGGATAGCGGCCAGCGACCAGTTCTACCGTATCCGTTCCCTGGTGGGGCATCCCGGTTTCGTCGGTGCAATCCTGGTGGGCTCAATGCCCCTGACCATGCTGGTGCTCTGGCGGCGTCGCTGGCTGATGGCGGCCTCGCTGGCAATGCTCACGACCGCCCTTTTCCTCACCTTCAGCCGCGGTTCATGGATCATCGCTGTTCTGGTGCTCTTGCCGATTCTTGCCTTTCGGGCGCGAAACTGGCTGAAGCGCAATTATAAATGGATAGCTCCCCTGGCGCTCATTCCCGCGATTGTTATTGCCGTTGATTATTTCAATCGGCAGGAAGTTTCGGTTGAAATGGGTGAAGTCCTGCGGGAGAAAGGCTTGCACTGGATGATGGCCCAGGACGGGCCGATCCGTCTTACCAGTGGCGAGGCTTATGGCGTGCAACCGCTCAAAAAGTACATCTACTTCGATATCGCCGATGATTTCTATCACGGCGCCGGACAGGGGCCGGTAACCGTTGTCATCCGTTTCTTTGACCGCGGCTTTGGTGCTATCCGCATCGAATACGATTCTGCGGATAACGAGGGCAGTCGTTATGAAGGCGCTTACACACCCTCGGCCTGGATCAACAAGACCGATAGCCGCAAGTGGACCACGGCGGCTTTTTTCCTGGACAAACCCCGCTTCGAGGGACGGCAGCAAACCAGTGCCGATTTCCGCATCGTGGACGATGATAACCTCATGACCCTGTCAGAGGTAGTAGTGCAGAGGGGCAGGCTGAAGCTGCCGGGTGTGATAATGCAGCAATGGCTGTCGCGTGGAGGATCGCTCAGCACGCGGACTGGCTTCATTCCTTTCGCCTGGGAGGTTTTGCTGGAAAACCCGCTGGGTGTTGGCTTCTACAATACGCCGGGCACCAATCACCACGCCGTCGACAGCCTGCCGCTAACCTGGGTTATGGAACTTGGCTGGCCGGGCCTGGCTCTTTTGCTCGCCATGATAATTCTGATAATCCGGGAGTGCCGGATGGCCTGGCTCCAGCCCGGAGTGCCGGCCACGGTGCTGCTCTTGTCTCTGGTGGTCCTATTGTTTCACGGCGTACATCTGATGATCCTTTATGACAAGCCTAGCCTGGTGCTGTTCGCCTCGTTAGCCGCCATATACACAAACATTCGTCCTTGGGCCAAGGGAGGGGCGACCATCGGTTTATCGAATGAAGACTGCATGGTCTAAACTTGAAAGCATGGCTATGATTTTGATACAGCACGAATGAAGAACATTCCCGGGACATACACTTTATTACCTGCGCCGGCTGGCCCGCGGTGTGCCGCCGGAGTTCATCCTCTCCTGGGAAGCTGACATCCTGCGGTAGCTGCCGAGGAAAGACCCAGGATCTGGATAACCGTCTACACCGGCAACAGCGGTCTGACCCATTACAGTTATTGCCTGGCCCGGGCTCTCCGGGAAAGCGGTGCCGACGTAACCCTGGTGACCAACAGAAATTACGAGCTGGATTTTCTGCCAGAAATTTTTCCGATTGAAAAAAGATTCCGGCGGAGCCGCTATTTTCCCGTTGATATTATCCGTTTCTGGCGAAAGTTCCGGCAGCGCCGGCCGGATGTCGTCCACTACCAGTCATTCCTCAAGTTTCCGGCGCTGGAGCTTCTGCTGCTAGAATTACAGAAGAGGAGTGGCGCCGGTCTGATCTGTACCGCGGATGACTGGCTGCCACACCACCGGCGTTTTTATCACCGGGCATTATTTGGCCGTTATTACCGGTCTTTCGGCCGGGTCATCGTGAACTCGGCCGCCGGCAAAAGATTTCTCGTGGATGAAATGGGCATTAAAGCTGAATGTCTGGTCGAAATACCGCACGGGAATTACGGATTTCTGTCCACCGACGGCAGTCTGGCCAGGGTTGGTCTGCGACCACGGAGCGATATTCGTGGGCGGCGAACGCCGCGCAGACCCTGAAGGTTTACGAAATGGTTGATAAATGAAAATAATGCAGGTAAACAAGTTCTGGCGGGTGCGCGGCGGCAGCGAGCGTTACATTTTCGAACTCTCGCGGATGCTCACCGACCGTGGCCACGAGATCATACCCTTCGCCATGGAGGACCCGGCCAACGAACCAAGCCGCTACTCGACGCTCTTCGTCTCGCCCGTAGAGCTGTCCGACCCCTACCGAATGCCCCTCTGGAAGCGCATCGGCACCGCCAAGCGCATACTGCATTCCCGCGAGTCGGCCAGCCGCATCGCCATCCTCTCAGATCTGTCCGAACCGGATGTCGCTCATCTGCATAACATCTATCACCATCTTTCGCCGTCTATCCTCAAACCGCTGGTGGAACGCGGTATCGGCGTGGTCATGACCATCCACGATTACAAGCTGCTCTGTCCGGCGCTGCGTTACTACAACGACGGGCAGGTATGCGAGAAATGCCATCCCTTGCACTACGCGAGTTGCGTCAGCGGCCGCTGTGTCCAAGGTTCGCGGGCCGCGAGCGCGCTCTGCGCCCTGGAGATGTTCGTCCACGACGCCACGAAGGCCTACACCGGCCGCATCGACCGTTTCATCGCGCCCAGCCGTTTCGTGGCAGGCAAGCTGCTGGAACGGGGGCTGCCTTCGGAGCAGGTGGCCGTCATTCCCAATTTTGTCGATCCCGAGCGCTGGACTCCCGGTGAGGATGGCGACGGTAGTTACGTGCTGTTCTCCGGCCGGCTTTCACACGAGAAGGGGGTCGAGACCCTGGTCAGGGCGATGGCTGGTCTGCCGGAAATACCGCTGAAAATCGTTGGCTCTGGCATGCTGGAGACCAGCGCCCGCCAGCTGGCCCGCGAACTCGGCGCCACCAACATCGAGTTCACTGGCTTCAAGTCGGAAAAAGAGGTGCGCCGACTGGTGCAGGAATCGCGTTTCATCTGCACGCCTTCGGAATGGTATGAGAATGCGCCCATGTCGGTGCTGGAGGCCTTCGCCTGCAGCAAGCCGGCCGTGGCCAGCCGTATCGGCGGCATTCCGGAGATGGTCAGGGAAGGGGAGACCGGCCTGTTGGCCGAAGCCGGCGACGCCGGGGATCTGCGCGATGCCATCAGCAGGCTCTGGGAGCAGCCGGAGCTCGTCCGCGAGATGGGCGGCAACGCCCGCACCCTGGTGGAAACGGATTACTCGCCGGCGACCCATTACGATAAAATCATCAGTACCTACCAGCAAGTAAAAAGGACCTGAAAATCAGCCTGCCCTACGACGCAGTCATCGCGGTAACCTACCGATGCAACGCCCGTTGCCTGATGTGCAACATCTGGCAGAGCGAGGACTCCGAAGACCTTCGCCGGCGGCGGCGGCCGTCGAGGCCCGCGCCGTGCTGAAGGCGGGGGAGAGGGCATCGGCGCGCTTTCCGCGAAAGACGATCGTGGTTTCCCGTGATTTAGAGCGATATTTTCGCGAGCGTTACGGGCGTGAGACGACTTACATCCCCAACGGGGTGAACCTGATAGAGCCGCCAGTTTCGGCGGAGCTGATAAAAAATTTTGGCATTGAGCCCGGGCGTTATATCCTGTTTCTGGGACGTCTGGTGCCCGAGAAGGGTTGCCATGATCTGATTGCGGCATATCTGGAGAGCGGCATCGACCTTCCTCTGGTTATAGCTGGAGGCTCCAGCCACTCGGATGAATATGTCGAACGGTTGAAGCGGCAGGCAACTGGACGCGTAATCTTCACCGGCAATGTCGAAGGAGAAATGCTGACGCAGCTTTCCGGGCACGCGGGTGTTTTTGTTTTGCCCTCGATGCTGGAAGGATTGCCCATCGTGGTGCTGGAAATGCTGATGCTGGGAGTGCCGGTGCTGACGAGCGATATGGGCCGCTGCCGCGAGGTGCTCAATGACGGCGAGTTTGGTGGCCTGTACCATGCCGGCGATGTCGCCGACCTGAGAGAAAAACTTTTATGGGCGCTCGAAAATCTGGGGGAGCTAAAGGAAAAGGCCACAGCAGGCCGAAAGCACGTGCAAACCGCGAACGATTGGGATGACATTGCTGAACAGACTGAACATGTTTACCAGCAAGCTCTGGAAAATTAAAACAGGATTAGCGGCTTCCCTGGCGCCCTCGCCGGAGGAAGCGCTGCTCGCCGGTGTTGCGGCGGCGGCTCCGGCGGCCGGCTCTGGCGGCTCCATCCTTTTCGCCAAGAAGAAGAAACGCAAGGCGGCCCCCAAAACGCCCCCGGCAGCCAAAGTTACCCCCAAAAAAGAAAAACGCAAGCAGGCACTCCCACGCACTCAGAAGAAATCCGCCACCGGCACCCAGCGCGCGGAAAAATTCTTCGGTCGCCTGAACCAGCGTTTTGCTGCAGCGGGTTATAACCGCGGCGACTACGCACGGTCGGGCATACTCGGCGCCGGCCTGCTGGTGATCCTCTATTACGCGTTTTCGGCAGGTGGATATTTTGTCGCCCAGCGCAGTTACGGCGAACTCTGGGTCCTTTACCTGATCGTTTTAGGTCTGCTCTTCAGCCTGCAGGTGAAAAGCGGCATGTCACGCCTGGGTTGGGCGGAGGTCGGCATCTTTGCCGCTTTCGCTTTATGGAATCTAGCCTCGGTCAGCTGGTCATATTACCCGTCGAAGAGCTTTGACGAATTCGTGCGGGCGATGCTCTACCTTTCGGGTTTCGGGCTATTTTATCTCTATTTCGCCCGGCGCGAATGGCTGGCCTGGCTGGGCCACCTGTTTGTGGGCATCGCGGTGATCGTCGCCATCCGGGCCCTGCTCGGCAAGGTATTGCCCGGGCAGATCGTCGACCCCGACCCCTTCGGGGCCAACCGCCTCAACTATCCCATCACCTACTGGAACACCATGGCCCTGTTCATGAGCATGGCCTTCGTCATCGGTCTGAGGGTCATCGCCGACCAGGCGACCCGCCTGGTTACCCGCTTTTTCTACGGACCGGCGCTGTTTCTCTTCCTGGTGGTTATTTTTTACACGGTTTCCCGCGCCGGCATCTTTTTGCTGATGGCCGCCATCGGCGTCTACCTGTTGACCTCGCTGCACCGGCTGCGGTCGGTCATGCAGGCGGCAGTCGCCTTCTTCTGGATGGGCGTGGTCGTCGCGATCAGTTACAAATGGCTGCCGGCGATGATTGAGAGCCAGCCGGCCGAGAATCTGAGAAGCAGCCAGGGGCACAGCCTGGGACTGGTCCTGATATTTATGCTGTTGCTGACCGCCGGAACGCAGTGGGTTTTGCGTCAGCTGGAAACGAGGATTACTATCTCTCCGGAACTGGGCCGCAAGATCGGCATCGGGTTGGCCGCCGGCGCCGCCGTCGTGATATTAGGTGGCTTCCTGGCCTTTACTTCGACCGGTTCGCGCGGCGGACCCATCGGCTGGACCAAGGCCAGGGTGGAGGCTTTTACTGCTACTACCAGGGCGCAGTCCACCGAGCGGGTAGAGGAACGTCTGTTCTCATCCCAGTCGGAGCGCTATCAGGAGTACCAGGCCGCCTGGAACACCTTCACCGAGCACCCGCTGAATGGCACCGGAGCCGCCACCTGGATCGTCGGCTGGAACAAGTGGCGGCCTTTCGACATGATCAGCAAGGACGGCCACTCCTGGTTCTTTGAAAATCTTTCCGAGCTGGGCATCATCGGCGCCGGATTGATGCTGGTTTTCGTCGCCTTTTTCCTGACTATATCGATCAGGGACCTGCGCTTTCTCGGCAAGACCAGCCACCGCGAAATCTATGGCACGTTTTTCGCCGCCTGCCTGGCGATGGTTACCCATGCGATGATCGACTGGGACTGGGAGATGCCGGTGGTCTTTCTGACTTTCTTCATGTTCGCCGGCGCGCTTCTGCGCTACGGCGAGCTCTCCCGCCAGGCAGTGACCGCTGACGCCGGCGTTGAGGCTGTAGTCGCGGGGCATGGCCGGAAAAATGCCGGCGGCTGGACCCCGCGCAACCTTTTGGGTTGGGCCGGGATCCTGGGCGCCTTGTGCATAATCGGCATGGCCGTGACCATCCCGCCGATGATCGCCGCCAACCGTATTGACAAGGCCAAGGATTTCGACCGCAAGGGCGACGTGGCCAACCTGGATAAAATGGCCCGCTCCGCACAGACCTACAATCCGCTCGACGGCGAAGCGATAGCTTACGAAGCCAGGGCCAAGATGGGCCTGGGCAAGCTGGATGAAGCGGAGCGGCTGTACCGCCGTTCGCTTGAGCTGGAACCGAAAAACGACAAGACCTGGCGCATGCTGGCCTGGTTGTATGTCCAGAAAAAGGATGTGGATCAGGCCGTCGAGGCGGTCAGGATGTCCCGCGAGATCAATCCGCTGGAAGCGCAGGATACCGGTGTGGTGGAAGAGCAGGTCCGCGGAATCGGTGGTCGCCTCAATTACAACTACGGACCCGGCGGTGTCTACACTGAGGGGCCGAGCGCCGAAAACCCACTAATAAACGCCCCCTGAGGGGGGCGTTAGTCGACAACTAAAAGGTAGTCTGACGGCCCCGCCCGGAAAGGGGAAGGGTGGGGCATTTTCCTACGGTTTCTGATATTGCTCGTGGTAATAAGACTCGAATTCTCCGCTCTTGATCTTTTTCCACCACCACTCGTTATTCAGGTACCAGTCGACAGTCTCCTTGAGCGCTTCCTCGAAGTTATGCGCCGGCGTCCAGCCCAGCGCGTTCGCCTTTGAGCAGTCGATGGAGTAGCGGAAGTCATGGCCCAGGCGGTCGACCACCGGCTCGATCATCTCTTCGCCCTTGCCCAGCATCTCCAGGATCTTGTTGGTGATGAAGAGGTTGCTGCGCTCGTTGCCGCCACCGATGTTGTAGATCTCGCCGACCTCGCCCTTGTGCAGTACCGCGTCCAGTCCCTCGCAGTTGTCGCTGACGTAGATCCAGTCGCGAACGTTGAGGCCGTCGCCGTAGAGCGGCACCTTCTTGCCCTCCACCAGATTGGTGATGAACAGCGGAATGATCTTCTCGGGATATTGGAACGGGCCGAAATTGTTGGAGCTGCGGGTGATGATCGTCGGCAGTCCGTAGGTGGTATGGTAGGCCATAACCTGCATGTCGCCGCCGGCCTTGCTGGCGGAGTAGGGGCTGCTGGGCTCCAGACGGTCGGTCTCCACGAAGGAGCCTTCCTTGATGGAGCCGTAGACCTCGTCGGTGCTGATCTGCAGGTAGCGGCCGACGCCATGCTGGCGCGCCGCTTCCAGCAGCACGAAAGTTCCGTAGACATCGGTCTGGATGAAGTCCGCGGGGCCGCCGATGGAGCGGTCCACGTGGGATTCGGCGGCGAAATTGACCACCGCGTCCACGCCCTTCATCACCTTGTCGACCACGTCCTCGTTACGGATGTCGCCCTGGACGAAGCGGTAGTTCTGGTTTTGATCGATATCTTTGAGATTGTCGAGATTGCCCGCGTAGGTCAGGGCGTCGAGATTGATGACCTCGTAATCGGAATATTTGTTGAGCATGAGCCGGATGAAATTGCTACCGATGAACCCGGCGCCCCCGGTTACCAGTAGCTTCAAGATGTCTCCTCCGTCTTCAGTTCGCTATCTCTTAATAAGCAATAAGCCATGATTAATTTGCTGGCATTATTTCGCAAACCTGGTGTAGACCGACATTTTAATTAGCGGTTTTCAGTTCGTTGATCGCTCGCAGACATTCTACCAGTCCGTCGCGCCACTGTGGCATGACGATCTCCGGCGCCCGCGTATTGGCGAGCACGGAATAAGCCGGCCGCGGCGCCGGCGCGTTGAACTCGGCGGTCGTCGTCGGCTGCAGGTCGACCTCTACCCCAGCCAGCCGGAAGATCTCGCCGGCGAAATCGAACCAGGTGCACTGGCCCGAGTTGGTAATGTGATAGACGCCGGGGTCGCCAAGCCGGTGCTCCGCGAGGGACTTGATCGCCCCGGCCAGATGCAGCGCGTAAGTCGGCGAGCCGGTCTGGTCGTTGACCACCTTCAGCTGGTCGCGCTCGCGGCCCAGCCTGAGCATGGTCTTGACGAAGTTGGCGCCGTGGTCGCCGAAGAGCCAGGCGGTGCGCACGATCAGGTGCCGCTTCGGCAAGGCTTCGCGCACCTGTTGTTCGCCGTCGAACTTGGTCCTGCCATATTCTCCGAGCGGCGCCGTGGGGTCATCTTCCAGATAGGGCGTTCGCTTGCTGCCGTCGAAAACATAGTCGGTGCTGATCTGGATCAGGTTCGCGGGAACTCTTCCAACTTCGCCCACTTCAGCCGCTTCCAGCGCTGCGCAGACCCGGGCGATGTTGCCGGCGCCGTCAGCGTTGACCTCCCGGCAGATCTCCTTCTGCGCCTCACAGCCGTCCACGTTGGTGAAGGCGGCGGAGTTGATTACCAGGTCTGGCCGGATGTCCACGATCAGAGAATCCACCGACACGGGATCGGTGATATCTATATCATGCCCGGCTCCGGCCCCGGCGATATCGGCCCCGAAGACCTCATGGTCCAGGGAAAAGACTTTCAGAAGATCGTGGCCGAGCTGCCCGGCCGCGCCGATCACGAGGACCCTCACTGCTGAAACACCCCAGCCAAAGCAACCGGATTCGCGGATTCCGCTGATTCAATAAAAATTTCCAGTCCGGTCAAACCCATCATCCCATCTGGATGTCCCAGTCATACGGGATCTTGTCGGTGTCAAAGGGCAGGCGATACTCGTCGGGGTCGTCGTAGTTATACATCTCCGTGGAGACGTTGACCACGATTCCCTCGCGTTCGCTGATGCATTTCCAGCCGTGGTAGACCCCCGGCGGAATCTGCAGGAGCGTCGCGTTGAAGTCTCCGAGAAAAAACTCGTTGACCTCGCCGTGGGTCGGCGAATCCTCGCGGTCGTCATAGAGGGCGACCTTGAACATGCCGGTGATCGCCACGAAATTATCGGTCTGCAGTTTGTGGAAATGCCAGGCCTTGACCACGCCGGGATATGTAGTGGTCATGTAACACTGCCCGAACTTGATAAAAATATCATCATCGGCCCGCAGCATCTCCGCCAGCCGCCCGCGCTCGTCGGGTATAACTCTTAAACTCTTGGTTTTGACGCCGTCGATCATTGAACCTCCTATACGATCCCGATCCAGGAATTATCCCCGACCATGAACCGGTAAGCCTTGGGTTTCTGGTCCAGCCGCATGATTCGCACATTCTTGCCGATCAGGCTGCCCTCCATCCGCCCGTGCAGATCCAGCACCTTGCTTTGCTCCAGGATGATCGAATGCTCAATCTCGGAGTTGACGATTTCCGCATCGAAATAGATAGAAGTGTACGGCCCGATGTAGGAATCGCGAACTATCGTCCGCTCGCCGATGATCACCGGCCCGCGGATCGTGCAGCCGTTTACCTTCGCTCCGTCTTCGATGACAACGCGCCCGTGGATCTCGGAATCCTCAACGTCGCCGCGGATATCGGTTTCCAAGGCGTCCAGGATCAGCCGGTTGGCCTCCAGCATGTCTTCCAGCTTGCCGGTGTCCTTCCACCAGCCGTTAACCACGTGCGGTTCCACCCGTTTGCCCTTGTCGATCAGGCACTGGATGGCGTCGGTGATCTCCAGTTCACCGCGCGCTGAGGGTTTGATCGCCTTCGTGCACTCGTGGATGGCCGGCGTAAACATGTAGATGCCCACCAGCGCCAGGTTGCTCTTCGGCTCAACCGGTTTCTCCACCAGCCGCACGACCTGCCCGTTCTCGACCTCGGCCACCCCATAATCCTCGGGGTTGGGCACTTCCTGTAAGAGGATCAACGCCTCCGGCCCGTTCTGGACGAATTTTTCCACCAGGTCGGAAATGCCGTCACGCAGCAGGTTGTCGCCCAGGTACATGACGAAACTCGAGTCGCCGAGGAAGGGTTCGGCGGTAATTACAGCATGGGCCAGCCCCAGCGGCGCTTCCTGGGGGATGTAGGTGATCTTCACGCCCCAGCGGGAGCCGTCACCCACGGCCTCCTTGATCTCGGCAGCGGTGTCGCCGACGACGATGCCGATGTCGGTGATGCCGGTATCACGCAGCGATTCGATGCCGTAAAAGAGGACAGGTTTATTTGCCACGGGAACCAGCTGTTTGGCGCTGGTGTGGGTGATCGGCCGCAGGCGGCTGCCGGTGCCGCCACTAAGGATTAGTCCTTTAAGATTCACGGGGGAAAGTATATCAAAACGAGCCTGCTTTGCTATACTTGCCCTGAAACTAGGGGGACGCGCGAATTGATTGCCGGTTAAAGGGACACATTGCCTGCAGCCCCCATGGTCCCCGGGCCCATAGCTCAGTTGGTTAGAGCAGCCGACTCATAATCGGCCGGTCGCTGGTTCGAGTCCAGCTGGGCCCACCAATTTCAGCCTGCCCAGGAAAAAATGGAACACCACAATTCCTGTGGAATTAAGTGGTGAATGCTGGGGGTCTATTGCTGGAGTAGGGCGCTATATCCGACGCGGGAATCTTATGTGGGATCTGTATAAGCTACTAATGTGGTAAATTTTGCAGCTTTTCCTTATTTCGCCGCGCAACTGGCTGTACTGACCGGGGTGTTGTTTTGTACGGCTTGCTGGATCAGCGGTTTGGCTTCGTCAATCATCAATGAATAACCGACATTGTTTTGGCTTAAAGATCTGGCAAAAATAATTCCGGCTACGGATCCATCCGCGGCGATTAGCGGTCCGCCGGAATTACCAGGCTCCACGTCGGCCTGAACTTCATAAATATTCCTGATTACCAATCCCCGGTTATAAATGTTGCGCCCCTCGGCAGTTACATGGTCAATGATTACACCGTTGCCTGCAACCAAGGGCCCGCCACCCGGATAACCAAGGACTGCGGCAGCGTCATTATCCGGCAGAATATGAC
>Ga0075518_1000087_pt1 | contig 15451 bp, 16 predicted proteins | sample NGEPerA_2_FD_76970 | JGI IMG/M metagenome (GOLD analysis project Ga0075518, IMG submission 76970) | Arctic peat soil microbial communities from the Barrow Environmental Observatory site, Barrow, Alaska, USA - NGEE PermafrostAB136-A | ecosystem: Environmental > Terrestrial > Soil > Wetlands >...
GGGATCGAGAAGATCTTGCCGGCCTCGCGAACCCCGCGCAGGTTGCCCAACATGAGCAGCACTATCGCCACCAGACTCAGCAGTACCTTGTGTGCGTAGAGTTCGGGGATAGCCGAGGTGAGCGCCGCCACTCCAGCCGTAATGCTTACTGCCACGGTCAGCACATAGTCGATCAGCAGCGAAGCCCCGGCGATCAACCCGGCGTTTGTGCCCAGGTTATCCTTGGCGACGATATAGGAGCCACCCCCAGACGGGTAGGCGTGGATAGTCTGGAAATATGAAGTGGAAACGATAATAATCAGCGCCGCGATGGCAGCAGCGATTCCCATCTGGTAGTTGAGCAGCGCCGCGCCGGCGACGACCAGAGCCAGCAGTATTTCCTCGGTGGCGTAAGCGACCGAAGAGAGCGCGTCGGAGGAAAAAATGGCCAGGCCGGTGATCTTGGAGAGGCGTTCGTGTTTCTCTTTCTCTGTCTCGATCGGTTGGCCTATAAGAAAACTCTTGATTGACATTCCTACCCCTTACCTCATAATTGCGGGGACATAATTTCAGGGACACATAACTAATTCCGCAGCCTTATCAGGGCATGAAAAAAACCGCCAGCAACGCAGCGGTTTTCCGGACCTCTGTCTATTGCCCTTCCATATGCCTACGAGGTTAGCTGACGGGCTCGGGCCTGGAAGTGCCCTATCCTTACGGAACTCGCCCCAGTTACCTGGTTCCCCCGCATCCGTCGCGTGGACGGATCTCGGCTACAATGTGTATTTCCTTACAGGGATTTTAGACCCACTGATTTCCTGATTGCAACCGGGGAGCTTTCGTTCGGCTTATTCCTTAAATAAGTTACTGGAATAAGTGGGGCTTAACGGCGGGGTTGTATCAGCAGATGCGCGGCAGCTGCTCGCCAGTGGGCATTGAGAGGATGCGGCGGCTGCCCAGCACGGTGCGGGCATAGACGCGGGGGCGGGATGATTCGATTTTCCTGACGCGGCCGATTTTCGTGGCCAGGCTACCGTAGCGATTTTTCTTCATGGCCTCGAACACTTGCCCGGCGTCTTCAGCGGCGACAAACGCCACCAGCTTGCCCTCGTTGGCGAGCACCATCGGATCGAGACCCAGCAGTTCACAGACAGCGCGAACTTCAGCCCGGTAGGGAATCCTCTCTTCCTCGATCTCAATATCAACTTCTGAAGATGCGGCGATCTCGTTCAGTGTCGCCGCCACGCCACCGCGGGTGGGGTCGCGCAACACATGGATGCCGGGAGCGGCCGCCAGCATGTCGGCCACAAGTCCTCCAAGAGGCGCGCAGTCACTCTGCAGCTCGACATCGAAATCCATTCCCTCGCGCTTGCTGAGAATGGTGGCTCCGTGGTCGCCGATCGCGCCGCTGACGATAATAGCGTCGCCCGGCATTGCTCCTGTAGCGGAGATTTGTACACCAGGCGGGATCAATCCGATGCCGCTGGTAGTGATGAAGATGCCATCGGCGGCTCCACGCTCGACCACCTTGGTATCGCCGGCGACCACCTGGACGCCAGCCTCGTGTGCCGTGTCGCCCATGGAGGCTACGATCGTTTCGAGGTCGGCAAACGGCAGCCCTTCCTCGATGATAAAGCCGGCAGAGATATATAGCGGCTTCGCCCCCATCATGGCCAGGTCGTTGACCGTGCCGGTCAGCGACAGGCGGCCGATATCGCCGCCGGGGAAGAAGATGGGGGAGACCACATGGCTGTCGGTGGTGAAGGCCAGACGCCCTTCGATATCGAAAGTGGCCGCGTCGTCCATGCGGTCGAGGATCGGGTTTGCCAGAGTCTTGCCGAAAACCTGCTCGATCAGCTCGTGGGTTAGCCGGCCGCCGCTGCCATGGGCCAGCAGAATGCGACTGTCGGGTTGTTTGCTCAAATCATGCGGACCATTAAAAACATCTTTCTAGATCTCATACTGGAAATAAGCGGCACAAGTGCCTTCCGAGGAGACCATGCAGGGCCCTATGGGGTGGTCGGGTGTGCAGCCCCTGCTAAAGAGCGGGCAGTCGCGCGGTGATTTTATGCCGGTAAGGATGGCGCCGCAGAGACAACCGGCGGGCTCCCGGGAATAGCTGACATCAACCGGGAACCGGCGGGCGGCGTCATGGGCGGCAAACTCCTCGCGGATAGCCAGACCGCTGCCCGGGATGACGCCCAGCCCTCGCCATTCGGCGTCACAGGGTTCAAAAACTCTGTCAATCATCGCCATCGCGGTCGGATTTCCCTCCGGCCGGACGCCACGGCTGTACTGTAACTCGACTTCGGAACGCCCGGCGGCGATCTGGTCGACCAGCATCGTCAGCGACTGCAGAATATCCGCCGGTTCGAAACCGGCGATTACGCAAGGGATGCCAAAATCATCTACCACCTGTCTGTAAGCTTCAGGGCCGATGATCGCCGTCACATGGCCCGGGCAGAGAAAAGCGTCGACGGCCAAACCGGGCGTCGCGCAGAGCGCCGCCAACGCCGGTGGCACAACCTTGTGGGCGGACAGAACCATAAAATTATCGATGTTGCTTTCGTGGGCCTCGACCAGGGCGGCGGCTACAGTTGGCGCCGTGGTCTCGAAACCGATACCGAAGAAAATAACGGTCGCGTCGGGATTCTCCCGGGCGAGCTTGAGAGCGTCCAGAGTCGAGTAAACGATCTGCACCCGGGCGCCCTGGCCGCGGGCCTGGGCCAGTCCCATCCTGGTCCCGGGCACCCGTAACATATCGCCGAAGGTAGTGGCAATGACGTTGGGCAGAAGGGCTATCTCGATAAAGGCGTCGATGTCGGCGTTGGCGGTAACGCAGACCGGGCAGCCGGGCCCCGAGATGAGCGCCAATGATTCAGGTATCGCCTGGCGGATGCCATGGCGCGAGATGGCCATGGTGTGAGTGCCGCATACTTCCATGATCCGCGCCGGGCGTTCAAGAGTTGCGGCGTGTTCCGCCAGCTGCTCCAGGAGAGCCCTGACATGCTGGCCCTGACGAAAATCATCGAGAAAGGGAAGCGGCATGAGCTACTGGACGGGCTCAGGGCCGTTTTCGCCGTCCAGGCCTTCAGACAGCTGCTGAAAAAGTTTGATGGTTTCCAGCGCCTCTGCCTCGTCTACCAGGGAAATGGCGAAGCCCGCATGAATCAGTATGTAGTTACCGAGCCGGGCATCCGGCAGTAGCACTATCGAGGCCTGTCGCGTGACGCCGCCCACCTCGACGGTGGCTGACTGATTGTCTATATTTACTATCTTTGCCGGAATAGCCAAACACATTCGTCAAACCTTTCTTTCGAAAATATTCGGTTCCGATATGAAACCGTATCTGTTCAGCCCCAGGTATTCATTCAGTCCAAGGATAGGTCGCGATACTTGTATGAGGCGATCGCCGCCTGCCCATAAGATATGCCGCCGTCGTTGGAGGGCAGCTGCCGGTGAATGAGCGCCTCGAGACCTTCACGGACAAGACCGGCGCGGACCAGCTCCAGCAGCAGCCGGTTCTGAAAAACGCCTCCGCTGAGCGCTACAGCGGAAAGTCCGTTTAGTTCCGCCAAGCCCAGGCACGTTCGTACTATAGCTTCCGCCAGCCCCAGGTGAAAGCGCCGGGAAATTTTATCCGGACTTTCACCCTGCGACAGGTTACGGATTACCCGCTTGATGACCTGCGCCGGCGAGATGATCCAGGGGGTGAAGCTTCGATCGATCGAAAAGCGGTAGGAAACGGAACCCAGCCGTGAGCTGAGATCCCCGGTTGCCAGGCCAGCGGCAGTCTCCACCAGCTCTACGCCAGCCGCTATTTCCGGCCTTCGCCGGTCTGGCAGCCCTTCCGGCCCGAAAGTTTCTTCTTCGCCGGCGTCAAATGCCAGCGCTTCGAACTCGACGGCCGCCTGGGCTTCGTAACTGATGTCGTGGCGCTTCAGCGTCAACGCGGCCACGGCATCGAATAAACGGCCGCAACTGGAAGTCTTCGGACAGTTCAGCCCCGCTTCCAGCTGGCGAATCAGCAAAGCCAGTTTCTTACCCGGAATCTCAAACCTCTCAGCAACAAAATTGATGTCGTCAGGTGAATACTCCCAGGTAGCCGCCAGAGCCATTCGCCATGGCTCGCGAATAGCGGCTTCGCCGCCCAGCAGCGGCATATTTTCAAAATGCGCCGCCCGCCTGAAGCCCTGCTCCAGACTTCCGACGAAAAACTCCCCGCCCCAGATGCCGCCATCATCACCAAAGCCGGTGCCGTCCAGCGCCACGCCCATCGCCCTGTCCAGGAAGCCGTTTTCCGCCAGGCAGGAGGCTATGTGAGCCTGGTGATGTTGAACTCTGACCGGGTCAATATCCCGTTCGATGCTATAGCTGGTCGATAGGTAATCGGGGTGGCGGTCACAGGCCAGGTGACCGGGAAACGCGCAAAACAGACGCTCATAAAGTGCCTCGGTACGCTCAAAATGAAGCAGTGTCTCCACATCCTTCAGATCACCGATATGTTGGGAGACGAAAGCGTCATCACCATGGGTCAGGCAAAAAGTGTTCTTCAATTCACCGCCAACGGCGAGCACCGGTTCTGATGGCACCGGCAGTTTCACGGGTAAAGGGGCGTAGCCCCGTGCCCGGCGGACGAGCGCCGGCTCGCCATCCACGATCATGGCCACGCTGTCGTCGTAAGTGGAAACGATCTGCCGGTCGTGGCAGAGGAAAAGATCCGCTATCCCGTTCAGGCGGCTCTGAGCCTCGGAGTTGGTACGGCATATTGGCTCTTCTGTAAGATTGCCGCTGGTCATCACCAGCGGCAGCTGCAATTCGCGCATCAGCAGAAAGTGCAACGGCGAGCAGGGGAGCATCACGCCCAGATGCCGCAGCCGGGGCGCTACCGCAGGAGAGATATCGCTGTCCCGGAGTTGTTCGAGCAGGACTATCGGCCTTTCCGCCGCTGTCAGCAACTGGCGCTCAGCCGGCGAGACTTGACAATGAAGGGCGGCGTCGTCCGTTGTCTCCATCATAACCGCGAACGGCTTGTGCGGACGGCGCTTACGCAGCCTGAGGCGCCTGACCGCCTGCTCGTTCGTGGCCAGACAGGCGAGCTGGAAGCCACCCAGCCCTTTCAGGGCCAGGATCTTTCCTTCCCTCAGGGCAGCCGCCGCGGCCGCGGCGGGATCGGCCGCGGGCAATGTTTTTCCCGCCTCGTCCGCCAGCCAGAGGGTCGGGCCGCAAATCGGACAGGCGTTTGGTTCTGCGTGAAAGCGCCGGTCTCCCGGATTCTCGTATTCAGCACGGCATTCCGGGCACATATTGAAAATCCTCATCGTCGTCCGGGGACGATCGTAAGGCAGGCCTTCGATGATCGTGAACCGCGGACCGCAGTTCGTGCAGTTGATAAAAGGATAGCGAAACCTGCGGTCGGCGGGATTGAATAGCTCATCGAGGCAACTTTCGCAAGTGCAGCTGTCCGGGCTGACCAGCTGGTAGGCGCCGTCTTCTTTCAGAGAATCGCCTATGATGAATTCGCGGTACCCAAGAGGCATGGCGGCTGCTGTCCTGATAGCCGTGATCCGCGCCCGTGGCGGTGCTTCCTCGGTGAGCGAGGTCAGCAGCGCGTCAACGCTTTCAACCGAGCCCTCGATATCGATTTCCACGCCAGCGGAGGAATTTACAACTCTGCCGTTCAGTCCATTTCTGAGGGCCAGCTGATAAACAAAAGGACGGAAACCGACTCCCTGGACTACACCAGTGACGCTGATCAGGGTGCGAATCATTCCTGTGACCTGTTTTTCGATTTCGGTCACTGCGTCGGCAATATTGTCAGGATGTCAGGTCCAGCCTGCTGCCCATGGCAGTGGCCTCGAGCCACTGGCACCATTCATCAGTGCCGTAGCTGTCCCGGCAGGAGAGCTCCATCACCGGGGCGGCAGGGTTCAGCCCCTGCACCACCTGGCGGAACTGCACCAGGTCGAAATCGCAATAGGCCAGCAGATCAATCTTGTTCACCAGGATGGCGTCGACCTCGCGAAAGATCATCGGATACTTGTACGGCTTATCGTGGCCTTCCGCGACGCTGGCTATCACCATTCGCTTCGACTCTCCCAGGTCAAACTCGGCGGGGCAGACGAGGTTGCCCACGTTTTCGATGATGATCAGGTCCAGCGAATCCAAGTCCAGATGGTCGAGCGCCGCGGAAACCATGGCGGCAGTCAGGTGGCAGGAACCGCCGGTGTTGATCTGGATGGCGGGGATATCCATGGCCTCGATAGCCAGTGAGTCGATCTCAGAGGCGATATCACCCTCGATGACGGCAAGTTTCAGCCGGCTGCGAGTTCCCTCGATCGCCTTCATGATCACGCTGGTCTTGCCAGCACCAGGGGAGGCCATCAAGTTCAACATACAGACCCCGTGCTCCGCCAGCCGCTGGCGGTTGCCGCCGGCCACTGATGAATTGGTTGCCATTATGTTCTTCTTCACTTCGATCTTCATTTTCGATCAATTCTCCCGGATGTCTGTTGGCTCCGCCTGGGACACGTCGATGCTTTCAATGAACAGCTCCTGTCCCTGCCTGAGCTCAAAGACCGCCGAGCGACACTCGGGGCAGGAGAAAAAAGCGTTGCGCGGACGGAAATCGGCGCCGCAGCTGTTACAGGTTGCCCGCGCCTCCAGCTTCTGGAATTTTAGCGACGCGCCTTCGGCCATCGTTCCCCGGGCAAGCTCGTTAAAATAGAACCTTATCGAGTCGTCGGCGAAAGAGGTAAGTTCGCCGATCACCACGGTAACTTCGTCAACATGGATGGCGCCGGCGCGGGTCGCTTCTGTCTGGATGATCTCAAGGATGCTCTCGGTTATGGCATACTCGTGCAAATCAGGCCGCCCGGTGTAGTCGGTTCAGAATGGCTTACCTTCCGGCCGGAACTGACTGTTTTTTGCCCGACAACAGGCATTCCCAAACAAAACCCAAAGAAGGCTCTTTTTACTCCGGGTCATTTGCCATTGATATTAGCAGCCACCCGTCAATTGTCAATAAATCAAGGGTTTCGATGTAAGCCGGATTGATCATAAATTGATTAGCTCTCAGCAAAGTGCTAGATTTTTTACTTGTGAGGCAGAACAAACCTTAAATGGGGCGGGAATGTTTGAGATAGGGACTACACTTCGGGATGCTCGCGTGCGCAGGGATATCTCCCTGCAGCAGGCAGAGGACGATACCAAGATCCGCGTGAAGTATATCCAGGCGATGGAGAACGAGGATTTTGATGTATTGCCGGCCGGGACTTACGTCAAGGGATTCCTGAGAACCTATGCCGAGTATCTCGATCTCGATGCCCAGCTGCTGATCGACGAATTCAACGATCGATTTGGAACCGGCGAACATCGCGAGCATGTCATTCATCCGACGCGGGCGGTTAAGGCCGAGGCGGCTCCGAAGACACGCCGCAAGCACCAGACAAACTATATCCTGGTGGCTATTCTGGCAGTAGTCATCATAGCGGTTCTTGCATACCTGGGATGGGGCAACTCCTCCAGCCAGTCACCGACTTTTGTGACCACCACCGAAACCGAGGCCTCCACGCAGACGACTGCCACGGCGCCGGCCGAGACCACACCGCGGCCGGCCGTAACTCCGACTCAGACCCAGCCGGCGACGCTGCAAAACATCATTTTTTCAGCCACGACTGATGACGTCTGGATTGAATTACACAAGACCAGCGCCGATGGCGAAATTGTCTGGCAGGATACGCTCCTTGCCGGTGAGAGTCAGACGCTGGAGCAAAAAGACTTCCCGGGGCAGACGATGCTCTGGCTCAAGCTGGGGAGAATTGAAGGTCTCAAGGTAAGCGTCAACGGTCAGCCCCAGAAGCTTGGCGAAAACGTCAGCGACATCTACGTGATCACCGCCAGCGGCATGACCAGGCAGGCATAAGGCTCGGCGCGCGCGGGAGATGAGCATGGCGCGGCTGCGCATTCCTGTCAACCTCGCCAACGGCCTGACTATCTTTCGCATCCTCCTGATCCCTGTTTTCATGGTTTTTTTGTTGGGCCTGGAAGTGATTCCGGCGGATGTAAGCGCCGCGGTGGCGGTGGCGGTTTTCGCCATAGCAGCCCTTACCGACACACTTGACGGCTACTTTGCCCGTTCGCGTAACGCGGTAACCATTCTCGGGCAATTTCTCGATCCTCTCGCCGACAAGCTGCTGATCTCCGCCGCTCTGATATCGCTGGTGTCACTGGGGCGTATTTCCGCCGGGCTCGCCATGGTAATCATCTCCCGTGAGTTCGCTGTGTCCGGCCTGAGACTGGTGGCTGCCGCCGATCGCGTGGTAATTCCAGCCAGTCCGCTGGGGAAAGTGAAAACTTTCAGCCAGATCGTTGCCGTGGTGGCGCTGATCCTGCCGCCGTTCGGCTATATTTTCTCCAGGCCTTTGAGCTGGTACCTGATATATATCGCGGCTCTGCTGACGATCGTTTCCGGAATTGATTATTTTGTGAAGGCGCGGGAATGGATAAAAGCTCCTGAGTAGATTACTGTCCGGACGACTGGTAACCAGTAACCAGAAATTTTATGCGCGCAGCCATTATCACAATAGGAACTGAACTTACTGATGGGCGCATCGTTGATGCCAACACCGCGTTCGTGGCCCGCAAGCTGGAAGAGCGGGGGTTGCGCGTGGCGCTGGCGATGACGGTGCCCGATGATGACGCCGCGATCAGCAAGGGGCTGAACTATGCACTGGGGCGAGACGTTGCGCTGGTGGTTATAGCCGGGGGTTTGGGACCCACGCAGGACGACATTACGGCGCCGGCGGTCACCAGAGCGCTCGAGCTGGAACTGGAAACGAATCTCGAGGCCGCAGCCATGGTAGCGGACGCTGTTCACCTGGACGCCGGCAGTCTGGCGAAACACCAGGTCAAACAGGCGATCCTGCCCAGGGGAGCCCGTCCCATCACACCGGCTGGCACCGCGCCCGGTTTTGCTCTTTCCCATCATGGCGCTCACATAATAGTCCTGCCTGGTGTTCCCTGGGAGCTTCGTGCGATGTGGGAGGAAGCAATGGCCGCTCCCGAGTTGCTGAAAGTCAACAATGACGCCATTGCTCCGGCTCGTCGTCGCCTCTGCTTTTATGGAGCCGGAGAACCCGAGGTTTCCGCGGCCGTTGAATCGATCCTGGGAAAAGACCTGGCCGGGATCGAAGTCAGCATATGCGCCCGCTACAGGGAAGTGATTCTGGAAGTGGCGTTTTCCGGGGAATCAGAACGCCGGGTTGAGGATCTTCTGGAGGCGTTGCAGGATCGATTCGCCGATTTTGTCTACTCCGAGGGCCAGGAGATCGAGGGTGTAATCGCCACCGAACTGGGCCGGATTGGCAAATCCCTTTCGGTGGCCGAGTCCTGTACCGGCGGTATGCTGGGTGAAACTATAACCGGCGTCAGCGGCGCCTCTAAATTTTTTCGCGGCGGCGTAATCGCCTATGACAACGAAATAAAAAAAACCGTACTTAAAGTGAGTCAGGAAAGTCTCGACAGCGAGGGCGCCGTATCAGAGTCAGTCGCCCGGCAGCTCGCCCTGGGTGTCAAGGATCTCTGTGGCGCCGACTATGGTATCGGCATTACCGGCATAGCCGGGCCTGGTGGTGGCACCCAGGAGAAGCCGGTGGGACTGGTTTTCATCTGCGTTGCCTCCGGCGAGACGAGCCTGGTCCGCCGTTTCAATTTCTTTGGTGGCCGTGACGATGTGCGCCGGGCGGCCGTGACCGCTGCGCTTCACCTGTTGCATCGCCAGATGCTTGCGGATTCGCACTTTCGGGAATAAGCGTTTCATGGCTGGTCTGCCGGAAGAACTCATCTCCCTGGCGCGCATCAGCCGGCTTCTGGAGGAAATGTTCCCCCAAAAAAAACAGCTTCACGAGGCTCGTGAGAACGCCACGCGCGTCCAGCGTGGAAACCCGGTAGTCGACTTTCTCACCGGAGAGGTTCTCAAGGTACGGTCAGCCCATGACACGGTTGTTGTCACTTGATTGTTTTCAAACGCCGCCTGTGAGGTATATCTAACCTGACCCTTTGGCGGCAATATTATGCGGCAATTCAAACCAGGGAAAGGTGATTGAAATGAAAATAGCTGTAATTTTCTACTCTATGTACGGTCACGTATATCGAATGGCTCAGGCGGTTGTCGAGGGCGCCCTCGAAGTGGAAGGCGCAGTGACGGACCTGAGGCGGGTGCCGGAAACCCTGCCTCAGGACGTCCTGGAGAAGATGGGAGCCCTTGAGGCACAGAAGATCCTTACCGACGTGCCGGTCTGCACAGTTGGTGAACTTGGCGAGCTGGCGGACGCCGATGCCATCATCTTTGGCGCGCCGACGCGCTTTGGCAACATGTGCGGCCAGATGCGCCAGTTCCTTGATGCTACTGGAGGCCTCTGGAGTGAAGGCAGCCTGGTAGGTAAGGTGGGCAGCGTTTTCACCAGCACCGCTACCCAGCACGGAGGGCAGGAATCGACCATACTCAGCTTCCATACAACCCTGTTGCATCAGGGCATGATCATTGTCGGCCTGCCCTACACTTTCGAAGGGCAAAAACGCATTGACGAAATGACCGGCTGTTCTCCCTATGGAGCCTCCACCAGCGCCGGCGGACGCGGTGAGCGGCTGCCCAGTGAAAACGAGCTTGCGGGGGCGCGCTTCCAGGGACGCCATGTGGCGGAAATCACTGCCCGGCTTGTGCGCAGGTGATGTCGCCTGAGCCTCCGGATGACCGGATCCCCTCACCGCTTACCGCATATCCGTACCGCAGGCGTTCTTTCACCTTATACAGGAAATCCCTTATTTCTACCCGCAAATTACAGTAAAACTACCTGCCATCCGAAAAGACTACTGAAAGATATCTTTTGGCAATAAGGCGGCTGTGCGGCGGACAGGCTAGAGACGAACAAACGGGGAGAGGCACCCCAGGGCGGCTTCTTTGCATTAACTCCGTTTCACCCTGTTCTCCCAGCTGTATTTTTCTCAAGGAGGGCAAAACAGCTATGGAGACTTACCCGGAAAGAAATAGAAACTCAGAATTGTCTGGCGAAACTGAGCACGGTTGGATGAAAAGCCCGGCTTTGTGAATACTGATATTTCTGGCAGTTGTTTTGTTCATGGGTAATCTGGGTGGCATAGTTGATTCTGTTCTCCACAGTGACATCGAATACTTTGACGAGGAGCATCTAATAGTCGGTGGTATTACGGCTTTGATGATGGCTTTGCTGTTCGGGGCGCTGATGCTCTATGCGGGGCGCCTGGAAAAGACCGTTAAAAGTCACAAAAACGTCAAGCATCTGGCGCTGGAGAGCGAAAAGAAATACCGCGAGATCTTTGAGCAGTCCAAAGACGCCATCTTCATTTCCACACCCGAAGGTTTCTTTACAGAAATAAATCCGGCAGGCGTCAAGATTTTTGGTTATAACTCCCAGGAAGAGATGTTGCATATCAAAACCAGCGATCTGTATTCCAGCGAGGCTGAACGGGAGTCAATACGCCACACTTTGGAGAAGCAGGGATTTTTTAAGGATTACGAGTTCAACATGCGCAAGAAGGACGGCAGCGAAGTCCAGGTTTCGGCAACCGTGGAAGTCGCGCGGGATGAAGCTGGAAAAGTCACCGCCTACCATGGCACCCTGCGTGATGTTAGTTCAAAAAAGAGAGTCGAGCAGCAGCAGCTGCAGAGCCAGAAAATGGAAAGTATTGGACGCCTGGCGGGAGGCGTGGCGCACGACTTCAACAATTACCTGACCACCATTCAGGGCTACACGGACCTGGCGATCATGAGTCTTCCCGAAGACGGCCCGCTGAAGGAAAATCTCGAAAAGGTGCGCAAGGCGAGCATGGGAGCGGCGGAACTGACCGCCCAGTTACTTCTGTTCAGCCGTCACCAGGCCATGGAAATGCGGCCGATAAATCTCAACAGGCTGGTCGGGAGCCTGAAAAGCATGATCCAGAGGCTCGTCGGTGAGAACGCCAGGATTGTTGACAACCTGTCTGATGATCTCCAGGAGGTTACCGGGGATGTCGGTAATCTGAGCCAGGTCTTGGCAAACCTCGTCCTCAATGCAAGTTCAAACATGGCCAAGGGTGGTGAAATAACCATTACCACCTGCAATGCCGCCGTCACAGAGGACTATGTGAAAACCCGTCCCGAGGCTCGCACCGGAAAATTCGTGACCCTGTCCGTTACTGACTCCGGGAAAGGTCTGGACAGTGAGGCCCTGGCCCATGTCTTCGAACCGTTTTACCGGACAAGCGTCGAGAGAAATAACGAAGTTGGGCTCGGACTGTCCGCGGTGTACGGCATAGTTATGCAGCATGATGGCTGGATCGACGTGGATAGCACCCCCGGCATGGGCACAACATTCACGATCTTCATGCCGGCTGTCGCTCGGCCAGAAGAAAGCGGCATCGCCGATGCCGGAGAAGATGACAGAAAAAAGAGCGCCGGCGAACGGATCCTGCTGGTGGAAGATGATGACTCCGTCCGTGAAATCACCGAGAAGATTTTGCGCCAGAGCGGTTACGTAGTAGTTTCCGCCCATGACTCCGCTGAGGCTTTCGCCCGGTTTGCCAGCGAGAAAGGCGACTTTCAGCTCGTCTTCAGCGATATCGTTCTCCCGGGAGATGATGGTGTCACTCTGGTGGGAAATCTCAAATCACACAAGCCGGAACTCGCGGTGCTGTTATCCAGCGGCTACTCCGACACGGCGGTCGACTGGCAGGCGGTACAGGCACGAGGCTATCGCTTTATGCAGAAACCATACGTAATGCCGGAGTTGCTGAAAACCATCCGGGAGTTGCTGTCCAGTTCTTCTTAAATGAGGGGAAACGCAATATTCAAAACAGCAGGGGGCGCGATGGCGGTGCCCCTTTTTCGTGCCGTCAGACCGTTTTAACGTAGAAGCGCCCGACGGCTCGAAGCAGGCGCCAATGTGTGACACCTCATTCAGGAATATGATTGAACAGGGTTATTGACAACCGCCTGACCGTCTATTATCATACACTACGTAATACTAATGGTATGACAAAGGCGACGCCATGACCAGACGCAAGGCACGGACAACTATAACCATACCCGAACAGCTGCTCGCTGAGCTTGACCGCAAGGCAAGTGAACAGGGGCGAAACCGTAGCGATATGGTCTGCGAGGCAGTGTCTTCCTATTTTGCCAGCGAAGAAGATCGGCTGCTGGCGGAAGGATATATCGAGATGGCGGAAGAGTCGCGGGGAATGTCAGGGGAGTCGGAAAAGGCCTGGCCCGAATGGTAGCCACGGCGTCAGAGGGTTCATCTGGACAGGATCACGAGTCTGAAAATATGGCGTCCGGCCTTCAGGAAAGCCGCAATATCAAACGAGGCGATATCTTCTGGGCGACTTTTTCTGTATCAAATGGAGACGCCAGCGAAGGATCAGGGCCGGTGCTGATCATCCAGAACAATGTTGGCAACGAACACAGCTCGACTGTGATTGCCGCCATGATTACCTCCCGTTTGAGTAAACGCATTTATCCGGTCAACGTGAGAATCCCGGAAGGAGTGCTCCCGAAAGCTTCCGAAGTTAAACTGCATCAGCTGCACACCCTGGACAAGCGTCAATTGGGCGGCAGGATGGCGCGTCTGTCTCTGGAAACCATGGCGATAGTCGACGACGCCCTGAGTGTCAGCCTGGGGTTGTCTCGCGGTGGCTAGGGACTACCCGGCCAGGCCGTCGCGGCGTCAGGGAAGAGGGGAGCGCTACGCGGAAGGGCGCAGCCGGCACGGCCAGGGACGAGGGGGACGGCGCCTGGGTCCGTCGTATCGTTTGTTCGTGGCAGTCGAGATTCCAGCGGACGCCACCCGCGAACTGGTCGGTTGGCAACAGAAATATCTTGCCGGCCACCATACCCTGAGGCTGACGCCGGTAGAACAGCTTCACGTCACTCTGATCTTTCTTGGCCAGTCAGGAGAGAATGAGAGGGATCTGGTGGTGGCTCAACTTGAAGATCTGGCTCCGCCGGCAGCTTTTGAGGTGACCGCTACGAGCATCATCGGTCTTCCCGGGGGCAGAAGTCCAAGGGTGATCGCGGCGGAGTGTGTGGAGCTCTCAGGGCGTCTGGCAGCCATTCACAATGAACTGGCGGCGGGTTTTGTCGCCAAAGGTCTTTACAAAAGGGAGAAAAGACCCTTTCTCCCACATGTGACAATAGCCCGGGCGCGGGGTCGCACATTGTTCGATCCCTCGGAAATCCGCCCGGAGCCGGTAAAATTTACAGCCGTCCGAGTCACGCTGTATAATAGCATTCTAAAGGCAAGCGGGGCCTTGCACGAGGCTCTGAAAACGGTCCAACTGACTTAAACAGGAGGCAGAAGTGGAGAAAGAAAAAGCGTTGGAAGCTGCAGTGGGCCAGATCGAACGGCAGTTCGGCAAAGGGTCCATCATGAGGATGGGGGATCCCTGCGCCGGGGTACAGGTAGGTGTAATACCTACCGGAGCTTTGGCGCTGGACATCGCTCTGGGGGTGGGTGGCGTGCCGCGAGGCCGTGTTATCGAGATATTCGGCCCCGAGGCGTCCGGTAAGACCACCATAGTCTACCATATTATCGCCGAATCACAGAAACGTGGCGGCATCTGCGCCTTTATCGACGCAGAGCATGCCATGGATCCGGATTACGCCCGCCGGATCGGTGTTAACGTCGAAGACCTGCTGGTTTCACAACCCGATTACGGCGAGCAGGCGCTGGAGATCGCCGAGATGCTTATTCGCAGCGGCGCTCTCGATATAGTTGCCATCGACTCCGTGGCCGCCCTGACACCTAAGGCTGAGATTGAAGGTGAGATGGGTGATTCCCACATGGGTCTGCAGGCGCGGCTGATGTCGCAGGCACTCAGAAAACTCGCCGGTACGCTCAACAAGACCGGAACCGTGGCCATCTTCACCAACCAGCTGCGCGAGAAGATCGGCGTCATGTTCGGCAATCCCGAGGTTACCCCCGGCGGCAAGGCACTCAAGTTCTATGCATCCATACGCCTGGATCTGCGGCGCATCGAGACCCTCAAGGAGGGCACCCAGGCCATCGGTAACCGGGTGCGTGCCAAGGTGGTCAAGAACAAGATGGCGCCGCCGTTCCGCCAGGCCGAGTTCGATATCATGTACGGTGAGGGGGTCTCTCGCGAAGGGAATATTCTCGACATGGGAGTCGCGCATGGCATCGTCGACAAGAGTGGCGCCTACTTCTCCTACGGTGATGAGCGCCTGGGCCAGGGCCGCAATAATGTCAAGGCGTTTCTGAAAGAAAACCCGCAGATTGCGGAGGCCATTCTGGCTGAAGTGTTGGAGGCGGTTGGAATCGCTGTTCCCCAGAACATTGAGCAAATGACAGCCCAGGATGAGAAAAAACCTGCAAAAGCCGAGGTTTAAAAAATATCCTGGGGTAGCGGAAGACTGTTTTATGGCGTAATTAAGGAC
>Ga0075518_1000088_pt1 | contig 15412 bp, 18 predicted proteins | sample NGEPerA_2_FD_76970 | JGI IMG/M metagenome (GOLD analysis project Ga0075518, IMG submission 76970) | Arctic peat soil microbial communities from the Barrow Environmental Observatory site, Barrow, Alaska, USA - NGEE PermafrostAB136-A | ecosystem: Environmental > Terrestrial > Soil > Wetlands >...
CTGTGCCGCCATGACGATCACCCCCACCCGCGAGAAGGAGGTCAGTTTCTCCATTCCCTACTACCGGTCAGACATGGGCATCATGTACAACCCGGCCAAGAACAATATCACCAAACCCGAGGATCTTGTGGGAAAGACAGTCGGCGTTCAGGTTGGCACGACAGGCGAGGCATCTGCCAAGCTGATCACCGGTGTGAAGGTCAACTCGTACCCCGACATCCAGCTTGCCACCCAGGACCTCGAAAATGGCAGGATCGACGCTGTGGTCAACGACTCTCCTGTGTGCGTTTTCTATGCCAGTACGCATCCTACATTGAAGGTCTTCAGTACCACCTCGATAGCTGGTCAGGACCTGACACAGCTGTATGGTATCGCCATGCGCCTCGAAGACAAGCAACTGAAGGCCGCTGTCGACCAGGCCCTGCAGGACCTTGTTAAGGATGGAACATACGACACCATCTACGCCAAATGGTTCGGGGGAACACCCAACTTCCGTCCGGGAGACCAGAAGCCCTGACGCCTCGACTGAAGTTTCCCTACGTTCATGCCCCGTCGTGCCCATCCGGGGCATGACGGGGCATGAACTACCAAGCTTCCTCCTGGTCTAGAATGCAGTAGTCACGTCGATGTAACCCTTTCGCTGAGCCTGGCGACTGCCGAAAAAGACCAGAACCCACCCCAGCGCAAACAGGACCGCTGCCGATAGAGCAACTCTTCCCAACAACTGGAACGTCGACATGTCGGAGAGAAAACTGGTAAGGATCTTCCCCGAGATCGCCCGGCGCATGAGTTCGATGAACGGACTCATTGGGACGAACTCCGCGATCTTTGCAAACACCGCTGGAAAAGCAGTTGGAGGAAACAGCGCCCCACTCAGCACGAACAAGCCCCCAAAGAGCGCGTCGACGACGTCGACATCCAGTTTGATCGTCAGGAGGAACACTGAAGCCACGGCCAACCCCAGGCCGGCAGCCACAAGATACCCGAGGATAGTGCCCGCTATGAGGTAACCCCAGTTGGGGTGGAACGGCAGACGCAGCACGGGAATAAGCCAACACAGATTGATGAAGATTCCTGCGAGCGCGATAAGATACCGAGTTGCGGCACGGCCGCACAAGTAGGTCCGGTACGAAGTGCTCGACAGGAAGATGTACTTCAGCGTCTGATAATGCTCTCGGTCATCGTGGACACTAAACGCCATATCGAAGAACACCATGCTCAGTGAGTAGTAGAAGATGGTCCCATACAGTGCATATGGAAGCAGCCCCGTCTTCTGGCCGAAAACCCCATACAGGATGATGACCGCGAGAAAACTGCCGATCGGATATGCCGCAAGATAGAGCAGCCACACCCACTTCTTTGTCCAGTTGCTCTCGATCTGCAAGCCAATATACATGGAAGCAAGGAAACCCTTCATCACTGCCACCTGAGCGTCAGGCGCGCATCTCGCCTGGCCTTGTACTCGACAGCCCGCAGCGCCCACGATGCGATGAATACAAACACAACACCCAGTCCGATGAGGATGAGCAACTCCCAGCGCCAGTCCAGCACCTTCACTGTAAACGAAGGCACCAGTAGCTGTCTCAGTGCGTCAAGTCCAAGTGTTGTCGGGATGAGTGCCGCGATACCGACCAGGCCCAATCCCAGGAATCGGGCGGGAAAGTAGGATCCTGAGAGAACGTTCGTCGGTTCCATGACGAGATCGGCAGTGCGCCATGCGTCGCGCCCATGGTAGAGAAACAGCGACGAGAACACGATGCCCAGCCCATACATGGAAAACAGAGTCACAAGGAAAACGAGCAAGGCCAGGGGCAAGTGCAGAACCGTGAACTGCACTTTGAACACAGCGATGCCAAAAAACAGCACCGCCAGAGAACGGAGCATCGTATGCATGGCGCCGCCGACGGACAGACCGACGAGAAAGGCGGACAGTGGGGCGGGGCTCACGAGCATCAGCTCAAGGTTCCCCATTTCCTTCTCCCAGTACAACTGCGTCGCAACACCCCATAGAACGTTCATGAAAAAGGGAGTCATGAATCCTCCCAGCACTACCAGTCCGGTGAACTCAGAGCCGGTCCCAAGCGTCCGGTAGAGGTAGATGTAGGTCGTCATCGTGAAGAAACCGCCCAAGATGCTTGCGACGACCCACGTCGCCTCGCGCATCTGTCCAAAAATCCGCACGTAGGCGCGCGCATTGAGCGTCCTAAGAAACAGGAGAAGCTTCTTCTTCATCTTCGAACCTCCTGCCCACCATCTTGAGGAACGCGTCTTCCAGGGTAGGCTCGAGCTTACGCATGTACTCGAGGGTTGCCCCTTGCCCTGCCAGTGCCGTGATGAGACGGGCGATGTCGCTCTCGTGCATCAGATGTGCGACAAGCATTGGACTCTGCGTCACCTTGTCGGAACCAAGCACGAGATCGTTCCCCTCCCCCATGGATGCAGTAATATGGTCAAGCTGGTCCCCGTCGAGCCGATCGACCGTAATCTCGTAGTGCGCCCTGCTGTCCAGGTCCTGCTTGAGTTGTGATGGAGCTGCGTTCGCAAGAATGAGCCCGTGGTTGATGATAGCCACGCGCGAACAGAGTTCATCGGCTTCTGCCATGTAGTGTGTTGTCAGAATGACCGAGCGTTCCGGCTTCTCCCGAACCCAATCACGCACGATGTTGCGGATGATGACACTCGCCTCGACATCGACGCCAAGTGTCGGCTCGTCGAGGAACAGAACCTTGGGGTCGGTAACGAGACCACGCACCAGATTGACCTTCTGACGCATGCCGGTGGACAGGCGGTTCATCTGCTGACGCCTGCTGTCCCACATGCTGACGACCTTGAGGTATTCCTCGATCCGGGCACGTGCCACATGCGTCTCCATGCCATAGAATTGACTGAACATCCAGAGCTGCTCTTCAACCGTGAGAATGCCATATCCCGAGGTCTCGCCCCCGGAAATAAGGCTGATGAGCGGACGTATATGAGTATAGTCCTTCTCGACGTCGAATCCGGCCACAGTAACGCGCCCAGACGTAGGAAGCAGCAATGTCGACATGATCTTGATGGTCGTCGTCTTGCCGGCGCCGTTCGGGCCCAGAAGACCAAAGATCTCGCCATATGAGACGTCGAAGCTGACGCCCCGCAGCGCGTGGAAAGGTGCCGTGCCCCTGCGGTTGAAAACACGAGTGAGGTTCTCTACTTGAATAGCTGTATGCATACAGTGCTACCTCCAGAACGAGTGTGGGGAAAAGCGAACTGTATGGCAGGGGAGATTACTGACGGACTCTGTGAGAGTCAATGACTGAGGAATTGACGGTCCTGCGTTTACTGTGGCAAACTCTTGTCTGCAGCTTGTCCAATCAACGGCGCCCCTGTCATCAGTTGATGCAAATCCTGTTCTCTGTCATTGTCCTGCCTCCACATGCACGAATGTCTATACGCGCCCTCAAAACCTGATTTTGAGACTATACCAGAGCGTATCTGTTTTGTCAAATGGTCGTATCACGCATGAGCAGCGAGCCATCCGGCCCTCAGGGACACCGAAAGCCGCCTCTTCCCGAGAAGGGAACGGGCGGCTTTCGGTAATAGCAGCATTTTCAGGCTACATGAAGCGCTCGAAACGCTCCTTGCCGGCTTTGCAGACTGGGCACACCAGTGGAGGCTGCGGCCTCGCGCACAGATACCCACAAACCCTGCATCGCCAGACCGGAAACGCGAGCCCGGCCACATGCACCTGTTCCATCTCCCCTGAGTGCGCAGTTAACCCGCCAACCGGACGCCGATCCGGAATGGAGGTTGCGGTCTTCTCACCACGACTGATCTCGGGCGAGACATACAGCGCACAGTAGCAGGCGCCGTATTCGTCGAGGTCAGTGTCTCGGTAGTCACACGGACAGACAAGGTCGACATCCCGCTCCCTCACTCCTGACGCCAGACGGCAGGGACAGGCGCGATATCCGTAGCGTGCCTCGTTCTCAAGCAGGCCCCGGACCAGATCCCTGGCAAAAGCGTCGTCAGGGTTGACAGAGTATCCTGCCTCCCGTGCTTCGAGGGTCAGCCTCTCCCAGACCTCAGCGACACGCTCGTCCGGTATTCTGCTCATTCAGCCGCGAGTTCTCGAAGCTTGTCTTCCTGGAAACCTACGACACAATCCTTGTCATCCAGAACGATGGTCGGAAACGAGCACGCCGGGTTCCATTTCAGGACCTCCTGCTTAGCCAGTTCCTTGTTCCCACCCTCCTGGTCGTCGACATCGACGTAGTCGTACGCGACGCCCAGTTCCTGCAGCAATGCCTTCGTCTTGCGACACCAGCCACAGGTCGTCAGCGTGTAGAGGAAGACCTTATGCTTGTTGTGTATTCCTTCGACATGTTTGGGTTCCAACACTGTATCCTCCTTGACGCAGATAAATGCCTAAGCGTGCAACAATGATCTGAAAATCTCGACGGTCTCGTGACACTCATCGGTCGTCACATCGTGGTGCGTGACCAGCCGGACCGTAGTCGGCGTGACGGCATTGCACAGAACACCTTTCTCCTCGAGCGCGGTCACGAACGACGGTGCATCCTGGCCACTTGCACTGACGTTGACCATGGCCATGTTGGTTTCGGCTTCAGACGGGTCAGTTCCATACCCGATACCGGCGAGCTCGCTCGCGAGGAGTTTTGCGTTGGCATGGTCCTCCGCCAGTCTGTCCACCATCGTCTCAAGCGCTACAATACCCGCAGCCGCCAGAATACCAACCTGACGAAGTCCGCCTCCCAGGCGCTTTCGGTTCTTACGTGCCCGTTCAATATAGTCTCTGGACCCCACGAGCAATGATCCGACAGGAGCACACAAGCCTTTGGAAAGACAGAACATGACCGAATCGGCGTAGGATGCCCACACATCTGGTGTGATACCCGAAGCGATCGATGCATTGAAGATCCGCGCTCCATCCATGTGCACGGCAATACCGCGCTCTTGCGCCTCTGCCGATATCTCGCGCACATACTCAATGGGCCATACCTTGCCCCCACCTCGATTATGCGTGTTTTCAATAGCAATAAGGGATGTCCGCGGAAAGTGAATATTGCTGGAGTCACGAATGGCATGTTTGACGTCATCAGGATCCATGACGCCCCGCTTGCCTGGGATCTGCCGAGCCTGAACGCCCGACAACATTGCGATGTCGCCGACCTCATAGTAGAAGATGTGGCTCTCGGCTTCCGTAATAAGCTCGTCCCCGCGCTGCGTGTGTGTCATGATGGCGACCTGATTGCCCATCGTACCCGAACACATGAACAGACCAGCCTCCTTGCCCAGCATCTTCGCGCCCAGTTCTTCCAGTTTGATGACAGTGGGATCCTCGCGGTAGACGTCATCGCCGACCTCGGCCGTCGCCATGGCGTCCCGCATGGCCTGTGTAGGTTTCGTGACAGTATCAGAACGAAAATCGATCATATTTCCCTCCAAGCAGATTGAGTTTACTACGATGTGGACAACATTTAGACGTTCTCGACGTTGACCGACTTGACCCCACGGATCTTGCTCACATGTTCGATGATCTCGTTGACCGTCGGGTCCAGAAACTTGTCGTCAGAGCCAACGCTGATTTCGACCTTCACCGCACCCTGGTCAATGCCGATGTACTTAACCATCTTGAGCGTGATGATATCGACCCCGACTGGCGGCCACAGTACATGCTTCAGCTCCTCAGTCACTGTCTTCACATCAAGTGTGGAATCATAGTCGATCCCCTTCGCTTCTTTCTTGTACTTGCGAATGGCCGACCGGAGTCCGTCGACAGCAAGAACCGAGCAATGCATTTTGACTGGAGGGAGACCCCCTAATTCGTCGGCAGCCTGCTTCCACGTGATCGCCTCAGCCTCGTCGATCGTCTTGCCCTTAGCCAGGTCAGTAATAATGGAACCTGTAGCTATGTTGGAGGCACAGCCGTAGGACTGGAATTTCACATCCTCGATACGATCGGTCGCCTTGTCGATCTTGAGGTAGACGGTGATCTCGTCTCCACATGCGGGCGACCCTTCAGTGGCACAGGCGTCGGCATTCTCGATCACGCCGATGTTGTGTGGATTCTTGAAATGTTCGATGACTTTCGCAGTGTATTTGATTGCCATAGCAACCTCCCTATTGAACAGGTGGCCTGATCGTGCTCTGAGCGCGCAAGCGTTCCACGATCGGAACCAGCTTTGCCAGAGCAGTATCGACGTCAGCCTCTGTGCTATATCGAGACAACGTGAAGCGAATCGAGCCATGCGCCTCTTCGTGATTGCGCCCGATCGCCATGAGAATGTAGTTCGGTTTCAGTGTCGCAGCCGCGCAGGCCGAACCTGTGTCGACCACGATGTGATCCATGTCGAGGAACATCATGATCGCCTCGCCCTCGATGAACAGAAAACTGTAGCAGAGATGCGACGCGGCCCTTCCGGCGCCATCCGGCCCATTGAGCAGGATGTATGGAATACGCTCACAAATGCCGGCTGCAAGTCGGTCGGTGAGACTTCGCATGTGCTCGACATCCTTGTCGAAGGTTGCGTACAATAATTCGACAGCCTTGTCGAATCCTGCTATGCCCATCGTGTTGGGTGTACCCGGAACAAGTGGAGAGTACGACTCCGAGCCAAAGGTAATGGGGCGTATCTTCGTGCCCTTTCGTACGTAGAGAGCGCCAACACCCTTCGGACCGTGGATCTTGTTGCTGGAGAAACTCACCAGGTCTGCCTTCACCGCGTCGACATCCAGTCGCTGCGTCTGTAGTGCACTGGCGAAATCCACATGGTATGGGATCCTGCGGCCCATGTGCTGTGACGCCTCGGCAATGATTGCTCCTGCCTCGGCAAGAGGTTCGATCGTACCGATCATGTGGTTGACACCCATCAGGCTGACCATCGCCGTGTGCTCATTCAGGACCGAGGAAAGCTGGTCGAGGTCATACTTTCCCTCACCGTCGACCTTGACGTAGTGAGCCCGGTAGCCTTCCTTCTCCAGTGCCTTGTACACCGCTAGCGTAGCAGGGTACTCGATCTCGCTGGTCACAATCTCCGGTTTGTCGACTGCCTGCGCCCACGTCGAACCCCACAGGGCGATGTTGATGGCTTCAGTGCCACTTCCCGTGAACACGACCTCATTCTGCGACGCTCCAATGGCGGCTGCAAGCCGGTTCTGTGCTCTCTCTACGAGTTCTGCGGCGCCAGTGCCACACTGCGTGAATGCTGCCGGTACCGCGTATTCATCAATAGCAGAAGTACGCATCGCTGCCCAGACCTCAGGTGCGACCATCGTACTGCGAAAGTTGTCAAGATAAATCATTGTCTACCTCCTTTTCCTGTTGTGACCAAGAACAGCCTCGAATGCACAGGATTGCTTCTTTTAGCCTATCACAAACAGGGCAAAGTCAACACGTGAAAAAGCGGTGAATGCGCGTCAACGCGTAGAGTGATGGCGGCTCAATTTGTTGTACGTACCTCTCATGTCTCTGTAGTGCCGGAGATCAGAACGGGATAGCACCAGCATCTGGCGAACAACATCGGGCTGACTGGGATACCGCTCAGCAATCGCACGGTATCCCATGAAGGCCTTGCGTTCAGCTTCCACGACAACGCCGAGTCCCTGGAGCAGAGCACCGTAGTCGAGAACCTGTCCTGACTTCAGAGAAGCGATGGCTTCCCTATGCGGCTCATAGACGACACCCGTATATGCACGGTGCAACTGCTGCAACAGCTGAGCATGGGCAGCTTCACCGGCTGCGAGCAAGCTGAATGTTGCCTTCAGGCGCCTGTTGGGGGTCATCTCGACAAGCTGCAGGTAGCGAGTACGTGCTTCGACCTCATTCTCGATTGCATCTTCCAGCAGCTCCTGGAGACTTGTCAGTGCTCCTTGCTCTTCCCGCGCAATGTGCTGTCCGACACGACTTCCAAGTAATCGAAGGCGCCGCTGCGCCCGCCACAGCGTGCGAAGGCTGAAAACCCCGCCAATCGTTCCTCCCTGCCTGACAATGTCATCCTCGAGCTGGGAGATCAGCTCATCACCGCCGCTCAAGCGACGCGTCATCACCAGGAATACGGTGACGCCTCCGAGATCGACCGAGCGGACAAATCCAGATACCGCAGGCACGACGGCCCCATCCCAGTAGGGAAAAACGAGAACAAGCCTGTCCCCTCGAACGAACGATACACCGGGGGTGCTCAGTACGCCCAGGTCAAAGCCACGGACTGCCCGCCTCGCTGAACGCTTCCATCCAGCAGGTAGAGTAGTGAAGCGATCGGTCAGACCAAAGAGCGGGGCATCCAGTGCCGCCGCTATGCCTTCAGCTACCATTCGAGAATGCCCCATAACAGAGTAGAACACCGTCTTCGTTGTCATTGAGTTGCTCCTCTGACGCAATCAGCCCACCGCCATTGTAGCCGGTGGGCTGACGAATGCAACGTGAGGCTCAGGGGTTCTAGAACTGGATACCGGACTCCTCGATCTTCAGCAGGCGGGCCCACTCATCGTCGATCATCGTCTGCATCTCGACGATGACATGTGCATTCTCAGGCTTGAACAGATGCCTGAACCGTGTCTGGCCCTTGAGGAATTCTTCGATCGGCTTGCGATTGGAGGGCTTGGTATTAATGTGCACGATACCATTCTCGACCTCATACAGCGGCCAGAAATTCGTCTCGACGGCCAGCTTGGAGTACTGCATCGTCAATGCAGGATCAAACGACCAGTTGGTTGTGCACGGCTGCAGAACCACAAGAACTGCAGGGCCATCAGCATTGAAACCCTTCTGCGCCTTCTTGTACAGGTCCATGGTATTGTTCACCGCAGCCTGGGCAACGTACGGGATACGGTGAGCAGCAACAATCTCCACGAGATTCTTTCGCCATTGCGGCTTGCCAATACTCACCTTTCCCGCCGGAACGGTCGTTGTGCTCGCTCCAAACGGCGTCGCACCGCTGCGCTGGTTACCAGTGTTCATGTAGGCCTCATTGTCATAGGCAAGGTACATGAACTTGTGCCGGCGTTCAAGCGCTCCAGACAGAGCCTGGAATCCAATGTCATATGTGCCACCGTCGCCTCCGACCGCCAGAATGTTCACATCATCGTTGATCTTTCCACGGCGTTTCAGAGACTTGTACGCGGCTTCAATTCCCGAGGCAACCGATGCGGCATTTTCAAATGTCAGATGCATCCACGGTGTATTCCAAGCCGTAAACGGATAGATCGTCGTTACAACCTCAAGGCAACCTGTCGCACTGATGACGATGACTGGCTTGTCCGAGGCCGCGAGAACAGTCTTGATTATTGGTCCAATGCCGCAACCAGAGCACATCCGATGGCCGGACACGATTCGGGCATCAGCACCACTAGTCTTCAAAGCGATTTCTTGCAGCGTAGGCATCTCTGCTACCCCCTAAGTCCGACATACCGCTGATGTTCCGAGTCGAGTTTGCCGGACAGCAGTTCCTCGAAAACGGCTTCGATTTCAGTGGTCATGATGTCGCGACCACCCAACCCATAGATGTAGCTCTGCATTGCCGGTCGTCTGTCCAGCGCCCAAAGCGCGTTGCGCAACTCGGAGTACACAGGAGCAGAGGCACCAAAATCCATAGATCGATCAAGCACACCGATGACGGGAACATTCTTCAGTGCTTCTCGGACTTGAGCGTAGGGAAACGGACGGAACAGAATTGGCTTCAGCAGACCCACCTTCTTGCCCTGCGCGCGCATCGTATCGATAGCAGCCTTCGTGGTTCCTGCTGCCGAATTGAGGACAACAATCACGGCTTCCGCGTCCTCGGTGAGATATGTCTCGAAGAACGGATATTGCTTGCCGGTGATCGCTGAGAGCTCGGTGCCGACTTCACGATAGACTTCGAACACCTTGCTCATCGCCTCTTCCTGAGCGCGTTTGAACTCGAAAAAGTAGTCCGGGAGAACCAGCGGTCCAACACTCTTCGGATGTTCAACGTCCAAGAGAGCACGATCCAGAGACCGTACACCAACGAACTTTGCTACGAGAGCGTCGTCAAAGATTTCGACTGGCTCAACCGCATGACTGGTAATGAAGCCGTCCTGGTTGACCATGGCCGGCAGTTGTACGCGCTTGTCCTCAGCCACACGAATGGCAAGCAACGTATTCTCATATACTTCCTGAGCATTCTCGCTGAAGATTTGAATCCAGCCTACAGTTGTCACACCCATGACATCTGAATGATCACAGTGAATATTGATTGGGGCCGATAACGCCCGGTTGACCAGCGACATGACAATGGGCAACCGCAGGCCTGATGTCGCGGCCACGACTTCCCACATCAGGGCAAGTCCTTGGGACGAGGTCGCCGACATGGCACGAGCACCAGCTGTTTCGGCACCAACTGTGGCTGACATAGCCGAATGCTCTGATTCGACCGGAACCATCTCTGTATCAACAACTCCGTTTGCAACATACTTTGCGAACTCTTCAACGATTGGTGTCTGAGGTGTGATCGGATACGCTACGACAACATCGGGATTGATCTGTCGCATCGCCTCCGCAGCCGCCTGAGCACCGGTAATTGCTTTCCTGACTCCCATATCGTTCCCTCCTCTACAGCTTGCAAGAGGCCTGCTCTGCCTCTTCTTCGCGAATCATCGTGATAGCCTTGGACGGGCACTCATGAGCACAGATACCGCATCCCTTGCAGTAGTCGAGGTTCGTCGCCACTCGTACGACACCCTTGAATACCCTTCCACCCTTGCCGGCAACCCCAGCCTCGCTCTTTGCGACAGGAATCGCCATGTCAGGGCAGTAACTCACGCAAATCATGCAGTGCGTGCACGCTGAGGGATCAAACACCGGACGCAGAACACGCCAGCCGCCGGTTTTGTAACCAAGCGATGTGGCCGGGGGCAGTTCCACGCCAAGCTCCATCTCCTGCCATGTTTTTCGTTCACTCATTTGAAGACCTCCTCATAGCCCCTGTGGAGCATGCTGATGTTCTTCTGCACCTTTTCCTCGCCTATCTTCGGCAGGAAGTGCTCGCGCAAGACAACCTCGAGCGACTCCATCTTGACGATGCCGGTCAGTTTCACAAGTGCACCAAGCATTGGCACGTTTGGCGTGTCCATGCCCAGCAACTCCATTGAAATGCCTGTGGCATCCACGCCATACAGGGTGCCGCTGAACTGCGCCAGTCTCTTGATTTCCTCGGAGCAGACCCTGGTGTTGACGATAAGGATGCCTGTGTCAGGCAATCCCGCTGCAACCAGGATGGAGCGCATGATGCCAAAATCGAGCACCATGACAACATCAGGCGTCACAATCGGCTCATGGCTCTTGAGTACCTTGTCGGCAATCTTGGTGTAGGAAACCGTCGGAGCCCCACGACGCTCAGACCCATACTCGGGAAAAGACTGGATGTACTTGCCTTCCTTGAACGCCGCCTCGGCTAGCAGCTGGGACCCCGACTTGGCCCCCTGACCTGCTCTGCCATGCATTCTGACTTCGTAGACTTCCTTCATGTTTCCTCCTCTTTCCAGACTTGGACCGCAGATTCGTGGTTCCGTGGCATACTTTTGGGCAGAATACCCTGCAAGATTTGCAGAGCCTCTCCTAGAATCAACCATGCAAAACAGATCTGGCCAGAACCGCACCGTGTTAGACGACGCTCACCAGCCCTTCCTACATCAACATTATAGAATGCACGGGGGCAAAAAGCAATGGAATATCAAGAAACCGTCACAGTCCAGAACACAGTACCACCGACCTCTCGAGAGGTGTCGGACTCCGGTATCGCGGCCTGCGCGTTCCTACTTCCCGATCGCCGACCCAAGCAGTGTCAGCTGTTGTTCGAGCCAAGGCACAAAGGCACCTTTAGCCGTTGCGCCGAGAGCATCCAGGCTGCAGGCAACGATGCCGTTTGACTGCCGACTGACTCCGGTGCTGCCTCCAGGAACAACATTCACGACTACGACCTGGGTCTTCTCTCCGGACCCCCAGTCAGCAACTCTCGAGGCTGCCTCTGCCCCCGAGAGGTCAAGACCCTTCAGTCCCGGCTGAACCACAACCCGCAACCCGAAGTCCCCAGCTGCGCTTGACCATGTCGTGTCCTCTGCCAGGAATGCCCTGGTACCAGCACTCCAGACTAGCCGTTTCAGTCGACCATCCGCCTGGCTACACTGGTCCATGAACACTACATACCGCGAGTCGAACTGCTCCTTCAGCGCAGGGTACAGGGCATCCAGCGTATCGCGCATCAGGCGAGCCATGTCTGCGGCGTCCCGAAAAGATAGCCATGAACCTTCCGGCGTGTCCTTATCCAAGGCGGCAGAGAGACTGACGAAGCGCACGCCTCCCTGCTCCATCTCGCTAGACCATGTATCAATAGAGGTTCCGGTCTGAAAAACGACAGCACTCGTGGACACAAGCTCTCGCGCATTCCGGAGAGGTGCTCCGTCGTCCCCGGCAAGAACCTGGACCTGCAACGCGGTACCAGCGATAGCCTGGGCGATCAGGGCAACCGGCTTGATGGTTCCCGAGATGATCGTGGGCACTACAACGTTGCGTGGGCCACAACCGGACACTGCCATCGTCACGACCATGGTGCAGGCAAGGATTATCCGAAGCTTGTTCACGCCAGTCGCCTTCACGAGTCCGCTACTGGCAGAAACTCGTGTTACCGGTTACGCTGAATCGTCCTTTGGAGGGAGCATCCTCAACAAAAGCTTGATGAGGCCGTAGAAGATTCCCAGCACGGCAAAGATGAGGATATAGCTCAGCCCGCTGATGCGCAGACCCTCAGCAACAACAGTATCCATGGCTACCTCCTATCGTACCAGGGCCAGGATCAGGCCTCCTGCAATGATGGAGGCGATCTGCCCTGCCACGTTTGCCCCAACGGCATGCATGATGATGAAGTTACTGCCATCTTCCTGCTGCGCCATCTTCTGGATGACGCGGGCAGACATCGGAAACGCCGATATGCCGCACGCGCCGATCATCGGGTTGATCTTTCGTTTCCGGAACAGGTTGATCAACTTCGCGAAGAGGACTCCACCCGCCGTATCGAACACGAAGGCAATGAGACCCATCGCGATGATGAGGAGCGTCGTCGGATTCAGGAATTGCTTTCCTCCCATAGACGACCCTATCGTGATGCCCAACAGGATGGTTACCAGGCTGGAAAGCTCATTCTGAGCAGTCTTGGAAAGACGCTCCGTTACCCCGGATTCACGCAGCAGGTTGCCAAACATGAGGCTGCCGATCAGAGCCACGGACATGGGCGCTATGATACCGGCGATAAGGGTTACAGCAATGGGAAAGATGACTTTCACCGTCCTCGATACCTCGTGTTCAGGGTTCTCCATGTGAATCATGCGCTCTTCGTGGGTCGTGAGTGCGCGAATGATCGGTGGTTGAATAATTGGGACAAGCGACATATAGGAATAGGCGGCCACGGTGATCGGGGCCAGCAATGCTGGAGCAAACCGCGTAGCGACATAAATCGCCGTTGGTCCGTCGGCTGCCCCAATGATTCCAATTGCAGCAGCTTCTCTAAGACCTGGAATACCCGTGACGCCGGGGATACGCCCGACCAGCAGAGCCAGCATCATCGTAAAGAAGATTCCAAATTGCGCTGCTGCTCCAAAGAACAACATCTCGGGATCCTGCAGAAGTGGACCGAAATCGATCATTGCTCCCACACCGATGAAGATGAGGATGGGGAAAAGCTCATTCGTGATACCGCCCTTGAACAAGACGTCCAGGAAGCCACCACCGACCGCTGACGAAAACGGGATGTTGGCCAGCAGGCAGCCAAATCCCATGGGCAACAAGAGGTTCGGCTCATACTCCTTCTTCACTGCGAGCCAGATAAGCGCCAGACCGACGCCAAACATCGCCCATACACGCCAGTCTGCCATGCCGACCATGCCACGCAACAGTTCTGTCATGCGCTACCCCGCTTTTCCTCAAAGTGTGCTTCCTGTAGTCATTGTACCAAACCAGACGAGTTCTCCAAGAATGCACAACACTCCTCGTGAGCCAGTACCTCCGAGGAGTGTTGCGACCGAGCAGACTACTACCTCTCAGGCAAGCTTGAGCAGAAGATCCCCAGTCTTGACAGTCTGGTTGGACTCGACGGCGACTTCCTCGACCGTGCAATCACGCGGAGCAAGAATCTCGTTCTCCATCTTCATGGCCTCGATGATAAGCAGGGTGTCGCCCTTCTTCCAGGAGCTTCCGGGCGTCGCCATGACCTTCAGGATCTTGCCAGGCAGTGGCGACTTCATGGCTGTCATACCGCCTGCCGGAGCAACGGGTATTGGGGCCGTCGGGCTCGCAGCAGGCGCCTGAGCCGACACTGCCCTGGGTGCAGGAGCAGGGACAACAACCGCAACAGGAACGGAGGCCGCCGGAGCTGATATTGGCGAATGCCCGGGTTTCTGCGTACCTGCTTCTTCTACGTCAACGTCAAACGTCTTGCCATTAACAGTGATCCTGTATTTTTTCATGGTTTGTCCTCTCGTCAGCGCCAGCGTGGCCTGACTGACTGTTCATATGGTGGTCGTCTCCATGTCACATTGGCAGTGGGCAATGGTGGTTCCAACTGGTGGAACGACACTCCGGCAGCGGCCATCGCGCCTAACACTGCTGCTGCAGAGCTGTCGTCGAGACTCGTCAAATCGGACAGGAACGCAGGAATGTCCTCTTCTTCGACCGCAGCCAATGCTGCTCCCACAACAACAGCCAACTCCTCGTCGGTCACATCCTGTCCGTGCAAATCCATGCGAATCATGTTTCCCTTCCTAGAGCGGGATGTTCCCGTGCTTGCGCGTCGGTCGTTCTTCGCGCTTGTTAACAGCGGCTCTGAAGGAGCGGATGATGCGGCTTCTGAGCTGAGATGGCTCAAGAATGTCATCGACGAGACCCCGCTCTCCGGCCACATATGGGTTATAGAGTTTGTCTTTGTAGTCGGCAATGAGCCTTTGACGGGTGGCCTCCGGATCCGAAGCCTCGCGGATCTCCTTCGAGAAAATGATCTGGGCAGCGCCATCCGCCCCCATTACAGCGATCTCGGCCGATGGAAGAGCAAACACGAAATCTGCGCCAAGATCCCGGCATGACATCGCGATGTATGCACCACCATATGCCTTGCGGAGGATAACGGTCACTTTGGGTACGGTGCACTCCGAGAAGGCGTAGAGAAGCTTCGCTCCGTGCCGGATAATGCCCCCATACTCCTGGTCGACACCTGGAAGGTATCCGCCAACATCCACCAGCGTGAGCAGTGGAATGTTGAACGCGTCGCAGAAACGAACAAAACGAGCAGCCTTGTCTGAGCTGTCGATGTTCAGGACTCCTGCCATCGACCTGGACTGATTAGCTACCACTCCGACGACTTGCCCGCCCATGTGCGCAAAGCCAACGCAGATCGACTTCGCGAAACTCTCA
>Ga0075518_1000089_pt1 | contig 15398 bp, 16 predicted proteins | sample NGEPerA_2_FD_76970 | JGI IMG/M metagenome (GOLD analysis project Ga0075518, IMG submission 76970) | Arctic peat soil microbial communities from the Barrow Environmental Observatory site, Barrow, Alaska, USA - NGEE PermafrostAB136-A | ecosystem: Environmental > Terrestrial > Soil > Wetlands >...
CGAGCCGACCCTCGAACTTCCCGAACTCGACGAGCGTCCGCCCGTCGAGCGCCTCCCGGATGGCGGCAAGACCCGGCACGCGGGGCAGCGGGACCATCTTCGTCGGGGACTCCGGCCGGGTCGACCAGTCGACCACCGGGACCCGCATGTCCCGACCGACCGCGGACGGCGGCGCATCGCGTACGGCGCCTCCCACAGTCCGGTCGACGGGGTGGCGAGGGCCGACGACGGCGTCCCAGGACGGCAGCCGGGTGCTCAGCGCCGCAGCGCGTGTCCGCTCCATCCACGCGAGCGCCCGTGCGGGCGACGACCCGGCCAGCACGACCCCCAGCCCGATCTCGCCCAGCTCGGCGCCGTGCCCGGACGCAAGCGCGCGCAGCTCGATCGTGGGCAAGGAGGATCGGTGCACGGCAAGGTCGCGCAGGCCGGCGCGGCACTCGGCGAGAACGTCGGTCGGGTGTCCCGACGCCCGCTCCTCCAGAGCGCCCGCGAGCCTGCCGCGCAGTCGCACGAGCACCTGGCCCCGGCCGGCGAGCGACCGGGCCCGGGACAGCGCGAGTCGGGCGGCACGCGGCTGATCCTGGTCGAGGGCCACCCGACCCGCAACGAGGTACGCCTCGACGGCACTGTGCAGGTCGCCGGAGCTCTCGAGGCGACCTGCTGCCCGGCGCGCGACCGCGAGCTCGTCCACCCCAGCCTTCCCAGCCTGCCGCCTGGCCTCCACGCCAATGAGCTCGGCGCGGGCGGACCACGTCGACCGGTGCTGACGCCGAGCCGCCCGCGCAGCCACGTCCGCCAGCTCTCCGGCCTCCTGCGGACGACCGGTCAGGAGGAAGATTCGCGCGAGTCGCATCTGTGCCTCGGTCAGCATGAGCTGGAGCCCGGCCGCGCCGAGCTCGTCGACCGCTCGGGCGGCTGCAGCGGCCGCCTCGGGGAGCAGCCGCAGATCCGTCATCGCGTCGGCGTACTCCGTGTAGTACTCCCCCAGCGGTATGCCGGCGTCGACGTACGCCTGGGCCGACCGGTCGAAGTCACGCATGCCCTCCTGCAAGCGGCCGGCCCGCACGGCGATCCACGCGCGGCTCTGCACCAGAGGAGCTTCGAGGCTCGGCACCTGCGAGGTCGCGAGCGCCACAGCGGCATCCGCAGCGCGGATCGCCTCGTCGTAGTCGCCGCGCTCCGCCAGGACAAGGGCCAGGTTGTTCGTCGCGATCGCCGCCGAACGCGGCTCCAGGCCTCCGGCCGCGAGGAGCGACCGGTACCGCTGCTCGGACTCGGCGAGCCGTCCGGCATGCTGCTCGACGATCGCGAGCGAGAGCCCGACCCGACCGAAGAAGCGAGCGCGTTCCTCGGGCTCGACATCCGTCGCCCGGCTCATCGCGGCGATCGCCGCGTCGAGGTCCCGCGCCGCCGCGCGGGCGTCGCCGAGATCGTGCAGGACTGACGCGCGGCTGGCCAGCACCGTGGCAACGACACGCCACACGCCGTGCCGTCGAGTGACCCGCAGAGCTTCGTCGAGCAGGGGGCGTGCTGACGAATCGTCCCATCGTGCCCGAAATGTCGCGGCCAAGAGCCGTAGGCTCAGCCCGATCAGCTCGGGATCCTTCCGCGTACGCGCCACCATCACGACGGCCCGCGCCTGAGGCTCCACCGCCCTCGGATCGACGTCGACGGCGTCCATCAACGAGCTGAGATGTATCAGGAGGTCAGCTCGAGCCTCTGGTATGGCGTGAGGCTCGTCGTCCGGCGAAGGCGGCTCAGATCCGAGGTCGGACGGGCACATCTTTCGGAGTCTAGGCGAGCAAGGAGTGCATGTGACCACGTCAGCGGACGAACCCAGTACGCCGGGACGACCCTTCGGGCGCGACTACCGGACGGGCGCGGCCGTTGAGCCAGTTCCGGCGCGGGTACGACAGCGCGTCCAGCGGCAGGTCGACGAGCTGGCGCAACGCCGCACGGACCACGGTCTTCGTCGTCGGCTCAACACGGCCGTCCAGGAGCGGTGGAGCATCCGCCACGACACCCGGCTCGACGTCATCGTCAAGGACGACGGGCTCGAGACCATGGTGGTGGCGGGCGAGATCCTGGTGACCGCGTCGTCGTGGCAGGACCGAGGCGTGCGGACGTACGTCCTGCGGCGCGGACTTGTCGAGGCCGACCTCGGCTGCACCGACCTGGAGAGCCGTCTGGTCAGGCTGGTCAGCTCGAAGCCGACCACGACGGAGCACCTGGAGGACACCGTCAGCGAGCTGCGCGCCCGCGGGTTCGCCGCCTCGCTGACACACATCGCTCCGCTCGGTCCGATCGTGAAGCCGTTCAGCGGCGTCGCGGTGCCGACGATCGGCGACTTCCACTCGTATGCCACGTTCGCGACGGGCGACGGTGACGGCGCGCGCGTCGCGATCATCGACACGGGAATCGACGGGGCGCTCCGGGGTGACGGATGGCTGACGGGCATCCCGCGGATCACCCCGGACGAGCCGGCCACCCACGCCGTCGACACGAACGTCGACCCGCTCGATGCCGATCCCCTGGACGGGTTCCTCGACTTCTCCGCAGGGCACGGGACGTTCGGGCGGCATCATCGCCCAGGTCGCGCCCACCGCCGACATCACGATGTACCGGGCGCTCGGCACGGGTGGCACCGGAAGCGAGATCGACGTGGCCTGCGCCATCGTCCGGGCCGTGCGGGACGGCGCCCAAGTGGTCAACCTCTCGCTCGGGACCCAGACGCAGTACAACCAGCCGTCGCTCGCGATCAACGCCGCTCTCGAGGTCGTGCGCGAGATCGAGCTCGAGCGCGGCGAGGACGTCCTCATTGTCGCTGCGGCCGGGAACTTCGGAGACACGACGCCCACCTGGCCCGCTGCCTTTAGGCGCGTGGTGTCGGTGGGTGCCCTCACGGCCGACCTGCGGCCCAGCTCGTTCTCGAGCCGCGGCTGGTGGGTCGACTGCTCCGCCATCGGCGAGGGCGTGTTGTCCACCTACGTCCAGGGAGAGCAGTCGCCCGACTTCACCGAAGACCCCGAGTCCTTCCCCGCCGACGCATTCTCGCGTTGGAGCGGGACGTCATTTGCAGCTCCGCAGGTCGCGGGCGCGGTGGCACGCCTCATGCAGGAGCACAAGCTCTCGGCACGTCAGGCCTACGTCCGGCTGCTGGCCACGGGCCGGCCCATGCCGGACTTCGGCCAGACGTTCGACATCCTGCCGGGGGTCTGACGTGCTAGGCACCGTTCCCACCGCGCGCCATGATGGCACCCGAGTCGCAGGACGAAGGGACGCAGACATGGACGAAGAGGACCCGTACCGCCGGTGGGACGCCCCCGCGCTGGTGGCGGGCGCTCTGGGCGGGGACTCGCGGGCATGGGGTGAGATCGTTCGCCGGCACACCCCGGCCGTGGTGGCCCGGGTGCGCCAGTTCCGGCTCACCCCGCACCAGGCGGAGGACGTCGCACAGACTGTGTGGCTGAACCTGCTCGAGAACCTGGAGAAGCTCCGGGACCCGCACGCGCTGCCGGGCTGGATCGCGACCACGGCGCGCCACGAGTGCATCCGCGTCACCAACGCGAACCGGCGCACCGTGCCGGTCGACCCTCAGGGTGGTCGGCTCGACGGCGTCTCCGACTCCGACATGGACGAACGGGTTCTGCACATCGAGCGAGAGAGGGCACTGCGCGAGGGCCTGGCTGAGCTGCCCGTCCACCAGCGCGAGATCCTGCTGCTGCTCGCCGCCGACCCGCCGCTGAGCTACGCGGAGATCGCGGAGAGGCTCGGGGTACCCGTCGGCTCCATCGGCCCCACCCGGGGTCGAGGACTCGCACGCCTGCGTCAGACGGCGGCGATCAAGAACTACGTGAGGGCCTGGACGGCCCCCACCGCAGATGAAGGAGGACGCGATGTCCTGGCACTCGGATGACCGCGCCCGCACCCCCCAGCGACCTAGCTCGCCCTGGGTGGACGACGAGGCGCTCGGTGCAGAGCTGGCCCCCGCAATCACCGAGGCGGAGACCTACGACCGGGTCGTAGCCAGCGCCGACGTGGCGTTCCGTGCGCACCGGGGCATGATCGACAACCGCGCCGGACTCGAGACGGACCTGCTGCTGCTCGAGCTCGTCTATGACTCCGCAGCGCTCGACGCGCCGGTCGGCGTCCGCGACAGCTCCGGGGGAAACTTCCGGACCCTCCTGTTCGAGGGGGACTCGCTCGGTGTCGAGGTGGAGGTGGAGGCGTCGTCGATCGAAGGCCAGCTGCTTCCCGCCGGGCCGGGGCGTGTCACCCTGCGCACGCCCGAGGGTGACGTGGCAACGATCGACACCGACGAGGTGGGGTACTTCCGGTTCGACGTCCGCCCGGACGGACCGCTCCGGTTGGAGTGCACGAGCGAGGGCGGCACATGCGTCACGCAGTGGCTGCCGTACTAGAAGTCCGTCACAGGAGTGTTGATGCAGATGTCGATCTCGCCTGACGGCACGACTCTCACGGCGGTGGGCACCCGGCAGCTCGTCGTCCTGCGAGCTGCTGCGTCTCGCGAAGCAGACCCGACGCCGGACGCTGGAGCTGGACTCGGGCCTTCCGCCGAGGGTGAGATCGCCCGCTCTGACGGCGTCGTGGGCACCACCCTCGCAGCCGAGCTCGATGCAGTCCTCGCGGGACTGCACCGGCGCGGCCCGACTGCGGCGATCCGCTCCGACCTCACCGAGCTGCTGTGCTCATGGGCCGCGAGCCTCATCGAGCTGCATCGCACGCCCGTCGATCTGCGCACGCCCGTGGCCCCGCTGCCGTGGGTGCTCCGCGAGGAACCCGTGCCCGCGTGGGTGACCGAGCTCCCTGCCGTGGCCGGACGCGCATGGGCTGTCCGGGCGCACCCGTCGACCCTGCGGGCCGTCCGTGAGGCCCGCTCCGGGTGGTCCACATCGCAGTGGGTCCACGGCGAGGCAGGCGACGACGTCGTGATCACGCGGGCCGCGCACTGCCGCCTCGGACCGGTGGAGCTGCTTCCGGGCGCGGCCACGGGCAGGGGTGATGCCCGGTGGGACGTCGCCTCGGCACTGGACTGGATCGCCGTCGTCCTGGGCCCGGCGCTCGAGCCCGGCTGGCAGCTCGATCCGGTCGCGGACTTCCTCGTGGCCTACCGCGCGCTCGGCGGGGCTGCCGAGCCCACTCGAGCACTCGCGGTGGCCCGCACTGTCGCCACCGCGGTGGAGTGGAGTGCGCATCTCGCCGCGGACGGCGCGTCGGCGACCGTCGAGGACCACGAGTGGCTGGCCGCACTCTGGGCGCGCCCGCTCGACCTCGTGACCGGCGGCGCCCGCCTGCCCTGACCTCGCGGTGCACTCGCCCGATCAGCAGGGGGGACCGGGCGAGCGCGCCGCGGCGACGCGTGCCCGCACGCGAGAAGGCCCGGTCCGACCTGCGGACCGGGCCTTCGTGCGTGCGGGGGGACGTCAGGCGGCGGCGTCCTCGGACGTGAGGTTCTTGACCTTGTTCTGGTCGACGAGGATCCCCGGACCGTTCGTCGTGGAGAACGTGGCCTTCGTGATGAAGCGGCCCTTCGAGGACGCCGGCTTGGCGCGCAGCACCTCGTCGAGCGCAGCGGCGTAGTTCTCCGTGAGCTGGATGTCGCTGAAGGAGACCTTGCCGATGATGAAGTGCAGGTTCGCGTGCTTGTCGACGCGGAACTCGATCTTCCCGCCCTTGATGTCGGAGACGGCCTTCGCGACGTCGAGCGTCACGGTGCCCGTCTTCGGGTTCGGCATGAGCCCGCGCGGGCCCAGGACCTTGCCCAGTCGACCGACCTTGCCCATGAGGTCAGGCGTCGCGACAGCGGAGTCGAAGTCCGTGTAGCCCGCGGCGACCTTCTCGATCAGCTCGTCGCCACCGACGATGTCGGCGCCCGCGGCGCGCGCCTGCTCGGCACGCTCACCCGTGGCGAAGACCAGGACCCGGGCGGTCTTGCCGGTGCCGTGGGGCAGGTTGACGGTGCCGCGGACCATCTGGTCCGACTTGCGGGGGTCGATCCCGAGGCGGAAGGCCACCTCGACGGTCGCGTCGTACTTGGCGATCGACGTGGCCTGCGCGAGGCGGACAGCCTCGAGCGGCGCGTAGAGCAGACCGTCCTCGATCTTCTCGGCTGCGGCGCGGTACGCCTTGCTGTGCTTCGTCATCTGCTGGAGTCTCCTTGGTTCGGCAGTCGTGGTCAGCGGGCCGCACAAGGCCCTGCCACTGAACTTCTCGGGTGCTGCTGGTGATGCGAGGTGCTGCGGTCTGGCCGGGGTCGGTCAGGACTGGGTCGTGATGCCCATCGAACGTGCGGTGCCGGCGATGATCTTCTCGGCGGCGGCGAGGTCGTTGGCGTTGAGGTCGACGAGCTTGGTCGTCGCGATCTCGCGGACCTGCGCAGCCGTCAGGGTCGCGACCTTGACGGTGTGCGGCGTCGGTGAGCCCTTGGCGACGCCGGCGGCCTTCTTGATGAGCTCCGCTGCCGGCGGGGTCTTCGTGATGAACGTGAAGGTGCGGTCCTCGTAGACCGTGATCTCCACGGGGATCACGTCGCCACGCTGGGCCTCGGTGGCCGCGTTGTACGCCTTGCAGAACTCCATGATGTTGACGCCGTGCTGACCCAGTGCGGGTCCGATCGGCGGCGCCGGCGTGGCAAGCCCAGCCTTGATCTGGAGCTTGATGAGGCCTGTGACCTTCTTCTTGGGAGGCATGTCGGGTCCTTATTCGTGAACTTCGGTGTGACTAGCGGCCGACGACGCCGCGCGACGTCATCGGTGGTCCTGGTCGTTCGTCAGATCTTGGCGACCTGGCTGAACGACAGCTCGACCGGGGTCTCCCGGCCGAAGATCGAGACGAGCACCTTGAGCTTCTGGTTCTCCGGGTTGATCTCGGAGATCGTCGCGGGCAGCGTGTCGAAGGGGCCGTCCGTGACGGTCACCGACTCGCCGATCGTGAAGTCGACCTTGATCTCCGCGCTCGCACGTGCCGCCTGAGCCGACGTCTTCGGCTCGAGCGACGGGGCGAGCATCGAGAAGACCTCGTCGAGCGTGAGCGGCACGGGCTGGTGGGTGTGGCCCACGAAGCCGGTGACGCCCGGCGTGTGGCGCACGGCGCCCCACGACTCGTCCGTCAGGTCCATGCGCACCAGGACGTACCCGGGGATCCGGACGCGGCGCACGATCTTGCGCTGCGCGTTCTTGATCTCCGTGACCTCCTCCATGGGGACCTCCACCTGGTGGATGTAGTCCTCCATGTTCAGGCTCTGGGTGCGGTTCTCCAGGTTCGCCTTCACGCGGTTCTCGTACCCGGCGTAGGAGTGGATGACGTACCAGTCCCCGGGCTGCGAACGCAGCTGGGCCTTGAACGCCGCGACCGGGTCCTCCTCGACGTCGGGCTCGTCCTCGGCGGCCTGCTCGGCCTCCTCGACGGGCTCGGTCGAGTCCTCGGCGGGCTCGGTGGCGTCCTCGACAGCAGCCTCGTCCGGGGCCTCCGCCTCAGGGGCGTCGGCGTCGGCGTCGGAAGAACCTGCGGCGGGCACCTCGACCGCCCGGGCCGACGCCAGGGCGTCCTCGAGCTCCGTCTCGGCAGCGCCCTGCTCGGGCTCCTGCGACTCATACGACACTGCGAACCTGCTTTCTCAAACCGTCTGTGCTGCGGGGGACGGCGGGTTTCCCGACCGACCGATGGTGCTGTGGGTCAGCTGCTGAAGATCAGGAACGTCAGCTTGCCGATGCCGAAGTCGACGACCATCACGAACGCCATGACGATCGCGACGAAGACCAGGACGACTCCGGTGTAGGTGATGAGCTCCGACCGGGTCGGACGCACGACCTTCTTCAGCTCGGCGATCACCTGACGGACGAACAGGACGACCCGCGCGAAGATCCCTGCGCGCTCGGACCCGCGGCGCGCGGGCTCGGGACGCTCGGCGCGCTGGGCGGAGCCCTCGGCGTCGGGCGCCGCTGCTGGTGCGGTGTCACTCACAGCTGTCCCCTACGTCTCGTCGTGTGCCGTGCGATCACCCGGCAGGTGTGCCGGAGGCTCGCACGCGTCCGACGTCGATGGTCGTCGGACCGTGATTGCGTGCGCAGGGCAGGCGAGACTCGAACTCGCAACCGCCGGTTTTGGAGACCGGTGCGCTACCAATTGCGCCACTGCCCTACGACGGCCTGGGCCACCACGACGGGCGCTGACCGGCGATCGGCAGCCCCGGAATCCCCGGTCCTGCCGATGTGCGGGCATGGCTCATCATGGCGGACGTCAACCGCCGGGGGTTCACTCTACGCGAGAGGCGGCCCACGGTCGAACCCGGTCGAATCGAAGCGGGTCGACACCGATTCCACGCGATGGGGTCGCGGGACGGTGCCGGGCACCGCGAGTCTGCCAAGATGGACCGGTGAGCCAGAACACGCCTGCACAGCCTGTCTTCACCCCCAAGCCCCGCGTCTCGGCCCGCATCGCGGCGATCGCCGAGTCCGCGACGCTCGCCGTCGACGCGAAGGCCAAGGCGCTCAAGGCGGCCGGGCGTCCGGTCATCGGCTTCGGCGCGGGCGAACCCGACTTCCCGACACCCGACTACATCGTCGAGGCCGCCGTCGCCGCCGCCAAGGACCCCGCGAACCACCGCTACACGCCGGCCGCGGGCCTGCCCGCGCTCCGCGAGGCGATCGCCGCCAAGACGCTGCGCGACTCGGGCTACGAGGTCAGCCCGAGCCAGGTCCTCGTCACCAACGGTGGCAAGCAGGCCGTCTACCAGGCGTTCGCGACAGTCGTCGACCCGGGCGACGAGGTCCTGCTGCCCGCGCCCTACTGGACGACGTACCCCGAGGCCATCCGGCTCGCGGGGGGCGTCCCGGTCGAGGTGTTCGCGGGTGTCGACCAGGGCTATCTCGTGACCGTCGAGCAGCTCGAGGCCGCCCGGACCGAGCGCACCAAGGCGCTCCTGTTCTGCTCGCCGTCCAACCCGACGGGCGCGGTGTACTCCCCCGAGCAGACCGCGGCCATCGGCCGGTGGGCGCACGAGCACGGCATCTGGGTCCTCACCGACGAGATCTACGAGCACCTCACGTACGACGACGCGGTGTTCACACCCATCGTGCGCGCGGTCCCGGAGCTGGCCGACACGACGATCGTGCTCAACGGTGTCGCCAAGACCTATGCGATGACGGGCTGGCGCGTCGGCTGGATGATCGGGCCTGCGGACGTCATCAAGGCCGCGACGAACCTCCAGTCGCACCTGACGTCCAACGTCGCGAACGTCTCGCAGCGTGCCGCCATCGCCGCGGTGACCGGCGACCTGTCCGCGGTCGAGATGATGCGGACGGCGTTCGACCGGCGTCGCCGGACGATGGTCGCGATGCTCGGCCAGATCGACGGCGTGCAGATCCCGGTGCCCCGCGGCGCGTTCTACGCCTACCCGTCGGTCGAGGGCGTCCTCGGTCGCACGATCCGCGGGGTGACCCCGACGACGTCCGCCGAGCTCGCGACGCTCATCCTCGAGCAGGTCGAGGTCGCCGTCGTCCCCGGCGAGGCCTTCGGTCCGAGCGGGTTCCTGCGCCTGTCCTACGCGCTCGGCGACGACGACCTCATCGAGGGCGTGTCCCGGATCCAGGCGCTGCTGGGCGAGGCCGAGTAGCCCGAACGGGCCCGTCCCGGCCCCGTTCCAGGTGGTCACACCCTGGCGCGAAAGGGACGTAGCGATGGTTCATGCGCATCTCACGCAAACCGCCGATACTGTCAGGTATGTCGCAGACTCGGAGCATCGTCGCAGGCGGCACCGCCGCCGTGCTGATCTTCGAACGGTTCCAGCGCGGACGCGCGGATCGGAACGGGCGCCGGGCCGACGGCGGCGCCGGGCTGGGGCTCCCGATCGTCGCGGCCCACCACGGCACGGTCCGCCTGGAGCGGCCGCCGCACGCCACGGGCACCGGTGCAGTCTTCGTTCTCGACCTGCCTGCCGTCGACCTCACGCTCGACGGTCGATCCTCGGACATGGAGCTGTTGGAGCAGAGATGACACAGATCCCCATCGCCGAGGACGAGGAGCGCATCGCCGCGTTCATCGCCAAGGGACTGCGTGCCCAGGGTTTCGCGACGACGGCAGTGCCCACGGGCGGGCAGGCGATCACGCTCGCCCGGACGGGCGACTACGCGCTGCTCATCCTGGATCTCGGCCTGGCGGACGTGGACGGATTCGACGTGCTGCGTCGACTCAGGGAGGCCAGCGACCAGATCCCCGTCCTCATCCTCACCGCGCGCAGCTCTGTCACGGACACCGTCACCGGGCTCGAGCTGGGGGCCGACGACTACATGGCCAAACCGTTCCGGTTCGAGGAGCTCCTCGCCCGCGTGCGGCTGCGGTTGCGGCCGGTGTCGGGCGCGGGAGAGGCCATGACCCTCACGCACGGCGCACTCCAGCTCGACCTCCGGACGCGACGGATGCGCATCGGCAACCGCGAGGTCGACCTGTCGGCGCGCGAGTTCGCGCTCGCGGAGACGTTCCTGCGGCACCCCGGCCACGTCCTGAGCCGCGAACAGCTGCTCTCGCAGGTGTGGGGGTACGACTTCGACCCGGGGTCGAACGTCGTCGACGTCTACGTGCGGTACCTGCGCAAGAAGCTCGGCGCAGAGCACTTCGACACCGTCCGCGGGGTCGGTTACCGCCTCGTGGATGCCACCGCGCCGTCGGCCACCGCGAAGTCGGCCACCGCGCAATCGGTGTCATCCGGCAGCTGACATCAGCTCCCGGAGGTCAGGTCGGCGCGATCCTCAACGACCGCTGTGCCGCCCGTAGGACGAACGGCTGTCCGTCGCCTCGCCCGACGTGCGGTCGATCGCCGAGACCGTGCGCGCGGGCGTCGGGGCCGGCGGCGCGACGTCCTGAGCACCGGGGTGCCACCACGTGGGCGCGCGGCCCGACGCGTCGCGGCGGTCGGCGCCGCGAGGGTCGGGATCGGGGTTCGTCGGGTCCGTCATCCGCGCGCAGTCCTTCGTGGGCGCGGGGGTCGCGGCGGGCGTCGGTGTGGGCGTCACCGCCGGGTCCGGAGTCACTGTCGGCGTCGGGTCGTCGACGGTCTTGACGACCGCGTGCCGCGAGCCCTCGGTCCGGGCGTCCGGCGCCGCCGCGACGTTCGCGATCGCCGCCGTCGCACCGAGACCGACGACCGCCACCGCCCCGACGACGATCCAGCTGGGTGTTTTCAAGGGTGTCCTCCCCGTGCTCGCGTGGTGCCTGGCTCCTCCAGGCTCGCCTGGCGGCGTGAGACGGCAGGGCGATCCCGGTGAGGCTTCCCTCACCGCATCGCCTGGCACACTGGCCACGTGCGTGACGTGGTCCTCCTCCCCAAGGCGCACCTCCACCTGCACTTCACCGGGTCGATGCGCGTGCCGACGCTGGCGGCGCTCGCCGAGGCGCGCGGTGTGCGGCTCCCGCCCGCGCTGCTCGACGGCGATCCGCTGCGCGTGCCGGCGGACGAGCGCGGGTGGTTCCGGTTCCAGCGGCTCTACGACGCAGCGCGTGCGTGCGTGCGTGGCGAGGACGACCTGCGACGCATCGTCGCGGAGGCTGCGGCCGACGACGCCGCCGAGGGGTCGGGCCGCCTCGAGATCCAGGTCGACCCGACGTCGTACGCGCCGTACGTCGGCGGCATCACACCTGCGCTCGAGATCGTGCTCGACGCAGCGCGCGCCGCGAGCGAGGCCTGTGCGATCGAGGTCGGCGTCATCGTCGCGGCATCCCGGATGCGGCACCCGCTCGAGGCCCGGACCCTGGCGCGGCTCGCGGCTGCGCACGCGGGCGACGAACCAGGCCAGGTCGTCGGGTTCGGCCTGAGCAACGACGAGCGCCGCGGCGAGACGTCGGAGTTCGCGGCAGCGTTCGCGATCGCCCGCCGCGCGGGGCTCACGCTCGTCCCGCACGGCGGCGAGCTGCTCGGACCGGCCCACATCGACGCCGTGCTCGACAACCTCGCGCCGGACCGCCTCGGTCACGGCGTCCGCGCCGCGGAGGACCCTGCCATCCTCGCGCGCATCGTCGAGCGCGGTGTCGCGCTCGAGGTCTGCCCCGCGTCCAACGTCTCGCTCGGCGTGTACCGGCACGCGTCGGACGTCCCGCTCCGCACCCTGGTCGAGGCGGGCGCGACCGTCGCACTCGGCGCGGACGACCCGCTGCTTTTCGGATCGCGGCTCGTCGCGCAGTACGAGGCCGCTCGCGAGGTGCACGGGTTCAGCGACGCCGAGCTCGCCGAGCTGGCGCGCGGGTCGATCCGTGCGAGCCGGGCCTCGGACGAGACCCGGGCCCGCCTGCTCGCGGGCGTGGACGCCTGGCTGGCCGCGCCCGACTGACGTGAGCCCGCAACCGGCTGCGCAGGCGCCCGCCGGGTCGACCCTCTTGACACCGAAGCGACGAGGCGATTGTATCAATGTACTAACTCATTGATCGGAGCTTGTCATGTCGGTACGGCTCGTTGCACTGCTCGTCGTCGTGCCGCTCGCCCTCGCCGTCATGGTCGCCGTCGTCGCGATCACGCTCGCCCACCGCGTGAGCCGGCTCGAGCGGGCCGCGACCTCGAGCGCCGCGCTCGTCGCCGCGCGGCGCCATGCCGGGAGCATCGACGCGCTGGCCTGGGTCGGTCTGCTCGCAGCGCTGGTCGTCGTCCAGGGGCTCACGCCAGCGCTCACGAGCGGGCTCGGCACGGGTGTCCTCATCGGCCTCACCCCGACACTCGCGGGGGCGACCTTCCTGGCCGTCCAGTCCATCGGCGAGCTCACGTGGCCGCGCCCGAGCGGGTCGGTGCGCCGGGCACCGCTCACGCCGCGGACCGTGCGCACGATCGCACCCCGTCGTCTGCGCGGCCTCAACTGGGCCTGGGCCGGTGGGCTCGCCGCGACGCTCGCGATCTGCGGCCGCCTCTCCGGGAACGGCCGGGACGTCGAGCGCGGGTGGGACGCCACGTCGTCGGGCGCCTCGGGACCGTTCCCCGGCTGGTTCTACGGCGTCCCGCTCCTCGTCGCGACGGCCGTCGTCCTGGTGGGCGTCGAGGTCGTGCTCCAGCTCGTCGCGCGGCGGCCGGCCGTCGGCGACACGGCGCCCGACGACGACCTCGCGCTGCGCACCCTGTCGGCCCGCCGCGTCCTGCGGGGCACGCAGCTCGTGCTCGCGTGGACCTTCGCAGGTGTCCTCCTCGTCGCCGGGAGCGCCCTCCGCAACGTCGGTACCATCGAGGTCGACGGGGTCAACCTCACGAGCACCGCGCACGTCTCGGCAGGCACGGCCCTGCTGCTGCTCGGGCTCGCGGTCGCGCTCGCCGGTCCAGTGACCGTGCTGCTGACCTCGGCCGGCTCGGCACGTCGCGGTCCCGCACCCGCAGAGCGTGCGTTGCACACCGCGAGCGACCCGGTCCGCTCATGAGCCTCCTGCTCGAGGTCGACCTCGCCTCGAGCGTCCCGGCGTTCGAGCAGATCCGCCTCCAGGTCGTCGCGCACGTCGCGGCCGGACGGCTCACGCCCGGCGACCACCTGCCCACGATCCGCGCCCTCGCGACCGACCTCGGGGTCGCCGCCGGGACCGTCGCCCGCGCCTACCGCGAGCTCGAGACCGCGGGGGTCGTCACGACGCGCCGCCGGGCGGGGACCACCGTGGCTTCGGGCGTCTCGGCCGCCGATGCCCCCGGGCGGCATGCCGCACGGCTGTACGTCGACACGGTGCGCGCCGCAGGCCTGTCCGATGAGGAGGCCCTCGCGCTCGTCCGTGGCGCACTCATGCGACGGGAGCCGGAGCCCGACGCTCAGGTGCCGCGCGACAGGCCGACCGGGTCGGCGACCCAGGCCTCCTCGAGGAACGCCACGAAGCCGATGACCGCAGGCGCCGCCACGCCGTAGCCCGCATCCTCGGAGAGCAGCACCTGCTCGACGCCGACAAGCGCGGCCGTGCCCGGATCGATCAGCAGGACGGTGCGTACCGGGACTTTCACGTCCACGGCGGTCGTCAGCGCGACGGCGTCGCGCCCGGCGCGGTCGGTCACCCGACCGAGCGTGACGATGGTGGGCTCTGCCGCGAGGACCGACCACACCGCGGCGTCGACCTGACCGGGGACGACCGCGTCGTCATGGATCCGGGCGACCGCGTCCAGCAGACAGGCAACGGCCGGCTCGTCCCGTGCGACGCACCCCGCCCGCTCAATGAGCGTCGAGCGCAGCCCTTCGGGCCCGATGCTCGCCAACGCCGTGACGCCGGGCGCGCGGCTCGAGCCGGGACCGAACTCCTCGATCCCGTCCGCCCCGGTCCCGTCGGCCGGCTCTCCCTCGGGGGACGCGTCGAACGTCCCGTTGAGCAGGAGCGGTTCGCCCGATCGGGTCGATCGGCGCAGCGACCCGTCCGACGCGGCCCAGGTCAGCACCGCGCTCGGCACCACGGCAGCGCCGCTCTCGTCGCCGCCCTGCACGGACACGAAGGTCCACCGCTCCGAACGCACGTACTGCAGGTCGCCCGTGCGGGGCGCCTCGACGCGCGCAGCGGCCACCGTGGCGAGCCGGGCGAGCACCGGCGCTGCCGCGTCGCCGACGGCGCTCGAGATGTCGCCGTCGGCCACGAGGTCGTAGCGCAACGGCGGCGGCATCGTGGCCACGGCCGGCGGGGCAACGGGGTTCACGACGATGCCGATCGCGACGAGGACACACGCCGCCATGGCAACGAGACCGACTCGACCCCGGGTGCGGTATCGGGCGGCACCGCCGCGAGCGGCTGCCCGCACGGCACCGGGGATTCGCGCGGACGCAGGGTCGGGCGCCGTCGCGACGATCAGCGCGAGTGCCCGGCGCCCGGCCGCACGATCGTGGGCGCCCTCGACGACCCGCTCGGGGACGGGGTTCGTGCCGTCGAGCAGGTGTCGGACCCGGAGGAGCTCGGCGTCGTTCATCGCCACGGCGGAACTGCCGGGATGTTCCGGCCGTTGGTGTCGGGACCGCTCGAGGTGTCGTCGGCCGCATCGATCGGGGTGTCGCGCGGCAGGGACTCCTCCGCGCCGGCACCGTCGGCATCCTGGTGCCCCGCGCGCATGAGCATCTCGAGCCGGCGTCGCGCGCGGTGCAGGCGCATCGCGGCGGCGGTGGACGAGCAGCCGAGGACGCGGGACAGCGCCGTCAGGTCGAGACCGTCCCACGCGACCAGCTGGAGGATCTCCTGGTCGCGCGGACCGAGCTTGCGCATGGCTGCCGAGGCGACCATGCGTTCGGCGACGATCGACGCCGGGTCGAGCTCGGCCATGGGGACGCCTGCGGCAAGCCCGGCGCGGATCCGGACGTCGAGATGCGCCGCCCGCATGCGTGCACGCTGCGAGTTCGCGAGGAGGTTGCGGGCGACGACGATCAGCCAGGCACAGCGTTCGTCCCGCTCGAGCGGGA
>Ga0075518_1000090_pt1 | contig 15331 bp, 11 predicted proteins | sample NGEPerA_2_FD_76970 | JGI IMG/M metagenome (GOLD analysis project Ga0075518, IMG submission 76970) | Arctic peat soil microbial communities from the Barrow Environmental Observatory site, Barrow, Alaska, USA - NGEE PermafrostAB136-A | ecosystem: Environmental > Terrestrial > Soil > Wetlands >...
ATGTGCCAATCTTGCAGAAAGTATTCCAGACTACAGGACTCGGCTGGCAGCAATGGGCGGTTCTGGCTTTGTTCGCGCCGATCATGCTGATAAGCGACGAATTGAGAAAAATGTTTTCGCGCAGGGTTTCTGCTGACACCGCCATGGGAGGGGCAAAATGAAATTCGTGATTTTAGGCTGTGGGAGGGTAGGATCCAGTCTGGCAACCGCTCTCTATGTCGAGGGGCATGAGATTGCCATAATCGACAAGGATGAGCATGCTTTTCGCCGTCTCAATCCATCCTTCCAGGGCCAGACCGTTGTTGGTACAGGGTTCGACCGTGACATCCTCATCAAGGCAGGTATCGAAAAAGCCGATGGCTTTGCCTCGGTGACAAATGGCGACAACAGCAACATTATCTCGGCGCTTATTGCCAAGCGCGTCTTCAGGGTTCCTCGGGTCATCACGCGTATTTATGATCCTGCCCGCGCCAGTATTTACAAGAAGTTTGGTATTCCGACCATCTCCTCTACAGTTTGGGGCGCCAATGAATTGAGGGAGCATCTGCTATATGCGGAGCTGAAGAGCGAAATGAGCTTCGGCAGCGGCGAAGCGGAGCTGCTGGAGTTTGAAGTTGCAGCCAACCTGGTGGGCAGATCGGTCAAGGATCTTTTCGTGGACGGGCAGGCGCTCGTCACCTGCGTCGTCAGATTGGGGCAGGCGATAGTACCTACCGGCGCCATGATATTTGAAGAGGGTGACCTGGTTTATGCGTGTGTGGCCACGAGTTTTCTTGGAAGATACAAAGAAATGGCCGGCTACTAGGAGGATCTGATGAATGTGCTGATCGTGGGGTTGGGAAGGACCGGTTCGTATCTAGCTGACGCCCTGGCCGAATCGGGGACGCATCGGGTGGTTGCTGTCGAGTCTGATGAGAGTCGGGACGTGTCCACGACGACAGCAAAGATCAAGGTCATCTGGGCTGATGGCTGCGAGCCCACCGTGCTGGAAGAGGCCGGGGTGCGTAATTCCGACCTGGTGGTCGCTACTACCGGCGATGACGAAGACAACCTGGTGATTGCGCAGCTGGCGAAGATGCACTTCGGCGTACCCAGGGTGATCGCCAGGGTGAACAATCCGCGTAACCACTGGCTTTACACCAAAGAATGGGGAGTGGATGTAGCGGTTTCTCCCACGGATATAATCGCCAAGATCATCGAAGAAGAGATGTCGTTGGGCGACCTGGTGACCCTGCTCAAGCTGAGGGGTGGCGCGGTCGCGTTAGCTGAGATCAAGCTGACGCAGTCATCGAAAGCAGCGGGCAGGCTGGTTAACGAGCTGGAACTGCCGCAGGGCGTGGTAATCGTGGTGGTCATGCGTGGCGGCGAGGTAATAGTTCCGGGAGGCGAAACACGTCTCGAGGCTGATGACGAGCTGCTGGCCATTACTTCGGTAGAACGCGAGCACGAGCTACTGGAGGCGCTGCAATAGACGGCGATCAGATAATGGATACGGTTCTGACGGAAGGGGCCTGATCTGGAAAAGATAATCGACATATCAGTTCCGATTTATACAGGAATGCCATTTTATCCGGGAGACCCGGGAGCGGAAATTAAACCGGCCAGGCAAATTTCTGACGGCGCCATTGCCAACCTGTCGCTTCTGAAACTGGGGTCGCATTCAGGCACCCATATTGATGCGCCGCATCATTTTGTTGATGGCGGGAAAACAGTGGACCGGTTGTCCCTGGAAGCTTTGGTCGGTCCGGTGCGGGTGCTCGATCTGACCGGGGTCGAGTCTTCCATAGATCGCGAACAGTTGGAAAGTAGCGGACTGGAGGGTGTCACCCGTCTACTGCTGAAAACTTCGAACTCAGGTCTATGGTCTTCAGCGGATTTCAGGGAGGATTATGTATCTCTTTCAGGACCGGCGGCAGATTATCTGGTCAATCTGGGGATCGTTCTCCTGGGTATCGATTACCTTTCCATCGAGCAATTCAAATCCGAGGATTATCACGTTCATCATTCCTTGCTGGGCGCAGGAGTAGTTGTCCTCGAGGGGATAGATCTTGGACTGGTGGAAGCAGGGGATTATGAACTTGTCTGCCTGCCGCTTAAGATCAGGGGTGGAGACGGAGCTCCCGCGCGGGCGATTCTTATAGACAAGAGCTGAGGTATCGTGACTGAAGTACGGTGAAGTGGGTTTGTCGGGGTAGCTCCGGGAGCAATATCTGTTCTATTCAGTCTACTCGGTGACGATAGTTCTGACCGTACCCACCTTTTCCGTGACTACGAAGGAGGTAACGTCACCGTGCCGGCGGAATTTTAGCGAACTCGCCGCTTTACCTACCCGCAAACTTTTTACATCCACTTCGTTAAGCCATCTTGGAAGCACCGGGCTGTTGACGTAGAGAGTGTTCGTTGGCGCGTCGGCCTCTATGCCAAGCAGTGCTTGCAGGATCATGAAAATGCTGCCGGCGGCCCAGGCCTGGGGGCTACAGGCAACCGGATAATTAACCGGTCGGCTAATAGAGCGTTTGGTAAAGCCACAAAAAAGTTCCGGCAATCGATAGTAATCGTAGTGCAGCGCGGCATCGAACAGCCCGGTAGCTACTCTCGCTGCTTCCTGGTTAAAACCGTATTTCTTCAGGCCCCGGATAATAATGGCGTTATCGTGCGGCCAGACGCTGCCGTTGTGATAGCTCATGGGGTTGTAATTTATGGAAGACTTGCTCATGGTTCGGATGCCCCAGCCGGAGAACATATCCGGCTGCATCAGGCGCTCTGCCACCTGGGGGGCCTTGTCTTCGTCAATAATGCGCGCCCAAAGGCCGTGAGCCGGGTTGGAGGTAATGGTCTTGACGGGCTTCTTGTCATGGTCGAGCGCCATGGCAAAGAAGCCTTCGCGTGGCATCCAAAAAGCCTCGTTGAACCGTTTTTTGAGCAGCTCCGCCTGCTTGGACAACTCCTCGGCCCGTTCGTGGTCGCCCAGCAGCGCAAAAAGCTCACTCATGCGGCGCTTGGCATAATATACATATGCCTGGACCTCGGAGAGGGCGATTGGCGTGTCCGCCAGGCTGCCGTCGGTATGAACAACTGAGTTTCCGGAATCCTTCCATCCCTGGTTGACCAGTCCCCGCTTGGACTTGGTTTCATATTCCACGAAACCGTCACCATCGAAGTCGCCGTATTCATCTATCCAGTCAAGCGACTTGTTGATTGGCTCGACCATGCCCCGGGCTAATTCGAGGTTGCCGGTCCACTTGATGATGTCCGAGAGCATAATCAGGTAAAGAGGCGTGGAGTCGGCGCTGCCGAAGTAGGGCGTATGTGGTATTGCCCGGATATTGGCCAGCTCTCCTCTTCTGACCTCGTGAAATATCTTGCCCGGTTCTTCATCGCGCCAGGGGTCAACGACTTTGCCCTGCAGCTGGGTGAAGACCTTCGCCGTAGCCGTCGCCGGGTGCGCGTCCAGCATCATTATCTGAAGGCAGGTGATGATAGTGTCGCGGCCGAAAGGGGTTACGAACCAGGGCACGCCAGCGCTTAGGAAATAACCCATGCCGGTTTCCGTTTCCAGCATCCTTATATCACGCTGGCTGCTGCGCAATACGGCTGTAAAAAGTTCGTTGTCGGTTTCAATCTGGCTGCTTCCCTTGAACCATGACTCATAGCTTTTTCTGACATCGCCGATCGCCTTGTTGAAGTCGGTGGCCTCCGGTGGCCTGGTTGTAGGCAGGATAGGCTCGATGCTGTACTTTACTACTCGTCGTTCCCGCGGCTTCAGCTGGAAGCGAAAGATGGCCTTAGTGCCCTCTATAGCGGTAGGTGGCGTTTCCAGGCGTATGTCGGTCTTGCGCAGGATTGCGTCAAGGCCATGATAGGCTAGTAGAATAGAGTTCTCGGAAACCTTGGGAGCCAGGCGGGTGCCATATTTTGTGCGCTTGGTGCCGCGGACCTCGAACATGTCGGCAAAATCAGAGTCAAAATCGAATTCCAGGGAGATATCCACCGGAAAATGATTGTAGTTTTTAATGCGGATAAGTTCGTAGAGTTTTCCATTGACTACACGTATGCGCCGGATATTGATGGTTTCCTGAGGCACTACCGTGCCATCGGCGCACATAAAGTCAGCATTGGTGAGCTCGATCTGGCTCATGAAACCGCGATCGGCGGTTGATGAGAGCAACACCGGACTGGAGCCGAACAGCTTCATGTCGAAAGTGCTGAGAAAACGCGTATCCTGGAAATAAAGCCCCAGGCCTGATATGTCCTCCCGCGAGACGTTTCCCTCAATGTCACTGTAGAGGAAGAGCTCCCCTTCCTTGACGACCAGCTTTTCCTTCTTGACATCGACGATGACGAATGGCTCGCCCTGAGTCAGAACGCGACCGGAATCTTCCTTCAGAACCTGGAAGTATTCATCCCCTATCTTGATCTGCTGATTTTTATTTACGTCAGATTTGGGCATTGGCTTTCATCAGGGAATATCCGGAATTAAGGATAGCGGACATATCCGCCGACTGCGCGCTGGAAAGGAAGTCCACAAATTGGATATGAAACCAGCTTGAGTTATAGACAAGAAAAGCACCGGGAAAGGTAGGAAATATTTGCGTATTGTAGCATAACATTTTTACATCACCGTTCATCTTTTAACAGTATGGCGGTTTGTTGTAATCCCCTTTATTTTTCCGATTCAGACAATTAAAAAACTTAAGTACGATAATCCTGATTAAAATTAAGCTCCGGATAGCGGGCTGTTTAATACAGCCGGCCGTGTTTATACTCTCATACATGCTCTCTTTTCTGACCAGTCACCTTCATATCGGCTAATGTGCGCTTCTCGGCTGCCGACCTCGTGGTCATGAAACCCGTGAAACACCACAGCCAGGAAATGCGCTGGTGGCCGGAGGTCGATCCTTTGAGGATTGGCTGTGGCTGGGATAAGGAAGATCTGGCCAAACCGTGGCTGTTGATTGAGAGCTCCGGTGGTGATTCTCATCCGGGAAGCGTCCATCTCCCTGACCTGGTGAACGATGTTCGCGAAGGTGCCAGCAAAGCGGGCCTGGCAGTGGGCCGCTATTCCTGCACGGATATGTGCGATGGTATCGCCCAGGGGACTGAAGCCATGAGTTACTCGCTGGCCTCGCGGGAGTTGTTGGCCATGGCCGCCGAGCTTCACTACCGGAGTGGCCATTTCGATGCCTGGGTAGCTGTTTCCAGTTGCGATAAGGCGATTCCGGCACATCTGATTGCGGCCGCCAGGTTGAATTCTCCCGTACTCTTTTTCCCCGGCGGGGTTATGCACACCGGCCCGGGTGATATTTCCGTAGACCGCATGGGCGAACTGTATGCCCGTTTGAGACGCGGCGAAATCTCTGAGGAGGATTACCGTTATCACAGTCTGACAGCAGCCCCCGGCGCCGGTGCCTGCAATTTTCTCGGCACTGCGGTCACGATGCAAATACTGACGGAGGCTTTAGGCCTTGCGTTGCCGACCTCCGCCTGTTGTCCGACTACAGAGAATGAGCAGAGCCGTCTGGCAAAGGCCGCCGGAGCTGCCGCGGCGTCCCTGATCGCCGGGGGACTGACCTCCCGGGATTTCATTTCGTCCCAGGCGATAGAAAATGCATTAGTCATTCATGCCGCGGCGGGAGGATCGACCAATGCCATGCTTCATCTGCCGGCCCTGGCGGCTGAAGCAGGGCTGGCCTTCTCATGGCAGAGGGTGCGCGAAATCAACGATAGCGTTCCCTGGATTCTCAACCTGCGCCCTTCCGGCGAGCATACCGCGGACTTGTTCTGGTATGCCGGCGGCGTGCCCCGGCTCATGTGGGAGCTGCGCGATCGGCTTAATCTAGATGTGACCACCGTGACCGGCAGGACGTTGGGTGAGAATCTTGAACAGTTGGATGCGAAGGGTTTTTACCAGGCACATTCCCCACAGTTGGCGAGTCATGGTCTGGCTGTCAGGGATGTTATCCACTCGCTTGAGGAGCCATTGGATGAGCATGGCAGTCTGGCCGTACTTTTCGGGAACCTGGCTCCCGATGGGGCTGTTTGCAAGCGTTCGTCTGTGCTTCCCGGCATGATTCGGTTTGAAGGGCGTGCTCAAGTATTTAACGGGCAGTCAGCGGCGCTGGAGGCAGCGTTAAACGGTGGCATCAAGCCCGGAGATGCGGTTATTGTCCGCTTCGAGGGCCCGCGGGCATCGGGAATGCCGGAAATGTTTTACCTGACGGCGGCACTGGCTGCCGATCGCGAATTGAATGAAACTGTCGCCCTGGTAACCGACGGACGTTTTTCAGGGGCCACACGCGGACCGTGCATCGGTCATGTATGTCCGGAAGCAGCTGCCGGAGGGCCGATATCCGTCGTCGAGGACGGGGACCTGGTAAGCATGGATCTGGAAGAGGGAAAGCTGGAAATTATTGGGATAGCGGGTCAGGGCAGGTCACCCGAAGCGATTGCAGAAGTTCTTCAGGAAAGAATGGCACATCTGGAGGTATGGCAGCCGCCTCCTCGAAGTGGTCTTCTCGAGCTATATACAAGGCTGGCCGGGCCGGCTTATGAAGGAGCCCGCCTGCGGTTGTCCTAGGGCGTGGTTGTTTTAATGTTTGTTGCTATCGGGAAGTTATGATCTGATGAACCGGTTAATAAAAGCCTGGCAAAAAATCCGCGGCAAAGGCGCGGCGGTACGGGCTCGTGGCAGGAGTTTCAATGTCTACGAGCCCAACGCTCCCAAGCGGGCTCGACAGAAGAGTATCCGGGTCCTGCGCGACCTCATCTTCGTCTTTATTGTTTTTGCAATCGCCTTCGTGCTCAGCTTCGTGCTCGATCTGCACGGCTCGTTCGAGGCCGCCTCACTTGAGCTGAAGGACAGCCCTTTCCAATATGACGAGCTTATCGTTGCCCTGGCTATTCTGGCCGCCGCCCTTTGTGTTTTCGCCATGCGGCGCTGGCGCGAGCTTGAAACTGAGATTGTTGAGCGCGTGCAGGTGGAGCAGGCGCTTGTTGACAGCGAGGAACGCTATCGTACTTTGGCCGAAGCGGCCCAGGATTTTATCTTCATTGCGAATCGCCAGGGTCTGATTCAGTATCTGAACAGCTATGCTGCCGGTAAATTGGGCAATCGGCCTGATGCCTTCGTGGGCAAATCTCTTCAGGCTGTATTCCCGCCGGAGATGGCCGAAGGGCAGAACCAGGAGCTGAAAAAAGTATTCGCCAACGGCGAGCCACTCAATGTTGAGCACAAAGCGACTCTGGGGGGTGAGGAATCCTGGCTGAGCACGTCGCTGGTACCAATCAGGGATGATGCTGGAGCCTTTGACAGTGTGCTGGGTATTGCCCGTGACATCACTATACGCAAGCTCGCCGAGGATGCTTTGTTGGGCAGCAAAGGTGATCTGGAGAAAAAAGTTTCCGAACGCACCCTGGAGCTGAGCAATCTAAACCAGCGTCTCAAGCTCGAGCTGGGCGAAAAAAAGCTCGCCGAAGAGCGGCTTCAGGCTGTTAACAGAGCTCTGAGGACAACGATGGCCGCTCACCAGGCTCTCACCGGAGCCGAGGGTGAGCCAGAGCTTCTGTATCAAATATGCAAGGCACTGGTAGAGGTGGGCGGTTACCGGTTCGCCTGGGTCGGTTTCGCCGAGCAGGGAGAAAAGCAGTTGGTACGCCCGGTTGCATCAGCGGGTTATGAAGAAGGCTATCTGGAGGCTGAAAAGGTGTCCTGGGATGAATCCAGCGAATTTGGCGCTGGCCCTGTAGGAAATGCTATCCGTTCCGGCGGGCCGAGTGTTGTCCGCGATGTTCTGGTCGACGAAACCTATGCGCCATGGCGCTCCGAAGCCACCAGGCGCGGATTTGCATCCACTGTTTCGCTGCCGTTGTCGAGCAATGGCGACACTTTCGGAGCGCTTAATATTTATGCGGCTGAACCGGACGCATTCGACGGCGAAGAGGTGGAACTCTTAAGTGAGTTGGCGGGTGATTTGTCCTATGGCATAAGTGCCCTGCGCACCCGGGGGGAGCGTGACCAGCAGGCGCTGACCCTGAGAAGGACTGGTGAGCAGTTTTCCTTGCTGGTGGAGTCACTTCCCATAATTTTCTATACGAGTCAGGCCACTGATGAATTTGGAATAACATATGTAAGTAAGAATATGGAAGCATTTACCGGTTACACGCCGGAGGAGGTAACGGCGGATACCTCGTTCTGGGCGGACCACATCCATCCCGAGGATGCCCCGCGGGCTTTTGAGGAGATGTCGAAGGTTTTCAGCCGTGGCTTTCATGAATATGAATACCGCTGGCTTAGTGCTGACGGATCGTATAAATGGTTTCTGGACATTCTGCGACTGGTGAAAACTCCCGAAGGCGAGGAGGATTATATCGTAGGAATGTGGCTGGACATTACAGCGCGCAAGCAAGGGGAGGAGAGGCTGCTGCAAGTCAAGGATCAATTGGAAGACGATGCTCAGTCAAAGTCAGTCGAGTTGCAGGTGACCCTTGAGCAGCTGGAGCGTGCCACCAGACGGCTCGAGCGGCAACAGCACGAGATCACCATGCTCAACCAGATGGATGAATTGCTGCAGGGGTGTCTGACGATCAAGGAGGCATATGCCGCCTTTGCCAGTTTTGCCGGCAGAATGGCCGAGGGAGGCTCAGGGGCGCTCTACATTCTTGATGAAAACGCCGGACGTTACGAGGAGGTCGCTTCGTGGGGCGCTTCGCCTCCCCTGGAAAAGGGATTTGAACCGGACGACTGCTGGTCGCTTAGACTCGGGCAAATCCATGTGTATTCCGGCGTAGAAACTGGAATGAAATGTCAGCACGCAAGTGCTGAAGATCCACATATATGTATACCGGTACGGGCTGCAGGAAACACTTTCGGGGTGCTGGTTATGCTGTTCCCGCCTGGCGAGGAGTTTGATGATAGTCAGATTAAAGAAGAGCAGGAACTGGCTGCGGGATTAGCGGCGCGAGTCGGTATGGCGGTCTACAGTTTGAATCTGCGTCGCGCTGTGCAGGGAGCGGCTGGCGATGATTTTGAGAAACAGGGATAGATATGGGATTAGCGTTATTCATGAAGAGCGGAGAGAATCAGTGAGCTCAGAGGTTTGTTATTAAAGGGTAAAAGGGTATCAGGAAGAAAAGTAATCCGGTAAACCCATAAAACTCACAACTGCGGCACGCGGGTGGGTTTTTTACCCGCCCGGCGGGGCGGAGCCGTATTAGTGGGGAGGTACGGCGGGGACTTAAACTAGGGCTTAAGTCCCCGCCGCTATTATGCCCCGGAAGTTCCCAGGAACCATTCCATCAGTTCCCAGCCCCTATCGAACTTCAGGTTGCTCTTACTGGCAGAAACTTCGTCAAACGACTGGTCCTTCTCGCCTCTACTGGATGAATCGTGCAGAAGAAATGGCACCGGCTCGGCATTGTGGGTCTTCGTAGCCAGGGGTGTTGCATGGTCCGGGAGGATCAGAACACGGTGCTCGGGAAAATCTTTCAGCCCTTCGAGCAGCGTTCCCAGAAGAAGTGAATCGAAACGTTCGATTGCTTCGACCTTTGCTGCCGAATCTCCAGAATGGGATGCTTCATCCGGCGCCTCCACATGGACATAGACAAAATCCTTGCTCTCAAGTTGTTTCAGGGCATACCGCGCCTTGGCGGCATAATCGGTATCCAGCCAGCCGGTGGCGCCGGGTACCTCGATTACCTCAAGACCAGCATATTTTCCAAGTCCCTTGACCAGGTCAACCGCAGAGATGACCGAACCCCGGAGGCCGAATCGTTCATGGAAAGATGGCATTTTCGGCGCGGTACCCTGACCCCAGAGCCAGATCATGTTGGCAGGCGACTTGCTTTCGAGGATGCGCTTCTGATTGACAGGGTGATCGGCAAGCAGTCGGGCAGATGTTTCCATGAGGTCACGTAACCAGCTGCCTCCCTGACCTTTTGGCAAAAATGGCTCAATGGGCTTGCCGGTAATGTCATGTGGCGGTGTGCAAAGGGCTTTGAGCGCCTTGCCCTTCGAGACCATAATGTGGCGATAGCTCAAACCAGGAAAAAAAGAGGCGTCGCCTGTGCCCAGTTTTTCTTGCAGATACGAAATCAGGCGGCAGGCGGATTCGGTATCGATGTGCCCGGCGGAAAAATCGCTCATGAAGCTTTCTTCGATATAGACGAGGTTGCATCGAAAAGCTACATCGTCTTTATCCAAATCAATTCCCAGACTGGCGGCTTCCAGCGGAGCCCTGCCTGAATAGTAGGCATGGGGATCGTAACCCAGCACACAGAGATTGGCGACGTCACTGCCTGGAGCAAAACCATCGGGGATAGTTTTTACCAGGCCGACTGTACCAGCACGGGCCAACCGGCCAAAGTTGGGAGTTGCTGCGGCCTGTAGTGGTGTACGGCCGCCCAGTTCAGCCCGGGGGTCATCGGCCGATCCATCCGGGATGAGTACCAGATATTTCATCATCGGCTCCTAGAGTCCGAGAACCTTGACAACCTGGTCGAGATCAGCGTCGACCCGCACGACTTCCCGGCCGGTGCTTATTGCCGTTTCCGGGTCCTTTAGACCATGGCCGGTAAGCACGCAGACGACGGTATCGCCCGGTTTGAACAAGCCTACTTTCTGCTTTTTAATGACACCGGCCAGGCTTGCCGCCGAAGCAGGTTCACAGAATGTGCCTTCCGTGGAGGCAACCAGCTGGTAAGCATTTATTATTTCCTCGTCGGTGACGGCATCGATTAGCCCCCCAGAATCATGGGCTGCCGCCAGGGCCTGGTTGCCTCGAGCCGGGTTGCCGATGCGGATAGCCGTAGCGATGGTCTCGGGGTTCTCTACCGGGTGCCCTATTACCAGTGGCGCCGCTCCTGCCGCCTGAAAGCCGATCATGTGTGGCAGACTGTCCAGGAGGCCCGCCTCCTGATACTCGTTGAAGCCTTTCCAGTAGGCGGTAATATTACCGGCGTTGCCCACGGGAATGGCCAGGTAATCCGGGGCAGCTCCCAGGGAGTCAACTATTTCGAAAGCGCCCGTCTTCTGGCCTTCGACCCGAAATGGATTGATTGAATTAACCAGCTGCACCGGATACTTTTCAACAATAGCCCGGACGATATCCAGTGCCTGGTCGAAATTTCCGGTCACCGATAAAACTTCGGCGCCGTGAGTAACCGCCTGCGCCAGCTTGCCAGCGGCGATCTTGCCCTCAGGGATTATCACGATGCAGCGCATACCCGCCCGCGCCGCATAGGCGGCCGCCGAAGCTGAGGTGTTACCGGTAGAGGCGCAAATTACAGCTGTTGCGCCCGCCTCCATTCCCTTGGAGACCGCCAGAGTCATACCCCGGTCCTTAAAGCTGCCAGTTGGATTCAGGCCTTCGAGCTTGAAATAAAGGTTAATCCCCAGTTTTTTGCCTAGCCTGGGGGCGGGGAGAAGTGGTGTGGAACCTTCTGCCAGACTCACCACCGGGGTGTCTTTCGTGACGGGCAGAAAACGGCGGTATCGCTCGATGAGGTAGCTGTCGCGAATATTATTGCTGTTCATTGCCGTTTCCTTCGACCCGTATGGGCCATGGTTGCGATTTAACCTCTGACAGTTCCGCTATTTTTTCCAGAGCTGCTCTGAAGCTTGCTTCTCTTACCGCGTGAAAGACCATGACCAGCTCGGCGTGTGCTCCGCTATCCTTCTGGATTACACTCTCAACGCTGACATTGTGATCTCCAAAGACCTTTGCGATCGTTGCCAGCACACCAGGCTCGTCTTTGACTTCGAGTCGCAGGTAGAATTTGGAGATAACCTCATCATCGGGATAGAACTCCATTTCACGCCAGGCGGCTATGTTCTCGTGCCCTCCCGGCTCCCGCCGGACAATGATCGAAACAAGATCACTCACCACAGCCGATGCGGTCTCGATCCCCCCGGCGCCAGGGCCTGAGAGCATGATCTCATCGATAGAGTTCCCCTTAAGAAAAACGGCATTATAGGCACCGCTCACAGTGGCCAGCGGATGATCCTTTTTTATCAGCGCCGGGTAGACTCTTACGTTAATCTTGTTGCCGTAGAGTTTGGCTACACCGAGCAGTTTAATCGCCAGGTCGAGATTGCGCGCATAGGATATGTCCGTGGAACTGACATGCTCGATACCGATACAGGCCACATCATCCAGGCTGACTGCGGTATGAAAAGCGATAGAGGCCAGTATGGCCATCTTGGCTGCAGCATCCTTGCCGGTAATATCCTCGGTGGGGTCAGACTCGGCGTATCCCCACTCCTGGGCGTTGGCCAGCGCGTCACGGTATTTTGCTCCGGTGCGGCTCATCTCGCTTAAAATGTAGTTTGTGGTGCCATTGACGATGCCATAGACGCTGGTCAGATCGGCCGCCACCATAGACTCGCGCAAGACCTTGATTACCGGTATGGCACCAGCGACACTGGCTTCGAATTTAATTTGCGTATTCTTCTCCCGCGCCAGCTTGAATAGATGAAAACCTCGCTGTGACAACAGTTGTTTGTTGGCAGTAACAACTGCTTTGCCATTCTCCAGCGAGCTTGTAATGTAATCGAATGCGGGCTCGAGCCCGCCGATAAGCTCGATGACAATGGAGATATCGGGATCGTTGAGTATGTCTTCGAAGTTATCCGTGAAAATTTCAGGCGGCGCGTCCTGGCGAGGCACTGCGATGTCGCGGACCAGTATTTTCTTGATTTCGATCGACGCCCCGGTTGCCTGGGCGATCTCCAGACCCTGATCTTTTATGAGGTTATATACATTGGAGCCAACCGTGCCGAAGCCAAGCAGGCCGATTGAGATCTTATTCGTGCTGGAGTCAGTGCTAGCCAAAGTTCTCCCAAGATTCGTAAAAATGGACCGTGCCCTGAGTGGGCAACCAAAGCCAAATGTTATCAGGAGATTGGGGTAGAGGAAAGCTTAAAAGAAATGATGCAGGTAAACGCGGTGGACCCTTAAAGCACTTTACAGTCGGCAGGCTCTAGAGTAACTGCCGCCGCCGCTGATACCTGTAATGGAAACAACCATGCCTTCCATCGGAGCATGAATCATGCTGCCGCCACCGATGTATATGCCGACGTGACTTATCGGTTGTCCGAAGAAGACCAGGTCGCCCGCCGCCAGCTCTGAGTAGCTGACCGGAGTGCCCGAGTAATACTGGGCAGAAGCAGAGTGTGGCAGGTAGATTCCCAGCTGCGCGTATACATACATTACAAGCCCGGAACAATCGAAGCCTGATGGCGAGGCGCCTGCCCACACATACGGTACGCCAAGGTACTGCATGGCAATCGATGCGGCGTCTCCGTTGACCGGTGGTGGCGGTGGACTGTATGGGGATTCGGGCGCGGGACCCGGGCCTGGAGTGGGCGAAGGTTCCGTCTGAGGTGTTTCGGACCCCCCAGAGTTGCCACTGGGCTGTCCGTTTTGAGGCGATTGAGAACCGGCCGTTGGTTGATTCTGCGCAACCTGCTGGGCAAGAAGCTGCGCCACTCCTCCCTCAGCGCCTGTCAGGATCGCCTGGCGTGCGGCCAGCTGCGATTCGACCTGGGATTTTTCCGTGGCGACAGAATTGACCAGCTCCTCTTGCCGCTGCCGTGTACGGTCGAGATCAGCCTTTGCATTTTCGGTCTCACTTTTATATTGCACAACTTCATCTATGTCGGACTTGTCCTGGGCGCCGATCTTGCCCAACAGGTCCAATCTTGATAGCAGCTCATTGAACGATGAAGTATTAAGCAACACATCCATGAAGCTCAGGGAGCCCTGACGATAGATATTCTCAAGGCGCCGGTCGAGGCGCATCTGTGCTTCCGCCAGTTTGGCTGAGGCATCGGCGAGAGCCTTTTCGTTTTCAGCAATCTGGAGCCCGGTTTCTTCCAGTTCCGAGTTAGCCTGGTTATAGCGCTCAACCGCCTGTTCGGCAGCAAGGTTAATCGATGAAACCTCAGCTTTAATGCCATCGACTTCGGCTTGCTTGGCCGAGAGGTCTGGTTCGGCGGCCGCGGGGGCAATGAAGAGGAGGAGAAGCCCGATAAGTAGTGCAGGGAATGCCAGCATCACGGCCGGCTCCCTGAATTTCATCCTTTTTTTCGGCTGGTAACGCATGGTCCCGGTAAACTCCAATCATCGAATTCATCTAACGAGCGCTTATGGCGGGTTTTCGCCAGAATTCTCAGGCCGCAAAGCCTTACAGATAGTTGTTTCAACCCTTTATGGCGAACCCCTTCAAATAAGAATGAGATTTCTCAAGTATGTTCAATAGGGACCGATTGCTGCATTAGCAGGTTCTCTCACATTTTTTGGGCGGTTATGAAGACTTCAGTTACTAGGACCAGGGCATTTAAATACGGAATCGCTGGGGCGGCAACCGGCCTTGTCTATGCGATTTTTGCCTTTGTTGTTGAAGAGAGATTTGGCTCTGATTACGAGGTTATGCATATCGTCCTGGCGCCGATCCTCGCAGGCATCGTAGCCTATGTCGTCGGGCGCGAAGAAGACCGAATACATCAGCAGTCCAGGATGTTGTCTGACGCCAAGAAGAAATTTTCAGCGCTTACACACGATGCCATCACCCAACGCGACTGGAACGTCAGTTTTCACGATCCGGCTATCCCCACGTGTTGGAAGGCCAAAAACTGCACGGCTGAGGATTGCCCGTCTTTTGGCAAGGAGCATATGCGCTGCTGGCTGGTCGCTGGAACTTACTGCCGGGGCGAGGTCCAGGGACGCTTCGCACAGAAGCTGGGGGACTGCGCCAAATGTGAGGTATACAAGGCATCCATCGAACGCGACCCCATTAACGAGATAGGCGAAAACTTCAACAGTCTGATGTGGGCGCTACGCGAGAAGGAAGACATGCTCTCGGAGACCAACGATGAACTGCAAAAGCAGTATGGTGAGCTGGAGCTTATGCACAAGCAGGCCAGGGAGATGGCTGACACGGACATGCTTACCGGCCTCAGGAATCACGGACACTTTCAGCAGCATCTGAAATGGGAGGTTGAACGGGCCCAGCGTTATGGCAGACCGCTGACGCTGATCATGCTTGATCTCGACTATTTCAAAGCTGTAAACGACCAGTTCGGGCACCAAAAAGGTGATGAGGTGTTGCAATGGGTAGGCAAAATAATTCGCCAGGAAGTAAACAGCAATGGATATGCGGCTCGCTACGGCGGTGAAGAGTTTGTGTTGGTGCTGCCCGATTCGACGGCACAAACTGCCATGGTTGTCGCAGACAAGCTCCGCCTTAAGATCAAAACCGTGGAAGCGGAAACAGGACTTCCGTCAGGATTTGTGGCCTGCAGTTTCGGTGTTGCAGATCTTCCTCACTGCGCGAG
>Ga0075518_1000091_pt1 | contig 15282 bp, 11 predicted proteins | sample NGEPerA_2_FD_76970 | JGI IMG/M metagenome (GOLD analysis project Ga0075518, IMG submission 76970) | Arctic peat soil microbial communities from the Barrow Environmental Observatory site, Barrow, Alaska, USA - NGEE PermafrostAB136-A | ecosystem: Environmental > Terrestrial > Soil > Wetlands >...
GGAAGCGGTTCGCTGATCAACCCCATCCCGCCCATGGATCCATCTTCCGTGTAAACATCTATCTTCTGGTTACGAAAAAGCTCGGCGGCTACGGCCTGGCCGCGGATTTTGAAACCGAGCAGACAGCGCACCTCCCTGCCACGCTGCGCGAGCGCCCGGGCCAGAAACGCCAGCGGCGCGGCGCCGATGCCGCCGCCCACCACCAGCGCCGGCCCCTCGCCGTTCAAATCAAAGCCGTTGCCCAGGGGACCCAGAACGCTCAACCTGTCGCCGACCCTCAGTCCGGCGAGTGAGATCGTCCCCCGCCCAACCGGCTCTATCAGGATCTTCACCAGGTCGGATTCGAGCTCGTGCACCCCGATGGGCCTGGGCAAAAGTGGATCCAGCGACTGGCCGGCGGCCCGCACCATCAGAAACTGCCCGGGCCGAGCCAGCGCCGCCACTTCACGGGCGACGAAGGATATGAGCCGGTAAGCCCCGACGGGACGGCTCTCGACTACGGGGCAGTCGAAGAGGCTAGCTGGTATGTGTTGGTCTTCCATGCAGATGCTGGAGGGTATGGAGCTGGATGCCCGGCTCGCGGCTGGCCTCGATGGCGGCCACCGCGGCTTCGGCCCCGGCCATGGTGGTTACGCAGGGAATGCCCGTACGCAGGGTGGCGCGCCGGATCTCGTAGCCGTCGGTACGGGCGCCACGGCCACGGGGAGTGTTGACCACCAGATCGATCTTGCCGGTCAGTATCATGTCGACCACATGGGGTTTGCCCTCGGTGAACTTGCGCACCGGCCTGGCCGGCACGCCAGCCTTCTTGAGCGCCTCGGCGGTGCCGGCGGTAGCGACAATACTGAAGCCCAGCTCATGCAGTTTCTTCCCCAGCGGGATCAGATGAGGTTTGTCGGCGTCGCAGATGCTGAGGAAAATCATGCCCTCGCGCGGCAACGTCTGCCCCGCGCCTTGCTGGGCCTTGGCGAAGGCGATGGGGAAGGTGGTGGCCACACCCATGACCTCGCCGGTTGATTTCATCTCCGGTCCCAGGGTGGTGTCGGCACCGGGCAGCCGCGAGAACGGCAGCACCGCTTCCTTCACCGTCACGTGCGGGTGGACCGGCTCTTCAGGCAGGTCCATGGCCGCCAGCTTCTCGCCCAGGATTACCCTGGTTGCCACCTTTGCCAGCGGTACCCCGGTGGACTTGCTGACGAAAGGCACCGTGCGCGAACCACGCGGGTTGGCTTCCAGAACATAGACCTCGTCGTTCTTGACCGCGTACTGGATGTTGATGAGCCCGATAACTCCCAGCTCCAGGGCCAGGTTCGCCGTATGCTCACGAACCCGATCGACCAGGCGCCCGGCCAGGGAAAATGTCGGTATGACGCAGGCGCTGTCGCCGGAGTGGACCCCGGCCTCCTCGATGTGCTGCATGACCGCACCTATATATACCTCTTCGCCGTCGCAGACCGCGTCCACGTCGATCTCGATGGCGTCCTCTAAAAATTTGTCCAGCAGGATGGGGTGCTTGGGCGAAGCCTTGACCGCCGTCTCGATGTAGCGCTCCAGATCCTCCTGGTTGTAGACGATCTCCATGGCCCGGCCGCCGAGCACGTAGGACGGACGCACCAGCAACGGGTAGCCGATACCGGCGGCGATATCCAGCGCCTCCTCCAGACTGCGGGCGGTGCCGAAAGGCGGATGGGCGATGCCCAGCTTTCTCAGCACCTCGCCGAAACGGCCCCGGTCCTCGGCCAGGTCGATGGCGTCCTGGGGCGTTCCGAGGATCGGCACTCCGGCTTTCGACAACCCCTCGGCGATCTTCAGCGGCGTCTGGCCGCCAAACTGGACGATGACGCCCTTGGGTTGTTCGTTCTCGACAACGTTCAAGACGTCCTCTAGGGTCAGCGGCTCGAAGTAGAGCCGGTCGGATATGTCGTAGTCGGTGCTCACCGTCTCGGGATTGCAGTTCACCATGATGGCCTCGTAACCGCAGTCGCGGCTGGTCATGACCGCGTGCACGCAACAGTAGTCGAACTCGATGCCCTGGCCGATGCGATTGGGGCCGCTGCCCAGGATGATGACCTTCTCGCGCTCCGAGCGCCTGGCCTCGTTCTCCTGGTCGTAGCAGGAATAAAAATAGGGGGTCTCCGCCTCGAACTCGGCGGCGCAGGTATCCACTGATTTATAGACCGGGATAACGCCGGCGGCGATGCGGGCGGCGCGGACCTCTGCCTCCGTGGAGCCGGTGAAGCCGGCGATCTCGGCGTCGGAGAAGCCGGTCTGCTTGGCCAGGCGCAGGTCTTGTTCGCTTAGATCGGCGAGCGCGCGCCCAGGCGGTTCCGGTTGTTTGGTATCTGTTAGTTCGCGGCCGCGCAACTTCGCCTCATGCCTCGCGATCTCCGCGAATTCCTTGAGGAACCAGGGATTGATCTCGGTCACATCCTCGATCTGCCTGGCGGTGACACCGCGGCGCAGGAGCTCCATGATCAGGTCATAGCGCTCGGCGCAGGGGATGGCGATGGTGGCCAGCAACTCATCGGTGCTCGCCTCGGAGTCTCCCTCGACGTCGAGCTCACGGGAGCGCATGGACTTCATGAACGCTTCCTTGAAGGTCCGTCCCAGCGCCATGTTCTCCCCTACGCTCTTCATGTGGGTAGTCAGCGTCGTGTCGACCTGCGGGAACTTCTCAAAGGCCCAGCGTGGCGTCTTGACGACAACGTAATCGATGGTCGGCTCGAAGCTGGCCGGAGTCTTGCGGGTGATATCGTTGGGGATCTCGTCGAGGGTGTAGCCGACCGCCAGCCGCGCCGCGATCTTGGCGATGGCGAAACCGGTCGCCTTGGACGCCAGCGCCGAAGAGCGCGACACCCGCGGATTCATCTCGATGACGACGATCTCCTCGGTCTCCGGATTCATGGCAAACTGGATGTTCGAGCCGCCGGTCTCAACCCCGATCTCGCGGATAATGGCCAGCGAGGCGTCACGCAGCCGCTGGTACTGCACATCGGAGAGAGTCTGCGCCGGTGCCACGGTGACGCTGTCACCGGTGTGAACGCCCATGGGATCGACGTTCTCGATGGAGCAGACGATGACCACGTTGTCCGCCCGGTCGCGCATGACCTCGAGCTCGAACTCCTGCCAGCCGATCACCGATTCCTCCAGCAGCACCTGACCGATGGGGCTGGCGGTCACACCCTCCTCGACGATGCGGCAGAATGAATCCAAATCACGGGCTATGCCGCCGCCGAAGCCGCCAAGGGTAAAGCTCGGCCTGACAATGATCGGCAGTTTCAGATTCTCAAGTTTCTCGCAGGCTTCCTTGACCGACTTGGCCAGTTCGCTGCGCGGCACCCTGAGGCCGATGCGCTCGATGGCCTGGCGAAAAAGGTCGCGCTCCTCGGCGCGCTGGATGGCGTCGTAGTCGGCGCCGATCAGCTGAACGCCGTATTTATCGAGCACTCCCGCCTCGTATAGGGCGGTAGCCAGGTTGAGCGCCGTCTGGCCGCCGAGGGTCGGCAGCAGCGCGTCTGGACGCTCCAGTTCGATGATGGCGGAAACAGTGGGCACGTCCAGTGGCTCGATATAGGTGCGGGTCGCGAAGTCGGGGTCGGTCATGATGGTCGCCGGGTTGGAGTTCACCAGGATGACCTCGTAACCCTCCTCCAGCAGTACCCGGCAGGCCTGGGTGCCGGAATAGTCGAACTCGCAGGCCTGGCCGATGACGATGGGGCCGGAGCCGATCAGCATGATTTTATGGATGTCGTCGCGGCGCGGCATCAGACTGCCTGCAGTCGACTGCTCAGCCCATGATCCATGACAGGATTTATCATGGAATCAGCCGGAACGGCCTTCATGCCTGCTTCACTTTATTGATGACGATGTCGTTGACGAAATCCTCGAATAGATAGCGGGAGTCGTGAGGGCCGGGGCTCGCCTCGGGATGGTACTGCACCGAAAAAGCCTGCAGATCAAGGCAACGGATGCCCTCGACGGTGCCGTCGTATAAATTGAGATGGCTGATCGTCGCCGCGCCAAAAGCGGTGTCGAGCCGGAGCTCTTTCGCTGACGGAGCTTCGAAAAAGGTCTTTCCGGGGCCCGCTGAGGTACCGGTGTCTTCGCCAGAACCGCCGCCGGTTTGCCTCGCCTCCAGCCGCGCCGCCAGCGCCTCGGGCAGCTCCACGGCGAAGCCATGGTTCTGCGAGGTTATCTCCACCCGGTCGCGCTCCAGGTTCTTTACCGGATGATTGACGCCGCGGTGGCCGAACTTCAGCTTGTATGTCTTCAGTCCCAGGACCATGCTGAGGATCTGGTGACCGAGACAGATGCCGAATACCGGCACCTTGCCAAGGAGCCCTTCGACGCAGCGCACCGCGTAATCCAGGGGCGCCGGGTCACCGGGTCCGTTGGAAAGGAAGACGCCTTCGGGCTCCGCGGCCAGGACATCCTCCGCCGTGGCCCAGGCCGGCAGAACGGTAACATTGCAGCCGGCCGCTCCCAACTGTTTGAGAATCGAGCGCTTGATGCCGTAGTCGATGACCACGACCCGGTGCTTCCCCTTGAGGAATTCGATCTCATAGGGCTCGGCGCAGGTCACCCGGCTGGCCAGGTCCTGCCCGGCCATGGAGGGCGTATCTTCGAGGCGGGCGGCCATCTCGGCTTCGCTGAAATCGCCCCAGTAAACGGCGGCGCGCATGGCGCCCTCGCTTCGTATGCGGCGGGTGAGCGCGCGAGTGTCGATGCCGGCGACGCCGGTCACCTCCTGCAGGGACAGCCAGTCGATCCAGCCCTGCTCAGCCGTGCTGTTGCGGGCCAGGTTGTGGGCTTCGCGGACGATGACCGCGCGCGAGTGGACCTGGTCCGACTCATTGGCCGTGGTACTGACGCCGTAGTTGCCGATCAGCGGGTAGGTAAAAGTGACCATCTGTCCGTGATATGAAGGGTCGGTGACGACCTCCTGGTAGCCGGTCATGCCGGTATTGAAAACGATCTCACCGAAGACGGCACCGGGCGAGCCGAAACCGTGGCCCTGGTAATGGGTGCCGTCCTCGAGAAGCACCGCCGCTGGCGCCTCTGGTTGTTTGCTGCCTGATTCCTGGTTTTTCAAAGCGGTCCCTGGTTCCTGGTTTATAAAATATTGTGTGCTACGCGGCCGGCGGCCAGCGTCAGCAACACCCTGCCTCTGACCCGGCGTCCGGCGAAGGCCGTGTTACGCGACCTGCTGAAAAAATTTCCCGGATCGATCTCGAATTCCTCATCAACATCCACCAGACAGATATTGGCTTCTTCACCTTCGGATATGGTTGGAACCGGCAAGCCGAAGACCCTGGCCGGATTTGATGACATGGCCTGGACAAGAACATCCAGCGGTACTTCGCCGGTCTGCACCAGCTCGGTAAAGAGAACCGGGAAGGCAGTCTCCAAGCCTATCACGCCGAAGGCCGCCTCTTCGAACGGCGTCTCCTTTTCTTGCGCCGCGTGGGGAGCGTGGTCGGTGGCGATGCAATCTATCGCTCCGGCGGCCAGCGCCACCACCAGGGCGCGCCGGTCTGCTTCGCCGCGGAGCGGCGGGTTCGTCTTGAAGTTGGAGTCGAGGCTTCGTACTTCTTCATCAACGAGCACCAGATGGTGCGGGGCAGCCTCGCAGGTAACCTCGGCACCGGCCTTGCGGGCCGCCTCGATCACCGCCAGTGACCGGGCGCAACTGACATGGGCGATATGCACCCGCGCCCCTTCGTAGGTGGCAATTTCCAGGTCCCGTGCGATTGCCGCTGATTCCGCCGCGCCGGGGATCCCGGCCAGTCCCAACTGCGCCGAGACCTCGCCTTCGTTCATCGAGCCCCTACCGGTCAGGTCGAGGTCCTCACAGTGAAGGCTAAGGGGAAGGTTAACGGTTTGGGCCGCCTGGAACGCCGAGCGCAGAAGACCGCCGTCCATCACCGGCCGGCCATCGTCGGTGAAAGCCACGGCGCCGGCCTCGGCCATATCCCACATGTCGCTGAGATGCTCGCCCTTCAGCCCGCGGCTGATAGCGCCGATGAAAGCGACTCTGACCCGGGCCTCGCTCTCCGCGAGCTCTGTCAGCGAGGCGATAACCGAAGCGTTGTCCACTACCGGGTCGGTGTTGGGCATGGCGCAAATAGTGACATAACCGCCGGCCGCGGCCGCGGCAGTGCCACTTGCCATGTCCTCCTCGTCCTCCCGACCGGGAGTGCGCAGGTGAGTGTGCAGGTCGACGAAGCCGGGCAGCAGCAGCCTGCCGGCGCCGTCGATCACCTGAGCGTCGCCGCCCTTGCCCTTCACCGGGGCGATACGGGTGATCAGCCCCTTCTCAATAAGGATATCGGTACGGGTGTCGATCCCGGCCGCCGGATCGACGATTCGCGCGTCCCTGATGATCAGCGAAGCTTTGGTACCTCGTTTGGCTATCGTTGCTGTCATCTATCCCACCGCATGGATATTTTTCACTTCCGCGGCCGGTTTGGCCGCGCCAGCCTCAGCGTCCGCCGCCGCTCCCGCGTCCGCCACCGCACTGTCCACGATGAGCCGATACATAATCGCCATCCGCACCGCCAGGCCCGCCTCCACCTGTTGCAGGATCAGGTTCTCGGGTGAATCCGCCAGAGCTCCCTCGATCTCGACTCCACGGTTGATGGGCCCGGGATGTAAAACTTTCTTGACGCCACTCAAGTGCCTGAGGCCAACCTGGTAGCGAGCAATATATTCGCGAAGCGAAGGCAGGAAGTTGCCACCTTCATGCCGCTCCTTCTGCATCCGCAGCAGATATATGACGTCGACATCGGCAAGCGCATCGAGTGAGTGCGCCACATTGAGATCCGCGCCATTCCCGCCGCCCGGCCGGTCGGTGCTCCGTGTGCCAGCTCTCTGCCTGGCCACACCCAGCGCCCCAACCCCGCGCGGCAATAGCCCCGGAGGCGCCACCAGCGTCACCTTCATCCCCATCTTCTGGAAGCCGATGATGTTCGACCGCGCCACCCGGCTGTGCAGGATGTCGCCGACGATGGCGACCTTCAGGCCGTTCAGGTCCCTGAACTCCTGCTGCAGCGAAAAGATGTCAAGCAGGCACTGGGTCGGATGCTCGCCCATGCCGTCGCCGGCGTTGATGACATGCGCGTCGGTGTAGCGGGCCACGAAGGCCGCCGCGCCTACGTGCGGATGGCGGATGACGATGATGTCCGGCCGGTAGGCGTTCAGGGTCAGGGTCGTGTCCTTGAGCGATTCGCCCTTGCCGACGGCGCTGGAGTCGGCCTTGACGTTGACAACGTCCGCGGAGAGCCGCTTGCCGGCCAGCTCGAACGAGATCGAGGTGCGGGTGCTTTTCTCGTAGAAGAGGTCTATGACGGTGCGGCCGCGAAGCGTCGGCACCTTCTTGATATCTCGTTTGGAGAGGTCGAGGAAGTCCACGCGCGCCGTGGCCAGAAGCGACTCGATATCCTCCCGGGAAAGGTCGTTGATGGAAAGCAGATTGCGGTTCATTACTCTGCCCCCTCGAGACGCCAGTTGATAAGTCCACCCATGGCCACGCCGTGCCGGTTCAGCCGTTTCATGACTCTACCCCCTCGCGGGTCGCTTCCAGGACGATCTCGTCCTCCCCGTCAACCTCGGAGAGCCGCACGTTGATGCGCTCACCCTGGGAAGTGGGAAGGTTCTTGCCGACAAAATCCGGCCGGATGGGCAGTTCGCGGTGGCCGCGGTCGACCAGCACCGCCAGCTGGATGCACGACGGACGGCCGTAGTCGAAGAGCGCGTCGATGGCGGCGCGGATGGTGCGCCCGGTGAAAAGCACATCGTCGACCAACACGATGGTCATGTCGTCGATACTGAAGGGCAGGTTAGTGCCCTTGATCTCCGGCTGCGCCAGCCGCGAACGCACGGTGAGGCTGCCTCGGGCGGCGACGTCGTCGCGGTAAAGGGAGATGTCGAGTTCGCCCACGGCGATCTCCTGGCCAGCGAACTGCTCGATGAGCCTGGCGAGACGATGCGCCAGATGGGCGCCGCGGGTGTGGATACCGACGAAGGCCAGCCGCCCCAGGCCCTGGTCCCTCTCGAGGATCTCGTGGGCGATGCGAACGATGGTGCGCCCGAGCTGGTCAGCGGAAACTACTGTCTTAACAAAAACGCCGCTCACACGCGGGTCCAGGATGCGGACTCGCAGCGGCGGCTATGGGGAAACTTGCCTGTTATAAGGCTCATATTGCTCCCTTGTCAGCCTCACTGGGCGTGAATTAAAGGGTGGTGCACAAGCAGTGATAGTTTATCGGATGAGAGGCGTCAGAGTCAAATGGACCAATCTCCCGAAGCTGCTCTATCTGCTGACCGGTCAGCGAATCCTCTCCCCTTAAGCCCCTGGATACGGCCCCGGATAACTGAAGCTGTCGCCACAGAGGTCCCGGGCGGTCGCAGAGGTGACGACCCTGAAGGAGTTTACATGTAGTGGAACGTTATATTTGAGCTGACCCAGCCAGGAGCTGCTCTGGGCGATGTCGCCAAGCGGAGCCGGTGTGGGATTTACCAGGGTAACTCCGTTGGTGACCATCGATCCTGTCAGGATAACGTCCAGCGCGGTAACCCCGGAATTGCTGATGTCATCGTCCAGCGACAACTTGCGCTCAGTTTGGAAGCGGCGGGCTGGCGAACGGCTGTCAGAGACGACCGGCGACGATATCGTCCACAACTCCCGGGTCGGCCAGGGTCGAGATGTCGCCTAGTTCTTCCGGCTTGACCTGGCCGGCGGCGATCTTCCTTAATATCCGCCGCATTATTTTGCCGCTGCGGGTCTTGGGCAGGCCGGCGACGAACTGAAGCTTGTCCGGCTTGGCGATCGGCCCGATCTCCTCCTGGACGTGCGCCCGCAGTACTTTTCGCATATCCTCGGAAGCGTCATAGCCTTCGATCAGGGTCACGTAAGCGTAGATGCCCTCGCCTTTTACCTCATGGGGAAAGCCCACTACGGCCGCTTCAGCCACCGCCTGATGAGAAACCAGGGCCGACTCGATTTCGGCGGTTCCCATGCGGTGACCACCGACATTGACCACATCATCGATGCGTCCCTGCAGCCAGTAGTCGCCATCGGCATCGACGCTGGCGCCGTCGCCGCTGAAATACTTGCCAGGGAAGCGCTTGAAGTAGATTTCCTTGATCAGCTTGTGCTCAGGATCGCCGTAGGTGCCACGGATCATGCCCGGCCAGGGTTTATCGATGGCCAGGTAGCCGCCCTCGTTGACGCCGGCCGGTGAACCGTCCTTGCGCAATATCTGCGGCACCACGCCGGGAAACGGTCGGCAGGCTGAACCTGGTTTCATCGTCATGGCGCCGGGAAGCGGCGTGATCAATATGCCGCCGGTCTCCGTCTGCCACCAAGTGTCGACGATAGGCAGTTTTTTATGGCCGACATGCTCGTAATACCACATCCAGGCCTCGGGATTGATCGGTTCGCCAACACTACCCAGCAGCCGCAGGCTGTCGAGCTTGTGCTTGACGACCCAGTCGCTTCCCTCGCGCATGAGCGCTCGGATGACCGTCGGCGCCGTATAGAGGATGTTCACCTGGTGCTTGTCGCAGATCTCCCAGAGCCGGTCGGGCTTCGGGTAGGTGGGCACGCCCTCGAACATCAGGCTGGTGGCGCCGTTGCTCAGAGGTCCATAGATCACATAACTGTGTCCTGTTATCCAGCCGATGTCGGCGGTGCAGAAATTCAGATCCTCCTCGTGGTAATCAAATATCCACCTGAAGGTCAAATGGGTGAAAAGCAGATAACCGGCGGTGGTATGCAACACGCCCTTGGGCTTGCCGGTGGAGCCGCTGGTGTAGAGGATAAACAGCGGATCTTCGGCGTCGAGCTCCTCGGGGGGGCAGTAGTTCTCGATGTCGGCCGCTGCCATCTCCTCATGCCACCAGCTGTCACGGCCTTCCTGCATGGGGGTGCCGGCGCCGCCGATGCGGGCCACCACGATCATGCTGTCCACCGTGGGGCAGTTACGCAGTGCCTCGTCGGCATTGGCTTTCACCGGTATGACGCGGCCGCCGCGCATACCGCCATCCGCGGTGATCAGCATGCTGGCCCCGCAGTCGCGGATGCGGTCGGATAGTGAACCGGCGCTGAAACCGCCGAAAACAATGTTGTGGATGGCGCCGATGCGGGCGCAGGCGAGCATGGCGATGGCCAGTTCGGGAATCATCGGCAGGTAGATGCTCACCCGGTCGCCGCGGCCGATTTTGTGTTTTTTGAGAACGTTGGCGAAACGGTTGACCTCGTAGGCCAGCTGCTCGTAGGTAAAGGTGCGGCACTCGCCGCCGTCCGACTCCCAGATCAGCGCCGCCTTGTTGCGCCGCCAGGTTTTGAGGTGCCGGTCCAGGCAATTATAGGAGACGTTGAGCTGGCCGCCGATGAACCAGGCGATCTCCGGCTTGTTGAAGTCGTACTCCAGCACCTTGTCCCATTTGCGGTACCAGTCAAGGTGCTCCTCGGCCATTTCACCCCAGAATCCCTCGGGGTCATCGACGGAGCGCTGATAGATCTCCTCATACTGCGCCATGCTCTTGATGTGCGCTTTCTCGCTGAATCCGGGCGGCGGCGGGAAGTGCCGCTTTTCGTGCATCAGCACGTTGATGGCAATAGGATCGATGGTGGTTTCGTCGCTGGAGCCGGCCGATGGGTCGTTGCTTCCAGTCTCGCCATCACCGGTCGATCGGCTATTCGCGGCAGACGGGGTTCCGTCGTTCGTTGACCGGGAATCTGTCTTTTTCTCGTCGTCTGACATGCTTGAGCTCCTTGTCATTGATGCTGAGCCAGCAAATATATTTCCAGCGCGGTTTTTCCCAAAACTGAAAGTTCAGCCCCTGCCGGATTTCCAGAATTCTAACAGGGTGGCCGCAGCGGCGCCAGAAGCACTGCATCGGCAGTTCCTCTGATTTTTACAGCCAGACGTGGCTCACTGAAGCAAACAACTCACGGCGCAATGATTAAATTTGCCCTTTTATGGGAAATTCTGGCGTATAACCTTTTTCTACCGGAAGGGCGGCCTTTGAATCCACGCTGGCATTTAATTTGCTGGTTCATATTTTTGTTGATGGCGACAGCGCTGGTCGGCTGCGGTGGCAGCGAGCCGGTACAGCTCGAGGGCGTCGAGGTGCGCGAGTATCAGGGCAAGGACCTCTCCTCGGTGGCCATCGATTTCGTCGAGAACACCATCAAGGGTCCGCAATACATCGACCGGGACAGTTATCGGCTGGAGGTCGGCGGCCTGGTGGAAAGGCCGCGGCAGTATACCTATGACGAAGTGCTGGACCATCAGAGCTACTCCAAGGTTTCCCAGCTGATGTGCGTCGAGGGCTGGAGCGTCGATATCCTCTGGGAAGGGATGCTGGTGCGCGACCTGTTCAATGAGGCGGGCGTCAAACCCGAGGCCAACACGGTCGTGCTATACGCGGTCGACGGTTACTCGACCTCCTTCCCCCTTTCCTGGTTCTATGACAAAGACATCATCATGGCCTGGAAGATGAATGGCATCACCATCCCGCCGGAACGCGGATTCCCCTTCCATCTGGTCGCCGAGGACAAGTGGGGCTACAAGTGGATCAAGTGGATCACGAAGATCGAGCTGTCGAATGACCCGAACTTCCGCGGTTATTGGGAATCGCGCGGATATAACCAGGACGGGGCGAGGACGGGGCCGAAGGTCGGGCCGTAGAATTCACGATTCAAGGCCTGGCTCCATCGGGTGACCCCATCGGGGCTTGTTCCGTCCAGTTCGTGTGATAGGCTCAACTTCCAACTGATTCAGATGAAATCCCATACCCGAATAATGCGTAACCGGGAGGAAGCTTGAGCTGGATATTCATATTAATTGCACTGATCGCCGGTTTTGGCCTCGGACTTCTGGTTGCTTACGCTGTAGGACTCTGGCGAAGCGCCAGTACCCGGGAGATAACGGCCGAAGTGGCTGCGGAGATCATGCGTGAGAGCGATGCCAGGCGTCAGGCCGAACTCGACAAGATACTCGGGGGAGTTAAAGCATCGTTCGGCGATATGTCACTTGAAGCGCTGAGTCGATCCACTGACGAATTCATGAAGCTGGCCAAATCCACGCTCGTACTCGAGCGTGAGGCTGGTGCAAAGGATCTTGGTGAGAAGAAAACCCTCATCGACCAGCAGCTTATAGAGATGACTTCCAAGCTGGAAAATGTTACCACGTTGATGAATCGCCTGGAGAGGGACCGCGAACAGAAGTTTGGCGAGATATCCCAACACCTCAAGCTGGCCCATGATCAATATACAGCCTTGTCTCAATCCACCAACTCACTACGCGAAGCCCTCGCAAGCACCAAGGCCAGAGGCCAGTGGGGCGAGCGCATGGCTGAAGACGTGCTGCGCATGGCTGGTTTCGTCGAGAAGATCAATTATGTCAAACAGAAGGCGACCTCCGAAGGCAAGATTCCCGATTTTACTTTCTTCCTGCCCAAGAACCTGGTGCTTAACATGGATGCCAAGTTTCCACTGGACAATTACATGCGCTATCTCGAGGCAGATAACGATACCGAGAAAGAAAGGTATTGCAAGGCATTTCTGCGAGATGTGAAAGCCCGGGTAAAGGAAATAAGAGGTCGCGAATACATCAATCCTTCAGGCGGCACTGTCGATTACGTAATCCTGTTCATACCCAACGAGCAGATCTATGCTTTCATCCATGAGATGGACAGCTCCATTCTCGATGATGCCATTCGGGAAAAAGTGGTTTTTTGCTCCCCGGTAACCTTGTTCGCCGTGTTGGCAGTGATACGGCAGGCGGTGGAAAACTTCTCTCTGGAGGAAACTTCGAACGAGATCCTGGAGTTGATCGGCAGCTTCAAGAAACAGTGGGAGCTTTACCAGAAGTCTGTCGAAACTCTCGGAACCCGGCTGGACAGCGTGCACAAGGCTTATGATGACATGACCGGTGTGCGAAAGCGCCAGCTTGAAAAACCGTTGGCAAAGATGGATGAGATCAGAGCAGAACGGGGTTTGCCGATGGCGCCGGACGAGAATGTTGTCCTCCCTCCGAATGCGGCTTTTGCCAAAATCGAAACTAGAGAGATAGCCGAGGATGATACAGCTACAGTAGAAGCGGAAACTAGAGGAGAACTGGAGGAAAAGGGCGCGGTGTGAATCCTCGAATCCAGGCATGGTCGAGAATATGTGCAAAATAGCGTTTTTCTGGGACGAGTCCTTTCTCTGGGGACTGATCGCCTACGATACCTTCCGGGAACTCGGTGTATCATTCGACCTGCTCACTTCGAAGGAAATCCATGAAAACGGGCTGGACGGGTTCGACGTCCTCTTCGTGCCCGGCGGGTGGGCCAGCGACAAGATAACCGAACTGAGAGATGTGGGGCGTGAGAAGATCCGCACCTATGTCCGTGACGGCGGCAGTTATCTCGGCATCTGTGGCGGCGCTGGCCTGGCACTCAGCCACGAGACCGGGCTGGCGCTGGTTCCAGTAAGTCGAATGTCCACGAAGGTGCGCCTGCCCAGTTTCAGCGGCGGGATAGCTCTGGAGCCTGTGGATGCGGAACATCCCATGTGGCGCGGATTTCCTGACGGGGCCGTCTTTCACGCCTGGTGGCCAGGACAGTTCGCCCTGGAAGACGCTGATGATGTTGAGGTTCTGGCTATTTATGACGAACCCGCTCCGGGTTCCTTCGTCACGGATCTACCTGTGCTCCCGGATATGCACTGGGAATACTGGGAACGCAGTTACGGAATAAACCTGCAGCCAGAGCGGATTATCGGCGAACCCGCCGTAATCGAGACCAGTTTCGGCGCCGGCAAGGTGCTCCTCTCATACCTTCACTTCGAGACTCCGGACGACGTAACCGGACATGAGGTTTTGCTCAATATCCTCGAATACCTTGCGGGAGGGAAGCCTGTCACAACGCCCGCTGCCAAAGACGGCGGGAAAACCGGCTCCACAGATATAACCGAAGCGATGACTTTAGCTAACAGCCTCAAGGATTCTGTCGATGGGCTGATTTCATTCGGTACAAAGAACTTCCTCTGGTACCAGCGCAACGACTGGATCCTCCAGTGGCGCCGCGGCGTGCGGGGTGTTGAATACTCGACGCTTAACGCCATGCTCGGGAGACTGGCTGACACCGTGACGGCTCTCGGCGATGTGGGCGAGGTAACCGTCGATAAACTGCGGCGGTTGAGAGAAATCGCCCAGCCCTTCTTCGAGGACGCCCCCAGGCTGCTGCTGCTCGAACGCGACGCCATGGGCGAAGGTCCGATCAGCCCGCTGAAGACCGGCGACGAACAGATTCTGGCTCTGAGGAGGAAGTTATTTTCCGAATCAAAGCGTTGCGGTGGGCTTTTCAAGGAGATTATCGATCTCGCGGATGAAATCCTGCTGCCCCTGTTGCGGGAAGAATTGAGGCGGGACCGCCGATAGCGCAGCGTGACGGCCATCGCCGAACCGGGCGTCTTGATGCCTGTAATATCGCTTTTGCTGTGATGTCTACAGGTAAACAAAAGGGACACATTGCTCGAACAAGCAATGTGTCCCTCATATTTTGCAGATCATTCGCTTCGCTCGGGATAACAGTCGCCCGTCGGGATAATAATCGCCCATCGGGATGAAGCGATTATCACCTTACCAGGAAGCGGTCTTGTTCTCCTCGACCAGACCGACAAAGCCGGCGTAGTCGACCTCGGTGATGCCGTCCATGATCTTATCGATGCCGCGCAACATCATGTCCTCCTTGAGGACATAGACCTTGTAGTCGCTGGTTACGGACGCCATCCTGTCGGCAATCGCGGTGCCGGGCAGGGCGCCGTAAATGCCGTCCTCATAAAACAGTATCGATGAGCCCTTGGCGGCGTACTTCAGGCAGTCCTCGAAGCTCATGGATTCAAACGGTGATTTATTTACCAGGTGAAGCATGCTGCTCCTTTCTAGAACATGAAGAAGTTCTTCTGCTCCTCCATCATCTTCTCGACCGCGTTGGCCTCGATGACTTCGGGCTCGATAACCAGATCCTCCAGGGACACGCCGCGAGATTCCATGGATTCCCTGTCGATGAAAATCTTCTCGATATCATAGGCTTCCAGGGCCCGGAAGGTCGGTGAGAAGTCCTTGATGCCGGTGCCAGAATTGTCCATGCCCTTCTTGATGGCGAGCACGCCGTCGTCGATGAAGAGCACGCTGACGTCCTGGTCGTAGGCGCCCATGATGAGCACGTTCTCCAGGCCTTCAAACGAATAAATCCCACCGTACGGAGCCGTACGGAAAACAACCATAA
>Ga0075518_1000093_pt1 | contig 15115 bp, 23 predicted proteins | sample NGEPerA_2_FD_76970 | JGI IMG/M metagenome (GOLD analysis project Ga0075518, IMG submission 76970) | Arctic peat soil microbial communities from the Barrow Environmental Observatory site, Barrow, Alaska, USA - NGEE PermafrostAB136-A | ecosystem: Environmental > Terrestrial > Soil > Wetlands >...
CCGCGCAGGTCGGCTCGTCGAGGACGACGAGGCCGTCGAGGCGGGCGGCAACGACGAGTTCGCGATCGACGCGGGGATCTCCGGCGGCGCCGCGACCGCCGAGGAGGCAGCGGTGCACCTCATCGAGGAGGAGTACACGACCGACGAGGACCTGGAGGAGGACGAGGGCCAGGAGGGCGAGCCGGGCTGAGCCCAGGTCGTCAGCAGGGTTCGGAGGCCGCGTCCAGGTCGCGGCGCAGCGAGTCGACGTCCTCGGCGGACCGGATCGCGCGCGTGCGTTCGGCGCGCGCTGCCAGCTCGCCGTCCGGCGGGTAGGTGACCTCCTCGAGCGTGAGGCCCAGCGCGGGCACCACGACGTTGCCCGGGTCGCGCTGCCTGCCCGCGAGGAGGTCGGCGGGCCAGCGCACCTCTCGCCGCCCCTCCCCGACCGCGAGGCTCGCCCCCACGAGCGCACGCACCATGCTGTGGCAGAAGGCGTCAGCCTGCACGTGCGCGACGACGAGACCGGCGTCGGGCCCGTCCACGGCCCGCTCCCACGTCAGCACCTCGAGCGTGCGGATCGTCGTCGCTCCCACCCGCGGCTTGCAGAACGCTGCGAAGTCGTGCCGGCCGAGCAGCGCCCGCGCGGCGGCGTCCATCGCCCCGTCATCGAGCCGGTGGGAGTGCCACAGGACGTGCGCCCGTCGGAGGGGGTCGCGCAGCGTCGGGTCGTCGCACACGCGGTAGACGTAGCGGCGGCGCAGCGCCGAGAACCGCGCGTCGAAGCCCGGGGGCGCGACGCTGACGCGGTGCGCGACGACGTCGGGGGGCAGCAGCCCACCGAGCCGGGTGACGAGGACATCCTCGGCACTGCGGGCCGATCGTCCGGGGACCGCGAGCCACGTGTCGACCGGCACGTCGACGTGCGCGACCTGACCCCGCGCGTGCACGCCCGCGTCGGTGCGCCCCGCGACGGTGACCCGAAGGTGGTCGAGGTGCAGCACTGTCGCGAGTGCCTCCTCGAGCACTCCCTGGACCGTGCGCAGCACCGGCTGCACCGCCCAGCCGGCGAACCGGGTGCCGTCGTACGCGAGGTCGAGTCGGAGCCGAACCGTGTTCACGCCCGACACGGTAGCCCGCTCCGGCCCCCGCTACCGTGAGCACGTGACATCGAGCACCCAGGTCGCCCCGAGCGGCCACCCGGTCTTCACGCTCGCCGTCGACTGCGGCGGCAGCGGCATCAAGGCGTCGGTCCTCGATGCGGCAGGCACGCTGCACGCGCCGCCCCTCCGGGTGCCGACCCCCTATCCCTTCCCGCCCGCACTGCTCATCGAGACCGTCGCCGAGATCGCCGCTCGGCTCCCCCGCGCCGACCGGGTGACCGTCGGCATGCCGGGCATGATCCGGCACGGCGTCGTCGTCGCGACCCCGCACTACGTGACCATCGCGGGACCGCACACGCGCGTCGACCCGGCGCTCGTCGACAACTGGGCGGGCTGCGACATCCGCGCCGCGCTCGAGCGTCGCCTCGGTGTCCCGACCCTGGTCCTCAACGACGCCGAGGTCCACGGTGCCGGAGTCATCTCGGGAACGGGAGTCGAGCTGATCCTGACCCTCGGGACCGGTCTGGGCTCGGCCCTGTTCGACGGCGGCGTGCTCGCCCCGCACCTCGAGCTCTCGCACGCACCGATCCGGCGCGGCACGACCTACGACTCGTACATCGGGGAGATCGAGCGGGCCCGGCTGGGCGACGCGCGCTGGTCCGGCCGCGTCCGGCGGGCCGTCGAGGGTCTGCGACCCGTGTTCTGCTGGGACCGGCTGTACCTCGGTGGCGGCAACTCACGCCGGATCATCCCGCAGGCGCTCGAACGCCTCGGCGACGACGTCGTCGTCGTCCCGAACCAGGCCGGCATCGTCGGCGGGGTCCGCGCCTGGGAGCTGCGCGCGTTGGTCTGACCGTCCCTGCGGCCCCCACGCCTGCACAGCGTCCAGCGCCTCGAGGACCACGCGTGAGAACCGTTCGGGGGCGACGAGGCTGACCAGGTGGGTCGAGCCCGGGACCACGACGAGGTGCCCGTGCTGGCACGCCGCCAGGAACCGGCGCTCCTCGCCGCGGAAGTGGTCGTAGCGCCCGTTCACGAGCCACACCGGGACGTCGATGCGCGCCAGGTCGTCCACGGGCCGCGCCGCGAGGACCGCCCGCAGCACGTCCTCGCCCACATCGAGGGCGAACCCGCCCGCCCCCGCGTCACGGGCGCCGGCCGACGGCAGGGCCAGGTCGACCATGAGCTGGTTCAGCCGGGCGCCGTCGTCGGGCAGGCGGGCGATCGCCCGGACCGCGAGCTCCCACGCACGCACCACCGGACGCACGGGTCGCGTCGAGCACGCCGCAGCGACGATGCCCGCGACCTGTTCCGGATACCGCGCCGCGTGCGCGATCCCCACGTACCCACCGAGCGACAGACCAACCACGAGCGCGCGACCGCCGACCTCGTCCACACCGCAGGCGACCGCGTCGAGGGCGGCGTCCCACGTGAACCGTTCGAAACGCCGCCGGCCGTGTCCCGGCAGATCGATCGCGAGCGCACGAGCCCCGACGCGTTCGACGGCTTCGACCTGGGCGCGCCACATCGTCCGCGAGGTGCGCAACCCGTGCACGAAGACCACCGGCAGCCTTTGACCGGCCCCGCCCATCGCGTCACCCCTCGTCGCCGCTGTCCGCCCGCTCCGGCTCACGACGCATTCTCCGCGCGCGCGGGTCGGACCGACAGCGGCGGACGCCGACCGGCCGAGGTGGGCCGTCCGCGTCGGTCAGGACCGCCCGGAACACTGTCCGGGTACGCCAAGAGCCCGGCCCGCGATGACTCTGCGGGCCGGGCTCTCGTTCGGACTCAGACCGGGAGGCTCAGGCCTCCTCGACGTCCTTCGACTCGGCGTCAACCTGCGGCTCGGCCTCGACGGCTGCCTCGACCGGCGCCTCGACGACGGGCGCGGGCGTGGCGTCTGCCGTCTTCGGCGCGGACTTCTTGGCGGCCTTCTCGGCCTCCTTGACGACAGCCTGCTTCGGCGAGAGCGGCTCGAGGACGAGCTCGATCACGGCCATGGGGGCGTTGTCGCCCTTGCGCGGGCCGATCTTCGTGATGCGGGTGTAGCCACCCTGACGCTCCGCGACAGCGGGGGCGATCTCGGTGAACAGCGCGTGGACGACGGACTTGTCCTTCACGACGGTCATGACGCGGCGGCGCGCGTGCAGGTCTCCACGCTTCGCGAACGTGATGAGCCGCTCGGCGAGCGGGCGAAGGCGCTTGGCCTTGGCCTCGGTCGTCGTGATGCGCTTGTGCTCGAACAGTGACGTGGCCAGGTTGGCCAGGATCAGCCGCTCGTGCGCCGGACCGCCACCGAGGCGGGGACCCTTGGTGGGCGTAGGCATGATCTATTGCTCCTTGCGTTCCAGTGATGGGCTACGCGCGGCACCCGACGACGGGCACCGCGCATCCCCCGGCGTCAGTACTGCTCGTCCTCGGTGAAGTCACCCTCGTCGGCGTCGTAGTAACCGGCGGCGGCGGTCGGGTCGAAGTCGAGCGGGCTGTCCTTGAGCGACAGGCCGAGCTCGGCAAGCTTCTCCTTGACCTCGGTGATCGACTTCGCACCGAAGTTGCGGATGCCGAGGAGGTCGGCCTCGCTGCGCGCCACGAGCTCGCCCACCGAGTGGATCCCCTCGCGCTTGAGGCAGTTGTAGGACCGGATCGTCAGCTGCAGGTCCTCGATCGGCAGTGCCAGGTCCGCGGCGAGCGCGGCGTCCGTCGGCGACGGGCCGATCTCGATGCCCTCGGCCTCGACGTTGAGCTCGCGTGCCAGACCGAACAGCTCGACGAGCGTCCGACCGGCCGACGCGAGCGCGTCACGGGGGCTGATGGCCTGCTTGGTCTCGACGTCGACGATGAGCTTGTCGAAGTCGGTCCGCTGCTCGACACGCGTCGCCTCGACCTTGTAGGTCACCTTGAGGACCGGCGAGTAGATCGAGTCGACCGGCACACGGCCGATCTCGGCGTCGTACGACTTGTTCTGGTTCGCTGAGACGTACCCACGGCCACGCTCGACCGTGAGCTCGATCTCGAGCTTGCCCTTGTCGTTGATGGTCGCGAGGTGGAGGTCGGGGTTGTGCACCTCGACGCCCGCCGGCGGGACGATGTCCGCGGCCGTGACGACGCCGCCACCCTGCTTGCGCAGGTACATGACGACGGGCTCGTCGTTCTCCGAGGAGACCACGAGCTGCTTGATGTTGAGGATGATCTCGGTGACGTCTTCCTTGACACCCGGGATCGTCGAGAACTCGTGCAGCACACCATCGACACGGATGGACGTGACTGCGGCACCCGGGATCGAGGAGAGCAGGGTCCGACGGAGCGAGTTGCCGAGCGTGTAGCCGAAGCCGGGCTCGAGGGGCTCGATGGAGAACCGCGAGCGGTACTCCGAGATGACCTCTTCGGTCAGGGTGGGGCGCTGTGCAATGAGCACGGTGTGTTTCCTCTCAGCGGGCGTCCGCCATATGACGCCGCGCAGTACTGCAAACCGGCCGGGTCTCGGTCTACCCGGTCAGGCAAGTCCGAGCGGTCTCCGGCGCGGGGTCTCCCCCGCGCCGGGACCGCCTGCGTTGATCAGACCCGGCGGCGCTTCGGCGGGCGGCAGCCGTTGTGCGCCTGCGGGGTGACGTCCTGGATCGAGCCGACCTCGAGGCCGGTCGCCTGGAGCGAACGGATCGCGGTCTCGCGACCCGAGCCCGGGCCCTTGACGAAGACGTCGACCTTCTTCATGCCGTGCTCCTGCGCACGACGCGCGGCGGCCTCAGCAGCGAGCTGGGCAGCGAACGGCGTCGACTTGCGCGAGCCCTTGAAGCCGACCTGGCCCGACGAGGCCCAGGCGATCACGGCACCCGAGGGGTCGGTGATGGAGACGATGGTGTTGTTGAACGTGCTCTTGATGTGCGCCTGGCCGTGGGAGACGTTCTTCTTCTCCTTGCGGCGCGGCTTGCGAACTGCTGCACGAGTCTTCGGGGGCATCTGTGGTTTCTCTCTGATTCTCCGGCTGTCGCCGGGGTCGTGATGTCGGTGGTTCCGACGCGTGGGCGGCGGCGCGTGATGCGCCGGCCAGGCCCTGCGCCGGTGCTACTTCCGGCCGGCCTTCTTCTTGCCGGCGACGGTGCGCTTCGGACCCTTGCGGGTACGCGCGTTGGTCTTGGTGCGCTGTCCGTGCACAGGAAGGCCACGGCGGTGCCGCAGGCCCTGGTAGCAACCGATCTCGACCTTGCGGCGGATGTCCGCAGCGACCTCACGGCGGAGGTCACCCTCGAGCTTGTAGTTGCCCTCGAGGTAGTCACGCAGGACGACGAGCGTCGCGTCGTCGAGGTCCTTGACGCGGATGTCCGGGCTGATGCCGGTCGCAGCCAGCGTCTGGTGCGCGCGGGTACGACCGACGCCGTAGATGTAGGTGAGCGCGATCTCGAGCCGCTTCTCGCGGGGGAGGTCGACGCCGACAAGACGTGCCATGTGTCTGGTGACTCCTGTACTGCATCGGAGGTCTGCCGCACCGCCCTCCCGCGTGCTGCGGGCCTCGGCCTCCGACCGAGGGTTCACCGGCGCCGACCGAAGGGCCGATGCCGGAGTGGCGGTGCGCTTGCTGGTCCTGACCGAGGCCGGGACCGGTGGTGCTGCTCGGGTGCGCCCCGAGCGTCAGGGCTTCAGCCCTGGCGCTGCTTGTGGCGCAGGTTCTCGCAGATCACCTGGACGCGACCGTGCCGGCGAATCACCTTGCACTTGTCGCAGATCTTCTTGACGCTGGGCTTGACCTTCATTGCGTGTTCCTCCGCCGCCGCGGCGCCCGGGGTCCGGACCGACGGCGTGTTCGAGTGGCGGTTACTTGTAGCGGTAGACGATCCGGCCGCGGGACAGGTCGTACGGGCTCAGCTCAACGACCACACGGTCCTCAGGGAGGATCCGGATGTAGTGCTGACGCATCTTGCCCGAGATGTGGGCGAGCACTCTGTGGCCGTTGGCCAGCTCCACGCGAAACATCGCGTTCGGCAGGGCCTCGACAACGCTGCCTTCGATCTCGATGACACCGTCCTTCTTTGCCATATCCTCCGCTAACTCTCTGATGGATGAACCAGCCCACGTCGGCTCGGTCCCCGCCCCCTCGCAGCCACCGATTCCGGGACCCGGGGGTCGTTCGGTTCTCGGCGGTGCGCGACGACGATGAGACCACTCGTGCGTTCCGTGGAATCGTGCAGGGACATGAACCTCGACGTGCAGCCAGCGCCGCCGGGCCGATCACCGGGGCAAGACCGCAACAGGGCACACACACCCAACGGGCGATTCTACGCCATCGGCGGGCTCGGACGAAACCGCCCTCGGAACGTGCGCACTGGCCCTGGGCCTGCTGGACCCATACCCGTGCACACGCGGACGCCGACGCCGCCCGGGATCGATGGACCCGGGCGGCGTCGGCGTCAGAGCGGTGCAGCTGCCTCGCCGGCTGCGGTCAGGAGCGCTGACCGGAACGGCGGCGCAGGGTCACGAGCACTCCCCCGGCCACGAGGAGCACGATCGCTCCGCCCAGCACCGGCCCCATTGACGAGCCGGTGGCAGCGAGGTTCGCCTGGGCATCGAGCACCTCGGAGACATAGGTCGTGGACGGCGACGGTGTCGGGGTCGGCGTCGAGCTCGGGGCCCCGGCGCTGAGCACCTCGGAGACGTAGGTCGGGGTCGAGCTCGGTGTCGAGCTCGGCGTCGAGCTGGGTGTCGAGCTGGGTGTCGAGCTGGGCGTTTCGCTCGGGGTCGAGCTGGGCGTCTCGCTCGGGGTCGAGCTGGGCGTGGCAGTCGGCGTCGGGCTCGGGCTGGGGGCGGACGCGCAGACGTTGCCCTCCTGGATGTCCCAGCCCACGTTCACGCCGGTGATCGGGTGGACGTGGGGTGCGCTCGGCTGACTCGGGCCGATGTACAGGTCGGACTGCCAGTTGCACTCGGGCAGCGCCGCGACGAGCGTGTAGCTCCCCGCTCCGTACGATGCGCCGTTGCCGACGGCGTGAGCGAACGCCACCTGCGACGTGAACGGGTGGACCAGCCCATCCTTCAGCGTGTAGGTCGAGAACGAGAGCTGCGGGGTCTGCCCCGTGCACCCACGCGGGCCGACCGTGAACGTCGCCACACCGCCCACCACGGTCGACGCCACGACACCGCACGACACAGTCGTCGGCTGCCCGTCACCGCCGGATCGCTCGTGCTCGCCGCCCCGGGACGCGCTCGCAGGGAGCGCTGCACTGACGATGACAGCCAACCCCAGCACTGTGGTCACTGCGAGGGCACCGAGACGAGCCCGTCCCCGCGTGCCCCGCTGGACCTGGTCCCCGACTGGTGTGAAGAACTCGTGCCGCATGTCTCACCCATCACAATGATGTGAGCCGACTCGGCGCACCGCTGCGCCGGCCGACCGGCCGATGGGCCCTGCCGCCCGGCGCGTGCGTGCCCCAGCGAGTGGGCGAACGCAGACGCGCCTCTCGCCAGGCGTCACGATGTGCGAGGTCGACGGGTGCCCGGTGCGAAGACTGGTCGCCTCGCGCAGTTGGGAGTATAGCCAACAGATCGGACATATGTGGGCGATTCACCCCTCGTGACGCAGGTCACTTCTGGGGTCGGGTGGCACCTGACCAGCGACGGAAGCCATGTGAACGGCCTGCGGGGAACGGGGACCCGCACAGCGGCGAGCTCGCACAGAGGCGCGGCGGGCCGGCGCCGTCAGTCCAGCGGCGCGACCGTGACGCCGAGCTCCAGCAGCCGCGCAGCGCCGCCGTCGCGGGCGGTGAGGACCCAGATACCGGACTCGAGCACGGCGACGGTGTGCTCCCAGTGCGCGGCACGCGAGCCGTCGTCCGTCACGACGGTCCAGTCGTCGTCGAGCACCTGCGTCGCGTGCGTACCCCGGGTGAGCATCGGCTCGATCGCGACGCAGAGGCCGGGACGCACGCGCGGGCCACGCGCCCGTGTGCGGTAGTTCAGCACGTCGGGGGGCTGGTGCATCGCGGTGCCGATCCCGTGGCCGACGTACTCCTCCACGACCCCGTAGCGGGCGCCGCCGTTGAGCGCGGTGTCGGCTGCATCGACGACGTCCTCGACCGCGTCGCCCACGGCCCCGAGCCGGTCGGCTGACGCCAGCGCCGCGATACCGGCCCACATCGCCCGCTCGGTCGCATCGCTCAGAGCGACGTCCGCGGGGTCGGCATCGGGCAGGACCAGGGTCAGCGCCGAGTCGCTGTGCCACCCGTCGACGATCGCGCCGCAGTCGATCGAGACGATGTCGCCGGGCTCGAGCACGCGCGGGCCCGGGATGCCGTGGACGACCTCGTCGTTCACGGAGACGCACACGGTCGCCGGATAGCCGTCGTACCCGAGGAACGACGGCGTCGCGCCCGCGCCGGTGATGACCGCAGCCGCTACCGCGTCGAGGCCGGCGGTCGTCATGCCGGGACGGACCTGCGCACGCACCGCCTCCAGCGCGTCCGCGACCACGAGACCCGCACGCCGCATGACGCGGACCTGATCGGGCGTCTTGAGCTCGATCCGCTCTGTGCCGAACATGATCCCTCGACGCGTCAGCTGACGTACGGAGCGATCGCAGCCAGCAGCCGCGCCGTCACGTCGTCGACCGCGCCGATGCCGTCCACCTGCACGAGCAGGTCGCGCGACGCGTACAACCCCGCGATGGGCGCCGTCTGCTCCGCGTAGACGTCGAGCCGGTGGCGGACGACGGGTTCGGTGTCGTCGACGCGGCCTTCGATCGCGGCACGCTTGAGGAGCCGCTCGACGACCGCCGCGGCATCCGCGGTGATCTCGACGGCGACGTCGAGAGACCGACCGGTCGACGTGAGTATGTCGTCGAGCTCGGCAACCTGGGCGACGTTGCGCGGGTAGCCGTCGAGCAGGAACCCGGCTTCGACGTCGGGCTCGGCGAGCCGGTCCCGCACCATCGCGTTCGTGACCTCGTCGGGAACGAGCGCACCGGCGGAGGTGTACTCCTGCACCTTGCGGCCCAGCGCCGTGCCGCCCTTGATGTTCGCGCGGAAGATGTCGCCCGTCGAGATGGCCGGGACGCCCAGGCTCTCTGCGAGCCGCACGGCCTGCGTGCCCTTGCCTGCTCCGGGCGGGCCCAGGAGAACCAGACGCGCGCTCATCGCAGGAACCCCTCGTAGTGCCGCTGCTGCAGCTGCGACTCGATCTGCTTGACGGTCTCGAGGCCGACGCCGACGACGATGAGGATCGACGACCCGCCGAACGGGATGCTCATCCCGACGCCGAGCAGGATGAACGTGATCGTCGGGATCAGTGCGACCAGTGCCAGGTAGATCGACCCGGGCGCCGTGATCCGCGAGATGACGAAGTCGAGGTACTCCGCCGTTGGACGGCCGGCCCGGATACCGGGGATGAACCCGCCGTACTTCTTCATGTTGTCGGCGACCTCGTCCGGGTTGAACGTGATGGCCGTGTAGAAGTAGCAGAAGAAGATGATCAGGAGCGAGTACAGGACGAGGTGCAGCGGCGCGCTCGACGTCGCCACGTTGTTGGTGAGCCAGACGACCCATCCCTGCGTCTTGTCCGCGAACTGGGCGATCAGGCCCGGGACCGCGAGCAACGACGACGCGAAGATCACCGGGATGATGCCGGCGATGTTGATCTTGATCGGGATGTAGGTGCTCGTCCCGCCGTACATGCGCCGCCCGACCATCCGCTTGGCGTACTGCACGGGGATCCGGCGCTGCGACTGCTCGACGAAGACCACCAGGGCCACCACGAGGATCACGACCGCCATGACGATGATGAACTTGCCGACGCCGCCTGCGCCGCCGGCGATCGACCACAGAGCGGTCGGGAACTTCGCAGCGATGGACGTGAAGATGAGGAGCGACATGCCGTTGCCGACGCCGTGCTCGGTGATGAGCTCGCCGAGCCACATGATCAGGCCGGTGCCCGCCGTCATGGTCAGGACCATGATCGCGATCGTCACCGCGGTGTCGTTCGGGATCACGTCGACGGTGCAGTTCTGGAAGAGGTTGCCACTGCGCGCGACCGTGATGACGGTCGTCGACTGCAGGATCGCGAGACCGATCGTCAGGTAGCGCGTGTACTGCGTGAGAGTCGCCGTACCCGACTGACCCTCCTGGTGCAGCGCCTCGAAGTGCGGGATGACCACACGCAGCAGCTGCACGATGATGCTCGCCGTGATGTACGGCATGATCCCGAGCGCGAACACCGACAGCTGCAGCAGCGCGCCGCCGCTGAAGAGGTTGACGAGACCGAGCAGCGTGTTGCTGTCGCCGCTCTGCGCGATACAGGCCTGCACGTTGGTGTAGGAGACGCCCGGGGTCGGCAGGAATGAGCCGATCCGGAAGACGACCATGATGCCGATCGTGAAGAGCAGCTTGCGCCGCAGATCGGGCGTCCTGAACGCCCGCACGAATGCGCTGAGCACCTGTCCTCCTGCTCCGCCGAGGCGGTGTGTCGTACGACCGGCTGACCCGGTCGTGATGAGCCCCCGTGGCACCGCGACCACCGCGGGACCGTGCCAGGGCGCCCCGGGCACCCTAACGGACAAACGCACGGATGCGACAACGGGGTCGGCAGGAACTGTGTCCCCACCGACCCCATCGTGCGATCAGTCCTGCGCGACGCTCCCGCCGGCGGCCAGGATCTTGTCCTTGGCCGACGTCGAGTACGCGTCCACGTCCACGCTGAGCTTGACCGTGATCTCGCCCGTACCCAGCACCTTGACGAGCTTGCCCTTGCGGACGGCTCCCTTGGCGACCAGGTCGTCGACCGTCACGGCGCCACCGTTCGGGTACAGCTCCGACAGCGCGTCCAGGTTCACGACCTGGTACTCGACGCGGAACGGGTTCCGGAAGCCGCGCAGCTTGGGCAGCCGCATGTGCAACGGCATCTGCCCGCCCTCGAAGCGGTCCGGGATCTGGTAGCGCGCTGCCTGGCCCTTGGTACCGCGACCAGCCGTCTTGCCCTTGGACGCCTCGCCACGACCCACGCGGGTCTTGGCGGTCTTGGCGCCGGGGGCCGGACGCAGGTGGTGCATCTTCAGCGTGCCGCCGGTGGACACCTCCTCGGCAACCACCTTCGCCTTCGTCGCCTTGGCCGGAGCCTTGGCGGGCTTCGACGCGACCGCGTCGGCCTTGGCCTTGGGGGCCGCCTTCTCGGCGGACTCCACTGCCGCAGCCTTCTTGGCCGGAGCCTTCTTCGCCGGGGTCTTCACCACGGCGTCGTCAGTGGCCTTCTTGTCGTCAGCCATCGTCACTCGACCTCCTCTACCGCAACAAGGTGCGTCACCGTGGTCACCATGCCGCGGATCTCAGGACGGTCCTCCTTGACGACGACGTCGCCGATCCGCTTCAGGCCCAAGGAACGCAGCGTGTCGCGCTGGTTCTGCTTGCCGCCGATGGCGGACCTGGTCTGGGTCACCTTCAGACGAGCCATCACACACCCGCCTTCGCAGCGATGCCCGCGGCCTGCGCCCTAAGCAGCGAAGCCGGTGCAACGTGCTCGACCGGCAGCCCGCGACGTGCGGCCACCTGCTCGGGCAGCTCGAGGCCGTGAAGCGCCGCGACCGTCGCGTGCACGATGTTGATCGAGTTCGTCGACCCGAGCGACTTGCTGAGCACGTCGTGGATACCGGCGCACTCCAGCACAGCGCGCACCGGACCGCCGGCGATCACACCGGTACCGGGCGACGCCGGACGCAGGAACACGACGCCGGCAGCGGCCTCACCCTGGACCGGGTGAGGAATGGTGCCCTGGATGCGGGGGACCTTGAAGAAGTTCTTCTTGGCCTCCTCGACGCCCTTGGCGATCGCCGCGGGCACCTCTTTGGCCTTGCCGTAGCCGACGCCGACCGTGCCGTCACCGTCGCCCACCACGACGAGCGCGGTGAAGCTGAACCGACGGCCACCCTTGACGACCTTGGCCACGCGGTTGATCGTCACGACGCGCTCGAGGAACGCGCTCTTCTCGGGGGCGTCACGACGCCCGCCACCGTCACGGCGACCACCGTCGCGGCGCTCGCCTCCGCCGGTTCCGGTGCCGCCCGCAGGCGCCCCGGTGTTGCTGCGCTGAGGAGCAGCCATCAGTGAGTCCTCTTCTTCGATGCGGAGATGAACAGCGTCGTCACAGGGCCAGACCGCCTTCGCGGGCCCCGTCGGCGACGGCAGCCACCCGGCCGTGGTACTTGTTGCCGCCGCGGTCGAACACGACCGAGTCGACGCCAGCCGCCTTGGCACGCTCGGCGACGAGCTCGCCGACCTTGCGCGACTTCGCGGTCTTGTCGGCGCCGAGGCCCCGCAGGTCCGCTTCGAGCGTGGATGCCGAGGCCAGCGTGCGCCCGACGGCGTCGTCCACGACCTGCGCCGTGATGTGCCGTGCGGACCGCGTGACCACGAGACGCGGACGCGTCGCGGTGCCGCTGACCTTCTTGCGCAGACGCAGGTGCCGCCGCGCGCGGGCAATCGCCTTGCCCTTGCCCTTGATGGAGATCGCCATGGCTTACTTCCCAGCCTTTCCGACCTTGCGGCGCACGTTCTCGCCGGAGTACCGCACACCCTTGCCCTTGTAGGGCTCAGGCTTGCGGATCTTGCGAATGTTCGCGGCGACCTCGCCGACCTGCTGCTTGTCGATGCCGATGACCGAGAACTTCGTCGGGCCCTCGACAGCGAACGTGATGCCGGCCGGGGCTGCGACAGCGACCGGGTGGCTGAACCCGAGTGCGAACTCGAGCCCACCGTCCTTCGCCGCGACGCGGTAGCCGGTGCCGACGATCTCGAGCTTCTTCTCGTAGCCGTCGGTCACGCCGATGACGAGATTCGCCAGCAGCGTGCGCGTCAGCCCGTGCAGCGAGCGCGAAGCGCGCTCGTCGTTCGGGCGAGTGACCACGAGGGCGCCTGCGTCATCACGCGCGACCTCGATAGGTGTGGCGACCGTGTGCGCCAGGGTGCCCTTGGGCCCCTGGACCGTCACGACGGCGCCGTCGATCTTGACATCCACGCCGGCCGGGACCGGGACGGGGATTCTGCCGATACGAGACATGGCTAGCTCCTTTCCGTCTCGGACTTACCAGACGTAGGCGAGGACTTCCCCACCCACGCCCTTCTTGGCGGCCTGCTTGTCGGTCAGGAGACCGGAGGACGTGGACAGGATCGCCACGCCAAGGCCTCCGAGCACCTTGGGCAGGTTGGTCGACTTGGCATACACACGCAGGCCCGGCTTGGACACGCGCTTGATGCCGGCGAGCGAACGCTCGCGGTTGGGGCCGTACTTGAGCTCGATGATGAGGTACTTGCCCACAGGGGCGTCCTCCACCTTCCAGCTCGCGATGTAGCCCTCGGCCTGCAGCATCTCAGCGATGTGCGACTTCAGCTTCGAGTACGGAATGGTTACCGAGTCGTGGTGCGCCGAGTTCGCATTACGCAGACGGGTCAGGAGGTCTGCGATCGGGTCGGTCATCGTCATGGGGCTTCAGCCCTCTCTCATCGGGGTATCTGCACCGCGTCTCGCGACGCGGCGCAGACCTACGACGTAGTTGGTTACCAGCTGCTCTTGGTCACGCCGGGGAGCTCGCCGCGGTGCGCCATCTCGCGCACGCAGATACGGCAGAGCCCGAACTTGCGGTACACGGAGTGCGGACGTCCGCACCGCTGGCACCGCGTGTAGGCGCGGACCTTGAACTTCGGGGTCCCGGCAGCCTTCTGGATCAGGGCGGTCTTCGCCATTGTCAGTCCTCCTTGAAGGGGAAGCCGAGACGCTTCAGAAGCGAGCGGCCCTCATCATCTGTCGTCGCGGTCGTCACGACAGTGATGTCCATGCCGCGCACCCGGTCGATCTTGTCCTGATCGATCTCATGGAACATCGACTGCTCCGTGAGGCCGAAGGTGTAGTTGCCGTGCCCGTCGAACTGCTTGGCCGAGAGCCCGCGGAAGTCGCGGATGCGCGGCAGCGCGGTCGACAGGAGACGGTCGAGGAACTCCCAGGCACGGTCGCCGCGCAGCGTGACGTGCGCGCCGATCGGCATCCCCTCACGCAGCTTGAACTGCGCGATGGACTTGCGTGCCTTGGTGACCTGCGGCTTCTGGCCCGTGATCAGGGTCAGGTCGCGGACCGCACCGTCCATGAGCTTGGAGTCCTTGGCGGCGTCACCGACACCCATGTTCACGACGACCTTCACGAGGCGCGCGACCTGGTTGACGTTGGCGTGCTTGAACTCCTCGTGCAGCGCCTGGACGATCTCCTCGGCGTAGCGCGTCTTCAGGCGCGGCTGGCGCACCTCGACCGCGGGGGTGTTCTCGTCGATAGCGGTCATCAGATGTCCTTACCGGAGCGCTTGGCGACGCGGACCCGGACAGTGCGGGTACGGCCGTCACGCTCGACCTGCTCGGTGCGGTAGCCGACCCGGGTGCCCTTCTTGGTCTCCGGGTCCACCAGCATCACGTTGCTGATGTGGATGGGGGCCTCGATCGTCTCGATGCCACCCGTGGTGGTGCCGCGCTGCGACTGGCCGACCTTCGTGTGCTTGGTGACACGCTGGACGCCCTCGACGACGACGCGCTGCGTCTCCATGAGGACCTGCAGCACGCGCCCCTGCTGGCCTTTGTCGCGGCCCGAGATGACGACCACGAGGTCGCCCTTCTTGATCTTGGCCATGGTCAGAGCACCTCCGGCGCGAGCGAGATGATCTTCATGAACTTCTTGTCACGCAGCTCGCGGCCCACCGGGCCGAAGATCCGCGTGCCACGAGGCTCACCGTCGCTCTTGAGGATCACGGCCGCGTTCTCGTCGAACTTGATGTACGAACCGTCGGGACGCCGACGCTCCTTCTTGGTCCGGACGATGACGGCCTTGACCACATCGCCCTTCTTGACGTTGCCGCCGGGGATCGCGTCCTTGACGGTGGCGACGATCATGTCGCCGATCCCGGCGTAGCGACGGCCGGACCCACCGAGAACGCGGATGCAGAGAATCTCCTTGGCACCCGTGTTGTCGGCGACACGAAGTCGCGACTCCTGCTGAATCATCTGCTGAACTCCTGTCGTCTGCCG
>Ga0075518_1000094_pt1 | contig 15086 bp, 18 predicted proteins | sample NGEPerA_2_FD_76970 | JGI IMG/M metagenome (GOLD analysis project Ga0075518, IMG submission 76970) | Arctic peat soil microbial communities from the Barrow Environmental Observatory site, Barrow, Alaska, USA - NGEE PermafrostAB136-A | ecosystem: Environmental > Terrestrial > Soil > Wetlands >...
AATTTTGATAATATGCATCATTTTGGCCATAGACAGGTTTATAGCCCAATACTTTCATATGATCATGATACTAATGGTGATATAATCTATGAATGGAAAAATTCTTGTTGATGATGATCAAGCTGTATCTCCTATAATTGCCACAATTCTGATGGTTGCTATTACAGTAATAATGGCTGCGATCATTGCTAACTGGAGCGCTGGTATAAAAGCGCCTGTTCAACCGCAAAGTGTTGGGTTGGATGTTTCTCGATTGAGTCAGTACAATGTGACAGTGACAATAACATCTATAGATCCACCAAATGCAGTGGTTGATGTTCTTAAAATTACTTTCAGGAATGACACCGGTCAGTTAACTACAAAAAGCGTGTTAGGTAGTGGCGCCCCCAATCAATCCGGATATTATGGAAGTACATACTATCCTGACCTGAGAACAAGTTATGACGATGCACACTCGCAAGTCAATGTAGGAGACTCTGCAACATTAACGATGAATGGTTTCAATGAATTCATCGTCATAACAGTTAGATATGGCGATGGCTCTACAAAAACAATCTACTCCCAGAAGGTCTAACCTGGCCTTAGGCTTTCTTGTATTCTTTTTCAGAAGGATAAGAATGGAGCAGGATATGGTCTTTTCTGGAATGCTAATAGCAGAAAATGGCAATCGGAGTCTTGATGATTAATTTAAAGAATTTCTATAATGGACAAAGTAAGGCCAAACTCATTTGCAGATCTTTTTTTGAACTATTAAAGAATAGAAATGAACATACAGAAATTACAGAAATTCCTGTTTTTGAGGATAAGATTTTTAGTTTTGAACAGCTTGAAGATTTCGATGTAGTGGAGCAGATATGGATTTCAAAACCCTTTGGTATGATTACTATACTTAATAACAAAAAAACCCACAAAAACATGTATTATGTTTCAGAGCCTATTCTCTCTCCTTTTGAGGAAGTTCTTTTGAATCGATTATATGACAGTCTTAAGATTATTCTTCTTGATCATAATATTGAATTCAATTCAATGAATAAGGAACTCATCCTTTATAACAGTTTTATAAAAATATTGGGTATATATGACATTGCGCTTGATCCAATTTCTAAACAAAAAATATGGTACTATATAAAAAGAAACTATGTAGGATATGGAAAACTGGATGTACTTTTGAAAGATCCTATGATCGAGGACGTATCCTGCGTTGGAGCAGACACACCTGTTTATCTTTATCACAGAAAATACACCAACATCGAGACAAATATCACTTTTAAAGAAAGAGAACTCGACACGACAGTAATGAAACTGGTCCAGATGAGCGGGAAATCCATCTCAACCGGATACCCCATAATGAATGCACGCCTCCCTGAAGGCTCACGCCTTGAAGCAACTATCGGAAGAGAGGTGACTACACGTGGTGGTACTATCACGATAAGAAAATTCAGGGCAGAACCATTCACGCCCACTGACCTTATAAAAACAGGAGTATTCAACACTGAAATCATGGCCTATCTATGGTTTGCGGTCGAGAATAATAAAAGCTTGATCATTGTTGGCGCGACAGCCTCCGGGAAAACCTCTACTCTAAATGCGATTTCACTTTTCATTCCATCTGAATCAAAAATCATAACAATAGAAGATACAAGAGAACTTACTCTATTCCACAAGAACTGGATACCTGGCCTTGTAAGGGAAACATTTATGGGTCAGAAGTCAGCGACCATAGATATGTTCGAGCTTCTTCGCTCTGCATTGAGACAGCGCCCTGAGTACCTGATAGTTGGGGAAGTAAGAGGAAAAGAAGCGTATACACTTTTTCAGGCTATGAGTACAGGCCACACTACATTCTCTACTATGCATGCGGATAGTGTGCAGACTGCGGTAAATAGACTCCTTAATGAACCCATAAATGTGCCTCTCATGATGCTAAGCGCTCTTGATATAATGGCTATTCAGGTGTTGCGATATGTGGGTCAAAAAAGAGTCAGGCGATTGGAATCCCTCTCAGAATTCGTTGGTATAAACCCGGCAACGGGAGATATCAGCACCAGGGAGATATTCAGGGGCAACCCTGTACTCGATGTAGTAATGCAGAGCGGTTCATCAAAGGTTCTTGAGGACATAATGAAAAGTAAGGGATGGAACAAAGAACAACTTAGAAAAGAACTTGATAATCGCGAAACTGTTCTGCAATATCTTGTAGATAACAATATAGAAAATTACAGGGATTTTTCATTGATTATCCGAATGTATACCTCAGATCCTGAGACTGTAATATCAGCGATCAAAAATGGAAAAATATTACCCCTGGAGATAGAATGATTATTTCCGGAATTGATAGATTAGCTTACGCCCTGCAGGGGAGAAAAATTACACAAAAAGGGTCTAAGTATATTGATTTACAGAAAAAATTGATTTTTGCACGAATAGCAACGCCATTTGATGTATATATTGCCAGAGCATATATTATTTCAATATTTACAGCATTGCCTCTTGGTTTAGCAGTCTATCTGATTTTCAATAGAAAATTTTCTGCTCTTTCCGGGCTTGAAGCCCTTATAGTAATTCTAGCCCTGGCAACTTTGCTGGGATTGGGGATATATAATGTGATACTTTTTTATCCCGGCATTATGGCAAACATCAGAAAACATAAGATAGAGATTGCTCTTCCTCATACTGTAGCGCTCATGCATGCTCTTAGCAGAGGGAATAACGACATAATATTCTTTTTTGAAGTCATCGGTAAAAACAAGAAAATATATGGTGAAGTATCCGAAGAGGCCAATAGCATACTTCTTGATATAAGGGTATTCAACCAGGATATCCAGAGCGCACTTCGGAATGCAGGAACGCGCACCCCATCAGAGACTTTCAAAAACTTTGTTGAGAGCCTATCCACAGTTATTACAAGCGGCGGCAAACTTGATTCTTTTTTTCTATCCAAATCTGTAGAATATAGACAAAGGGCGCTGGATGAGAATAAGTCTTTCATGGAAATGCTCGGGCTTTTATCAGAGATCTATGTCACAGGATTTGCAGCAGGTCCCTTATTTATTATCACACTTCTTGTTGTGCTTGGAATTATAGGAGGTGAATATTTCTTCATTCTGAAAATAGTGGTTTATATCCTGATACCTGGCAGCGCTCTTTTGTTCATATTGTTTCTCTCTTCACTGATAAAAGAACATGAATCGGAACTCAATGAGATTATTGAGCCAGATCAACAGGACGAGGATGCGATTCTTCAAAAAGCTCGCATCAGGTTCAATACTTTTCAATTCATGAAGGATCCTCTATTGAAATTTATTGATATACCCGAAACCGTTTTGTACCTTTCCATACCATCTGCCCTGTTGTTTTTTTTCCTGTCAACCTATAAATTCTATACCATGGAGTTCAACCAGATGGTATATGAAATAGATGACTACATAATATTTGCCACCCTTATTGCCCTGATACCGTACAGTGTATTTGTGGAGATACACGCCAGGAAAATAAGTAAGATCGTCAGCAGTTTCCCTGATCTTTTAAATAGGCTAACAAGTTTTCACGAATCTGGCTTTACACTTACGAAATCACTGAATGAGCTTCAGTTATCTGATCTTGGAATTCTCAATTCTGAGGTAAGAAAAATGAATCTGGATATTGAATGGAACGGCAGCGTGGTTCAAGCCTTCAAAAACTTTGGAAAAAGAGTAAAAATAATTGCTGTCCTGAGGGTAGCTACACTTCTTGAGAGTGCAAGCAGCATGACAGGGAACATCAAGGAAACACTTTCAATAGCCGCAGGGGATGCTCTCACAAACAAAATGCTGGAAGAGGAAAGAAAAACTGCCATGAAAATGCAGATAATAATAATATACGTATCATTTTTCATATTTCTATATGTCAGTTATTCCCTTGTATCCGGGTTCCTTCCCCAGATACCTGATGTTACTGCCGGGTCGGAGGTGACGGGGATAATAGGGGAAGGGATTACCTTCTCAGGGATAGATAAGCCCATGTATGAGAGGATATTTTTTCACGCGGCAATCCTTGTGGGATTCTTCTCAGGCCTGGTTGCAGGGCAGATAGGTGAAGGAGCCCCACAACATGGTTTAAAACATAGCATTCTGATGGTACTCATAGGATTAGGGACTTTCTTGCTGATTTAGCAGATGAATTATCATATCAAATGGAAGATTTTCACAATAGCTCAGAACGCATCAGGGACTCAAAACCCATCAAACCAAATTCAATAGCGATTGTTAACCCAATGGCGCAAATGATGATCCCAAGGCTCATCCAGAAAAAAAGGCGATTTCCCTGGATACCCATGGCAATTCCAAGAGCTGTCCCAAGGGGTGCTCCGATAAGCAACGGAGCCAATAAACCAAAACCTGCTACTCCATAACGATCCCATATCCGATTAATAAACTTTTTTCGCTTATCTTCACTATTAACACGTTTTAACAACCTGTTCCTTATTCGTTCTCCAAGTGCCAAAATAACAAGCAGGCCAAGCATTCCACCTGAGGCGGCCGTGATAGCTGTCACGGACGGACTGAGTTCCAGCGCAAAACCGGCAGGGACAGCTATCCATAGCTCAACTGCTCCCAATCCCAACACGGTAAGCAGTTTGAATAACAGTTCCATCGATCAATCTGGAAAAAGCCCATCTCCTGCAAAGATCCTCTTTGCTTCATCAAGCGTCAGGTCAGATGGCGGTATGATAATTTCACTTGGCTTGATCACTTCATCGGATATTTTATTCCCATTTTTCCGAACATATTCTGAAAGTTTCTTGAATTCATCTTTGAAAACTTTCTCATCTCCTTTTTGAACGATCTTCACAATGTTATTATCGATCCTGTTGACTTCATCCATATACATTTTATCAAGTTCGTACTGACCTTCTCCCATTAATCTTACGATCATTTTCCCATCTCCTTCTTTAAAGCCTCAAGCTGCATATCCACATCTCCTTTTGACTTGATCTTTGAAAGCTCGCGGTCAATATCATCCTGTGATCCGCCAGTAACATCTTCAAGTGTTCCTGCTTCTACAAGTTCATCAAGTGCAGAAGCGCGTGCTTTCATATTTTCAGTCTTGTCTTTCGCGCGCTGGACTGCCATTCCTACATCACTCATTTCCTCGCTGATACCGCTCACGGATTCGGTTATCTTGACCTGGGCTTCAGCTGCGCTATATTGGGCTTTTATTGTTTCCTTAGTTGAGCGGAATGATTCTATCTTTGCAGACAGGCGTTTTTCTGTTTCTATAAGTTTATCCTGCTGGTTTTTAATATCCGCTATCTGCTGGGTCATACTTCCGATTTCAGCCTGGGAATTACTCTTTCTTTCAAGAGCTATCTTGGCAAGGTCTTCGCGTCCTGCTTTTACAGCTTCGCGCGCCTGATCATCCAGTTTCTTGATATTCTCTTCCAGTTTTAGCTTCTGGAGTTCAAGCCTCTTCTTTGAAGTTGTTACTTCAGCCACACCGCGTTTAACGTTCTGTAAGAGTTCAACCTGCTTTTCATAAGAATAATCAAGAGTCTCTCTCGGATCTTCGTATTTTCCCAGTATCTTATTGATCTTAGCTTTTATTATCGTGCTTGTTCTATCTATTAGCCCCATAATTTTACCTCCTCTTTTCAATTATTTTTTTGCCCTAAATAGTTTTTCTTAAAAGAAAAATACCATTTCATATGTTTTTCTTTATTTTTCAGGGCAATTACGTTTCATAATGTATTTCTTCAATAAAATGGTATCCACAAGGTTCATGCGCTTTTTCCCATTTAGCCCTTGGATATTTCCTGCATTGGGGTGGTCTTAAACCGTGAATAGTACACATGGATTTATTAGAGCCATGGTTTTCAAATTTTAGGAATGGACATTTAAAGACGAACATACAGCATGCTCCACACCTTTTACACTCCCCGATCCGGGTCTTCTCCACTGGAAGAAGAAGGCTTGTAGCAGTTCGTATGATTTTTCCTGACACCATCTTAATTAATTGTTTTTATTCCACCTCAAACCATATAAATATTTTCTTTTTTTGCTATCATCCTTTTCTGATTTCATAATCCTTATCACATATTAAAGATATCCTATCTGTCATGGCGTTCCTGTGCAATAGATCAGTCGTGGCATCGATCAGTAAAGATCCTGTAAATACATCGATCAAAGCAAAAGGGCTTGGAGCTGATATACTGGAGTTACGTATAGACCTGATCAGTGAAGATCCTGTAAAAATAATCATTGAACTTAAAAAGCTTGGCTTGCCAATTATTATTACTAATCGAATGAAGAAAGAAGGCGGCGCATGGCAAGGAAGTGAATCCCGGCGCGTCCGGGAATTGATATCGTTAATAGCGCATGCAGATGCCGTTGATATTGAGCTATGCGCCGAAGAAAGGGATATGGTAGTCAAAGAAACAAAGAATGCAGGGAAAAAAGTCATAATTTCCACGCATGATTTCCAAAATACACCGGATAGCGAGGTCATGGCATGTTTTATCCGGGATTCATTCGAAAAAGGCGCGGACATTGCCAAGCTTGCAGTAATGCCTCACTCACTCGATGATGTATTGCGGTTGCTTGATGTCACATTACATTCATCCGGGCAGGTATGCACGATCGCTATGGGAGAAATTGGAAAGCATTCCCGAGTCATGGCGCCTATTTATGGTTCTGTGATGACATATGGATATATTGATATTCCTGTAGCTCCCGGGCAGTTAAGGGTTGACGAACTGAAAAATGCGCTAAAAATTCTTTTGCCCCCTGCATAAGTCATATTATCCGGATCACGTCAAAGAAGTGCTATGTCTGTGGAAAGAAACACGATATGCCTCTCTGGAAACGTACTATGGAATGTGATTGTGGGAACGTGATTGATAGGGACAGAAACAGTGCTATCTTTATCATGTTGCGGTTTCTATCACAAAATGCCATGTGGACTGGCTATCAACAATTCGTTTATAATCTACGAAAAACAGGGCTGATGCTGCCGAAACAAGCACCATCAACATACTCGTAGGAAGCCCCAGCCTGAAAGGGTGGGTAGTTCACTCGATAATGCTAAGTAATGTAAATACCAAATTGATAGAATACAATAAAATTATGAGGGTACTATAAAATGGAACTTAAAGTCCAATCACTTCAGATCAAAGCAGGTAAGTATAAAGTAGTCATCAATTCACAGGATGCAAAAGAACTCGGTGTCAGGGGCGGTGACCGTGTCCAGTTAAAAGACCATGTCTATTTGACCGCGATCGTAGAAACAGGCGACATGATCCCGAAAGGCACTGTGGGAGTATACCAGGAATGTTGTGAAAAACTCGGAAATATATGTCCCCTTACAATTAATCTTATCCCTGCTTCAAGACCGAATTCCGTAGGTTTCATAAAGAAAATGATGGACCACCAGAAATTGACGCAGGAAGAGATCCACCAGATAATCCAGGACATTGTCAGGGAGAATCTTACGGATGTAGAAATGTCTGCATTTGTTACAAGTTCCTATATCCATGGGATGACTACGGATGAAATTGAATGGATGACCAGGGCTATGATAGACACCGGTGAAAAAATTGAATTCAATATTCACCCCATCATGGATAAACATAGTATAGGAGGAGTTCCGGGTAATAAGATATCCCTGCTTGTGGTCCCGATTATCGCCGCAAACGGCCTGCTCATACCCAAGACAAGTTCACGCGCAATAACAGGCGCAGCAGGAACTGCTGATCTTATGGAAGTGCTCGCGCCCGTTGAATTCACAGCAGATGAAATAAAGACCATGACTGAAAAGGTTGGAGGTGTGATAGTATGGGGAGGAGCTACAAATATAGCTCCGGCTGATGATAAGCTCATACGCACAGAATATCCTCTTTCGATAGATCCGCGCTGCCAGCTTCTTGCTTCAATTATGGCTAAAAAAGGTGCAGTCGGCGCTAATTGTGTTGTTATCGATATCCCTGTTGGCAATGGAACAAAAGTTCACTCAATGGAAGAAGGAAAAAAACTTGCACGGGATTTGATCGATCTTGGAGAGCGTCTGGGGATGAGTGTAGAATGTGCAATGACATACGGTGCATCACCGGTTGGCAGAACCATTGGTCCGGCAATTGAAGTAAGAGAAGCGTTGAAAGTATTGGAAACCATGCAGGGTCCGAACAGCCTTATTGAAAAGAGCACAGGGCTTGCAGGGATTCTTCTTGAAATGGGGGGTGTGGCCACGAGAGGTCGTGGAAAAGAGATAGCTATGGAAACGCTGCGTTCGGGGAAAGCATTTGAAAAACTCAAACAGATCATTGAAGTCCAGGGCGGAAATCCAAATATTGTCCATACTGATATCAAACCCGGGGAGCACAGGGGAGACCTTACGTCCCCGGCTGATGGCTATGTCATTGAGTTCGATAACAAGCGCATTGTGGAGCTTGCAAGGATCGCGGGCGCCCCCGCTGATAATGGAGCAGGGATCTGGATACACAAGAAAAAGGGCGAAATGGTCAAGAAAGGTGAACCGCTTATTACGATATTTGCAGATAAAAGCTGGAAATTGACAAATGCATTAATAAGCGCAGAAAAGGATTATCCGATAATAGTGGAAGGCATGCTTCTTGAAAGGGTCCAGACTTATAAGGTATTTTAAATATACAAAACTGAAAGAGTTAATCTTTTCAATTACCCCGCCGCTTTTTCCATTACCACGGGGAGGGTATATTTTTCCACAGATAGATTCTCCTTTCAAGTCTAATTGATTTGGAAAGTATTTAATGATTACATTTCCCACTTCTGTTATTTCCTTTTTTATCGATCAGACTTTTCCTCAACATCATATTTTTGCCCATTATTCAGGGTGTTTTAATTCCCTGCTCTCTTTATTGTATGCATTTTCATGGCATGCTTTTATATCTTCAATAGTAACAGACTCCGCACTGGAAGGTGCGGAGCATCCACGCGTGAATGCTCGATAGTTTTGGATATCAGTCGGTTCTCTGGGATCAAAATTTATCATCGCATCCAAACGCATATCTAAAATTAAAACGGAAACAATAATTTTAACAGCATAAAAAATCCACAAATTAAGAATCGAATCGACATCTTTTTTGATATTCAATATTTAAGAATCCTGTTAATGCAGTCCTAAAAGATTTGCACCAGGTACATCTCTTATCTTTACCCCCTCCATTGATTTTCAAGACGAACCTATTTAAACTAATAGATGTCATTTCAATTTTTGCTGTAGTTTTTATTTTATTATCACTCCAATTTTTGCGTGTTTTAATAATATCTAACTGTTCGGATTTTTTAAAATTGAACTGTAAATTACATTTTCCCTCAAAATAATCAATATTTAAGAAAACTATATCTCCTGCGTTATCTACTCCAATGAAACTCCTACCATCATTTTTTCTTTCTTGAATCCTTTGACTATTTATGAATTCTACAAACCTTTTTGGTTCACAAGTGGGACAAAATCTTACTTTGCTTATATAATCATTTTTTAGCAGTTTTTTACATTTATCACAAAAAAGTGATGAGTTTCTAGTAGTCAATTCATCCCTCCAATCCACATTCCTCACAAAAAGATGAAAAAGGAAAAAAAGTCAAAGAAGTTTTATCTGTATTTTGTGCCTTAACTCCAATAGCACAATTTCTCTTTAATTGTACTATTTTTATCTTCACCAAATCTCCTATATTGACATGCGGTATAAAAATAATAAAATTTTTTATTTTGGCAACCCCGTCACCCTTCCCACTTTTATCGATAATTCTTACCTGGTGGATATTTCCTAATGAAACTGGTATGGATTTTTCAATTTTTTTATTATTTTCAAGCCATATTCCTTTCATCCAATCACCTTTATATTTTATCTTGACAGTAATTGATATTCTTTTATACCATATTAAAATTAAGTAGAGCGGAGTGAAACTAATATATGCGCATGATTTTCAGATTTTGGAAGGTTGTTCTGGCTTCCCATCGCCTATAGGAGCATAAGAACGTCTATAGTTTTCAGTCACGGACCGTCGTTTTGAAAAACGAGGCATCCCCGTGTGGATGCTCGAGGATTTTGATTTTTTTATCCGTTTGCATGGATTCTGTATTTAATTTCAGGCGCATGAGGCAAGTCTACATCGAGCCTAATAAGGTTTGAGACCCAATATTTTCCTCGTATCGTTGATATCAGGTATCCAATCCATTTTAAGCCATTCTTGAAGCTGACGTTCAAAACCTGGATCTGCTTTTTCTCCAATTTTTTCAAAAAAATCCTCAATGGACTCACTAGTGATTAAAGCATTTTTTAAATCTTCAATCAAGATTCCGGAATTTCTGACAAAACTGTAGAGCAACGTTTTTTCTATTTCCCTATCAAGTTCAAGGTTCTTAAGTCTCATCGACTCATTTTGATGAATTTTACTAAAATCAGTTTCAAATCCATTGGCAAATCTATTATATGTTTTTTCAACCAATACAACATTGTTATTTTCATCTTCTGTTAATTTCCAACTTTTTAATGGAAAGAGGTTTTTGTGATTATTTGCCCATTTTGCTGCCATAATATTTGCTGGAGCTTCAGTATTAAATATTTGATAATCAATCATCCGAGCGAGATAGATACAAACATCATCTAATTGATAAGGAATCTTAAACCATCCTATACAGACTTGTCCCTCCTGATAGATATTTGGATGAAAAATAGATGTTTGAAACCGGATAAATGGAAGGCTTGTAGGATAGTCCTTGTGGATAACAATCTCAATAATATGATTATTGCCAACAATTGGGTTCTCATCCTCATCTATGCCGATGATTCCATCTATTAGAAACTTAACTAAATATCGCATAGGGGGTGAACCTTCAGATTTTTCAATCTGAATTTTATTTGTTCGTTGGACAAGTTCCAACATGCGGATAGCGTCCTTCTCCAAATAATGCATCCTTAATCCAGATAATCCCTGCTCTTTAGATTTTTGTCTCCAATCGCGTACAAGCCATTCTTGAATATCTTGACTGGAAAAAGTGCTTAACTGGAGAACATTATTGAAAGGACGATATGTCAATCCTGTAATAGAATTTGAGATTTCATGTATAAATTCTTCCAATAATGGTTCACGATTCACATCAAAATCTTTTACATAAATTAGACAAGGCTTACCGAGTTTTCTTGCATGTTGAAATTCTTCTATAGTTGGTGCACTATATTGATTCCAGAATATCCCAATGTATAAATCTGAATCAGCAACCTCATCTAGAAAAGCTTGTTGTGATGTTTCCGGGCGTGCTCCAGCATCCAATTCGAAAACAAATGCATCGATACCACGTGATAGCAATTTTTGCTTCAAAACAAGGCGCTCATCGTGGAGTTCTTTTGTTTTGGAGCTGATGAAGGCTTTAAGTTTCCCTTTCATTTTCAAGTTCTTAATTTATCATTATTTTCATATGTGAGCAAGCAATACAAACAATAAGTTGGGAATTTATTGTATGCAACAATTTTCGTTGAATTATTACATTAATTTTAAATCTAAAATGTATCTCTATATATTTGTATTATTTGTTACGATTCCGCGCCTATTTTTGAGTGTAAGATGCTAAATTTAGATTCATATCCCCTATGCGAGCATGAGAAATCTATCGCCTTCAGTCACCCCAAACCCCGTACAAATGTTACGAGGCCTGTAGTTACATTTTTGACTATATTGGATCTTATTGAATAATATAGTCTAATTTATCAAGCTTTAAAACTTACGATTAGGTGTTTAATTCTATACAAATCCATAAATTATATTGTATCACGCTAAAATTACCATCACGAATAGCAACATAATAACGGTCTCCCGGCATCATTTTTCTACTATGACAAGGTGATAGTAACCCAGGGCATTGAATGGGTAATACCATCGGACTGCATCTTCAAAACGAATGAACATTTTTTCATGCAATGATAATTTCTTTGAATTAAATGGGTATATCAACAATAATAAACTTCCAGTTCTTACTTTGAACCCGATACCTTCGAGTCTTTTTATCAGGTCCCCTCTTGAAAAATAATACGTCCACAACCCATTCACTACATACTCTTTACTTCTCAGGGAAGAAATTATCCAGCTTCCTTTACACCGTATAAAAGCATTGACCCACCATGTCAGGTTCCACCTGTTAACCACTGTAAAGATTGCCCGGCCGCCAGTTTTCAAAACCCTGGATGTCTCCTGGAAAGCGTGATGGACTTTTGGAATATGATTAAATACTCCAAATATGGAAATTATACCCTCAAAACTTTTATCGCGAAATGGAAGAAATTCAGCTGATGCCATAATAAAAGAAATCCTGTCCTTAAAATTGGCATCTTTTATTCTTTCTTTTGCTATTTTTAGCATTTCTTTAGATATATCCACACCCAATACCCGATATCCTTTTTCAACAAGGAACACGGATTGCTCACCTGTTCCACAACCGATATCAAGTATCAATCCCATCTTCAAAATATCCGGGAGAACCATTTTCTCTACGGACCTCATATAATTGATACGGGGATTGTCAAATCTGTGATCATAGTCCCTGGAGAGACTTTCGTAATGTTTTAATACACTGGTTCTTATGGACATTTAGCGATGATTGCTCCCCTGTTCCTCGCTTTTGTACTAAATACCATCCCTTTGCTTCCAAGGAGTTCACGTGCGATTTTCTTGAGGTTTTCCGTATCCTCACCGAAAGCATACACTGTTGGCCCGAATGAGCTCATACCGGCGCCATTGGCGCCGCCATCTCTTAAAGCATGCATCAAATGCAATGAAGCCGGCTGCAACTCAACTTCCCTTTTCTTAAAACCCAGTTCCTGGATCGCATCGATACTTTTCCCGAAATTGACGATGTCTTTTTCGAAAAGTGCAGGAAGAAGCTGCATCAGGATCAGGTGGGATAGCGCCTCAACATCATGGAGTGGAACCGGACATACTTTGCGGAATATATTTACTTCATTTTTTTGTGATGCGCCTTTCTGTTCCGGCACAATTACCACGATATCCCAATCCGGGAACTCTTTTCTTAATAAAACAGGCGCTGGCGCAAGCTTGCTTGCCGCGGAGGGAAGAAATGCCCTCTTCACGCTGAATTTGTGCCCCCCGTCAAGGATGAATCCGCCATTTTCAAAGGCAGCAACCCCAATGCCGCTTGTCCCTCCACGTTCCACTTTCACTGCGATCTCATGAACACTTAATCCAAGGCTATATAATTCATTTACGGCCGTGCCTGACGCAAGAGATGCCTGTGTGCCTGAACCAAGACCGATATGTGAGGGGTAATCTTCTTCGATAAAGAGTTGTATTCCCCCGTCATCCGGAAGCAGAGCCTTTGCGCTATTCCTCATGCGTTCAATATGCTCGCTGGAACCTGTAATTTCAACAATATCAGATTTTTGGGCTTTTATTTTAATAACCGGATTATCAAGAGTCAGCCCAATGCTGCCATCAACGCGCCCGATGCTTGCATTCATATCGATAAGGGTCAAATGCAGACGGGAAGGAGTTGTGATTTCGAGCATTGGTTAATGCACTATCTTCGTAATATCTATTTCAAGTATATCCTCTGCGCCAAGAGCCTTGAGCCTGGGTATCAGGATATTGATCTCGCTCTTGCTTACCACGGTTTCAACCGCATAATAATCAGATTTATAGAGTTTTGAAACAGTTGGCCTTTTCATTGCGGGAAGACCGCTTACTACAGCATCAAGTTTGTCTTCAGGGACATTCATTACTATGAAAACTTTGCCGCGCGCTTCAAGTACTGCCTGCAAAAGGATCCTGATCTCTTCTATCTCTTTTCTCTTCACAGGGTCTTTCATTGATTTCTTATTAGCGATGAGTTTTGTATTTGATTCAAGAATGATATCCACGATCTTTAACCCATTTTTCCGAAGCGTCGATCCTGTCTCTGTCAAATCCACAATTACATCCACAAGTTCAGGGACTTTTGCCTCGGTTGCGCCGTAGGAATAACGAAGATCCACCGGTATTCCAAGCTTTTTAAAAAATTTTTTTGTGAGGTTGGGGTATTCAGTTGAAACCCTGCTTCCCGGCTGGATGTCCCTGGCGCTTTTGATGTCCTTTTCATTCGGGACAGCGATCACGATCTTGACAATACCTTCCCCCATCTTGCTGTAGAACATATCTGCGACCTCCACAATATCAGAATCAGATTCCATAACCCAATCCTTTCCTGAGATACCCAGGTCAAAATAGCCTTCTTCAACATATTTGGGGATTTCCTGGGGCCGCAGTATCTTGACTTTCCTTATTCGCGGGTCTTTTACGGTTGGATTATACTCACGGTCAGTTTTTCTTATCTCAAGGTCTGCCTGTTTGAATAAAAGGAGAGTCTGTTCTTCCAGACTTCCCTTTGGGAGAGCGATGTCTAACATAATAATTCGGATTCCTAAATGGATTCACGGATTAAAAGCTTTGCTGACTATTCGTGCTTTTCCTGGCCAGTTTTTTCTTATTGAATATAACTTCAAGAATTCCGTTCTTGTATGTGGTTTTAATCCCGGTTTTGTTAACCATAGCTGGCAGTTCCACCAATTCATTTACTATAATTTCCGGATTATTTGCGCAAATCTCCAGAACTTTTCCCGAACATGTTAAAATTATGTCTTTTGGTTCAATTCCCGAAAGTCCGATTAAAACATGTACATTTTTTTCAGTTTCAAGTACATCCACAGGCGTTTTGTCTTTTCTTGTTATAAAAATATCTTCCGGATTGGCATTAATTACCGGTATGATATTAACTGAGACCGAAATGTTCACTGGCTTTTTTTCCGGAATATCGATCTCATCCATGATATCATTCAATGTTTCTTCCAATTTTTCAAGGAATTCCTCGAAATCATTTATTTTTTTCATGTCTATATCTTCATTTCTTGTTCTTGTTGATAGCTTTTGTGATGTCAGCCATGTCCTCATATTCTTTTTGGTCCCATTGTGCGGGTCTTACCATAGTAAAAGCTTTTTCAAAATGATCCTTTTGTATCCTGACATTTAAAGCCTCCTTTTTTACGGTTTCCCTGTCCATTCCTGGTTTAATCCAGTCCCGAAGGGCGA
>Ga0075518_1000097_pt1 | contig 14935 bp, 13 predicted proteins | sample NGEPerA_2_FD_76970 | JGI IMG/M metagenome (GOLD analysis project Ga0075518, IMG submission 76970) | Arctic peat soil microbial communities from the Barrow Environmental Observatory site, Barrow, Alaska, USA - NGEE PermafrostAB136-A | ecosystem: Environmental > Terrestrial > Soil > Wetlands >...
CGCCCTCTGGCCGCCCCATGGTCAGCAGGTCGAAGCCGTCACCTTCCGCGAGCGCCTCCTGCATCTTGTACTCCACGAACTGGTCCTTGGTCATGCCGCCGGGGATGTCGCGATCACCGGCGAAGCCCTGCTCGCGGGCTGAGCCGATAGTGATCGGCACCTCGATGCCCAGCGTCAGGCCCATGTTGGAATTCGGATCGGCGTCCACGACCAGCACCGGCGTCTCTCTCTTTTTCACCAAATAACGCACCGCCAGCGAAGCGATAGTGGTCTTGCCGGTACCGCCCTTGCCGGCGACAGCGATGGTAGTCATGAAAACTCACTGATCATCATGATTCTGCCCGCATTTTCATGTAGATTTTTTTCCGGACTCATCGATCGACTCCTGGCCGAGCCTCGCCAGTATCTTCTCCATCCGCGGGAACCATTGCATATTAGTGTGCGGGAAGAAGAGCGAAGCTATGTATTCGTCCATGAAGAACTGGTTGTCGGACAGTTCTATGTTGGTCATTGTGCGAGCGACATCCTCCGCTGCCTGCTGCATGTCCTTCGAGAAAGACACCAGCCGCGCCCCCAGCAGCGAGCCATTGCCGACAAAGGTGAACCGCTCCGGATCGATCTCCGGGAAAAGGCCGATAGCCGCGGCACGGTCCACTTGCAGATACTTGCCAAAACCGCCGGCGACGTAGACCTGCTCCACTGCGTCCAGGTCCAGGCCAACGCTATTTAACAGCGTGGTTATACCGGCGTAAATGGCGCCCTTGGCGCGCATCAGATTATCGATATCGGGCTCTGTGATGACAATGTCCTGCCCGGCGGCCGTGAACTCCTGGCTGGCGAGGACATATTCCCAAAGACCGTCAGCGTTACGACGCAGCCACTGGCCTGCCTTCGCCTCCTTGAACTTGCCGTTCTGGCCGATGATGCCCGCTTCCAGCAACTCCGCCACCGTGTCGATGATCCCTGACCCACAGATCCCCAGCGCCGGCTTGCCACCGATCGTCAGGATGTGAGGCTCGCCGGTGGACGGATCGATCTGCACCGCTTCGATAGCTCCCCGGGTAGCCCGCATGCCGTGTTCGATGCCGCCGCCCTCGAAAGCCGGCCCCGCCGAGCATGACGTCGCCACCAACCATTCGCTGTTGCCGACCACGGCCTCGCCGTTCGTGCCGATGTCGATGTAGAGCGTGATCTTATCGGTCTGAAAAACGCCGGAACCGATGATGCCGCTGACGATGTCACCACCCACATAACTTGATACACAGGGGAATGTATACAAGAACACATGATCACAAACGTCGATGCCCAGGTGGCCGGCGCGCACCGGCGGCAGGAAAGTCGCCGCAGGCACGTAAGGCGCAATGCGTATATGTTTGGTATTGACTCCGGTTAGCAGGTGTGTCATTACCGTGTTGCCCGCCGCCACCATATGCGACACTTGGCAGCGGTCAACCCCGCCTTTTTCCAGAACTTTCTCGATCACGGCAGTGATGGTCTGCACCACCGCCTCCTGCAGCTTTTTCCTCCCCCCCGCTTTCTGGGAGTGGATGATGCGGGTGATGACATCCTCACCATAGCTGATCTGGCCGTTGTACTCGGAGGCCTCGGCTACCGTTTTGCCCGCCTTTAAATCCAGCAGCTGCGCGTAGACACTGGTCGTGCCAATGTCGAGCACGATGGAAAAATCTTCAGCGGTGCGGTCTCCGGGGACCACCTGTATGACTTTCGGTCCTTTCGGCCGCTCCACCACCGTAACCGTGACCAACCAATCTTCAAGCCGCAGCATCAGCGGCAGGTCTCGCACCACATGGAAATCCACCGACACGTTTTCCAGACCATGCTGGGCCTTGAGCGCCAGCTTCAGCCGATCCAGATCGTTGATGTTGTTGGCTGCGTCCGGTGCGTCGAGCTTCAGCGCGATCTTCTTTACCACCGGGTCGATCCGCCATCCGGCGACCAGGTCTTCCAGGTCCTGCGCGGTGAGCACGCGTCCCGGACCCGGCCGGCGCTCGTGGGTCAGGGCAACCGCGTCGCCCATCCGCGACTCCTCCGGGATGGCGACCGTCAGGTCCCCCATCACCTTCACCCGGCAGGCCAGCCGCAGCCCGGCCTTGTAATCTTCATCAGAAAGTTTGGCGGATTTGCCGCCCTCGTACTCGCCATCGGTTATCTCGACCTTGCATTTGCCGCAGGCGCCGGTGCCGCCACAGGAGGCGTTGATGTGCACGCCCTCAAGCAGTGCCACCCTGAGCACGTTAGCTTCATGCGGTACGCCATCGCAGACGATGTCGCCGGGCTGAAATGTGATTGTATGTGTAGTTTCTTCAGCCATGGTATTTGTTAAATATATAAGATACAGGACGGCAAAGGAGGATTCACGATGAGCATGAGCCTTGGCTATTCATATCCCGGTAAACTATCTCGATCCTGTCGACGAGCTCGTCGAACTCCACCGGTTTTAGGCAATAGTCACTGGCCCCGCTGTCCATGCACTCGAGGCCGGCTTCCATCGAGGCGTGGCCGGTCAGCAGAATCACCGCCGTGGAGGGAAACATTTTTTTGATTTCCTTGAGGCAGTGTATGCCGTCGGTGTCAGGAAGCATCACATCAAGGACGACCACATCCACCGGCGATGCCTCGAACACCTTGAGTCCCTCGCTGCAGCTTGACGCGGTCTTCACCTCGTAACCCCGCCGGGCCAGTCTTTTGGCCGTTATCTCCAGAAAATCGATTTCATCGTCGACCAGCAGTATGTTTATTTTTCTCTCCATGACTTTTCCTTACCCCGCCACGGCATCCGGGGATAAAATGCTTTCCAGATCGACCGTGATCGATTGCCTGTAATGGTCCACCATATCCTGCTCACCCATCGCCATGTCAATCTGCCTGGTGTGAATCAGTAGATACCCGAGCACCTTTAAACCTTCGATCAATTTTTCCTTTTCCTTCTTTTCGATGCGCGCAGTCAGGGAATCATGCTTTACTTCAACCCGAAAACCAAATTTTTCAAGGATGTCCCTGAGCAGAAACACTCGTACGAAGCGACGGCTCCGGTCCGCGGCGCCGCCCCTGAACTGAAAACTGACGTAATTTTCGGTCAGGTGGGATCCGAGGTATGCCTCGGCGAGGGTAAAATGGTAACCCAGCCGCATGCTTAGATTGCAGAAATTTTTCGAAATCAGGAAGTAGTTCTTCGTACCCATCGAGGTCCCAACTGACGGTTCCAGGCTGGGATTCATCGTCGACCGGAAGAGTACTGAGCCGAATCCTTTCAAGCTTAGAGGCGGAGGGCCCTTCCAGGGTTTCGCCGTCATTCCCTCCCAGATCGCCAGCATCGGTTCGGAGACTATGTCCTGCATGTGCACATATTTTCCATGAGTGTCAAAACTCTGCCGAAAACCGTCATCCAGATCAATAACCCACCACTGGAAGGGAATGTCGCCCCCCAGCTGTTTGGCGGACCTGGCATCGAACCTAGCTTTTTCTCCGAAAGAGAACATTTCGGTAACGGCTTTTTCGTGGCAGAAACGGGTCACGTCATGAAGGGTCTTGCACAGAGTGGATTTAAAATATGGCGAACCCGGATCGGTAAGATTGAGCGGCACCACCAGTGACATGATCTCTGTCAGGAGCAGATAAACCGGGCTGTCAGCCATGAGGTTCGGACGCGGGGCCGTCCTTTTAAGAATCTCCTCGTTGCGGCCACTGTAGACACAACGCCCGGTTGCGTCCACCGTAACCACCACACCGTTTTCAAGCTTCCGGGCGGCGCCTGACAGACCAAATATCGCCGGTATGCCAAACTCCCGCGCGACTATGGCAAGATGAGTGGCGACGTGTCCCTTCTCGCTGATAACCGCGACTGCGCGATTCAGCAGCGAAGCCCACTCCGGTAACGAATGTTCCACAACCAGAACAGCTCCGATGGGGAACTCGAGCAGGTCCACGTTCGAGCGGACGACAAACACCGGTCCGGAGGCAACTCCCGTGCTGGCGGTCAATCCCCCCGAGAGCAGGGCCGAGTCGCCATGGTTCGCTGACATTTGCTCATCGGTGGCCGCTTCAGCCACTTGCGGTTGTGCGAGAGGCCGGCTCTGCAAAATAATGACGTCCCCGTTTCGGTCAATGGACCATTCGATGTCCTGGGGCACGCCGAAATGTTCTTCCAGCCGCGCGGCGATCGCCGCCAGCTCCCGCAGCCTGTCCGCGGACAGTATCGGGCTGCTTCCAGCGGCATCCTGCTGCACTATTTCGTTGGGGATTTCTCTTTCAACTTTGTAGAAATCCGTATCTATGCTGCCGACCACGACCTGGCTGGCCAATCCGTGGGCGGCATTTATCTCCACCCAGCGGCTGCGGGGGTTTCGCGGCGATCGCGAAAACATGACGCCGCTGACCACGGCATCCACCATGGTCATGCAGCCGACGCACATGATCACATCCTGGTGCCGGAAGCCTCGTTGGTTGCGGTAGATAATAGCCTGGCTCTGGTATTTGCTGGCAACGATGTCCTTGTAAGTCTGCAGAATAAAATCTTCGCTGATATTGAGCTGCGTGCGGTATTGGCCGGCAAAGGAAACGTTGCTCTTGTCTTCCTCCATAGCGCTGGAACGCATCGAAATATGCGGGCGGGGTTCCCCCGCGGAATACAGGAGCTCGTAATGCTCCTCGATCTGCTGCACCAGCTGCTGGGGAATCGGCGCAAAGCTGATCAGTTTCTGGATTTGGGCGCTGGTCGAATACAGGCTCTCGAGATCATCGAGATCCAGCTGTTTCAGCAACCTGTTGATCTCATCCTGCAGGCCGCTGGCACGCATGAAACGCTGGGTCGCGGTGGCTGTAATGACAAAACCTTCGGGGACCCTGAGCCCGACGCGGTTCCGCACTTCGCCCAGGTTGGCCATTTTATCGCCCACCAGATCCGCGTCGTCCTTGCCGACTTCCGACAGGGGAACGACCAGTCTTCCCTCGGGAACTTCTGGCTGCCGGGCCAGGATCTCTTCCATTTTTTCAGAAATGTCCCTGAAGGATGAAAACAATCCATTGTATTTTCCGTCTGAAAGCACCTCCAGGCTCTGGATCATCTTGTAGACATTGACGGACACGGCCGTGCAGTGACCACGCACGAAGGCCATGCCGAAAGGCTGCCCCAGGACCAACGCCTGTTCCATTTCCGCCATAATTTCCAGAGCGTTATTGTTCGCCGTCAGCAGGGCGCGGAAACTCTGATAGCGGTTCCTGAAGGATTCCTGCAGAACGTCCAGTTCGGCCTCAGTAGAGGATGGTGAAAATAAGGCCTTTATTCTCTTTTTTACGCCGGCGTATCCCATATCTGACACCATAATTATTACTCTAACAGAAGAGCGGCCCCCTCTTTTTTTTGCGAACTTCGCTTTTAGAGGGGGCCGCTGAGCGTCACCAGGCCTGGTTAGATGTGCGACCGGTAACTAGTGTTCCAGTTTGAGGCCCCAGCCTTCAAACATGAACAGCAGGGAGAAACCGTACCACACTGTATACAGGACATACCCGCCCAGCGACAGCAGGATAGGCAGAGCCTTCGCTGATGGGCTTTGGGCCTCTATCGTGTAGTAGTTATAGGCCGGCTCTATCGACTTTTCATTTATTTCCTTGAGCATCTTGGACTGCTCAAATGCTTCACCGCCAGCCGCGTTCATGTCTGTTTGCGGTGAGTTGAACAGAAGCCACCAGTCGTTCATGGCATTCTCGGCGTCGAAGCCGTACTTTTTCACAAGCGCCTGGCCGTTGTTATCGTACATCTCCTTGGAGTCTTCCAGGGCCGATGCCAGGATCTTGCCGAAGTCGCCATTGACCTTGACGCTCCAGGCGCCATCCTTTTCGCTCGACGTAGCCTCAGCGCCGGCGGTCTGGATTAGTTTCACCATCTGTTTGGCCATTTCCTCCGGCTTGGCTATCTCCCCCCGGGAGGGCGTTCCCGCAACCTTATCCGTGGTCGCAGCCTTAGCCTTCGAGGTAAAGGAGGTCTCCTGGCCGTTGAATTCAGTTATCTTTTCCCCGACTTCACTATTGAATTCAGAGGAGCTCTTGGACACAGAGTTGTACAGACCGTCAAGAACATTGAACGCGTTTTTCCCGCTACCGTCAGACATAGTGCCATAAAGCGGCATGAACAGCATCACCACTACGGCGAAGAACCCGATCAGCATTACCAGCCCAAGCATGAACTTTTTTGGTTTAGCAATAGCCATCTAAAGCACCTCCTCGCCCTTAAGCACCTTGATATTGGTGAGAAATGCCTTGAATACCCATAGCGCAAAGATGATGATCACTATGAAGAAGACATAGGTACCAATACTGTTGAAGAAATCGGTCCATCCCTTACTCAAATTCAGCACTTTCAGCTTCGTCAACTTGTCAGGCAGTGCGAAGGCGCGGTTGACGAACCCGGCCATGATCGCGATGGCATAAAAGCCCCTGATGACGGAACCGGATACGACTTTGGTAACCAGGGAGCCTACCTGAACACCGACGATGGAGCCAAGCAGCATGCCCAGGGCCAGCGTGAAGAACACGAAACCGTAGATGGCATACTGGGTGAAGCTGGCATAACCGGCGGTGAAGACGATCTGGAAGATGTCGGTGCCGACGGTGGTCGCCGAAGAGACGCCCATGGCATACACGAAAATCGGGAAGGTAAGAAAGCCGCCGCCAACGCCCATGATCGACGCCGCGAGACCTACGAACGCGCCCACGATGACCACGAATATCGCTGAGATCTTGCGGCCGCCCGGGATTATTCCTTCATCAAACTTGATCATTGGAGGAATATTGACTTTTTGCAGTTTCTCCGCGAATCCGGTCATGATCTCATCCTTGGCCCTGAGTTCACTCAACTCGTGATCCTCAAGAGTACGGGATGCCTCCGCCGCTGATTTCCTCGATTTGAAGAAATCGGTTAAGGCGTAGATTCCCAGGAAGCCCAGCATGACCGCATAAACGATCGTAATGAAAGCATCGCTGAGAACCGGATTGGCTTCGTACAGTGTCCGGTTAAGCAAACCACCTGCCGTGGACCCCGCAATCGAGCCTACCAGGAAGGCTATCGCCAGAACATACGATATATTCCCGAGCTTCCGGTGCAATACGCTGCCCATGATCGCCTTGGCAAAGATATGGAAGAGGTCGGTACCGACCGCCAGAATACCTTTGATGCCAACGCTCATGAGGGCCGGCGTGATGACGAAGCCGCCGCCAGCGCCGATGCAACCGGTGATCAGCCCCGCGACGACACCGATGCCGATGGTGAGCAGGAAGATCTTCAACGAGTAAAACGCCGGCGCATAGGTTTCCTTGCCGCCGATCACATCCGGCAGCGAATCCGCGTAGGCGTAGCCACCGGCAATGACCGGTATGAAGAGCAACGCCAGGATTATCATCCGCGTGCGGCTCCGGAAGATCCGGTTCGAGGTCTCGATCTCCCATCGGCCATGCGCGCGGGCACCCATGGCCATCATAAAGCCGACACCCTTTATGAAATTCATTCTTTCTCCTAACTGTTAGGTTGACGGGTTTCCGGTGCGCGGCTATTTGCCGCATCCATGCTCTCCCGGCATGCATCTTTCAGCCGTTCATAGAGAGTTTCGAATTCCACCGGCTTGATCAGGTAATCAGAAGCGCCGCAGTCCAGCCCTTCTCGTCCCGCACTGGCGGAAGCGTAGCCCGTCAGAATAATGACTTCCGTGTCCGGGCTCGATTGCTTGATCTCCCGCAGCACGTCGTTACCGTTCTCATCCGCCAGCTTCATGTCGAGCAGCACCGCATCAAAGCTGTGCTCTTTTAGCTTGGCCATCGCCCCGATGCGGCTGAGAGCCCCATCGCAATACATGCCCTTCCTCTTCAGGCGCTTCAGCAACAAGTTGACGAAATCCTCTTCATCGTCAACCACCAGTACGCTTGGTGCATCCATTCGTTATCACCTCGTTTCCTGTGGTTTAAGTCCTTTTACTGCCGTTCCCGACTGGCAGAAATACCTTAAAGATGCTGCCTCCCTGCTCCCGGTTTTTCGCTTCGATATCACCCCCCAGCCTGCGGATGATGTTGTATGAGATCGACAGGCCCAGCCCCGCGTTCTCTCCATTTTTCGTGGAAAAGAAGGGGTCAAAGATCTTCCTGCGGTCCTCGTCGCGCATTCCCGGGCCGGTGTCGGAGAACTCCGCCACGATGCCGCCACTCCCGCTAGCGCTGGTAGTAACGGTTATCGAGCCGTCCTGGCCAATGGCGTCAATGGCGTTGTTGATGATATTAAGGAAAACCTGCTGCAGCTGGGACTGGTCGGTCGTGATCTGGGGCAGATCCTCATGGAATTTTCTGATGATGGTGATCCGGTTGTTGTTCGCTTCGTCCTCGAGAAAGGAAACCGTTTCATTTATGAGGCTATTGATATTTGTACTGACCAGCTCCGCTTCATCAGTCCGGGAAAAACCAAGCAGTCCATGGGTTATCGATTTGACGCGCTTGACGTGGGAGCGTATTTTTTCAACCGCGTCCTGGTATTCCCTGAAGTCGCTGATCCGGCCCTGCTTCTCATCCTCCAGCAATTCATCTATCCAGCCGGCCTGGTTTTCGATGATCTGCAGTGGATTGTTTATCTCATGCGAGACGCTGGCGGCCAACCTGCCCATCAACGCCATTTTTTCCACCTGGCGCATCCTTTCGTTCAGGGCCGTCCGCTGCTGGTCCGCCACCTTGATCCTGTTGATAATTGAGGAGATAAGCAGGGTCGCCACGGTAGCGATGATGGCGACAGCCAGGATAATTATTAAAGCAGCCCTATTTCTGGCGCTGTTGAACTCAGACAGCAAGCTGTCCATGTTTTCTTTCAGGACCAGCACCCAGTCCCCGTCCTTCAGGCTGGTCGCCGAATAAATGAAGTCATCGGTGCGGTAAACGGTAGTGCCGGAGCCTGTGGAAACCCCCTCCAGCGAAAAAGGTGTTTCCGCCGAATCCAGGCGGGCGGGAGTCTGCAGTTCGCCTTTCCTGTTGAGGATAAAAGCGTCCCCTCCCGGCCCGACTTCGGCGCTCGCCAGCAACGAATTGAACAGATCCAGGTTGACGCTGGCCCGCAGAATTATCGATCTCGACGGGTCGGCGACGGCCACAACGATGTGAGGCACGCCCCGGAAGCCGCTGTAAATGTCGCTGGTATATTTACCCTTGCGCATGACTTCCGAGAACCAGTCGGCCTGGGAATAATTCACGCCGGCGAGCTGACTCGAAAAAGGGCCCACGTATGAAAGGTGAGCCCCGCTCTGGTCAATCACGTCGAGATCGGTTATAACCCCGCTCTTGTTTACCGCCTGAAAAATACCTTCCAGATTCTTCTGATCGCTGAGAAATTCCTGGGGATATAGATCGATCAGACCTGACAGCAAGTTGTCCTGATCGGCGAGGAAGAGCTCGATAGTCTGCTGCCTGCTGTCCGCAAGGCTTGCGAGCTCCGTCGACGTTCTGTCGATCCAGGAATTCTTGAAATACTGGAAAGAGAAATAGCTGATACCGACGAGGGGGATGACTGAAACAAGGGTCACCACCATGATGATCAGCAGTTTCTGCCGAAAATAGTAGGAACTCCTCGACCTGGGCTCCTGAACATCTTTTTTAATTGTGGCTGCGTACATTTTCATATGAAAACTTTTTTCGCGCCTTATCTGTACGGCCGGTATTCCGGCACGCCATGGGCTTGCGCTACTGTTCATCTCTGCGTTGATACGCAGCTCTGATGCGGTCCACAAGCAGATCGATATCCGCGGGCTTCTTCAGATAATCAAAGACACCAAGCCGCCGGGCTTCAATTTCATCAAGATCATTTCCAGCGCCTGTGTGGACAATGATCTGAATAGCTGGATAATTTTTTCTGACCCTGCGTAAAACCTCCATGCCGTCTATGCCCGGCATCTTCAGATCGAGAATTATTACGTCAGGCTCGTTCTCCTCGACGAACTCAAGCGCCTGCATGCCGCTGAAGGCCACATGACCGTCAAGATCGCGCATATTGAGACGCTCTTTCAGCGCCTCGACGAATTCCTCCTCGTCGTCAACCAGCAGCAAACGGATGTCATTCATCGTTCTGCTTGTTGCGCTTACGGTCTTTTTCCTTGTGGTCAGCCAGCATGTTTCCCAGATTGGCTTGAGCGCTTTCCCTCAATATATCCGTCGCCGTTTCAAACTCGCCGCTTTCCGCAAAGGCGGCGGCGGCCATCGAGTCTTCAAAATTGGCTTTGTAGGCGCTTTTGATTTTTTTTACCAGGCTCTCGGTTTCCACAGGCTTCTTCAGGTAGTCAAACGCTCCGAGCTCCCTGGCTTTCTCCTCGTCACGCTCTGTTCCATGGCCGGTTAAGATGATTACCTGTATTTTGGGATGGAATTGTTTTATCCAGCGAAGCACCTCTAGCCCGTGAATCCCGGGCATCTTCAGGTCGAGAACCAGAACATCGGGTTCCTGTTCGGATACAGACTCAATGGCCTGTTCGCCATCAAAAGCAGTGTCACTATCAACGTCCCGCATCTGCAGCCGTTCGGACAGGGTTTCAGCAAACTCTTCCTCATCGTCAACAAGCAAAACCTTTATTTTTTCCTTTTTTAACTTCATCTTCCTCACCCTCGCTTTCCTTTGGTAAAAAAGCTGATTACGGCCATTACTTCCCTGCCGGAAAATCCGATCGCTTTCTCCGGCTAAGGGATATGCTGTCGTTTATGGAATGAGCCCTCCTGACCCGTTAGCCCTGTAAAAGGCCTCGACCAAACCGTGTGCATTTTTCCAAGAAATAATACAATATAAGACATTATGAAACCTTTTCCACTATCTTGACGCAAATTTATACCAATATTTTCAAAAAATCAAGCAAATACGGAATTATTTTCCAGGAAGCCGCAACTAACCTTTAAAAGCGGTAAATCATAATGGGACATTATGATACAGCTACAGATGTTTCAATGCGAGGGGTCGTCTTAGGACAACAGGGAATTTGGACGTTCGGGATCTTAAATTATGCGTGGTCTGGTGTAACTATTTCAGCGAATCTGCCTGGTCTCCGCCAATGAGGAAATAGACAAAGTGTACTTCCGGATTTTCTTTTTTGCTGTATCCAGCGAGAGGTTGCCGACGAGTTGGTTGAGACATTCCTTAAAAATTTCAGGCGCCGGCCCGGTATCTGCCAATGAAGACGTCGTACCTTCGGCTTTGATTTCTATCTCCGGCGATTTGTCCTTGCCGGCAGAGGTCGACAGGGTAACCTTGCCACCTTCTCCCAGAGACTCAATCAGAGGGGCTGTGAGCAAAAAAACCAGATACTGCAGTAGTGAAGGGTTATTTATGACCTCGGCGAGTCTCCGGCCATATTTTGCCTCGAGGGCGATATTATGTTGAGAGGCGAATCTCTGAAGGAGCACGATCAGGTCTTTGACCGCGTCGTTGATCCGGAAGGCACTCACGGCTGCATCCCCACGATGCGCGAACCGGTTTAAAGCATCGGCAAGCACTGCCGCCCGGTTTGCCCTTTCATTGATAGTTGCCGTGATTTCGCTGCAGCGTTTGATCACCCGCTTGCCGTCCGCCTGCTTGCCGTTCAGTAAATCATTGATCAGGCCGCTGTATTCCTTGATAACGGCCAGGTGATTCTGAAATTCATGGGTCGCACCGGCGACTATCCTGCCCTGGAAAGCAATCTGTTCCTGGCAAAGATTTTTATCAGGAGAGCTCATTACACGCTCTGTCCATCAGCACCGCCTGATTTCTCCTTCCGCTTCTCGGCGGCCTGCTCGATCTTCGAAATCAGCTCGGCGATATCAATAGGCTTCATTAAATAGTCAAAGGCTCCCCGCTTCATCCCCTCGATGCTGCTGGACGCCACGCTATGTCCTGTCAAAAAGATGGCTTCTACATCAGGGTCACGCAACTTTATTTCGCCAAGGGCATCCAGACCATTCAGGCCCGGCATCTTGATATCGAGCAGCACGACATCGGGCCGCAGGCCGGCGTCCAGAACGGTAAGCGCTTCATCGGCGCGGCTGACCACTGTTACCTTAAAAGATCGCAACCGCAGGCGTTCGGCCAGGGTTTCGGCAAATTCAATTTCATCATCCACCAGCAGTATTTCGATAGCACTCATTTCAGCTTATTCCTCCAAATCGCATTCAATGGGAAAATCGATAATGAATTTCGCACCCTCACCGGGAGGGCTTTCCACGCTTATATGACCACAGAGCTTCTTCACGATGCCATAGGTGATAGAGAGACCCAGACCGGTACCGCTGGCCTCATTCTTGATCTTGGTAGTGAAAAAAGGTTCGAAAATGTGCTTGATGACGTTTTGTGGAATACCGGGGCCGGTGTCTGTGATAATCGTGCGCACGGTCCGGGGCTTCTTCGCCATGGTCGCGATCGTTACAGTTCCGTTTTTTTCTACCGCGTCAAGCGCGTTGTTCAATATATTGAGGAATATCTGTTGCAGGTGCCCACGGTCGCTCTCTATGCGGGGCAGCGTATCATCAAGGACAAGATCGAGTTTAATATCCCGGTACAAGGCCTCCTTTTCCACAAAGCTGACAACTTCGCGAATGACGTCATTTATATGCAGCTTCTCTTTTTCCACCTCCATGCGGCGGGCGAAGCCCAGAAGCCTGTGCGTAATATCCTTGCATCTTTTTACCGCCGACGCCGCTCCATCGGTGAGAACGAGAAAACGGTCCCGTTGAGGAAAGTCCTCGGAATACTCGGTCAGATCACGGATCAGGCCTATTTTTTCATTGATGATCGCCAGCGGGTTATTGATTTCGTGGGCTACGCCGGCCGCCAGCTGACCGACCGACGCAAGCTTCGCCGTATGCTGCGCCTCAGCCAGCATCTCATCACGCCGCTCATCGGCTCGCTTGATCATCGAAACCATTGCCCGCGTAACCCGGAACATGATGTAGAGTGCCAACAGGGCACAGGCGACGACAATGGCGATGAATTGCATCTGGAACTGGTTCCAGGTGTCCCCGTAGACATAGCCGCGCCTTTCCAGCACCAGGATCCAGGGCATGCCTTCCAGCTTCGTGGAAGCCACGATTACCGGCGACCCCTGTTCATCTCTTTGGCCAAGCGCTATGTTGTTTCCCGCCGTCGACAGATCCACGCTGTATACATCGCCGATTTTTCCATGATTTCGCGACTGGGTGCGCAGGGTTCCATCGACACCGACCAGAAACATGTCGATCGAGTCGTCGGTGTTAATCGTTGTGATGTAATTTGACAGATGCTCGGAATCGATACTCGCGCGCAGCATCCAGTACCTGTCAGTTCCCGGAGCGCCGCTCGTCACGGTAACGACAAAATGAGGCACTCCGCGATACCCGGTGAATATATCGCTGACATAGGTTTTTCGTGAGTAGGCGTTTTGAAACCATTCCTGATCCGAATAGTTGATGCCCTGGAAAAGATATGGTCCCACGTAAGCACGCTGCACTCCTGATGAGTCAAGCGTCCCCAGGTCGACGACCCACCAGTACTCGTTCCTCAGCCGGATGAACAGGGTGTCGAGTTTGGACTGGTCAAACAGCTCTCCGTAACTGTAGCCCTGGGCGACCACATCCATGGTGGAGAGCGTTTCCTGAATATGGAATTCGAATGACTGCTTGGCGCTTTGCGTGTCCAGCCGCAGCTTGTCACTGGTGTCACGTTCAAAAAGGCTGCGATACTGGAAAAAGCCTAATAGCGTGATGACCGCCAGCGGCAGAACGACAGCGATGAAAGCGGCAGCGACGAAAAGCCTCTGCAGGTAGGCATACCCCTGCTTTCTGTTCAGCGAACCTCCAGGCTCATCTGACATGGTAAAACCCCGTATGCGCGATAACAGCTTCATCTGATTTCTTTCTTCAGGATGACACGGCTCCCGGCATGATCGCGTTTGGCGTAAGCCGGTCCTGCAACAGCAATTCCAGTGCCTCCTGGTAAGGCCCGATGATACCGTCGATAACCCGGATCTTTTTCCAGTTGAGATACTCGTAATGCACTTCGTCGATCCCGCCGCAGATTACCAGATCAGCCGCTTCGCTGACCACCAGGCCGCAGAGCTCATCACCTGACGGCTCGGAGAGCAACAGCTCTCTCGGCTCTCCGGTCATGCTGCCGTTTTCCAGCTTAACGAAAACCGCTTCGACCGTCAGGTCGAATCTCGGCGCCACGTCATTCCTGAAAATTGCGATCATTACTTTCATGTCCGTCCAGCCTTCCAGACCGAAGAAAGCCGGCATCCTTTCGGGCGGCTGTTGTTTGGCGTTCTAAATGCCATGATGCTTGAGTTTCCGGTACAGGGTGCTGCGCGCCCAACCCAGCATTTTTGCGGCTTCACTCCGCTTGCCCCGGCTTTTTCGCAATGCTTCGATAATCATTTCTTTTTCAACATCATTCCACTTCGTGGCGCTGCCTTTGGTCTCGCCATCAGCGGTACGTCGTTCCTGCCCTTTATTGGCGCCCCAGCTTGAAGCATATCTCTCAGCTTCGTTCCCCTGGGTGAGATATTCAGGGAGGTGTTCATACTTCACGGTCTCGCCCAGGCTGAGCGTTACCGCATGTTCGATTATGTTGCGTAACTCGCGCACGTTTCCGGGAAACGAGTAGTCTTTCAATACCCGCAGCGCTTTCCTTTCAAAATGAGGAGCGAGATTGCCGGTAGATAGGGACTTGACAAAATGATCGATAAGCAATGGAATGTCCTCGGCCCTTTCCCTGAGCGGGGGCAGGTGGAGCCGGAGTACATTCAGCCGGTAGAAAAGGTCTTCGCGAAATTGTCCTTCTGCTATCATCGCCTTCAGATCCATGCTCGTCGCTGCAATGATACGCGCGTTCATGGCGACCTTTTTAGTGCCGCCGAGGGCCGAGAACTCGCCGTCGTCGAGCACCGTCAGCAGCTTAACC
>Ga0075518_1000099_pt1 | contig 14875 bp, 12 predicted proteins | sample NGEPerA_2_FD_76970 | JGI IMG/M metagenome (GOLD analysis project Ga0075518, IMG submission 76970) | Arctic peat soil microbial communities from the Barrow Environmental Observatory site, Barrow, Alaska, USA - NGEE PermafrostAB136-A | ecosystem: Environmental > Terrestrial > Soil > Wetlands >...
CAGGCCGAAACTGGCTAACCAGATCTGAAAGGGTTTGCAAGGCTTGTGGCCTATTTTCCAGGAAATAATGATCACCGCAGACAACCGTACCGACAATATCGGCTCCCTTTCTCAGGAGCATGAATCTTAGAACCATGCCCATTCCCATAGCCCCGCTCTCGGCTTGCGGTTCCATGTCCATCCTTTCGTCCCCACCAAAACCGGCCTGCACTTGATTAAGAAACTGCACTACTCTTATCATCCGTCTCCACCCCTTGCATTGCGCTCCGTTTTTTCATGACACAATTTCCTTTGTAAGACAACAGCCAGCGACGACCGCCCTTACGCATCACCTAAATCTTCTCCGTTGCTCTCAATAACTTTCTTGAACCAATAGAAACTCTTTTTCCTGCTTCTTTTTAATGTGCCGTTGTCGTCCTTGTCAACATAAACAAAGCCGTAGCGCTTACTCATTTGGCCGGTTGAATTGCTCACAATGTCTATCGCTGACCAAGCCGTAAACCCTATCAAATCTACGCCATCGGCAATAGCTTCCCGTACCTGTTCCAGGTGGTCACGCAGATACTCGATACGATAATCGTCATTGATGGAACCATCCGCTTCGACAGTATCAACCGCGCCCAACCCATTTTCTACGATGAACAGCGGCTTTTGATAGCGATCATATAATTCATTTAAGGTAAAACGCAGTCCTTTCGCATCAATTTGCCATCCCCACTGCGAAGATGTCAAATAGGGATCTGTCGGGAGGTTGACGTTGCCAACTTCATCTCGAGATGCTTCTGCAATCTTGCTTTTATAGTAACTAAGCGCGATATAATCCACAGTGTTTTTTTTCAGTACCTTAGCATCTTCATCGGTGATATCTAACGATATATAGTTTTCCTTGAAGAAACGCTGTATGTATGCCGGATAATATCCTCTTACTTGCACGTCTGAAAAGAACAGCGTTCCCCTATTCATCTGCATTGCTGCGATTACATCGTCAGATCTGCATGTCGCCGGATAAGCCGGAGCAGTAGTGATCATGCAACCTGCAACCTATCTTTGCATGAGGAATAATCTCATGACATGCTTTTACGGCAAAAGCGCTTGCAACTAACTGATTGTGCGCAGCTTGATAAATCACTGGTTGCTGGTTATCGCTCGAGCTGGGTATGATCCCTCCGCATACGAATGGCACAGACGTTATCAGGTTGATTTCATTGAACGTCATCCAATACTTGACTTTGTCCCTGTACCTTCGGAAAACAGTTTCTGCATATCTCCTAAAGAAGGTAATCAACTCTCGGTTTGCCCATCCTCCGTACTCCTTCACCAAATGCAGGGGCATCTCATAATGAGAGATAGTGATTATCGGCTGGATGTGATGTCGTAGTAACTCATCGAACAGACTGTCATAAAACTGTAGACCCGCTTCATTTGGTTTTTCTTCGTCGCCATTCGGGAAAATCCTGGTCCACGCAATGGACGTCCGTAGACAGTTGAAACCCATGTCGGCAAATAAGGCAATGTCTTCTTTATAGCGGTGGTAAAAGTCGATGGCTTCATGGGAAGGATACTTTCCCTCAACAGCATCCATAATCGGCCCGACTGCACCACGGGGCAGGACATCGATCGTTGAGAGCCCCTTCCCATCTTCCAAATATGCTCCCTCCGCTTGGTTGGCCGCGATAGCCCCTCCCCAAAGAAAGCCCTCTGGAAAACAATCCTTTGAAGTCTCCGTCATGCCTATGTCTCCTGTACTGCTGTAGTCCGTTTCTTAGTTCCCTGTAGCGCGCTTTGTGGCTGTCTTTTCCTTCTTGGTGTCCTTTTTGTTGCCGTCTTTTCATATAACAGTTCATACAGATCAACAAAATCGCGCGCCATGTCGATCACCGTTATCGCATTCATTAAATGATCCTGCGCGTGAGCCAGAAGAATCGAGACACCTTTAATGTTGCCCTTCGCTTCTTCCTGAATGATTTTTGTTTGAGACTGATGTGCCTTCGTCAGCGCGTCCGCAGCTTTCTTGAGCTGCTTCCTGGCCTTTGGAATACTCCCTGCTTTCGCGCTATCGATCGCCCCCATCGCGCTACTTCTCGCGTCGCCACTATTAATGATCAACTGCATTATGACTGTCTGCATATCTTTCATGATTTCCCCCGTTGCATCATCTCAATTCGTTAATAAAATGTTAGGGGTTGGTATTGAACAGTCAATCAGATATTGACACTATGGCAAGAGAAGATCCAGTATTATTTTGACTATCTGTGAATTACGACTTTGTGAGAACTCTTTCAATTGTCTGAGAAGAATGGCACTGCAATACCTCACTGGCTACTTTATGATCTCCCAATTTTCGTATTATCTCATAAAACTCTTTTGCGTCCTCTTCTTTTCCTGTTAAGGTTGGCATTATTACAATTCTTACGTCTACGGTCTTATCTGGGTTACTCATCTCGCCAAATTTCGCAGGATTCCTCAGGGTTGCAATTGCAAATCCCTTTCTAAGCGTGAACTCCGAGCTCCCGTGCGGGATAGCAATTGCGATGTCTGTATTGATACCTGTGGGGAATTTCTTTTCCCTTGATAAAACGTTTACTACTAGCCCATCCCTTGCAAAGCCATTTTTCACGAGCCTATTCCCAAGGAGTTTGATCACTTCCCGCCACGAACCAGCGTTAACTTGTGGGCAAATCAGCCCCCTATCGAATATGCTTCTTGCCGCCGTATCACCCGTCCAATCTCCCTTCCCGGTTTTGAGCATTGCTCGAATTGATCTTTTGTCTTTTAGCCCCAATATCGGAGGGACGATTATATGCGGGACATTGACATTATAGACTGGGACAGTAGAAATTATGAGGTCTACCGTTCCTTGAATCTTGCCTTCCTCAAGCTCCCTAATTGACCCGACCTGTACGAGTTCCACTTCCGGAATTTCGTTCGTCAGTTCATAGTAGAGCAGTTTTGAACTCACAATACCCATGGAGCAAATAACTGCAACCTTCTTCTTGCATGGTTGCCTCGCTTTTTCCAGAAGTGCAGCAACGTACATTGCAATAGCGCCTTTTTCTTCGTCAGGTATTTTTAGGTGACGACTATCTTCAATCAGTTTGCAAGCTCTCTCACCGATGGCGTAAGCAACGGGGTATTCTTTCTCGATGCCCCCTAACACAGGCTCTTCCACCTTGGCGCCCATGTTGACCTTCGAAATTGCAGATTCAAGATGATAAGCCAACATTGAGACGAGTCCATCGTCTTTGCTGATAGTTGAGCCTAATAGTTCGTTGGCCAGCTGTACAATTTCCTCCGCAGTCCGTTGGAATCTGGAAGTAACCATAAACTTGCCTGCGCCCTCTATCTTCCCTATCTTCGCGCTAACAAACTTCAAGGCAAAGTTTACGATCTCACTGTCAGCAAATTCCACTTGGAATTGACTCTTCATCGCAGAAATGCTGTTTTTTACGGCGGTAGAGATCGGGTTCGCCAAGACCGCTCTCACTTCTTTGGGTTCAAACGTTACTGCACGACCTTCCCTGATACGTCTCACGGATACCGCGACAGTAATTGCAAGCTCTAGCGTGCTCTCTTCTGTGAATGTCTTTCCGATCCCAGTCTCGGCATTCTCGATGAGTCTCTTGATGGAACCCCAATTTGTGCCTTCTAAGGCGGAGATCTTGCCGTCGAAATTCCCTTCAGCAAACGCTTTGGCCATTTTCTGGAATTCTGCGCCTGAGTAGTTCTCAAACGCTTTCACAAAAGCATCTCGTACGTCTTCTTCTTTCCCCTCGATGAAATAGCCAAAGCCCGCCCTGCTCAGAAGGGCTATCCCCTTGTCGAACAACCAGCCGTTGACTTCCTTGATGTACTCGATGACAGTGGGTCGTGAAACATCAAGTATCTCACAGAGGTCTTCAACTGTCGGGATCCTCTCGCTGCTAAGACAGACTCCTGCAATGTACCATATCTTCTTCTTTCTGGGGAGTGCCTTTTCCCCGAGAGAATCAAGTCTTTTCCTGAGGTTTTCTACATTCTCAGCGGATCCAACTAGCCCTAATCCTTCTTTGCCTTTGCTGACGAGAGACAGCCCGCTTTCTTCAAGGAGTCCATTGATCTGCGGAATGTCCTTTCTGAAGGTGTTGGCATTAATATCAAGCTCCTTCAGAATCTCGGAGGCGGGGACAGGATACCTCTGCTCCAGAAGGTAGCAAACAATCTGAATATGTCTTCCCTTAATCTTGTGCATTATCTTGAATTGTACCACATTCTGCAGATTCCCTAGGAGCCGAGTTGCATCACGAAGAAATCATCGTGAAACGAGAGGAGGTAGCCATGATGCTGACATCCTTGTGTGGTCAGGATGCGAGGACATGCCCTTTTTTAGCAATCTCGTTCGCTCTGCCGTGTGTGTTTGTACGTCTTGCCACATTTTCTCTCGCCTGGCCATTGTCGTGGCATAGTACAGGGGCTATCCGTACGTTTCAAATATACGCTGGAATGTGAGACAGATTTCTACTTGATACTTATAGTACTTTCTCTTGATCCTTCTCTTTTTTTGTGACAAACCACGATTAACGTTCTTCCTCCTTGTTCTCATGAGGTTACAGAACTGTTCAACGCACATGTTGGACAAGCCGATACGCGCCCTTGACCTCCATTGTCGATTGTTTACACTAATGTTAACAATCGACAATGGAGATTGACTGTGAGAAGTTACGCAGAGCTCGTTACATACAGCAGTGCAACCGCTCTCCCTCTCGATCAGGTCATCCGAGAGGAACTGCAGCGCCTCATCCTGCGGTATCTCAGTGAACGGGGGTTCTTCGTCCATGGCGTCTTCCGGGGAGGTACGGCCATCCGCCTCGTGTATGGCGGAACCAGATTCTCCGAGGATCTCGACTTCGTGCTCCGACCCGGGAGGACCATCGCGAGCGTGAGCTTGGCCGGGCTGCTGGAGGGGCTGCCATCATTCATGCGCCGCGAAGTCCCGTTTGCTGACCGCTCCACTCTCAGAGAGCAGAAAGCGGAAGCCACGTTCGCGCGTTATCGGTGCCGACTTGAGCTGCAAGCGCCGATCGGTGGGCTGGTCATCAACCTGGAGTTCTCAGGTGTCCCCAGCCGGTCACCGCGTCCGCACGTCATGCGTTCCGATACTGTCGATGTCGCGATCGTCGTCGAAGATGAATCCGAGATCCTCGTGGACAAGCTGGTGGCTCTTGCACTCCGTTCATACGTGAAGGGCCGGGATATCTGGGATACCTGGTTTCTCTCACACGAACGCCACGTTGCAGTGCCGGAGGTGGGCGCGGTTGTTGCCAAGACGGCCGACTATGGAACAACTCTGGTGGACCTGACCAGCAGGATCCGGCACAGCAAGACAAGAATCGAAACCAGCGGACTCGCGGCGCTCGACGCCGAGATGAAACGCTTCCTGCCTGCCCGGCTGTATGACGCCATGGCGCCTGCGTTTCCAGACATCAACACCAGCGTTGCCGCGATGATGGATATCCTCCTGAATCAGCTGACTGGAACGTCATGAGCACCCGTGACTACCTGGACCTGCTGAGCACCTGGAAGCAAAAGAAGCTCTTCCGCACAGTAGACTTCGCGACACTGCTGAGCAGGGACATGCCCAGCGTCCGTGTCGAGCTGAGCCGCCTCGTCTCACGAGGGATGCTGAGTCGAGTCTCAAAGGGACTCTACCCCAACCCCTACAACCCTCCGACCCAGGAAGAGCTGGCCATGGCACTGAGATCGCCGACATACATCAGCATGGAATCGGCCCTCGCCCGTCAGGGTATCCTCAGTCAGTCACCGTTCACGATGACACTTGTCACGACAGGTTCGACCGGCACCGTAGACGCCATGAACACGCGGTTTGAGTACCATCACCTGCTGTCCGCATGGTTCATCGGATACCGCAGGCGTGACATGTATGATATTGCTGAGCCGGAGAAAGCGCTGTGCGACCTCGTCTACCTCCGGTACCGGAGGGCGCGCGAACTCAGCGAGGATCGGATGCGAAGCCTGCTGGACGACATGGACCTTGCAGAGCTGCACAAAGCGCCCTTACGCCGGTACGTCCGACTCATGCGTCTGGAGGACAGCTTCCGACAGCTGCAGATCCCGCTCTAGCCGAATCTGTCGTTCCCCCCGAGCACTTTTTTCCCATGCCCCCGAGTATGTTAGTCCAATACCCCCGAACATATTTTCTCAATGCGAGGGGCGTTCTGAGGGGTGCTCTCGCGAAGGCGGGGACCGACGCGCCACTGCACCTCCTGACTTGAGGTACTGAGATGATACCAGTACCGGGATTCATGGAGCGTACATTTTCTATTGACCTTCTCACTAAGAACTCTACAGTGTTTTCAACAGGAGGTGAGCAATGAACTACTATGTGGCAGCATTGAAGAGATATGCGGTATTCAGGGGAAGAGCAAGCAAGACAGAGTATTGGATGTTTGCCTGGTTCAACTTGATTTTTGGTTGTGTGGCATCCACTCTTGACCTTGTCGCTAAGATCCCCGGGTATCACGGAATTGATCTAACGAATTTTCTCGTTCCTTCTTTAGGCAGGATAAGCGGCTTCTTCCTTCCCCTCTACTTTCTGGCCATTCTTGTACCCTTCTTGGCAGTAACAGCAAGAAGACTGCACGACACGGGGAAAAGCGGCTGGGGGTGTATCTTAGGATTGATTCCACTAGTTGGCACAATCTGGCTTATCGTTCTCCTGGTAAGTGATGGTGATCGAGAAGAGAACGCTTATGGACCAGTTGTACCAGAGAACGCCCACGTGTACAAGCCGCTGCAGCAGAGAGTGACCGACTGACAGTCGCTCGTCTCTTACAACCCGGTCGACTCACGTAAGAACTGAGATGGCCTGTTACGCGCTGCCACTCTGTGCCCTTTTGCGCTATACTGCCTCATATTGATTGACACTGCAAAAGGAGACGGCATGGCTGAAGCATCACCAATTGGATTCGTCCTGGGCACCAAGCCCGCATCGTCGCTGGCGTTCTATGTCCTCGTCGACCAGCACAACTATCTGGAGATGGATGACGTCGTCTTCGTGAAGTCGGCGGTCGAAGGGTATGCCGGTGTCGAGGCCGTTACCTTCTACGGCACCGTCATCGACGTCCAGCAGTACCACGAGGGCATCACCTTCGCCAGTGACACGACCATTGTGCGCCAAGGCATCATGCCCGCCGGCGTCGCCTACGTGGGGACGGTGCAGGTGACCAAGCTGGACCCCGAGGTCTTTGTTGCCCCGCATCCGGGGGACGATGTCTTCCGTGCGACGGGCGCCGACCTGGACAAGGCGCTCAGCTTCGACGTCATGAAGCAGCGCGTGCCCGTCGGCATCATGCGTAACAAGGAGCCCTTCTATGTCAACTTCGAGTTCCTCAACGGCGCCAAGGGCGCACACGTCAGCATCAGCGGCGTCAGCGGCGTGGCCACCAAGACGTCGTTCGCCCTCTTCCTCCTGTACTCCATGCTCCACTTCGAGGGCACGAAACAGGGTGACCAGCAGATGCAGGACGGCATGCCCTTCGCCGACAAGGCCGCCGCGCGCAGCATCGTCTTCAACGTCAAGGGCGAGGACATGCTGTTCCTCGACAAACCCAACAAGGGCCTGACCGACGACCACCGCGCCGTCTATGCAAAGATGGGCCTGCCCACCACGCCCTTCACCGACCTGTGCTTCTTCACGTCCCCCAAGTCCGACAGCGAGGTTCCGTCGCCCAGCACCGAGCAGCGCCAGGAAGGCGTCACCCCCTACGTCTGGACCATGCGGCAGTTTGCGCAGGACCGCCTGCTCCCCTTCCTCTTCGCCGAGGGCGACCAGGAGACGACCAATCTCTACGGCCTCATTCAGCACCTCACCAACCGGCTGGACTACCTGGCCTCCGACCACAACATGGAGAACGACAAACACAGCGAAGCCCTCATATACCAAGGCCAGACCATCGGTGACCTGTACGACCTCATCACCGTCCTGGAAGCCGACATCATGGGGCCGGTCGAGGATGATGGCAAGAAGGGCAAGCATGCGTCATCCGGCGGCTGGTTCACCTCCTTCGACAACCAGGGCACCCAGCTGGCCTTCCTGCGCCGCCTGCGCGTGGCGGCCGACGCCATGAAGGGCGTGATCCGCAGCGACGTGGACCATCCCGAAAAGTACCGCTTCGAGTTCAACCAGCACCGCGTCACCGTGGTGGACATCAGCAAGCTCAAGCCCGTGGCGCAGAAGTTCATCGTGGGCAGCACCCTCAAGATGCTGATGACGCAGAAGGAGGCCCAGGGCCGCAAGCCCTACGTCTTCGTCGTCCTCGACGAACTGAACAAGTATGCCCCGCGCGAAGGGCACAGTCCGATCCAGGACATCCTGCTGGACATCGCCGAGCGTGGCCGCTCCCTGGGTGTCATCCTCATCGGCGCCCAGCAGTCCGCCAGCCGGGTCGAGAAGCGCATCACTGGCAACTGCAGCATCCGCGTCAACGGACGCCTCGACTTTGCCGAGAGCCAGAGCCCCGAGTATGACTACCTGCCCGAGTCCTTCCGCCTGCGCAGCACCATCATCAAGCCCGGCACGATGATCGTGCACCAGCCCGACATCCCCGCCCCCGTCCTCATCAACTTCCCTCTCCCCGCTTGGGCCACCCGTGGCGAAGAGGTCGACGACCAGGACCTGGACAAGGCCGCGAGAGAGTTTGCGGAGAAGTTCTGATGAAGCGGCAACCAGAGGACGTCGAGATCTCGATCTTAGCGCTCTTTGATAGAGAGCCACTCAACCGGCATGGCGCCCACCGCGTAGGTGACATAGGTAAGCAGATGCCTGCGGACTCTATCTCCGAAGATAACCTCACCATGGTACTCGCGGACATGATCCATGCGGGTTGGCTTGTAGGCAGAATCCTACCGGGCCCCGGGGGAGTTGCGGCAGACATCGTCGAGATAGATATCACACCTCAAGGCACGGAACTGCTTGGCGAAAATGAAAAAGCCAGCTTGTCCACGCAGGTTGCGCGACCTACAATCTCAGCACAAAGCGCTTCAACGGTCGAGCCTCAGGCACCGAAGTGCTTTATTTGCTACTCTTGGGATAGCCAACAGCATAGGGACTGGGTGCGGAAGCTGGCAGAAGGGCTCAGAGCTTACCACGTCGATGCCGTCTTGGATCGATGGAGTGCTCAGCCCGGAACCGACCTCGCACATTTCATGGAACAATCCGGAGAGACTGACTTCGTCGTGGTCGTGTGCACCCCCGAATATGCTCAGAAAGCAGACGCGGGAGAAGCAGGCGTTGGCTACGAGAAACGTATCATCACTGCCAAACTCAGGCGTCTGCATCCCAATGATGGGAGAATCATCCCTGTGCTTCGTGGAGTAGAAGCCCGTGCGATCCCGACATTCCTGAACGACTTAACTTACATAGACTTCACGTCAGACGGCGAATTCAATGAACGACTTCAGGAATTGGCGCGTGCCATATTCAGAAAACCAGAGTACGTTCCGCCGCCCCTTGGTCCCATGCCGACATTTCTCGCAGCACCTCCACTTTACGTGCCTCTAGCTCACAAGGAGAGCCAACTCGGCACCAAGAGTAGTGCCTCTGTGCCATACTCGGAAACAGGCCAACAGTTCTTGGATCCGATTGACATGCTACAACTGCATTATCAGGAACAGCCATTCTACGCCCTTTGGGCTTGGCCGAGACAGAAGACCAATGACTTCATAGGTACTCAAGACCCTCGGATTCGAGGAATCCTGAAAGCTCCTCCAGGCCGTGGTAGAGCAGGCTTCACACTTGACTCTTCGGCGTCAAAGGCCAGTATTGTACAGGAGGGTCTCCATTTCTCTTCTGCTCAGGAGAGTTACGATTTGTCAGATCAAGGCTCTATGCTATTCTCCAGATCTCTTGATGGATTCGTGTTGGGCGAGTCAACTCCAGTCCACACCATGCATCCGCTCCCTCTGATCGAATACACGTTGTCATTCCTACAACTGCTCTTGAAGTTGTGGCAGGTCAACCATGCCCAGGACTCCCTCATGGGGTCTCTAATGGGATCCGTGCTGAGTTTCAATGCCAGACTGTATCTGTGTAACGCAGTTGGTTGGGAGTTGCGGCCAGGCAGTCCAGGAACAGAGGGATATGGCCGTCTCTATGACAAATTTGGCCCGCGTAGGCCCCTTGCCTCAGACCATCTACTGGCTCCTTCAGCTGGAACCGTCACGATTGGCATCGGTGACAATCCTAGTCAGGCGACTATGGCACTCATGCAATCTGTATACTCGGCCTTTGGCTATGCGATCGAGGACATTCCTTACTTTGACCCAGAACGGCTAGTATTCAGGTTCTAGCATGCCTTCATCATCAATCGAGAGCTCTGTGCAAGTGAGACTGGGTCAAGGGATTATGCTGAGACCACTGATTCCCGGGAGCCGACAATCATGTGCGATGCCATGAACAACATTCGAAGACACGAGGCTGGACGTGAGCTTGACAGCCAGGGCAAGCCGGTGCTTAACTGGATGCGGCAAGAGAATTCGCGCGCGGCGTTCGAGATTGCGCGAGACAAGACGTCAAGGCTGGAACTTGCATTTCAGGCTCTTGAGTCAAAAGCAGGTGTGCTAGCTGGTTTTCTTGCAGTCATTTTGGCGGCTGTGTTTGGTTTCATAGCGACGAGACAACCACAGCCTATGGTGTCTTCGTCGTTGGCTATTTTCTTGGCTGGCGTGTGCCTCTTGCTACTGTGCCTGCTATTCTTGGTCCTTAGCCTGACAACACGTCCATGGGTGAATGCACCGGGATGGGAACATTTCGACAGCACGGAAGAGTACGGTCGAGACCCGGCACGGTACCGTTGCCAACAGATCGCCGACATGGGTCAAGCTTGGGAAGCCAATGCAGCAGTACTACGTCGCAAGGGAGTGCTCGTTGCATACGCGGTTTGGCTCATGTTTGCAGGCATCATTTGTCTCGCGATTGCAGCAGCCACCCTATTGCCGCTGCACTAACACATGTGAGGAGGCCGTCATGGAAGAGTTGGGATTTGCAGTGTACTGCGAGAAGCAACCGCCATCAACAGGGAAGCCCGATGTCATAATCCGGAGAGAGCCGACTCCGCCCGCCAATCCCAATCCGCCACTGGAGCCAACTAAGAAGATGGTGGACCAACCCACGGGACAACCCAAGCGCTGATGGTGGCTCGTTCGTGGGAAGAACAGAATTATACCCGAACATGGTCACGACAGAATCGTGCGCGAGACGATTCTCTGGTGGTGTGACCCCGTGACGGCTTTTATCAATACTGCTCCTCCTGTTGTGAAGAGGCTGATGGCCAGAACTCGGACGAGGCAGCACGAGAGTTTGCAGGAAGGTTCTAGTGCTGGTAGCCTTGTTCACCTCAATTCGGCAGGCTAAGGACGACTATCGCGGAACCTGCCAGAGTGATGAATGGATTTGAGGGGTTACCTATGCTTTCGTATTGGCAGAGCAACCAATCGAAGCCGAGAGACTAGCTTGGTAGTCTAAGTTACTTGCTAGGATGCAGAAGCTAGATACTCGTCAGATGAATGGGGATGGACAGTAGGAGGGTTCAATGGAGCTGACTCAGTACATCACAAATGTCAATCTTTCGCAGAAAACCGAACTTGAGAAAGTGAAACTGATCGTCTTCTATATTACTTCGACAAGCAATATTGCAGTGTGTTCCCTGGACGAAGTTGCCGATATTCTATGCAATGCTGGACATCCTATTTCGAACATGTCTCGCTTAAGAGATTATTTGGCAAGGTCGCGAGATTTTAAGAGAGTGAGCAAAACGAATAAGTACTTGCTCACTCCTGCCGCTAGAGACAAGATGCAAACGGAGTATGGGCAGTTTTTCCATAATGAAGAACTGATTGTGTCTTCCAGTGAATTGCTTGATGAATCCTTGTTTGTTGGAAAACGTGGATTTCTTGACAAGCTCATCAAGCAGATCAATCATTGTTACAATAACAACTGTTTTGATGCCTGTGCTGTGTTGATGCGAAGAGTATTTGAGATCGCGCTCATTCTTGCATACGAACGACATGGAATCCAGGATCAGATTAAGGATAAGAGCGGTGATTATGTCAGGTTGGAACAAATCGTTGCAGACGCAGTACAAAACAAGACACTGAATATTTCTCGCTCCAGAAGACGGTACGACAGTATTAGGGACTTGGGTAACTTTGCCGCGCACAAGATCCATTTCAACACGCGAAAGAACGACATCGATGAGATCAAACAAGACTACCGAGTATGTCTTGAAGAGCTATACTACATTGCAGGCCTAAAAGCCTAGGAGGGGACTGTAAAAATGACCAACAGAATTCGAATCAAGATGGGGGCGGTCGAATTTGAAGCGGAGGGCGACGAGACTCTGATCGAACGTGAGAGAGAACGGTTCTTCAGTTTCCTGCCTCAGATTTCTTCCCTAGTTACCCCTGTGATCGAAAAGCCGCTCCAATTGCCTCCACCTTCTCCAGAAGGAGAATCCAGGGAAGGATCGACACAAATGGCAGAGAAGCCGACACTTGTCAACGTCCCACCCTCCTATGAGTCGCTCGCTTCACTGCTGGATGAGAAGAAGTTCTCCACAGATGTTGAACTGGTAATGGGTGTTGCCTACTATCTTAGCCGTGTCAAAGTAGTCGACTCGTTCACGGGCAAGGACGTGGAGAACGCATTGAACGACGCAAAGCAGCTCGTGCCGAAGAACATATCTCAATGCATCGCATCTAACATCAATAAGGGCCTTCTACGTGAGTGCTCAGAGAAGCAGGGCAGCTGGAAGATGTATAGTGTGCTGGCAAAGGGCATCACATGGTGCGAATCGTATGTCCCAACGGGAGCAGAGCAAAGGAAGAAGAGCAGTCGTCCAAAGACGCCTAAGGTTGCCAAGGATTCGCCGCTGTTGAGTATTTCAGTAGATGATCTCCATATCAGGGATTATTGCGAAGTGTCCAAGATAGATAAGTTTGAGGAACAGGTACTCGTCGTAATGTTTATCTATACAAAGGAGAAGCATATCGAGTATTTCTCGTTTGAGGACATCGTTGCCGTTTTCAAAGAGAAATTCAAGCTTCATGCCACTAAACGTCAGGTTCAGTATGTGCTTGATAAGGGTGACACCATGTTTGACAAGAAGACCGAAAAACGCATTGCGCTCCATAGACTAATGACTAGGGGTATTCAAGAAGCGGAGCGAATTGTGGCGCAGCAGAGGAACTCCAACGCACCCTTGGCCGCGGCATCCAACCCTGCAAAACAAGAGACAAGTGAGTCTTAGGAGAAAAATGGGTTCCCGAAAATCTATCTGCGAGCTACGACAATCCATCTGGATAGTCTGGCACCTTCATGAGAATTCCTTGATCCAAAGGCTGATACTGCAACCTAGCGGCAAGAGTGACCACACGCTAGCACGACTGAACATGTGTGTCGATGCTCACCGCTGTGCCATCACAGAACCGATCTGCTGATCGATCTCTTTCTGAAGCGCTGCAGTTCTTGAAAGTGCGGTGACGATGCGAGAGTAGTGGATGGTGTCGGTGCTGGTGAGGAAGCGGCCTTTGCGATCTTTGAGCCATTTGGCGAGGACCTGGTAGCCCCCGACCTGGTAGGACCAGAGGTCGGGGGTAACGCCATCGAAGTACTGGGTGGAGTTGATGCTGACGCGCCCACGGTCGGCGTCATACTCGACCTTCTCAACGGCACCATCGCCCTTGCCGCAGAAATGGCTGATGGGGTTGTCGAGGCCGGGCGAGCGCATCAGGTGCAGGTCGATGAGCTGCTGACCCAGGTCAGCTAGCTTGAGGAACGTGTCGCGGTCCTTGGTAAACGGAACGCGCGGGAAGTCAGTCTTGAGGAATTCCACGTAGCGTCGAGCATACGCCGCCGATTCAAGCACCGCATAGACATAGGCGAAGATGTTCTCTGGTGAAGCAATGCTTCCGAAGCATTCGGTCAGCTGAGACATGAAATGAGCCTCAATGTTAGGTTTGCGATGCGCCACGCGGTCTCTGGTTTCCACAAATATGTCGGCAGAGCCTTTCACGGAGTCGTAGAGATACAGCGGGAACACGAACCCGTTGTTCGAGGTCTTGGGCGACATGCAGATGACCTCGGCAATGTGGTTCGTCACTTGGATGTGGTGAAAGGTCTCGCCTTTGGTCATGCGCGATGTGATGATGGCTGAATTGGAGCCTGCCAGCATGTTCTGCATCACTTCCAGATGCGGCCTGCAGAGGAATCCACGGGAGTGGCCAGTGTAGTAAGTGTAGCGCACATCAAAAGGTCGATACAGGATCGGAACGACTCTGTCCTGTGATAGTCCGCTGCGACGAATGTCTTCTTGCGCAAGCTGCACTTGCCAGCTCGCCGTATCCTTTCCCAGGTGAAATGCTTCACGGGCTTCCTCAGGAGATATGCTGATAAACCTGTTGACCGTTTGCCACACCTGCTCGGGCGTAAACTGAATCGTCAATTTGTCGCGCGCGGTAACAATCCCAACGACTGATACGGGAAAAATCTCGGTCACTTTGGGCCATTGTTCGTATTCTGGCGCCAGTGTGGCATCCTGCGGAACGAAGAGGTACATATCGCCACGTGGTTTCAGCTCTTGCCATGCCGTTTGTGTCATCTGCTCATTGCCAAGCACACGATACTTGGCGTCGCGGTTACCCCATAGATCGCCGTACCGAATGCCCTTTGGAACTCCGTTGCACTTGACCGCGAGAACGATGGCAACACCCAGCTGAATATCGAAGCCGTTCTCGTCCTTGCTGCCGTCGGGAGACGTCTCCTTCTAGAGCGAATTACCATGCAAGTTGAGGATGTGCAGCTGGTCGAAGGATGTCATAAGCG
>Ga0075518_1000100_pt1 | contig 14860 bp, 16 predicted proteins | sample NGEPerA_2_FD_76970 | JGI IMG/M metagenome (GOLD analysis project Ga0075518, IMG submission 76970) | Arctic peat soil microbial communities from the Barrow Environmental Observatory site, Barrow, Alaska, USA - NGEE PermafrostAB136-A | ecosystem: Environmental > Terrestrial > Soil > Wetlands >...
TGGGGCGGCACCGCGCTCACCAGCCTCGTGGTGGTGGGGGTGGGCCACGCACTCGCCGGACTGGTGATACGACCCGGGCTTCGCAGCCTGGGGGCCGCCGGGGCCGCCGTCGTCGTGGTGGTCGCGAGCACGGCGATTCCGCTCGACGCCGGGGCGGAGAGCGGCGAGATCGCGGTCGCGGCCATCCAGGGCAACGTCCCGGTGCGGGGCGGCGAGGCACTCGGCCAGGCGCGCGAGATCACCGCAAACTACCGCGCGATCACCGAGCGGCTGGCGGACGGGGATGAGCCGTTCGACGTCGTCCTGTGGCCCGAGTCGGCCGCGGACGTGGACCCGAGGTCGCACGCCGACGTCGCCGCCGACGTCACGGCCGCCCAGGACGCGGCGGGCGTCGCGCTGCTGTTCGGCACGCAGCGGTACACCGAGGAGTACCGCTACAACGAGTACGTCGCCTGGCTCGACGGCGCGGCCATCGGCGCGTACACGAAGCAGCACCCCGTGCCGTTCGGGGAGTACATCCCCTTCCGGGACTTCTTCCGGACGCTCTCGTCCGCGGTGGACATGGTCTCGGTGGACATGGCACAGGGCCAGGATCCGGGGGTGCTGGATATCCCCGTGGAACGGCTCGGCCGCACCGTGACGTTCGGGGTGGGCATCTGCTTCGAGGTGGCGTACCACGAACTCCTGCGCGAAAGCGTTGCCCATGGTGCGGAACTGCTGGTGATCCCCACGAACAACGCGTCGTTCGGGTTCACGCAGGAGGCGACGCAGCAGCTCGGCATCACGCGGTTCCGCGCCGTGGAGCACGGGCGCAGCACCGTCCAGGTCTCGACGGTGGGCGTCAGTGCGTACTTCCTCCCCGACGGCTCCACCGTGGCGCGGTCCACGGACGAGCTGTACACCGAGTGGGTGGGGCTCGAGACCCTCCCGCTCCGGACATCGACAACTGTTTCCGACCGGCTGGGGGAGTGGCCCCGTAACGTGGTCTGGATCGTCGCGCTGGCGTGGATCGCGGCAGCGCTCGTGAGCCGCAGGAGAAGGACATGAAAACGCTCGTCATCATCCCCACCTACAACGAGCGCGAGAACATCCGCGACATCGTGACGCGCGTGCGCCGCGAGGACGTCGACGTGCTCGTGGCCGACGACGCCAGCCCGGACGGCACCGGCGCGATCGCGGATGAACTGGCCGCCGCGGACCCGAGGGTGTTCGTGAAGCACCGCGCGGGCAAGGAGGGCTTGGGCAGGGCCTACATCGACGCGTTCGGGTGGGGTCTCGCAAGGGACTACACGCACCTCGTGGAAATGGACGCCGACGGTTCGCACCGCCCGGAACAGCTCCCCCTCCTGCTGGAGCGGGCGGCCCGCGCGGACCTGCCCGACCTGGTGATCGGCTCCCGGTGGGTGCCCGGGGGAGAGGTGGTCAACTGGCCGTGGTCCCGGATGTTCCTGTCCCGCGCGGGGAACCTCTACGTGCGGCTGTGGCTCGGCCTGCCCGCCGCGGACGCCACGGCCGGGTTCCGGGTCTACCGCAGCGAGATCCTTCGGCGGATCGACTTCGACACGGTCGGCTCCTCGGGGTACTACTTCCAGGTGGAGATGACACGGCAGGCGGCGCTGGCCGGGGGAGTGGTGGTGGAGGTGCCCATCAGTTTCATCGAGCGGGAGCGCGGCACGTCAAAGATGAGCAACGCGATCGTCCGGGAGGCGATGGTGCGCACCACGCTGCTGGGCGCGCGCCACCGCTGGCAGCAGGTGCGCGCCGCGTTGCGGCGCTGACCCGGCCAGCGGCCCGATGATGCGGGGGAGCGGCTTCAGGCCGAGCGACGGCGGAGCTCGCCGGAACGCAGGAGTTCGAGCCGTTCACTGAGCAGCACCTCGAGCTCCTCGATCGAACGGCGCTCCAGCAGCATGTCCCAGTGGGTGCGGACGTGCTTCACTGGCTTCAGGGGCTCGGGCTTGATGTGGTCCTTGAGGATTGCCTCCTCGCCGCAGCGGCATTCCCACACCGCGGGCACGTCGGCCTCGACGGAGAAGGGCAGCTCGATGACGTGCCCGTTCGGGCAGTCGTAGCGCGCCATCTGGCGCGGAGCGAACTCGACGTTCTCCTCGGTCTCCATGGACTTGGAGCCGATACTCATGCCTCGAAGTGAGCGGTCTGCCATGCGTGAACCCCTTGGTGTCTTGTGGACGAGTGCGAATACGGCCTCGTGGACCTTCCCGATGTGTTGAACGCCTCGGGGGGTGCTTTTGTTCCCGGCGGTGCCACACGGCCGGGTCACGGCCTCGGCGCCCGGGCGGTCGTCCTACGCTGGGGAGGTGATCGACCTGCGCAGCGACACCGTGACCCGCCCCACCGACGCCATGCGCGCCGCGATGCTGCGGGCGCCCGTGGGTGACGACGTCTACGGGGAGGACCCGTCCGTCGTCGAGCTGGAACGCCGTACGGCCGCGTTGCTGGGCCACGAGGCCGGGCTGTTCTGCGCCAGCGGGAGCATGTGCAACCTGCTGGGCATCTGGTTGCTCGTCCGTCCCGGCCAGGAGGTCCTGTGCGACGCCGGGGCACACATCGCCCGGGCGGAGATGGGCGCCCACGCCGCGCTGCACGGGGTCAGCATGCGGACCTGGCGCAGCCGCAGGGGTGTGGCCGACGTGGAGACGGTCGCCGGGCTGCTGGCGCCCGACGCCGGGCCGCACCTGGTCTCGACGGCCGCCGTCGAACTGGAGAACACCCACAACTTCGGGGGCGGGACGGTGCAGCCGATCGAGCACCTGCGCGCCGTGTCCGCGCTGTGCCACGACGCGGGGGTGGGCCTCCACCTGGACGGCGCACGGCTCTGGAACGCCCACGTGGCGAGCGGCGTCCCCCTGGACGAGTTCGGACACCTGTTCGACACCGTGACGGTGTGCTTCTCGAAGGGCCTGGGAGCTCCCGTGGGATCGGTTCTGCTCGCGAGCGCCGAGCGGATCGCGCGGGCACGGGTTCAGCGCAAGCGGCTGGGCGGCGGCTGGCGCCAGGCGGGTATGCTCGCGGCGGCCGCGCAGTTCGCCGTCGACAACCACGTGGCGCGGCTCGCCGATGACCACCACGCCGCGGCCACCTTCGCCGGCGAGGTCGCCGCGCTGGCGCCTGCCGCCGTCGACCCAACGTGGGTCGAGACGAACATCGTCGTCATTGACACGGGCAGCGACCGCGCGGCGGACGTCGCGGCGGCCGCGGCCCGTGCGGGCGTCGCGGTTTCCGCGCTCGGGACGCACACGATCCGGGCCGTCACCCACCTTGATGTGGACGAGGCTGCCTGCCGGATCGCGGGACGGGTCATCGGCCGGATCCTGGGCAGCTACGCCGACTGCTGACGAGGCGTCATGACGATGCCGTCGCCTCTGGGCAACTCCGGCGCGACGTGGCACGATCGACCGGGTGACGCCGACGGAGCCCGCGAAGGGCGCCCCTCGCAACGGATGGAGACACGATGAGCACGGCCACGAGGACGGACACGCAGTTGCCTGCGCCGCACATTGCCGACACTCACGACCTGATCCGCGTGCAGGGCGCGCGCGAGAACAACCTCAGGAGTGTCAGCGTCGAGATCCCCAAGCGCCGGCTGACGGTGTTCACTGGGGTCTCGGGCTCGGGCAAGAGTTCACTGGTGTTCGACACGATCGCGGCGGAGTCGCAGCGGATGATCAACGAGACCTACAGCGCCTTCGTGCAGGGCTTCATGCCGACACTCGCGCGGCCCGACGTCGACCTGCTGGAGGGGCTGACGACGGCGATCATCGTCGACCAGGAGCGGATGGGCGCCAACTCGCGCTCCACCGTGGGTACCGCCACCGACGCCAACGCCCTGCTCCGCCTCCTGTTCAGCCGGCTCGGGCAGCCGCACGTGGGCGGGCCGCAGGCATTCTCGTTCAACGTCCCGTCGGTGACCGGGTCCGGGATGATCAAGGTGGACCGGGGCGAGGGCAGGAACCAGAAGAAGGTCGCCACCTACACCCTCGTCGGCGGCATGTGCCCGCGGTGTGAGGGCATGGGCAACGTGTCCGACATCGACCTGACGCAGCTCTACGACGACAGCAAGTCGCTCGCCGGGGGTGCGCTGACGATCCCCGGCTACACAGGCGACGGCTGGTACGTGCGGATCTTCACCGGTTCCGGCTTCCTCGACCCGAACAAGCCGATCAGGGACTACAGCAAGCGGGAGCTCGACGCCCTCCTGTACAAGGAGCCAACAAGGGTCAGGATCGACAACGTCAACCTGACCTACGAGGGACTCATCCCGAAGATCCAGAAGTCATTCCTGGCCAAGGACCCGGAGGCGATGCAGCCCCACATCCGGGCGTTCGTCGAGCGGGCGGTCACCTTCACCACCTGCCCCGAGTGCGGCGGAACCCGGCTCGCCGCGGGTGCCCGCTCCTCGAAGATCGCCGGCATGAGCATCGCGGACGTGTGCGCCATGCAGATCAGCGATCTGGCCACGTGGGTCCGCGGTCTCGGCGAGCCGTCGGTGGCGCCACTGCTCGCCACGCTCCGGCACCTCCTCGACTCGTTCGTGGAGATCGGGCTGGGCTACCTCAGTCTCGACCGGCCGACGGGCACGCTTTCGGGCGGCGAGGCGCAGCGCACCAAGATGATCCGCCACCTCGGCTCCTCGCTCACCGACATCACCTACGTCTTCGACGAGCCCACCATCGGTCTCCACCCGCACGACATCCAGCGGATGAACGACCTCCTGGTGCGCCTGCGGGACAAGGGCAACACGGTGCTCGTGGTCGAGCACAAGCCGGAGATGATCGCGATCGCCGACCACGTCGTCGATCTCGGCCCCGGCGCGGGGACGGCGGGCGGCGAGGTGGTGTTCGAGGGCACCGTCGAGGGGCTGCGGGCCAGCGGCACCATCACCGGACGCCATTTCGACGACCGCGCGTCGTTGAAGGAGAAGATCAGGACGCCGGACGGTGCGCTCGAGATCCGGGGTGCGACCACGAACAACCTCCGGGACGTCGATGTCGACATCCCTCTCGGGGTGCTTGTGGTCCTCACCGGCGTCGCCGGCTCGGGCAAGAGTTCGCTGATCGAGGGTTCGGTGTCCGGGCGCGACGGCGTCGTGTCGATCGACCAGGGCGCGATCAAGGGCTCGCGGCGGAGCAACCCGGCGACCTACACCGGGCTGCTCGACCACATCCGGAAGGCGTTCGCGAAGGCCACCGGCGCGAGGCCGGCGCTCTTCAGCGCCAACTCCGAGGGCGCCTGCCCTGCCTGCAACGGGGCGGGTGTCATCTACACCGAGCTGGGGTTCATGGACACCGTCGAGACGCCCTGTGAGGAGTGCGAGGGCAAGAGGTTCCAGCCCAGCGTGCTGCGGTACAAGCTCGCCGGGCGGGACATCAGCGAGGTGCTTGCGATGTCGGTGACCGAGGCCGAGGAGTTCTTCGGCGCCGGCGAGGCGCGTACGCCGGCCGCGCACGCCATCCTCGACCGGCTCTCCGACGTCGGGCTCGGCTACCTCAGCCTCGGCCAGCCGATGACGACGCTGTCCGGTGGCGAGCGGCAGCGGCTGAAGTTGGCCACCCATTTGGCCGAGAAGGGCGGCGTCTACGTCCTCGACGAGCCGACCAGCGGCCTGCACCTCGCCGATGTCGAGCAGTTGCTCGGCCTGCTCGACCGGCTCGTCGACTCCGGCAAGTCAGTCATCGTCATCGAGCACCACCAGGCGGTCATGGCGCACGCCGACTGGATCGTCGACCTCGGTCCCGGAGCCGGCCACGACGGCGGCCGGATCGTCTTCGAGGGCACACCCGCCGCGCTCGTCGCCGCCCGCTCCACCATCACCGGCGAGCACCTTGCGAAGTACGTCGGCACCTGACCCGTGCGGGCCTCGGTCGGGGCGGACACCGTGGGATGAGTCCGTTTCGGCTCTCGTCCCGATATCCGATAATGTGCATTATGTCATTTCGGTTCTGACAGCGCCGCACGGACCCCACCCGGGCGTCCCCGTTCCCCTCCCCTCAATCGAGGGGAATGGGGGCCACGTGCGTCCCGACGCCGCGCAGCACGGGACGCTCGACCCCGAGGTCGCGCTGGAGCCCGCTGATCACCCCGACCCACTCGCGGTCGGCAGCCGTCACTCGACCGTCCCCGGGGCGGCTGAACATCAAGGACGGCGGGTCGGCAACCATGCCCGCGAGGTGCTGGAGCAGTCCGCGCACGTGTGCGGCGTCCCCTGCCGTGGGGCGGCGGGGCATGTCATCGATGCCCACGACGACCGGGTGCTTCACGCCCTCCGGGTCGAAGTAGCCGATCCACAGCGTGCGCTCCTCGGAACCCTGCTTCTCGAGCACGAGCTGCCAGAGACGACAGAGATCGTCGGTGTCATGGACCATCGGGTACTGCGCTTCGTTTTCCATGGGGGAATCATGGAGGCTGCTCCCCCGCCCACGCGGCGGTCATCCACAGGGCTGTGGACAACGGCGCGGTGTGGGATTCACCATGCGGCCCGTCGGCACGTCCTCCGACGCTCCGAACTAGGCTCGAAGCCATGCCAGTGGGAATCGACTTCGGGACAACTCGCACCATCGTGGCCTCCGTGGACCGGGGCAACTACCCGGTCGTGAGCTTCCTCGATCCTGACGGTGACGCCCACGAGTACTTCCCGTCGGTCGTCGCCCTTGCGGGTGGCGCCCTCCTGTACGGCTTCGACGCGCTCGCCGCCGCCGCCGACGGCGCTCCCCTGCTGCGGTCCTTCAAGCGGGCGCTGGCCGAACCGGACGTCAACACCGCCACCACCCTGCGCATCGGTGACCAGGACATCCCGCTGCTCGACGTGCTCACCGGCTTCGCAACCGCACTCAGGACCGCCCTCGGTACGCGCTCCAGCCTCGGCGAACTCGACACCACGCGGACCGTGATCGCCGTCCCCGCCCACGCCCACGGCGCGCAGCGGTTCCTCACGCTTGAAGCCTTCAAAGGGGCGGGCTTCACCGTCACCGCGATGGTCAACGAGCCGTCCGCGGCCGGTTTCGAGTACTCGCACCGCCGGGGCCGCACGCTGAACTCCCGCCGCACCCGCGTCCTCGTCTACGACCTCGGGGGCGGCACCTTCGATGCCTCGCTCGTGCACGTGGACGGCACCAGCCACGAGGTCCTCGACTCGATCGGGCTCAACCACCTGGGTGGCGACGACTTCGACGCCGTACTCGCCGGCCTCGCTCTGGACGCGGCCGGCATCACGCGCGCGGACCTCGAACCACGCGCGCTCGCGTCCCTGCTCGAGGAGTGCCGCGACGCCAAGGAGCATCTGGCCCCACAGTCCAAGCGCGTCGCCCTCGAGGTGGACGGCATGCCGGTGACCGTCCCCGTCGTCGGGTTCTACGAGGCCGCCGCACACCTGGTGGAGGCCACCGTGGACGCGATGGGCCCGCTCGTGGGCGGGCTTGACGACACCGGGCAGGCCGACGTCGCCGGGCTCGCCGACGTCGCGGGCATCTACCTGGTGGGTGGCGCGAGCGGCCTGCCGCTGGTCCCCCGCCTCCTGCGTGAGCGCTTCGGTCGGCGCGTCCACCGCTCCCCCTACCCGGCCGCATCCACCGCCATCGGGCTCGCCATCGCGGCCGACGACGCGGCGGGCTTCTCGCTCGTCGACCGGCTCTCGCGGGGGTTCGGCGTGTTCCGGGAGGCGTCGGGCGGGCGGGCACTGAGCTTCGATCCGATCCTGAGCCGTGACGAGCGGGTCTCGGCGACAGCGGAGGTGGTCGTCACGAGGCACTACCGCGCCGCGCACAACGTGGGTTGGTACCGGTTCGTCGAGTACTCCTCGGTTGACGAGCGGGGTGAGCCGCGCGGCGACCTCGTGCCGTTCGCCGAGGTCGTCTTCCCGTTCGACCCGGCCCTGCAGCAGGCCGGCGACCTGCGCGCCGTCGAGGTGGAACGCCGTGAGCGCGGCCCGCTGGTGGAGGAGAGGTACACGATCGACACCCACGGCATCGTCGAGGTGCAGATCACCGACCTGGTGACGGGGTACTCGTTGACGCGGTCCTTCAGCGCCCGGGACGGCGGCTGAGAGCCGGCCGGGACGCGGTGGTGGAATACTCGGCCTGTGACGAGCCAGACCTAGGACGCGCGATACCGCGAAGCTGACCGAGCCGGGGGTACGGTGTGGTCCGCCGCGCCGAACGGGTTCGTCGTGGCCGAACTCGCGGACCTGCCCCCCGGGCGCGGGGTGGACCTCGGCGCCGGCGAGGGTCGCAACGCCCTGTGGCTCGCCTCGCGCGGCTGGGTCATGACGGCGGTGGACTTCTCCGCGGTGGCGATCGCGACGGGCACGCGGGTGGCAGCAGAGTGCGGGATCGGGCTCACCTGGGTGGTCGCCGACGTCACCCAGTGGGAGCCCCCCGCGCCGGTCGACCTCGTGGTGGTGGCCTACCTCCACCTGCCGGGCCCGGATCTCCGCGCGATCGCCTCCCGCGTGGGCGGCTGGCTGGTGGATGGTGGCACGCTCCTCGTCGTCGGGCACGACGTCGAGAACCTCGCCACCGGGGCCGGCGGGCCACGCAACCCCGACACCCTCTACCACGACCGCATGGACTTCCCCGGCCTCACGGTGGTGCGCAATGAACTCGTCCCACGCCGGACCGCTGACGGGGCGACGGCGCTCGACCGCCTGGTGCGCGCCGTCCGCCGTCCGACGCTCACCAGCAGGTGAAGCCGCCGTCGACGAGCAGGTCCGCGCCGGTGCAGAAGGACGCCGCATCCGAGAGCAGGAAGACCACGGGTCCCGCGATCTCCATGGGGTCCGCGAGCCGCTTCATCGGGGTCTCGTCGGCGAAGCGCTCCACCTCGTCCGCCACCTCGGGGCGACGATTCATCGGGGTGAGCGTGTACCCGGGACTCACGCAGTTCACCCGGATGCCGTGCGGTGCCCACTCCGCGGCGAGCGACCGCGTCAGGTGCGCGACGGCGGCCTTCGAGGAGTTGTAGACCGCCTGGCGCAGGCCCCGGTTGGCGATGTGCCCCGAGATCGACCCGATCGTCACGATCGCACCGAAACCACGCGGGATCATGACCCGCGCCTCGGCCTGGGCGGAGAGGAAAACCCCGGTCACGTTGGTGGCATACACCCGCTCCCACTCTGCCCGTGACAGGTTGAGGGCCGCTCCCCCGGCTCCGATCCCGGCGTTGTTGACGGCGTAGGCGAGTGGCCCCAGTTCGGCCTCGGCCCGGGCGACGGCCGCCGCCATCGCCTCCGGGTCCCGCACGTCCGCGGTGATGGCGACGCCGTGCCCGCCGACGGCGTCGATCGCGGCCAGCGTCTCCCCGCCGTCAAACGTTCCGCGCGACACGCAGGCGACCGCGGCCCCCGCGGCCGCGATTGCGACCGCCACCGCCTGTCCGATGCCGCTGGACGCGCCGGTCACGAGGGCGCTGCCGCGAGCCAGGGCGAAGCTGACCGGTGCCGTCATGGAAACCTCCTCCCGGCCCGGAACCGTGCCGGGCCGTGCGTTACCGCTGTGTGTGGTCCAGCACAGCGGCGATGGTGCAGGCCAACGTGCGTACGCCGAGCGGTTCGCTCGCCTCGACGTCGTGGACCGGGACGGTCCGGAGCCGGCGGAACTGGCCCTGTTGGCCCTCGCCGGCGAGCCGCGCGAGCAGGGCGGGGTCCACGTGGTCCCGCTCCCCCACCTGGGTCACCTGCAGCGGGATCGCGCCGGTCGCCTCGCACCAGGAGGTCAGTGTCGCCGTCGGGGCGCCCTCCCACACCACGCGCAAGCCCCGTAGCGGGTGGCCGGCCATGTACCAGCGGAAGAGGTGTCCCAGCACGTGGAGGGGCCCTCCCCCACCCCGCTGGACCACCACGACCGGCACCTGGTCCTGACGGAGGATCGCGTCCGACCGGTCACCGTCGTCGGCCACCGCGAAAACGTCCGCGACCTCGCCGACGACCGGGAGGATGCGGTCCGCGGGCAGTGCCGCGGGTACGTCGATCACCTGGTAGCCGGCAGCGTTGGCGCCAAGCTGGACCGCGAGTCGCTGGGACGGGTCGCCCACGGTGTCGAGGAGGAAGAGCCGCTTCGTGGGCAGGCTCGCGGGACGGAGGCCGACCTCGTCCCAGCCGGCGGTCAACAACCAGATGAATTCCAGGTCCCGGCGGGAGAGGGGTAGGAGCGAGTCGAAGTGCGCCATGACGCGGTCAGGCGTTCGACGCCCGCTTCGCGGCGCGCCGTGCGGCGAGCTCGTCGCGCTCGGCGGCGGCGGCGTCCTCGGCCCGCTCGGACGGCAGTTGGGCGAGTGTCCCCTCGACCTCACGCCACACGCGGCCGACAGCGATGCCGAAGACCCCCTGTCCGCCCTGCACGAGGTCGATGACCTCGTCGGCGCTGGTGCACTCGTAGACCGACGCGCCGTCACTCATGAGGGTGATCTGGGCGAGGTCCTCCACCCCGCGCTCCTTCAGGTGCGCAATCGCCTGGCGGATCTGCTGGAGGGAGACGCCGCTGTCGAGGAGACGCTTGACGACCTTGAGGACAAGGATGTCGCGGAAGGAGTAGAGCCGCTGCGACCCGGAGCCCTTGGCGCCCCTCACCGAAGGCTCGACGAGTCCCGTGCGGGCCCAGTAGTCCAGCTGGCGGTAGGTGATCTGCGCTGCCTTGCAGGCGGTGGGACCGCGGTAGCCGGTGTCGGCATCGATCTCGGCCAGAGTGTCGCCGAAGAGCATTCCCTGGCCACTTCGCGACGACGAAGCGGCGGTCGCATCAGTGCTTGTCACGGTCACTCCATTCGTTGCCGACCCCTCAGGATACCGGCTTGTCTGAAGACCACGCTAGGGCCTTCGATGGGGACGCGCGGCCGTGACACGCCGAGATGTTCCCGGCAGTCACCCTCAACCTGAGGTTGAGGGTACTCGTCCTATGACGGGAGGTTCTCGACGGCAATCCTGATGAGGTCCGCGTACAGCCGTGCGGAGCTCTCGGCCAACTCGGACGCCTGGGCCGCACCGCGCTCACGTGCGACTGAGGTCTTCTGCGCGCGCATGGGTGAGACCACCTGGTCGATGAGATCCGCGATGTGGTCGGCGTTGGACCGCATGGAGCGGAGGTTCCTGGGCGCGATCCCCTGCCTGGCCAATTCTGAGAGCGCCTGGACGGCCGAGACGGACCGCGCGGCAAAACGGCCCCGCGAGTCGGGGACGAGGAGCCCGGCGTGCACCATCTCCTCCACCTCGGCAGCGCTTGCGCCCGTCAGTTCGGCGAGTTCCCGCGCCGTGACCCGCCCACCGGAGGCGGGTGTCAGGAGCCGGCCGTTGCTGGCGACGACGCGGGCCGTGCGGGGCTCCTCCACGTCACGCCCGGCGTCGAGGTCGTCAAGGTGCTCGCGGATCACCCGGAGCGGGAGGTAGTGGTCGCGCTGCTGGGTGAGCATGTAACGGAGGCGGGCGACGTCGGCCTGCGAGTACTTGCGGTAGCCCGAGCCGGTGCGCGTGGGTGTGACGAGGCCCTGGTCCTCCAGGAACCGGAGTTTCGAGATCGTGATTGCGGGGAACTCGGCCTGCAGGATCGACAGCACCGCCCCGATCGTCATCGTCCCCTTCTGGGAGGCATCGAGGGGCCAGTAGCCGGTGCGCGGGGCCTCGCGTTCCGCGAGTTCCGGCCGGGTTGCGCTCACTGCGCCTCGTCGCCCGCCTGGGGGACGCGCCTGGGCGAGGAGTGGTAGGTCAACCGGTACTTGCCGACCTGGACCTCGTCGCCCGTCTTGAGGGCCACCGACTCGATGCGCTGGCGGTTGACATACGTCCCGTTGAGCGATCCAACGTCACGCACGATGAAACCGCCCCCGTCCGCCAGGAACTCGGCGTGCTTGCGTGAGACCGTGACGTCGTCGAGGAAGATGTCCGAACTGGGGTGGCGGCCGGCGGTGGTCCGCGGTGCGTCCAGCAGGAAGCGGGCACCCATGTTTGGCCCGCGCTGGACGATCAGGAGGGCGGAGCCCTCCGGGAGGGCCTCGACCGCCTCCTCGTCGCTGCGCGAGAGCTCGCCGTAGGTGACCTCCTCCACCTCGGCGCCGATCGCCCCGAACTGAGTGGTGCTGCCCAGGTTCTCCGGGCGGGCGCTCTCGCTCATGTCCTTGCCTCCTCGATTTCCTTGCCCCAACTTTACCTGCATCTTGTGCGGCGCATCACCCCGAGTCGCCAGATTCCACCACCTCTGCGTACCGCAACTCCTCCACGGTGCGCACGGATTCGATCCGGACGTCCTCCGCGGTCTCGACCGTGGTCGTGGCCCCGGTGGCCCGGATCGCGGCGAGCACGCCACCCGGCATCTCCAGGGCCACCCTCAGGTTGTCCGGTGAGCCGATGGCGGTGATCCGGAACGGGGGGACGACGGCCAGCCCGTCCATTTCGAGGCCATCATCGCGTTGCGCGACCCACGAGCTGGTCCCGATCCGCACCGAATTGAGCTCGATGGCCTCGGCACCGGCGTTGCGCAGCTCCTCGATGAGGGTGACGAGCGCCTGCGCCCGCACCACCGCGTCCGGGTCCTCCACCTGGACGACGATCCCGGGGCCGTGGACGGGCACCACGGCCGCCTGGACGGACCGCACGATCACCTGCTCCTCGGCGGCGGCGCGCGCCGCCTCCAGTGAGGTCACGCCGCTGCGCAGTTCCTGCAGGTCGACCTGGAGGGAGTCCCGCTCCGTGGAGAGCTCGTCGATCCGCGTCCCCACCTCGTCGAGCAGCCGCACGAGGTCGGCCTGGCGGAGGCCGTCGAGCGCGTCGGCGTCGTCCTGCCGAATCTGCACCACCGCGCTGAAACCGACGAGGGCGCAGAGCAGCGCCACAACCAGCTGGGTGCGGCTGACGCGCGCCCGCACGAGCTCCCGCAGCTTCCCCCGTTTCTCGGGATGGGTGAGGCTCATGCCTTGAAGATGTGGCGCCGGAGCGCCGCCGCGTTCGCGAAGATTCGGATGCCGAGGACCACGACCACCGCCGTCGTCATCTGCGAGCCCACGCCCAGCTGGTCACCGAGGAACACGATGAACGCGGCGATCAGCACGTTGAAGATGAAGGAGGTGATGAAGACCCGGTCGGAAAACACGTCGTCGAGGTAGGCACGCAGGGCGCCGAACATGGCGTCGAGGGCGGCCACCACCGCGATGGGCAGGTACGGCAGCAACCCGGCCGGTATCGTCGGCTGGGTCACCAGACCGACGACCACCCCGATGAGCAGACCGATCACGACAAGCACGGTGTTCCTCCCTCCCAAACGAGTGCCGCGGTCACGGTGCCTCGTCCTCCCCGGCGCCCTCCAGCGGTACCGCATACTCGAGGCCACGCGACGGCGCGGCCGCCAGCTCAAGGTCCTCGGCCGCGTCGATCGCCACCGATACCCCGTAAGTATCGCGCAGTACGGCGAGGTGCCCGGCCGCCCGTGTGCGGGCGAGTTGCACCTGGAGGTCGCTCGGGTCCCCGATGGCCTCCACGGTGTAGGGGCCGGCCAGTGGGGTCAGGTTGACCAACACCGCCTCCCCGGCGTTGCGGATCGCCGTGGTGGTGGACAACCGTTGCCCGTCGATCGCGATCGCCTCCGCTCCCGAGGCCCACAGTGCGTTGACGATCACCTGGAGGTCGAAGTCCTGCACACGCTGGTCCGCGGTGAGGGCGGCCGAGTCGTCCAATGTGATGACGATCCCCGGACCGCGCACGGGGATCGAGCCGGCGTGCGCCGCGAGGAGGGCGGACCCCGCCAGGAGGTCCTCGTCGGCGGGGAGGACCTCGGACCGGAGCTCCTCTATCTGCCCGTTGAGGGAGGCGATCTCGGATTCCATGGCGTCCTGGGTGGCGAGGCGGCTCCGGACTTCCGCCCGCAACAAGGCCCCCGCACTGGTGGTTCCCAGGCGAGCACCCCGGAGGTCCTTCGCGGCCCAGAATGACGCCGCCACCAGGACCACGATGAGCACCGCCGCCAGGCCGCGGCTCCAAGTTGGGCGGTCGGGGGCTTTCGTCGCGTCGCGGTAGCCCTGGTCGATCGGGTTCTCGAGCATGGTCCGCAGGATGCCCGCGCTCACCGACTCGTTCTGCCCTGGATGGACAACGGGGCGGGTGGACGCAACGGGGCCGGTGGTCATGCCCTGGCCACCCGCACTTCGAGCACGGCCTGGCGCACGTAGATGACGCCGGACACCCAGTAGAGCGCCACCCCCCACAGTGCAGCAGCCCAGCCGAAGATCTGGCACAAGTATCCCAACGTGCCCCCGAAGTGGGCGAGCAGGAGGAGCGGGAACGAGTACATGAGCGCGAAGGTCCCGGCCTTGCCCACGGTGTGGACCTGCCACGGGCCGAGGCCGTGGTGGTTGAGGACAGGGATGATGGCGGCGAGGAGGAGGTCTCGGGATGCGATCACCGCCACGAGCCACCACGGGACGAAGCCGCGGTAGGCGAGGCCGAGGAGCGTGACAAAGATGTAGAGCCGGTCCGCGGCGGGGTCGAGGAGCTGTCCGAGTCGGCTCGTCTGGTTGAAGCGCCGCGCGATCACGCCGTCCAGCCAGTCACTGGCCCCGGCGCACATGAGGACCACGACGGCGGCGACGTCGTTGCCTGAGAACATGAGGGCGGCGAACACGGGAACGAGCGCCAGTCGGGCCATCGAGATCATGTTGGGAATCGTCCAGACCCGGGTGCTCAATTCGGCCACGTGTCACCTCCCGGGATGTGTGTGCCTCGCGAATGCCTTCTCCACGAAATCATGCCATTCTTGTGTGCGTGTTGGAGATGTTGACAGGCTCGGGTCTTGCGGTTGCCGCGGGTCTGAACGCGTACATCCCGTTGCTCGCGCTCGGACTGCTGTCGCGCTTCACCGACCTGCTGCAA
>Ga0075518_1000101_pt1 | contig 14497 bp, 14 predicted proteins | sample NGEPerA_2_FD_76970 | JGI IMG/M metagenome (GOLD analysis project Ga0075518, IMG submission 76970) | Arctic peat soil microbial communities from the Barrow Environmental Observatory site, Barrow, Alaska, USA - NGEE PermafrostAB136-A | ecosystem: Environmental > Terrestrial > Soil > Wetlands >...
GCCGGGCCCGGCAAGCACAAGGGCAAGGACTAGGACCGCGCGGCGCCCGCCGGCTCAGGCCGAGGCGGCCGACAGCGCGGCGACCTCGTCGGGCGTCAGCGCCAGCGAGGCCGACGCGAGCAGGTCGACGAGCTGGTCGCAGGTGCGGGCGCTCGCGATGGGCGCGACAACCGTCGGCTGCATCCGCAGCCACGCCAGCGCGACCGAGGCGACCGGCACCTGGTGGGCGGCGGCCACCTCGTCGAGCGCGGCCAGCACCCGACGTCCCCGGTCGTCGAGGTAACGGGCAGCGGCCTCGGCACGCGGGCTGTCCACCGGCGCTCCCCCGTCGCGGTACTTGCCCGCGAGAAACCCCCGCGCGAGCCCGTAGTAGGGCAGGACGCCCAGCCCGTGCCGCTCGGCACGCTCGCGCAACGCACCCTCGAACCCGCGTTCGAGGAGGTTGTACTGCGGCTGGAGGGCCACAGGACGGTGGAACCCCTCACGGTCCGACACCGCCAGCCACTCGTCGAGGCGCTCGGGGGTGTAGTTGGAGACCGCCACGTACCGCACGAGGCCGTCGTCGACGAGCGCCGAGAACGCTCCCGCGGTCTCCTCGAGCGGGACGGACGCGTCGTCGAAGTGCGCGTAGTACAGGTCGATCCGGTCGGTGCCCAACCGCTGGAGCGACGCCTGCGCCGCAGCCCGGACGTTCGTCGCCGCGAGACCCCGGAACGACGGGTGCTGGCTGACCTTGGTCGCGATCACGACGTCGTCGCGCCGCCCCCGGCGGGCGAGCCATCGACCGATGAGCGTCTCGCTCTCTCCGCCCGTGTGCCCAGGCGCCCACGCCGAGTAGGCGTCGGCTGTGTCAAGCATCGTGCCGCCCGCCGCGGCGAACGCGTCGAGCACCGCGAACGTCGCCGCCTCGTCGGCGGTCCAGCCGAACACGTTGCCGCCCAGCACGAGCGGGAAGACCTCGAGGTCCGATGAACCGACCCGTACCGGCTTCGCTGCCGCCATCTGACACCCCTCTCGTCGGCGCGTGGTGCACGCGCTCTATGCTCGCGCGGTGAACTGGCCCGACGCGACGGTGATGAGCTGGGTCGTCGCGCACCGCTTCCCGCTCGGGGATCACGCCGCCCGCGCCGTCATGCTAGCGGGCACCCACCGACTCGTCCTGGCCGCTGCGGCGCTGCTGTACCTCTCCTACGTCGCCGTCCGCCGCCGCTACCGGCTCGGTGCTGCGGTCGTCCTCGCGGTCGTCGTGTCGGCACTCCTGGCGCAGGTGCTCAAGGACGTCATCGGGCGAGGGCGCCCACCCGCGTCGGCTGCGCTCATCCACGCCGGCGGACTGTCGATGCCGTCGACCGACGCCGCCCTCACGTCGGCCGCCGCCGTGGCCCTCTACCTGGGCCTCACCTGGCTCGATCGTGGCCGACGACGGCTCGCCGGTGCGGCCCTCCTGGCCGGTGTGGTGACTGTCGGCGTCTGCCTGGTCTACCTCGGCGCGCACTGGACGACCGACGTGGTGGTGGGCTGGGCGCTGGGTGCCGCGGTCGGAGTCGGCGCCGCATTCGTGACGGCTGCGCGCCGGCCGCCTGCCTGAGCACTCGCGTCGGTGTGGCCCGCGCCGGTCACGCAAGGATCCGCAGCGGCTCCTCGAGGAGGGTCAGGAACGCGGCCATCCACTCGGCGGCCACGGCACCGTCGATGGGCCGATGGTCGACGGACAGGGTCACGTGGATGACACGGCCGACCTCGAGCGTGCCGGCCCCGACCACAGGTTCCTCCCGCGCGGCCCCGACAGCGAGGATGGTGGACTGTGGCGGGTTGATGATCGCCGTGAACGCCTCAGTACCTAGCGCCCCGAGGTTCGTGACGGTCAGCGTGCCGCCCACGAGCTCGTCCTCGAGGAGGCGCCCGGACCTGGCGCGGCTCACCAGTTCGCGACCTGCGGCCGCGACCGCGGACACCGTCATGCGGTCCACGCCCCGCAGCACCGCCGTGACGAGGCCCCGGTCGGTCCGCACCGCCACGGCGACGTCCACGCCGGAGAACCGCCGCACGGCGTCGGGCATCCACAGGACGTTCATCGCCGGCACGAGGACATGTGCGTGTGCCGCCCCGAGAACGACAAGGTCGTTGATGGTGACCGTCTCCAGGCCGTAGCCGTTGAGTCTCGTCCGGAGCTCGAGCAGCGCGTCGACCCGAGCCGTGCCGGACACGAAGAAGTGTGGTGCGACGCGCACACTCTGGGTCAGCCGGTCGGCGATGGAACGCCTCATCCGCGTGTGCGGGATGTCTTCGTAGGTCGCTGTGGCCATGGGCGGGGCCGCAGGTGCGGCTTTGCCGGGCGGTCCGCCGCGTCGTCCAGGCCGAACTGGGCGAGCAGCTCACGCGCCCGCACCCGGCTCGCCCGACGACCGAGGTGGTACAGGCGGCCGATCATGTCCAGGTTCTCGAACCCCGTCAGGTACTCGTCCACCGCGGCGTACTGACCCGACAGCCCGATCTTCCGGCGCACCCCGGCCGAGTCGGTCAGGACGTCCACGCCCGCGACCTCGGCCTGGCCCGCGTCGGGGCGGAGCAGCGTCGCGAGGATCCGCACGACCGTCGTCTTGCCGACCCCGTTGGGCCCGAGCAGCCCGAGCAGCTATTTGCGCGAGACCCATCGGCCACCTTCTGGACCGGCCTGATCCGCGCCGCCGTCCGCCCTCACCGCGGGGCCAGTCGCACCATGAGCCGGCCGTCCTGCTCGGTCACGTCGGTGCCGAACGCCTGGCACGCCTGCCGGAACCGCCGTCGGATCCATCGCGCGTCCTCACCGCTCGCCAGCGTGGTGTGGCAGAAGGTCAGGCGCAGCGGGATGGCTTCGACGATCGTGGGCAGCCCCGCTTCGTCGAAGGTCAGCAGCCACAGCAAGCCGAGGTCGTTGCGGAGCGCCGGGTCGATGACGTAGTCGTCGATGAAGTCACCGAGGTCGAACAGCACCTGGCCGGCGATGCCGTGAAACACGTGGGCGGAGTGCCCAGCGACGAGCGTCGCCCCGGCGGCCAGGAGATCAGCCGCCGCGCGCCGGACGTAGGGCAGGGGCTGTTGGGTCATGTTTGGTCCCCAGTGGGGGAAGACGAGCACCGGCGTCCTCGATGCCGACGCCTCGCGTACGCGCGCGGTCACCCAGTCGGGCACGGCGTCGTCGATGTCGGCGAAGGCGACGCCAGGTCGGTCGGACGTCGCGGCGTACTCGGCAGGATGGTCGGTCAAGGACACGACGGTGAGCGTCAGGCGGCCGACCGTGATCTCCATCGGCGCTCGGGCGACCTGCAGGTTCTCGCCCGCGCCGGCAACCGCGATGCCGGCGGCCCTCAGGGTCTTCAGGGTGTCGAGCAGCGCCTGCGTGCCGAAGTCGAGCGCGTGGTTGTTCGCCAGGGTGACGCCCCGCACGCCCAGCAGGGTCAGTGCGTCGACGGCCGACGACGGTCCGCGGAAGTGGAACACGCGGCCGGGCCACGGTTCCCCGCGTTCGGAGAGGCAGCACTCGAGGTTGAGCAGCATCCCGTCGGTCGCTGCCAGGACCTCGAGCAGCTCCTCGCCGAACAACGACCTCACCTGATGGCCGGCGAGATGGTCGGCAACACAGCGGCCGAGCATCGTGTCGCCGGCGAGCGCCAGCGTCGTGAACGGCACCGCTCCCCCGTCCGATCAGGTGGTCATGCTCGGATGAGCAGCTCGTCGAGCGGCTCGCGGCGATGCAGCCGACCCACGGCGTCCGCAAGCAGTCCGGCGATCGACTGCACGTGGATCGGCAGCTCGAGCCCATCGCTGACAGCGGTGCTGTCGGTGACGACCAGGCGGCGGAGCCCGGGTTGCCGGAGGCGTTCGGCGGCAGGCCCGACGAACAGTCCGTGGGTAGCCACGACGACAACCTCGGGCACGGCGCCGTACGCCGTCACGACCCGGATGGCGGCCTCGATCGTGCCGCCCGTGCTGATCATGTCGTCGACGATCACCGTGGCGCGACCCGCGACGTCGCCGACGAGCTCCTCGGCGTGCACGGTGGCTCCACTCACGCGAGATTTCCGGACCACAGCGACCGGCAGGTGCAGCAGCGAGGCGTAGTGCTCGGCCAGCTTCGTCGCGCCCAGGTCCGGCGCGACCACCACCGCATCGGCCGGCAGCACGGACGTGATCGCTCGGGCCAAGATCGGCACCGCCGTCAGCATCTCGACGGGGATGGCGAACATGGCTTCGAGCGCCGCGGTGTGCGGATCGACGACGACGAGCCGGTCGGCACCTGCCGCCGCGATGACGTCGGCGACCACCTTGGCGCCGACCGCGTCCCCGGCGCTGCTGCGACGGTCCTGCCGTGCGTAGCAGAAATAGGGCACGACGGCGGTGACCCGCTCCGCACCTGCCCGACGGCACGCATCGATCAAGAGCAGCAGCTCGACCAGGTTGTCGCTGACCGGCGGTCCGGTGGGCTGAATGATGTAGACGTCGGCGCCTCGCACTCCACCGACGGTCGGTCGCAGCTCGCCGTCCGGAAACCGCTCCAACCGGCTGGACACGCACTGAGTCCCGAGCTCCGTGGCGACCATCTGGGCGAGTGCGGGGTTCGCTGTGCCTGCCACGAGCCGCAGAGCGTCGGCCACCCGCTCGTTGTCCTGGCACACGGTCCACCCGCCGTTCGCGCGCAATCCTCAACTTCTCCAGTAGAGCGCGGACGCTGGCGACTGTCGAGGGGCGTCCGGCTGTCGGTCGACTGAGCCACGAGGCCCGAGCCAGTGATCAAATGGGGTCATGCCACCGTTGCGATCACGAACAGTCACCCACGGCAGGAACATGGCCGGCGCCCGCGCGCTGCTTCGAGCAGCCGGGGTCGCTCGCGCGGACATCGGGAAGCCGATCATCGCCGTGGCGAACAGCTTCACCGAGTTCGTGCCGGGCCACACGCACCTGCAGCCGGTCGGGCGGATCGTCTCCGCAGCGATCCTGGCGGCCGGGGCCGTGCCGCGGGAGTTCAACACGATCGCCGTCGACGACGGCATCGCGATGGGCCACGAGGGCATGCTCTACTCGCTGCCCTCCCGTGACCTGATCGCCGACTCGGTCGAGTACATGGTCCAGGCGCACCGCGCCGACGCGCTGGTCTGCATCTCGAACTGCGACAAGATCACGCCCGGGATGCTGATGGCGGCCATGCGGCTCAACATCCCCACGGTGTTCGTCTCGGGTGGCCCGATGGAGGGCGGCACCGCAGTCCTCACCGACGGCACCACGCGCACCCGCCTCAACCTCGTCACCGCGATCGCCGACGCGGTCGCGGACACGGTGTCCGACGCGGACATCGACCTCATCGAAGAGGCCGCGTGCCCCACGTGCGGGTCGTGCTCGGGCATGTTCACCGCCAACTCGATGAACTGCCTCGTTGAGGCCCTCGGCCTGGCCCTGCCCGGCAACGGGTCGACGCTGGCGACCCACACCGCGCGTCGCGCTCTCTACGAAGAGGCGGGGCGCACCGCCGTCGAGATCACTCGCCGCTTCTACGAGCAGGACGACGCCAGCGTGCTGCCGCGGTCGATCGCGACGCGGGCGGCCTTCGACAACGCGATGTCGCTCGACATCGCCATGGGCGGCTCGACCAACACGATCCTGCACCTCCTTGCCGTCGCCCACGAGGCCGAGCTCGACTACACGCTCACGGACATCGAGGCGCGCTCCCTTGCCGTGCCCTGCCTCTGCAAGGTCGCGCCCAACGGCAGCTACCTCATGGAGGACGTCCACCGGGCCGGCGGCATCCCGGCGATCCTCGGCGAGCTGCACCGCGGCGGCCTCCTCCGCGAGGACGTCCATTCCGTGCACGCCGACTCGCTGCAGACGTGGCTCGACGCCTGGGACATTCGCGGCGGCTCCGCATCGCCTGCGGCGATCGAGCTCTTCCACGCCGCGCCGGGCCGCGTGCGCTCAGCCTCCGCGTTCTCCCAGTCGGCCCGTTGGGACAGCCTCGACCTGGATGCCGCGACCGGTTGCATCCACGACGTCGCACACGCCTACACGGTCGACGGCGGGCTCGCAGTGCTCCGAGGCAACCTCTCGGAGGACGGGTGCGTCGTCAAGACGGCCGGCGTCGACGAGTCGTGCTTCACCTTCTCCGGTCCGGCGCTGGTCCTCGAGTCCCAGGACGACGCCGTCGAGGCGATCCTGAGCGGCCGGGTCAAGCCGGGGGACGTCGTCGTCATCCGCTACGAGGGCCCGCGCGGCGGACCCGGCATGCAGGAGATGCTCTACCCGACGTCCTACCTCAAGGGCCTCGGCCTGGGTGCCACGTGCGCGCTCATCACCGACGGACGCTTCTCGGGCGGGACCTCCGGACTGTCGATCGGGCACGTCTCCCCCGAGGCGGCGGCCGGCGGCGTCATCGCCCTGGTCGAGGACGGCGACACCATCGTCATCGACATCCCGAAGCGGACGATCCACCTCGACGTCGCCGACGAGGACCTCGCCGATCGCCGCGCCAAGCTCGAAGCGGGCGGCGGCTACCGTCCGATCTCGCGCGACCGGGTGGTCTCGACCGCGCTGCGCGCGTATGCCGCGATGGCTCTGTCTGCCGACAAGGGCGCGGTGCGCGACGTCAGCGTCCTCGAGCGTCGCTCCACGCCATGACCCGCAGGACGTACCACGGCCCGTTGGTCGACGTCTCGTTCGACGGGGAGGTGTGCCAGCACGCCGCCGAGTGCGTGCGTGGCATGCCCGAGGTGTTCAACACGAGCGCCCGACCCTGGACCAACCCCGAGGTCGCCCGGACCGCCGACCTGGCGGACAAGCTCCGCGAGGTCGTCGGCCGGTGCCCCTCGGGCGCGCTGGCCATGGTCGAGCATCCGGCGTCCCGACCGACGTAGCGACGTCCGGAGATCGCTCGGGTCCAGGACGCCGCCACCCCGGTTTCACTCACCGGGCTGCGAGAACTTCGATCAGCTGATCGACGGTCGGTGCCCCGGAAAGGCCGGAAGCCGTTCGGTACAGGCGGCACGTGAGCCCGACGGGAGCGCCCGGCTCGGCGAACAAGTCCACGCCGTTCACCAGCACCGATGGCGAGCCGTGGAAGCTCAGTTCCACCGCCTGTTCCGGCGTGGAGACCCGTACGCGCTCGACCGCGACGCCGGCGTTCCCGACCGCGTCAAGGGCCTCCCGCAGCCGGTCGTCAGCCTCATGCCAGTTCGGGCATCCGTCGAAGTACAGCAGCTGGACCTTCACTCGCCCATGATGACCCGCGTTCGCCCCGTTCCGCCGTCGGAGCGAACGCCGTGCCACGGCATCAGGGTCAGGCGTCGATGACGATGGCAATGACGACGGGTTCACGCCGATGGGTGCGCGTGATGTAGGAGCTCACTGCTCCGGCGATGACGGCCTCGAGCTTGCCGACCTCGTCGACCCCTTGCGTCGCCGCCTTGCTCAGCGCTCGCTCCACGGCCTCGGTCGCACCGGTCAGAGCGAGGTCGGCGGTGACGAACCCACGCGTGATGTACTCCAGCGGCTCGCTCAGCGCGTTCGTGCCCGGCTCGAGGATCGCGAGGACTGTGACGATCCCGCTCTCGCTCAGCCGGCGCCGGTCCGCCAGGGTGTCCTCCGTGGCGTGCCCAACCGTGTCGCCGTCGACGAACACCAGGTCCGCCGCGACCTGCCCGGACAACGTCGCGCGCCCCTTGACGAGGTCGATCGTGGCGCCGTCGCGGGCGATGATGACCCGGTCAGGATCCACGCCCGTCCGGATCGCGAGCTCGCCGTTGGCGTGCAGGTGCTTGGCCTCACCGTGCACGGGCATCACGTTCGTGGGCTTGAGGATGTTGTAGCAGTAGACGAGCTCCCCTGCGCTCGCGTGCCCGGACACGTGCACCTTGGCGTTGCCCTTGTGCACGACGTTCGCGCCGAGGTCGGTGAGCTTGTTGATGATCCCGTAGATCGCGTTCTCGTTGCCGGGGATCAACGAGCTGGCGAGCAGCACGGTGTCGCCGGCGTTCAGGCGGATCTGGTGGTCGCCGTTGGCGATCCGCGACAGGGCCGCCATCGGCTCGCCCTGGGACCCGGTGCAGATGATCGTGACCTTGTCGTCGGGCATCGACCCGAGCTTCTTGAAGTCCACGACGAGCCCGCGCGGGATCTGCAGGTAGCCGAGGTCGTGGGCGATGCCCATGTTTCGGACCATCGAGCGCCCGACGAACGCCACCTTGCGGCCATGACGGTGGGAGGCGTCGAGCACCTGCTGGATGCGGTGCACGTGGCTGGCGAAGCTCGACACGATGACGCGCTTGGGTGCGGTGGCGAACACGTTGTCGATGGCGGGTGTGAGGTCGCGCTCGGAGGTCGTGAACCCGGGGACCTCGGCGTTGGTGGAGTCGATCAGGAGCAGGTCGACCCCCTCGTCGCCGAACCGGCCGAACGCCCGCAGGTCGGTGATCCGGTCATCGAGAGGGAACTGGTCCATCTTGAAGTCGCCGGTGTGCAGAACCAGTCCCGCGCCGGTGCGGATCGCCACGGCGAGTCCGTCAGGAATTGAGTGGTTGACGGCGGCGAACTCCAGCCCGAACGGCCCGGCCTTGTGCTTGCCCCCGGCCTCGACCCGGACGGTGGTGGGGTGGATCCTGTGCTCCTTGAGCTTGGACGTGATGAACGCCAACGTCAGCTCGGAACCGACGATGGGGATGTCGGCCCGCTCGCGCAGCAGGTACGGCACTCCCCCGATGTGGTCCTCGTGGCCGTGGGTCAGCACGATCGCGACGATGTCCGCCAGGCGGTGCCGGATCGAGGTGAAGTCAGGGAGGATCACGTCGATCCCGGGCTGGGTCTCCTCAGGGAACAGGACCCCGCAGTCCACGACGAGGAGCTTGCCGTCGTACTCGAAGACCGTCATGTTGCGGCCGATCTCACCCACGCCTCCGAGCGGGGTGATGCGCAGAGCACCGCGCGGCAGAGCCGGCGGAGCGGTCAGTTTCGTGGCATGGGCAGTCTGCATGTCGTTGCCTCCAGGGCGGAGGGCGGGTAGCCCTCGGGATTGATCAGGTTGTGGTGGTGAAATGCCGCGGCATTCAGGCGGCGGGGTCGGCAAGGACGACGTCGGGGTGCGCACGTCGCACCGCCGAGACGCGCCAGATGTCGGAGAACAGTGCGAGCAGGGCGCCGTCCTGCCGGTGCAGGACCTCCACGCCGTGCTCTGCGTCGAGCTTCGCAACCCACTCGCGGGTCGTCGTCATCGCCCGGGTGTAGCTGAGCCGTTCGAGCCGCACCGGTGAGCTGAAGTCGTTGGCCATGCGGTGCTCGGCGACCTCGAACTGCATGGGTCCCACCGCAGCGAGGACGGGTGCCTGGTCGCCGCGCAGCTCGGAGCGCAGCACCTGCACGACGCCCTCGTCCTCGAGCTGGGCGATGCCGCGGCGGAACTGCTTGTAACGACCGGCCTCGCGAGCTCGCACGACGGCGAAGTGCTCGGGGGCGAACGTCGGCAACGGCGGGTACTCCACGTGCTTGCTCAGGTACAGGGTGTCGCCGACGCGGAGGTCCGAACCGTTGACGAGACCCACGACGTCGCCCGGGTAGGCCGAGTCGATCACTGTGCGTTCACGGCCGAACGCCTGCTGCGCGTACTTCGTGGCGAAGGTCCGCCCGGTGCGGGCCAGCGTCAGGACCATCCCTCGTTCGAACAACCCGGAGCACACCCGGACGAACGCGAGACGGTCGCGGTGCGCGGTGTCCATCCCCGCCTGCATCTTGAAGACGAACGCGCTGAACGGCTCGTCGATCGCGCGGGGTGTCCCGTCGAGCGCAGCACGAGCGCCGGGTGAGGGCGCGAGGTCCACCAGCACGTCGAGCAGTGCGTGCACGCCGAAGTTGCGGACCGCCGAGGCGAACAGCACGGGCGTCGAGACCCCCGCCAGGAAGGACTCCTGCGAGTGGTCCGAGCCCGACGCGGCGAGCAGCTCGCTCTCCTCGACGGCCGCGGACCAGGCGGAACCCTCGCGGGCAAAGGCGCTGTCGTCGTCGAGGATCTCCTGCGGCGCGATGTGCGCCCCTCCAGCGGTACCGGTGAACCGCACATACTCACCGGTCGCGCGGTCCAGGACTCCCCGGAAGTCCCCCGCGACGCCGACGGGCCACGTCAGTGGGGTCGGGATGAGCCCCGTGCGTTCGGCAATCTCGTCCATCAGCGCCAGCGGGTCCAAGCCCGGGCGGTCCCACTTGTTGATGACCGTGATGAGCGGGATCCCCCGCTGCTTGCAGACCGCGAACAGCTTCATCGTCTGGGCTTCGAGACCCTTGGCGGCGTCGACGAGCATCACGGCCGCATCGACGGCCGACAGCACCCGATAGGTGTCCTCCGAGAAGTCGGCGTGGCCAGGGGTGTCCAGAAGGTTGATCACCGCGTCGCGGTAGGCGAACTGCAGCGAGGCGGAGGTGATGGAGATGCCGCGGGTCTGCTCCATCTCCATCCAGTCGGAGACGGTGTGCCGTCGCCCGCTCTTGCCGTTGATGTGCCCGGCCTCGGTGATCGCGTGGGCGTGCAGCGCCAACGCCTCGGTCAGGGTCGACTTGCCGGCGTCGGGGTGGCTGATGACCGCGAAGGAGCGGCGGCGCGCCGTCTCGGACACGATGTCCATATCCAGCCGGACGTCGCTCAGGGCGCCGTGCTGCACTCAGCCTCCTGGCCGATGTCGAACATCGCGAGCCGTTCAGGTCATCTGGCAGCCAGTCTACCCTTGAGTGATCCGCCCGGCCCCGTCCTCGGAGCCGACAGCATCGCCGCATGGCGACAAGAACGACACGCCTGGATGCTGAGGTCGCCGCGCCGACAGCCCCAGGCCGATGATCGGGGCCCGGCTGGACGGCGCCGAGGTCGAGCACCTGACTCGGCGCGGCCTGCACCTGGCGCGGTTCACCGTCGCGTACAACATCCTCGAGGGCGCCGTCGCGATCACGGCCGGGCTCGGAGCGGGCCTGGTCTCGGTGATCGGCTTCGGCATCGACTCCGGGATCGAGTCCGTCGCCGCCATGCTCGTAGGTGCACGCCTGGCAGCACGCCTGCGCCACGGGGAGACCGACGAGCGCAAGGAACCTCTCTCGCTCAAGGCCGTCGCGGTCACCTTCTTCGTCCTGGCCGCCTACGTGACCGTCGAAGGCATCCGCGGCCTCGTCGTCGGTGAAGCACCGGCCAGCTCCCCAGTCAGCATCGGCGTCCTGGTCGCCTCGATCGTGGTCATGCCGGTCCTGGCCGCCATGAAGCGCCGCGTCGGCCTGCGCCTGGGCGACAACCTCATCCTGGCCGACACCGCCGAGACCGCCGAGACCCGAATCTGCATCCTGCTGAGCATCTCCACCCTCATCGGCGTCGGCCTGTATCAGCTGACCGGCGCGGCGTGGCTGGACCCCGTCGCCGGATTCGTCATCGCCGCATTCGCCGTCTACGAGGGCAAGGAAGCCTGGGACGGCGAGCTTGTCGAGGACGAGAACGACGACTGAGCTGCGCACGGATCAGGTTCGGCGGGACCAACGCCCATGGTGAGGGCATCGGTGCGGCCGAAGACTGGTTCCGCCATCGAACCTGCTCAGGAGTGAGGCCCATGCGGACTGCCACGCGCTGGATGGTCGTTCTCGTCCTGCTGGCACATGGACTGATCCATCTGCTCGGCGCCGCGAAAGGGCTCGGTTGGGCCGCGGTCGAGGCACTCACAGAGCCGATCGGCACCGCAGCCGGTGTCCTCTGGCTGACCGCGGCCGTGCTCGTCGTCCTCACCGCAGCGCTGCTGGCCGTCAGGCTCCGACGGTGGTGGCTCGTCGGTGCCGTCGCCCTGATCGTGTCCCAGGCGGCCATCCTCTCCGCGTGGGGCGACGCCAGAGCCGGGACCCTCGCGAACGTCGTCCTGCTCGCCGCCGTCGTGCACGGGTACGCGTCGCAGGGCCCCACGAGCTACCGCGCCGCATTCGACCGGCTGGCCGTCGAGACACTCAGCGAGACTCCGCCGGACGCCGTGGTGACCGCAGGCGACGTCGTGACCGAGCGCGACGTGGCGCTTCTCCCGGAACCGCTCGCGACCTACGTCCGCCGGTCCGGGGCTGTCGGCCGGCCCCGCGTCGTGAGCTTCCGTGCCCGCATCCACGGTCGCATCCGCGCCGGTGCGACGAAGCCATGGATGTCGTTCAGCGGCGCTCAGGTCAACACCTACGGACCACAGCCGGGTCGGTTGTTCTTCATGGACGCCACCATGTTCGGACTGCCCGTCGACGTCCTGCACAGCTTCGTCGGCCCGTCCGCCACGATGCGGGTCAAGGTCTGCTCGCTGGTTCCGCTGGTGAACGCCTCCGGACCGGACATGGACCGGGCCGAGACGGTGACGCTGTTCAACGACCTCTGCATCCTCGCGCCTGCGGCGATCGTCGACGCAGCCGTCGTCTGGCACGGCGTCGACGAACACCATGTCCGCGGTGAGTTCACGAGGGGCGCGCACACCGTGAGCGCGGATCTGGTCTTCGACCGCGACGGCGACCTCATCGACTTCGTCTCCGACGACCGGCTCCGTTCCTCGGCCGACGGCAGGGAGTTCTCGGCGCAGCGATGGTCGACGCCGGTGGGCAGCTATCGAGAGTTCCGCTCGCGGCGAATCAGCAGCCACGGTGAGGCCCGGTGGCACAGCCCGGACCCCGAGGGCACCTTCACCTACCTGGAGTTCGAGCTCGACGACATCGCGGCCGTGGGGCGCCGGGGACCGGGGCGAAGGTCCTGAAGTGGGTGGCAGACGCGCCACCACGGCAGCGCCCTGCCAGACTGATCGCGTCATCGGTGCGGCAACCAGTCCACCGCGTGCTGCCCCCGGGAGCCGCTGATGGGTGCCGTCCTCACCGCGCTGGGCACGATGGCCGCAGTTGTCGCGGCCGGCTGGCTGCTCGGCCGCCGCGGGAGGCTCGGCGACCGTGGGCCCGCCGTGCTCGCCCGCGTGGTCTTCGCTGTCGCGACGCCGTGCCTGCTGCTCGTGACCGTCGCGCACTCCGACCTCCACCTGCTGCTCTCACGGGCCGCGCTCGTCACCGCGATCAGCACGGGCATCGTCGCACTGACGGCGTCCACGGTCCTGCGCTGGGTGTGGCACCGTCCCGTGGACGACGTCGTCATCGGGACACTGGCGTCGTCGTACGTCAATGCCGGCAACCTCGGGCTGCCGCTCGCCGTCTACCTGCTCGGCAGCCCGGTGGCCGTCGTGCCACCGTTGCTCTTTCAGCTGCTCGTCCTGGCACCGATCGCGTTCACGGTGCTCGATCGGCGGCCACGGCCGCGGGTGAGCACGGTCGCGCCCGTGCCGAGCACCCCCGGACCCCCAGCGACGACCGCGACTCGATCGGTCACCGGCGTGGCCGTCGTCGTGCGCACGTTGTCCAACCCGATCATCGTCGGAGCGCTGACCGGCCTGGTGCTCGCCGCCGTGCCGTGGCACCTCCCGGACGTGGTCTTCGAGCCGTTCCGGCTGCTCGGCGCGGCCGCGGCACCGATGGCGCTGCTGACCTTCGGCTTGTCGCTGTCCGTGCCGCGATCGACCGGCGAGCGTGCGCCGCGCCGCGACCTCGTGCTCGTGGTGCTGCTCCGCAGCGCGGTGCACCCAGTCCTGGCCGCCGCCGTCGGCACAGCACTCGGGCTGTCCGGCAGGTCGCTGCTGGCCGTCGTCGCGATCTCCGCGCTCCCTACCGCACAGAACGTGCTCGTCTACGCCCTCCAGTACGGACGCGGGCAAGCGCTCGCGCGGGACGCGGGTCTCGTCACGACGGTGCTCGCGGTGCCCGTCCTGCTGGTCATCACCGCGGTCCTCGGCTAGTGCTCGCGATCCCTTCCGGCGTCCGGGCGCGTGGGGGCAGCGTCGGACGTGCGCCGCACCAGCTGGTTAGCTCCGCGCACCTGGCCTTGACGATGCAGCGGGCCTAGGGTCGGGTGATCGACCACGAGGGGAGGTCCGTCGATGGAATACCGTCGGCTCGGACGGCTGGGGCACGAGAGCTCGGTGCTGATCTACGGCGCCGCCGCACTCTCCGAGGTCGACCAGGACACTGCGGACCGGTCGATCCAGGAGGCCCTGGACGGGGGAATCAACCACTTCGACGTCGCCGCCAGCTACGGGGATGCGGAGCTGCGCCTCGGGCCATGGATGCCGCAGTTGCGCGAGAAGGTCTTCCTCGCCAGCAAGACCGGTGAGCGCGGGAGCGACGCGGCGTGGGTCCAGATCAACGCGTCGCTCGAGCGGCTGCGGACCGACCACCTCGATCTGCTGCAGCTGCACGGCGTCGGCGACCTGGCCGATCTCGACCGAGCCACCGGCCCTGGTGGAGCCCTCGAGGCCGCGATCCGCGCGCAGGAGGAGGGGCTGGTCGGCGCGATCGGCATCACCGGGCACGGGTCGCAGGCGCCGGCCACGCACCTGGAGGCGCTGCGGCGCTTCCCGTTCGCGACAGTCCTGACCCCGCTCAACCAGGTGCTCCTCCAGGA
>Ga0075518_1000102_pt1 | contig 14450 bp, 12 predicted proteins | sample NGEPerA_2_FD_76970 | JGI IMG/M metagenome (GOLD analysis project Ga0075518, IMG submission 76970) | Arctic peat soil microbial communities from the Barrow Environmental Observatory site, Barrow, Alaska, USA - NGEE PermafrostAB136-A | ecosystem: Environmental > Terrestrial > Soil > Wetlands >...
GAGGAGGGAGCCGGCGAGGAAGCCTCCCGCTTTGAGGGCGATGACCGCCTGGGGCCAGAGTCCCGGAGCCCTTCCTCCCTCCGCCGCGAGGATGGCTCCCGAGACGGAGGCAAGGATGATCAGGCCGAGCACGTCGTCGATCACCGCGGCCCCCAGGATGATCCTCGACTCCTTCTCCCGGGATTTGCCGATGTCCCGGAGGACGCGCGCGGTGATTCCCACGCTCGTAGCGCACAGGGTGGCGCCCAGAAACGCGTGCGCATACGGAGAATTGCCGGGCAGGAGCCAGGCGCTGACAAGCCAGCCCAACCCGAAGGGAGCCGCAACGCCCAGAACCGCCACGAGCAGGGAGGAGACACCGACGCTGAACATGTCCCGGATCGTGGACTCCAATCCCACCTCGAAAAGCAGGACGATGACCCCGATCCGGGCCAGGATGTCCACGAAGGGGTCCCCGGCGATTCCTTCAAATCCGGCAATCCCCAGAAGGCCGAGGTTCCCCAGCAGGATCCCGGCGCACAGCTCCCCGAGAACGGCCGGTTGTCCGAGGAGAGACGCTAGGTGCCCCATCAACTTCGCGGAGAGCAGGATCACGACGAGGTACAGAAGGAGCGGCAGAGAAGGATCTTCCCCTGCGGCGTGGGCCGCCTCCGGGAGAAGGATCAGGGCCATGAAGCATGCAAGGGATATGAGAAAAGTGCGGTTCATCGTTTCACGCGACCCGGTACAGCATCTTCGGGGATGATGGTGATCTTCACAGAAGGCGGTACGGTTTTCTCCCTCCTGCCAACGGATATGGAAATCCGGTCCTTCGGTATGCCGTGGTCTTCCGCGAGTGCACCGGCGACACGTCCGGCCCGCGTCTCGGCGAGAGCCTGCCCCTTCCTGAGGGGAAGGGATGGGTCTGGGGACGCTTCGACCCGGAGGACGGGCAAGGAAAGCTCCGCCGCGTACTCCGCAGCCTGCCGGATATGCGCACGCATCTCGTCGGTTAGGTCCGTTTCCCCTTCCGGGAAGACCAGCGGGGGAACGACGGGCACGGTCACGACTTCGAGAGTCAACGGGGTCCCGACGGCGTCGGAGAGAATTCCTTCGAGAAGGCGTTTCTCGGCTGGAGTCACCGGCGCGTCCCGCGTGATCTTCAGCGTCACCGCGATCCCGGGGCTCCCATCGGAAAAAGCGATGGAGAATCCGGCGACCCGCGACGGTCGGAGGATGTTCCCGATCGTCACTATCTCCTTCCGGAGGGAATCGACCGCATTCTTACGGGACGCCTGAAGGGTCTCCCCGGGCGACGGCGCAGGCGCAGGCGGAGGCGTCGGCAACAGGGCAGGCGCGATCTGCACCACGTCCTTCAGGCCGCCAGGCTGGACCTGGATCTGCTCCACCACGAGCCGGACATTCTCGGACAATCCCTTCTTCAGATTCCTCTCGACGGCCGCGATTTCCCCCTTCTTCAAGTAGCGCACGGTATTGACGGTCGCCCGGATCTCCATCGCTCCGTCCGTCGCCGGCAGGATGCTGAAGCCCGCGAGACGCGAAACATCTCTCCGTTCCAACCCGTTTTTCAGGGTTTCGCGAACGGCGTACTGCCGTCGTACGTCGGAGATGGTCTTGTGAAGCGTGTAGATCAACGGGATCGAGATGACGAGAAGAACAGCGGCCAGGCCCAACATGCGCTGTTTCAGATGGCGGACCTCCTCCTCCTTCGCGGCGGTCGGCAGGAACCCGTAGACGGAGAAGGCCACCACGGTGGAGAGAAGGATGGCGACGAAATTGGTGAAAAAAAGGAGGAAACCTCCCCCGAAAATCCGAACGGAGCCGATGCCGATCCCGTACCCCGCGACGCTTAAGGGAGGAATGACGGCGGTCGCGATGGCGACCCCAGGGACCACCGTCAGGTAGTTCTTCTTCGTGCAGAGCGCCACGGCTCCCACCGACCCCGCGAGGAAGGCGATGACGAGATCGTAGAAATTCGGATGTGTCCGCGAGAGAATCTCCGCCGTCGGATCTTTCAGGGGGGAGGAGATCGTGGCGATCGCGGCGACGACGAGGATGACGGCGACGCTGATCGCGATTTTGCGGAGGGCTTGCGATCCGATGGTCCTGTTCCCGGTGACGAAGGCGAAACCGGTGCTCAGGATCGGGCCCATGAGAGGGGAGATAAGCATGGCTCCGATGATGACCGCTATGCTGTTTGTCAGGAGGCCGCACAACGCGATCAGGTTGGCAACCCCGATGGCGAAAAAGTAACCGGAGGAGATCTCCGTTTCAGCGTGGATGCTCTTGATGACGGATTCCGGGGCGATGGAGGCCGCATTCTTTTCCAGCCATTGCTTCGCGGAACGTTTCATCCGCGTGAGAACCAACCGCAGCATGCGGGTCCCTTCCGGACGGTGTCGTACGCATCAGATTACACCATCCCGACGGCCGGGACACGCCCGGCGCGGAAGCGGGAACACCCGCGATCAGCCGCCGCTCTTGCCGTAGTAGTAGTTCACGATGTCGCGCTTCGAGATCATGGCCACAATCACGTCCGGTTTCTCCCGATCAACGACAGGCAGATCGTCCACCCCGATGGCGGACATCTTGTCGAGGGCCTGCTGCAGCGTGTCGTCGCGAAAGACGGTGACCACGCTGAGGGTTGCCACGTCCTTGGCGATGACGACCTGGTCGACGTCGCTCTCGAAGAGAATCGAGCGGATGTCGTTGATCGAAACGATCCCGGTCATCCGGCCCGCCGCGTCGACAATGGGGAGATGGGATTCCCCGGAGTGGGAGACGGTCCTGACGAGTTCCCCGAACGGCATGGTCTCCTGGATGAGCGTGATCGGTTGGGGGTGGACGGCTTCCTCGACCCGGATCCGTTCCAGCATCCCCCGGGCGAACTCGGTCAAGTGTGCGGGGGAGGTGAACCGGCTGATCTGCTGCTTCTCGTACAGGCTGGTGTTGCGCAGCAGCAGGTACGAGGTCGAGGAAACCAGCATCAGCGGGACCAGCAGGGTGTAGCTCGCGCTCATCTCGCACGCCATGATGATGGCGGAAATCGGGGTCTTGGCGACGCCGGCGAAGAAGCCGCCGATCCCCACGAGCACGAACGAGCCTGGGTTCAGGACCCACTCCGGGGCGACCTGGTGGCCAAGGAAGCCGAATGCCCCGCCGAGCATCGCCCCGATGTAGACCGAGGGGCCAAACACGCCGCCGCTCCCGCCAGATCCGATGGTGCAGGAGGTGCCGAGGATCTTCAGGAAGGCGAGGAGGAGCATCGTCCCCCAGAACATCTTCCCCTCGAGGGCCATCTGCACCCAGCCATAGCCGCCGGCCGTGATCTGGGGGAACACATACGCGATCGTCCCGAGCATGAGCCCTCCCACCGCCGGTTTCAGCATCTTGTGGATCCGCAGCGGTATGAAAAACCGGTCCCGGGAGCCATAAAAGATCCGGACGTAGAGGAACCCCGTCATCGCGCAGACGACGCCGAAGAGGGCGTACGGAAGGAGTTCGCCGGGCAGGGACAAACCGACCGGACCGGGGAAGAATAGCGCTCCTCGCTTATAGAGTTGCGTGTAAATGGCGTACGCCGTGATCGAGGAGACGATGCAGGGGAGGATCGCCTCGTACTCGAACTCCGTCTCCCGGTACAGCACCTCCGGGGCGAACAGGGCCGCTCCCAACGGCGCCTGGAAGATCGCGCCGATTCCGCCAGCCGCTCCCGCGAGCACAAGGATGCGCCGTTCCCGGGGTTTCAGCTTGAGCAGGGAGGCAAAGGTGGATCCGAACCCCGACCCGATCTGGGCGATCGGGCCTTCCTTCCCGGCGGATCCCCCGGTTCCCATCGTCAAGGCCGATGCAATGATCTTGATGAACGGTACTCGTTTTCGGATCTTCCCCCCTCGGAGGTGGAACGCCTCGATCATTGCGTCCGTCCCGTGCCCCTCCGCCTCCGGGGCGACAAAATAGACGATCACCCCGGAAACAAGTCCTCCAAGGGCTGGGATGATGAAAAACCAGAGGGATCGGACCGGGGCGAGCGTGAAGAGCGTCGCGGCGGGATCTCCAGCCTGCGGCTCGAAATATCCGGTGAAGGATCCCAGCACGTTGTGCAGCATCCACCCGAGGAGCCTGTCGAAAAGGATCGCCCCGAGGCCCGCGACGATTCCGACCCCGATGGAAAGCAGCATGAGACGGAACTGCGAAGGGAGCCGGGACAATTCCCTCGAAAGTCGTTCCCGAAGTTGTTCGACGATTCTCATGGGGTGTTTGTTATCATACAAATCATTTGTGTTAGAATCAATAAAACAAGTTCGCGAAGAGGAGGTTTTTCGCGTGAAGGAGATGCCGCCCGCCCGGAGGGACCAGGAGATCGCGGACGTCCTGGACAACCTGCGACGGGTGTTCAGGGTGGTCCACCGGTACTCCAAGCGCGCCGAGAAGGTCGGTGGGTTGACCGGACCACAGGTGTGGGCCATGAAAGTGCTCGCGGAATCCGCGCCGATCCGGGTGACCGACCTCTCCCGCCGGATGTACCTCCACCCGTCCACGGTGGTAGGCATCCTGGATCGGCTGGAACAGCAGGCTCAGGTCGCACGGACAAGATCGGAGAAGGACCACCGCGTCGTGACGGTCGCCTTGTCGGCGAAGGGAAGGGAGACGGTGGCGAAAGTCCCGCAGATCGCGCAGGGGCTTCTCCTCAAGGGGCTGACAGGGCTTCCCGACGGTGACCTTTCGACCGTTTCCGAAGGGTTGCGGATGCTGGTCGGCATCCTCGGTGTGGAAGGGATGCCCCCCCCGCTCCTGCTGTCACCGGAAGTCAACGGGCCGGGGGGGAAGATCAACGATCCGGAGGATCGGGCAGGAGAACCCGGATGAAGATCACGCTCCGGCTCGTCGTCTCCCTCGTCCTCGTGGTCGGCTTGGTGGCCTTCGCCTTCTCTTTCTATCAGGTACAGGAGGAGAAGATCCGCCTGACGTCGGACCTGGAGCGGCGATCCATCATCCTGGCGGAAAGCCTCCAGGAATCCGTGTCCCCCCTGGTCGCATCGGATTCCTCCAAGAGATTGAACCTCCTCGTTCAGCGGTTCGGCAACCGCGAACGGTTCCAGGGGATCGCCGTGCACGACGCCCGCGGCCAGCTCCTGGCCTCGACCGCCGACCTCGAGCCGCAGATCCACGGATCCGTCCCCCAGGTCGTCCATGTCTTGGCGGAAGGCCATCCGACCGGCAGTTTCCTCCACGCCGCGAAAAGAAGGATCTATCTCCACACTTCCCCCCTTTTTCTCGAGGAGAAGTCCATCGGGGCACTGACGCTTTTCCACGACGCCTCGTACATCGACGTCCGGCTCGCGGAGATCTGGAAACACAACCTCATCCGCTTCCTGATTCTGTCGGTGCTGATCGTCGCGATCACCCTGATCGTGGTTCGATGGAGTATCACCGGTCCGATCGCCCAGATGGCGGGATGGATCAAGGAGCTTCGCACCGGGAAAACGAAGACTGTCAAACCCATCGCTCCCCCGAAGATGGACGCGGCGCTGGATCCGCTGATCTCGGAAGTAAGCCACCTGGCGAAGAGCCTGGCGGCGGCGCGCGCAAGGGCCGAGAAAATCCCCGGTTCTCCCACCCGTGCGGAATCCCTCTGGACGGCACACCGGCTGAAGGAGCAGATGAGGGCGGAACTCGGCGGGAAAAAATTGGTTCTCGTATCGAACCGGGAGCCGTATATCCACGAGAAGGACGGTCCGGACATCCGGTGCATTGTCCCCGCGGGCGGCCTGGTCACAGCGCTCGATCCCGTCATGCGGGTCTGTGACGGCCTCTGGATCGCGCACGGAAGCGGCGATGCGGACCGCGAAACGGTCGACGGCAACGACACGCTCCGCGTGCCTCCCGGGGAACCGGCCTACACCTTGAAGAGGGTCTGGCTGACCAAGGAGGAGGAGGACGGCTACTATTACGGGTTCGCGAACGAGGGGCTATGGCCGCTCTGCCACATCACCCACAACCGGCCCGAATTCCGCCTGGAGGACTGGACCCATTACCGGAAGGTGAACGAGAAGTTCGCCGACGCCCTGCTGGAAGAGATCGCGGGGGAGGAATCCCCCATGATCCTGGTCCAGGACTACCATCTCGCCTTGCTCCCTTCGTTGATCAAGGAAAAGCGTCCCGACGCGAAGGTGGCCATTTTCTGGCACATCCCGTGGCCGAACCCGGAAGCGTACGGCATCTGCCCGTGGAGACAGGAGATCCTCCAGGGAATGCTCGGTGCGGACATCATCGGGTTCCACATCCAGTTCCACTGCAACAACTTCCTGGAGACGGTCGACCGGTTCCTCGAATCGAAGCTCGACTGGGAGCACTTCTCGGTCACCCGCGGAGGCCACACGACGCTCGTCAAGCCGTTTCCGATCAGCGTCAGCCTCGAGCACTCCTCCGGGACGACTCCACCGGAAGGATGGCCCACGAAGGAAACCCTGTTGCGGAAGGCCGGCGTTCGGGCGGAATACCTCGGGGTGGGGGTCGACCGGATCGACTACACGAAAGGGATCCCCGAACGGTTCCGGGCCATCGAGCGTTTCTTCGAAAAGTACCCGGAGTACCTGGAGCGGTTCACCTTCGTGGAACTGGGAGCCCCCAGCCGCACCCATATCAAGAAGTACCGCGACCTGATGGTGGAAATCGAGGAGGCGGTGGAGAAGATCAACTGGCGGTTCCAGACGGGAACGTGGAGGCCGATCGTCTTTCTCAAGGCACACCACACCCACGAGGCGATCGAGCCGTATTACAAGGCGTCCGACCTCTGCATGGTCACGTCCCTGCACGACGGGATGAACCTGGTCGCCAAGGAATTCGTCGTCGCCCGGGACGACGAGGACGGCGTGCTGATCCTGAGCCAGTTCACGGGGGCCTCCCGCGAGCTGAAGGACGCCCTCATCGTCAACCCGTACGACATCGAGCAGATGGCCGACGCGATCCTCCTCTCGTTCAGGATGGAACCGGCGGAACGGATCGAACGGATGCGCCGGATGCGTGCGATCCTTCACGAATACAACATCTACCGGTGGGCGGGGAAACTGATCGCCGGGCTTGCGCGTCTGAGGTTGACGGATGAAACCTCCACCCTGGAGGCCGCGCCGTGAACTATCAGCTGGGGCCACGCTCTCTCTGGGTGTTCGACTTCGACGGGACCCTTTCCCCCATCGTTCCCGACCGGAACGAGGCGTGCCTTCACCGCGATTGCGAGAGGATGCTCAGGTTTCTCGCCCGAAGTCCCTGGAACCGGGTAGCGGTTCTCTCCAGCCGGACGCTCGACGACATCGTTTCGAGGCTGCCGGTTCCCGGGGTGTTCGTCGGCGGGGCCAGCGGGCTGGAATGGCAGATGCCCGGAGGGCACCGGATCGGACCCGACCCCGGTTCCGAGGCGCTTCTGACGGCGAGACGACGGGACGTTTTCTCCCTCCTGAAGGAGCTCTCCTCCGTCCCCGGCGTGGAGATCGAGGACAAACGGTGGTCCGTCGCGGTCCACTACCGGAACGCCTCGCCGCGTTCGTTCCGCAGGAGAGTGTCCCTATTGCAGCGCTTGAGAAACCGGAAAGGCATCAAGGTGTTCCGGGGACCGGAAGTCGTGGAGGTGCAACTTTCGGGCGGGGGAGGGAAGTCCGCCGGGGTGCGCCGGCTGTGCCGTCTGACCGACTGGGATCCCACCGGGGAACGGATCGTGTATGCGGGCGACGACGAGAACGACGCCGTCGCGATCCGGTGGGTCCTGTCGAAAGGCGGCGCCGGGATCGTCGTGGGGAACCGGATCACCGTCCCCCGGGCACGCCATGTGGAAAACCCCGCCGGCCTCGCGCGTGCGGTCCGTGAATTCGCGGAGGACTTCCCGAGCCGGGACTTGAAGAATGCAAGGGAGGTATCGGCATGACGCCATTCGAAGTCATGGACTGCGCACTCCTCCTGAGGATGAGCGGACTGCCCCCGCGATGAACCTGCGGGAACTCCGGGATCGGATCGCCGGGTGCGGCGAGAACGTTCTGTACCACCACTTCTGCGAGACCACCCTTCGGCCGACGTTCGATAACCCCGACTACCGGAACGACTTCGCTGTCTGGGCGAAACTCTACCTGGGAGACCGCGTGCTGGCGGAAAGGCTGGGAATCATCGATCCGTACACCTTTGGCACGACGGAAGAACTGCGGACCACCGTGCTGGACATCATCGACGATCGATTGGGGGAAGTGACGATGATTCCGTGGGTGAGGCCCGGGGACGAGTTCTTCTTCAAGGAAGCCACCACCGTGGTATTCGATACAGGCGAGCGGATCCCGAGCCCGCGTGAACTCTCCCCGGCCATCCTGAGGATGACCAATGGGAGTATCTACTATCATTTCCTTGAAGCCCTTCGCCGTCCCCCCGTCGGGAAGGACGATTTTTCCGCCTGGCTCCTGGAGGCGGGCGCGGAGTACGCGGCTTGCGCTCAGGCGCTCGGGGCGATCGACTTCCATTTCCATAGCCTCGCCCACCTCCGCAAGGAACTCGCGCGGGTGATGACGTCCGCGGAGGACGTGAAATGACCTCCCCCCTGAGCGCATACGAGGGGATCGTCGGTTCTTCCGTCGTGGCGCAGCTCCGTCACCTCGGGGAAAAGCCAGTCGGGCTCCGGGTCGTCCACGTGAATTCGACGCGGGAAGGGGGGGGCGTGGCGGAGATCCTGGAATGGATGGTCCCCCTGATGCAGGATGTGGGGATAGACGCATCCTGGGAGGTGGTCCACGGCGATCCCCGTTTCTTCAAGATCACCAAAGAGATCCACAACGGACTTCAGGGAAAGAGCGTCGACCTGTCGAAGAAGGATTGGAGGATCTACCAGGACGTTAATGAGAAAAACGCCGGGAGGCTCCGCCCCCTGCTGGAGGAAGCCGACATCGTCGTCATCCACGATCCCCAGCCGGCCGGCCTGCTCAAGCTATGCCCGAACCGGAAGGGCCGGTGGATCTAACGGGCGCACATCGACATCAGCGGGCCGTTCCGCCCCGTCTGGAAGGTGCTTCGGACGTACGTGGAGGGGTACGACGCCAGCATCTTCTCGATGGCCGAGTTCGCCCAACCTCTCCCGCATCCCCAGTTCCTGGTTCCGCCGAGCATCGACCCGTTAAGCGAAAAGAACAGGTATCTGGACCCGTCGGAGCTCGAAAGCGCGCGGGCGGAATTCGGCATCGACCCGGACCGGCCGCTCCTCGTCCAGGTTTCCCGGTTCGACCGGTTCAAGGATCCGATCGGGGTGATCGAGGCGTACCGGCTGGTTCGCAAGGTGACACCCGTTCAACTCGTGCTTGCCGGCGGAGGGGCCACCGACGATCCCGAGGGAAAAGCGGTCCTCGAAGACGTGCTGGAAGCCGCGGAAGGGGATCCCGACCTCCACGTTCTTCTTCTCCCGTCGGACGCGCACAAGACCGTCAATGCGCTTCAACGCCTGGCGGACATCGTTCTCCAGAAATCGACCCGGGAAGGGTTCGGTTTGACCGTCACCGAGGGGATGTGGAAGGGGAAGCCCGTGATCGGGGGGGACGTGGGCGGGATCCGGCTACAGGTCGTCAACCACCACACCGGATTCCTGGTGAACACCCCGGAGGGAGCGGCGCACCGGGTCCGTTATCTTCTCCACCACCGGGAGCGGATTCGCGAGATGGGGGATGTCGCCAGGGAATTCGTCCGGGACAACTTCCTGCTGACGCGGCACCTCCGGGAATACCTCACACTGTATCTCGCGATCCGGAGCGGGAAAGGGGAGCGCATCCTGCAGGTATAGATTCGCATCTTGGATTTCGGCCGGATATCCGGCTGAGGGAGGGGGGCGCCCAACGGATGCCGCCGCAGCTTCTCTTCTCGGACGAGATGAATATTCCTCACGGCGACGGTGGCCACGAGCGGAACCCGAGGTTCCCCACGCCCCTGCAAATCGCGAAACTCGAAAACTGACACCTCGCTGATTGGCAACGCAAGGGGAACCAGTGGGACACCGACAATTTCCGAAGCAGAGTGAAATCATTTACTATCCATAATCGGTAATCACGGTTTTGCTTCCCGATACGTCTTTCGTTCCCGCTGTTGACCGTCGTCGACGCGATCCACTTCGGCATCTCGCCATTTGAAAAGATTGCCTCTTCCCGAAAATAAAACCCGATTGCCCACATGGTCTTGAAGAAATGTCTCATCGCGTCGAAGACTATTCTCCACCTTTCGCAGGATTCGATTGCTCCATACCTCGGAAGAATAGTGTAAGTCATTGATTACTAATGATGTTTTTAGGGGGGGGTCCCATGGCACAACGGTTGCTTTCATAAAATGCAGCGGTTGGTGGCGCATCCTTCGATCGTGCCCGATATCCGGAGGGAGAGAAGACGATGACGGGACGCATCCTCTTCATCGACGATGACAAGGCGGGGCGGGAAGTTGCCCTCTTCAACCTCCGCCGGGCCGGTTACGAGATTACGCCGGCTGAGAACGGGCAGGAGGGGCTCTCCTTTTTCTCTCGGGAGAAGTTCGACCTCGTCATCACGGACGTCAAGATGCCGGGGATCTCGGGGATCGAGGTCCTGCGGCGCATCAAGAAGCAGGCTCCCGAGATCCCGGTCCTCGTCATCACGGCCTTCGGCAACGTGGAGACGGCTGTCGAGGCGATGAAGAGTGGCGCGTACGACTTCATCGGGAAGCCCTTCCAACGGGACCAGCTTTTCCTCTCGGTCGAAAGGGCCCTCGAACGACGCCGCCTGGCCACCGAGGTGCGGGAACTTCGGATCCGGGTCAGCGGCGTGGAGCGGGAGATCGTCGGGTCCTCCGACGCCATGAAGCGGCTGCTCGAGATCGCCGACAGGGTATCCAGGACCGACGCCGGGATCCTCATCACGGGCGAGAGCGGCACCGGAAAGGAGGTGATCGCCCGGCGGATCCATGTCCGCTCCCACAAGGCCGAAGGACCCTTTGTGGCGGTAAATTGCGCCGCCATCCCCGGGGAACTTCTGGAATCCGAGCTCTTCGGCCATGCCAAGGGCGCCTTCACGGGGGCGGTCAAGGATCGGCTTGGCCGGTTCCGGCAGGCGCAGGGTGGCACGCTGTTCCTCGACGAAATCGGGGAGATCCCGCTCCTCCTCCAGGCCAAACTCCTTCGGGCCCTCCAGGAGAAGGTAGTGGATGCGGTAGGCGGGGATGCGCCCATTTCCGTGGACGTGCGGATCGTCGCCGCGACGAACAAGGACCTGCGGAGCCGGATCCGGACAGGGAGCTTCCGGGAGGACCTCTACTATCGCCTCAACGTGGTCGAAGTCCACGTGCCTCCCTTGCGGGAACGGCTGGAAGACGTTCCCGCGCTCGTCGAGCACTTTGTCGGGGAACTGGCGGAGGGCCGGGATCTCACGGTGCCGGTCCGGGTCATGGAGGAACTCATGCGCCGCCCCTGGCCCGGCAACATCCGGGAACTGAAGAACGCCTGCGAGCGGATGGTGATCCTCTGCGATGGCAATGAGGTGTCCCTGAAGGACCTTCCGGTGCCTTCCGACAGGTTGCGGCCGGAAAAAGCGCTGTTGCCCGGCGACGGCGGGGACCTGCCGTCCCTTCCGCCGGAGGGGCTCTCACTGGTGGACTTGGAGAAGAAGGTGATCGAAAGCGCCTTGAGAATCAAGAACGGGAACATGACCCAGGCGGCCGTCTTCCTGCGCATCCCCAGACATGTCCTGATCTACCGGCTCGAAAAGTACGGGATCCGCCGCGGAGGCTCACCGTTGCAGCAAAGAGGAGAGGAATATTCTTCAGGAGATTGAAGAATATCCTTCGGGGTCATCCTTTCAAACGTGCCAGTCCCTCCCCGTTTATTATGTTAAGTATTTGATAATATTTGAATAAATCCTGAGAATTCTTTGGTGGCATGTCCCGTGCATTAAATGGGAAATATTTCTTTCCGGAGGTTTTCGATCCATGGCGGTGAATCGCAGCAAGGGGATGATCATCGGTGGGGTGGTCGTTGGAATTGTTGTTCTTACCGTCGTTGCGGCGGTCTCCGCCGGCATGCTGGACGGTCTCTTCAAGAAATCCCCCGCGGAAAAGGCGAAAGCGGCGGGGGTGGTGGAGACGGCGGATGCCGTGAAGATCCCCCTGAAGACCCTCGATTCCGGGAATGCCCTCTTCCTCTCGCTGGAGTCGGGCGGGCGGCAGTTGCAATACTTCGCGCTGAAAAGCCGGGACGGGGCGTACCGTGCGGCGCTCGACGCCTGCGACGTCTGCTTCCAGTCGAATCGCGGGTACCGGCAGGAAGGCGACCTCATGGTCTGCAACAACTGCGGCCAGACCTTCCCTTCCAACCGGATCGGGGAGATCAAGGGAGGGTGCAATCCCCATCCTCTGGCGCGGAGGATCGAGGGGCAGTATCTCGTGATCGGAAAGGCGAATATCGCCGAACGCAAGGATTACTTCGCCCGGAAACGGTCATGAACATCCGGAAACTTGCCTGGAAGAACCTGCTTCGGCGCAAGTCGCGGGCCGTCTTCACGGGTCTCGGGATCTTCCTCGGAATCGCGACGTTCGTTGCGATTTTGTCGATCACCTCGCAGATGGAAGGGGCGGCCCAGGACCAGCTGGACCGGTTCGGCGCGAACATCGTGGTGTCCCCGCGGACAGAGCAGTTATCTCTCGGGTTTGGCGACATCGCCCTCGGAGGAACGGAGGTGGCGCACTCCCGGCTTACGATGGCGGACAAGGAGCGCATCGTGTCGATTCACCACAAGGATCGAATCCGTTCCGTCGTCCCCTTCATGATGACCGCTGCGGACGCCTCCGGGAAGAACCTCGTCTGGATGGGACTCCCCGCCCCGGACGTGACGGGGGCACGCCCGTGGTGGAAGATCCAGGGCGGGACGGGGCTGAAGCGCGGAGAGGTGCTGCTGGGGGCCGAGGCTGCGGCGTTGCTCGACAAGGGGCCCGGGGGGACCGTGACGGCCGGGAACCGCCTCTACCGCGTGGCCGGGGTGCTTCAGCCGACGGGGGAGAAGGAGGACGGGATGGTCATCGCCGACATCGCGGACGTGCAGGCACTGGCGAAGAAGCCTGGGGCCGTGACGTATTTCGAGGTGGCGGCGCTGTGCAAGGATTGCCCCGTGGAGGACATCGTGGCGCAGATCGGGCAGGCGCTGCCGGGGGCACGGGTGTCGGCGATCCGCCAGGTGGTGGAGAGCCGGAAGGCCGCGGTCGACCAGCTTCGGCGCCTCGGGCTCGGCGTCTCGGCGATCGTATTGCTGATCGGGGGGCTCATGGTGCTGGTGACCGTGATGGGTGGGGTGCAGGAGCGCACGCGCGAGATCGGGGTATTGCGGGCGGTCGGCTTCCGGAAACGCTCGATCTTCTCCCTCCTGTTCTGGGAGACCGGATGGGTGTCGCTCTTCTCATCGCTGCTCGGGGCGGGGACGGGAATCGCCGCAGCGTACCTGGCTTCGCCGGTGTTCGGTATCGAGCACCCTTCGGTCGTCTTTTCCCCGGCGATCTTCGGTGCCGTCGCCGGCCTCTCCCTCGGGTTGATCGGGGCCATCCCGCCGGCGCGGCGCGCAGCGTCCCTGTCGCCCACCGAAGCGATCCGCAGCCTTTAATACAACAGGAGAAACAATGGAACCGATCATTCACCTTAAGGATGTATCGATGGTCTACGGATGCAACGGAACCCGGGCGACGGCGCTGGCCGCGGTCTCATTCTCCGTACGGGAGGGGGAGTACGTCGTCATCACCGGAGAGTCGGGGGCGGGAAAGAGCACGCTGCTGACGATCCTCGGGGGGCTTCAGGTCCCTACGGAAGGGTCGGTTCGGATCGGCGGCGCCGATCTCTCCGCTCTTTCGGCGGATGGCCTGGCCGACTTCCGGCGGAAGACGATCGGCTTTGTCTTCCAGGCGTACCAACTCCTGCCGTACCTGACGGCGCGGGAAAACGTGATGGTGCCGATGTCGCCGGAACGGGTCCCGTCGCGGGAGAAGGCATCACTGGCGGAAACGCTGCTCGCCGCGGTGGGTTTGATCGGCAAGGAGGAGCGTCTTCCGTCGCAACTGTCCGGCGGGGAGAGCCAACGGGTGGCGATCGCGCGGGCGCTGGTCCACGATCCCCCCGTGCTGCTGGCGGACGAGCCGACGGGGAACCTCGACAGCGCGACGGGAGAGCAGATCCTCGACCTGTTCTCTTCGTTGCACGCCCGCGGGAAGACCGTTCTGATGGTCACCCACAACCCGGCGAATATCGCGCGGGCCAAGCGGTCCCTCCGGCTGCGTGACGGGCGGGTCGAGGAGGATCGGTTGTTGCGGTCCTTTCCGGAGGAGTCGGTGCCGGTCTGAACGCAGGTTTTCAAAAAAAGAAAGGACAGGGCGATGGAAGAGGAAAAAGGAAAGCAGGGGATGACGGAAACGGACGCACGGGGGGATCTGAA
>Ga0075518_1000105_pt1 | contig 14326 bp, 14 predicted proteins | sample NGEPerA_2_FD_76970 | JGI IMG/M metagenome (GOLD analysis project Ga0075518, IMG submission 76970) | Arctic peat soil microbial communities from the Barrow Environmental Observatory site, Barrow, Alaska, USA - NGEE PermafrostAB136-A | ecosystem: Environmental > Terrestrial > Soil > Wetlands >...
CACCTGGACCGTCGGGCGCTTCTCCTGGGCGGTCTCGTCAAACTCGGCCGAGGCCAGGATGCTGGCGCCGCCGATGCCGTCGCGGCCGGTGGTGGAGCCGAAAAGCAGCACCAGGTTGCCGGGCCCCTCGGCCTTGGCGCGTAAAATTTTGTCCTGCTCGACAAGGCCCACGCACATTACGTTGATCAGGCAGTTGCCCTCGTAGGCGTCCTCGAAGTGGATCTCGCCGGCGATGGTGGGAATGCCCATGCAGTTACCATATGCCGCGATGCCCTCGACCACTCCCTCCAGCAGATACTTCTGGCGCGGCTTCTCCAGCGAGCCGAAGTGCAGCGGGTCCAGGTTGGCGATCGGCCGCGCGCCCATGGCGAAGATGTCGCGGACGATGCCGCCGATGCCGGTGGCCGCGCCCTGGAAGGGCTCGATGGCGGAGGGATGGTTGTGGCTCTCGATTTTCATGGCGATGGCGAGCCCGTCGCCGATGTCGATGATGCCGGCGTTCTCGCCGGGTCCCTGGAGAATGCGCTCACCCTCGGTGGGCAGATTCTTGAGCAGCGGACGCGAATGCTTGTAACCGCAATGCTCGCTCCACATCAGCGAGAAGACAGCCAGCTCGGTGTAGTTGGGCTCCCGTCCCATGGCGTCGCAGATGCCGCGGTATTCCTTCTCCTTGAGCCCGAGCAGTTCGTAGGCTGGTTTCTGGCCGGTGGCGCTCATCAGCTTGCCGCCGCTTTCCCGGCAACCGCGCTGATGATCGACTCGAACACGGCACGCCCGTCGGTGCCGCCGACAATTTCGTCACAAACGCGTTCGGGATGGGGCATCAGCCCGAAAACGTTGCCTTCCCGGTTGCAGACGCCGGCGATATTGCCCAGCGAACCGTTGGGATTCGACGCCGGCGTGGTCTCGCCTTCCTCATCGCAGTAGCGCACCACGACCTGCCCGTTCGCCTCGAGCTCGGCCAGACCGGTTTCATCAATAAAATAGTTACCCTCATGGTGGGCGATGGGCACCCCGATGACCTGCCCGCGCTCATAGTCGGCAGTGAATGGCGTCTCGTTGTTCTCTACTCGAAGGTTCACCTGCTTGCAGACAAACTTCAGCCCCTCGTTCTGGTGCATGGCGCCGGGGAGCATCCCCGCCTCCAGCAGGATCTGGAAACCGTTGCAGATGCCGATCACCAGCCCACCGTCGTCGGCGAAACGCCTGACCCCTTTCATGATCGGGGAAAAACGGGCTATAGCGCCGCAACGCAGATAATCGCCGTAGGAAAAACCGCCGGGAAGGATGATGCAATCGAGCCCCTCGAGCTCGGTGTCCTTGTGCCAGAGGTAGCGGGCATCGACGCCGGCGAACGAGCGGACAGCGTCGTAAGAGTCGGCGTCGCAGTTGGAGCCGGGAAAGACGACGACCCCGAAGCGGACGGGCGTAACTTCGGTCTGTGGGGAAACAGCCACTACCCGGGCACTAGCTCGAATTCAAAATCCTCGATGATCGGATTCGCCAGCAGTTTGTGGCACATCTCGTCGACGGCCGCGCCGGCGGCTTCGCCATCGGGAAGCTCCAGTTCGATGTACTTGCCCACGCGGACGTTAGAAACTCCCTCGAATCCCAGCGCCGGCAACGAGCGCTCGATGGTCAGCCCCTGGGGGTCGAGGATTCCTGCCTTGGGCGTTATATAAACTTTCGCTTTCATCGCAACTCCTTCATTAGCTCTCCACCCGGTTCAGCATCTCTTCGTATGCTTCCTCAACGCCGCCCAGGTCGCGGCGGAAACGGTCCTTGTCCAGCTTCTCGCAGGTCTCCGCGTCCCAGAAACGGCAGGTGTCGGGGCTGATCTCATCGCCGAGGATGATGTTGCCCTCGCTGTCCATACCAAATTCCAGCTTGTAATCAACCAGGATCACCTTGCGCTCAGCGAAAAATGCGCTCAGCACTTCATTCACGCGGAGCGCCAGCCGCTCGATCTCATCACGCTCGGCCCGGGTCACCAGCTCCAGCTCCTCGATATGGGCGTCGGTGATCAGCGGATCGCCCAGCGAATCATCCTTGAGAAAGAACTCCAGCATCGGCTTCTTCATCTTCACGCCCTCCTCGAAACCGAGACGCTTGCAGATGCTGCCGGCGGCGTAATTGCGGACCACGACCTCCACCGGAAACATCTTCAGCTTCTTGCAGAGCAGTGTGTCCTCGGCCGTGCGCTCCACCAGCTGGGTGGCGACGCCATTCTCCTCCAGCAGCCGGAACAGCCGCGTGGAGATGGCGGCATTGCGCACGCCCTTGTGGGCTATCTGCCCCTTCTTCTTGCCGTCAAAGGCGGTAGCGTCGTCCTTGAACTTCTGCGACACCAGGTTGGGGTCGTCGGTGGCGTAAACGATTTTGGCCTTGCCCTCGTAAAGTTTCTCAGGCGCCATGTCCACCTCCTGGACTCATTATTGGGGACGTACGTTTCCTCTGTTTCCTAATTGCTTTCGCGATGATCCCCTTGTACAAAAAATTGCCCTTTTTAGGAAACATAGGAAACGTACGTCCCTAAAGGGTTATCTCACACTTCCAGCTTTTCCAGACGCGCGAAAACGGCGCCGATGTTTTCCAGGTAGCGGGCGGGGTCGAAGCAGCTATCCAGCTCGGCTTCGGTGATTGATGCCCTAACGGTTTCGTCTTGTGATATCAGTTCTTTGAAGCTGGTCTTGTCCTGCCAGGCCTTCATGGCGCTAGTCTGGACGACCCGGTAGGCCTCCTCGCGGGAGAGCCCGTTGTCTATCAATTTTAACAGAACTGATTGGGAGAAAACCAACCCGTAGCTGGACCAGAGATTCTGCATCATTCGATCAGGATAGACGATGAGGTTGTCCATCAGATCAGCCCACTTGTAGAGCATGTAGTCAAGCAGGATGGTGCTGTCCGGCAGGATCACCCGCTCGGCCGATGAGTGCGAGATATCACGCTCGTGCCAGAGGGCGTTGTTCTCGAAAGCAACCATGGCGTTGGCGCGGATGATGCGCGCCTGACCGCACATGCGCTCGCTGATGATCGGGTTGCGCTTGTGGGGCATGGCGGAAGAACCCTTCTGCCCCGGCTTGAACGCCTCCTCGGCCTCCAGCACCTCGGTTCGCTGCAGATGCCGCACCTCGACCGCCATCTTCTCGATAGTGGAAGCGATTACCGCCAGCGTCCCCATGTGCTCGGCGTGCCGGTCGCGCTGGATGACCTGGGTCGAAGCCGGCGACGCCGCCAGCCCCAGCTTGTGGCAGACATCATCCTCGATATCCGGCGGTATCATGGCGTAGGTGCCGACCGCGCCGGATATCTGCCCCACCGCCACCGCCTCGCGCGCCCGCTCCAGCCGCTCGATGTTGCGGGCGATCTCGAAGCACCAGACAGCGAGCTTAAGGCCGAAGGTTATCGGCTCGGCGTGGATGCCGTGGCTGCGCCCGATCATGATGGTGTCGCGGTGCTCGAATGCCCGCTTCTTCAACACGCCCAGCAGATGCCGCAGGTCCAACAGGAGGATGTCGGAAGCGGCCTTGAGCTGCAGCCCCAGGCCGGTGTCCAGCATGTCCGACGAGGTCATGCCGTAATGAATATATTTGGACGCCTCGCCCACATGCTCGCCCACATTCGTTAAAAAGGCGATGACGTCGTGACGGGTCTCCTGCTCGATCTCCAGCACCCGGGCCACGTCGAAAGCCGCCTTCTCCTTGATCTGGGCCAGCGCTTCCGCCGGGATCAGCCCGCGCTCCGCCCAGGCCTCACAGACGGCGATCTCCACCTCGAGCCAGGTGGCCATGCGGCTCTCGTCCATCCAGATGGCGGACATTTCCGGGCGTGAATACTTGGGAATCAAGCAAAACCTCCGCTGATTATCATGATTTGCAGGTAAATTCCAGGAACAACACTCGGAAACCGGGTGACACGTCACTTGCTCATAATCAAAGGGACAGGTTACTTAACGAGCTAATCCCCAACGAGCACTATTATTTAACGAACCGGCGCCAGTTTCCACCCCCGGCGGATTCAACTCTCAAACGCAACAGAAATCAGGCCGCTGATTCCTGGTCGATTTTCCAGCCGGGGAAAACAAGCACAGCCGGATGACATCGAAGTACCCGCGCGAACACTTTTGCCCGTTCCACGCCCAGATTGACACGATCGTTTTCAATGGCCGAGATTGTTGACTGCGGGATTCCCGATAATCTGGAAAGTTCATTCTGACTCAATTCCTGTAACTCCCGGATTATGCGCACGGATTCGCCAACGATACATCAACCATCTTTTGCGCTTCGCGATAGTCTTTCATTTCATTTCCTCCTATAATCATGAGGCGTCACATTGACCACCTTCACCAGAACTCGATCCCTTTCCACTTTATGTTTCATCCTATCACCAGTGTGGGAAATACCAAGCGATCGCGATCCCTTTTCGCCACAAGCCCTGGAGCGGTTTATATACCTTTTGGAAACCGCCGGGCTCTTCATCTTCATGGCCGGTTTCGTATTCGGCCTCGGTGCGGTGGCCGTCATTAACCGGATGGGTTGAGAGTTCCATCACATAAACGCGGGAGAACCATATGAGTAGCGGCAGGAGATCGACCGAAGCCCCTGGCGAGGCACCACCAATAAGACTGGGCGTCAGCGCCTGCCTGCTGGGCGAAAAGGTGCGATATGACGGCGGCCACAAGCTGGACCACTACCTGACGGAGATCCTGGGCTCATTTGTCGACTGGGTGGCGGTCTGCCCGGAAGTGGAAATCGGACTGGGCATCCCCCGTGAACCGATGCGCCTGGTGGGTACGGCTGAAGACGCGCGCCTGATCACGCGCCAGACCCATATCGACCACACCGACCAGATGCGCAAATGGGCGCGGAGTCGCAGGCGCGAGCTGTCCCGGGAAAACCTGTGCGGTTTCATCTTTAAGAGCCGCTCACCCAGCTCGGGAATGACGCGCGTAAAGATCTACCGCGAGGACGGTGTGGCAGGTCCGGTGGGTTCGGGCATCTGGGCAGGCGCCTTCATGGCAGCCAACCCGTTGCTGCCGGTTGAAGACGAAGGCCGTCTGCGCGACGCCGGCATCCGTGAGAACTTCATCGAACGGGTGTTCGTCTACCACCGCTGGCTGCAACTCCTGGGAGAAATGCCGTCCACCGGGCGGCTGGTCGAATTCCACTCCGACCACAAATACCTGATCATGGCCCATAGTCCGGCACACTTGCGGCAGCTGGGACGGATAGTGAGCGGTTCAGATTCTGCAGAGAGCAAAGACCGCAGCTCGAACTTGCCACCCGCAGGCCAGGTCGCCATGCGAAAACCAGCGACCGGCAAGCACCCCGTCCCGACGGCCAAAAAACTATATGCAGCCTACCCGCCGCTGCTGATGGAGGCGTTGAAATTACAGGCTACAGTGAAAAAGAACGTCAATGTTCTCACGCATTTGATGGGCTATTTCAAGCGGACGCTGGCGCCCGATGAAAAACAGGAGCTGTTGGGAGTCATAGAAGAATATCACCACGGACTCACACCACTCGTCGTGCCGGTCACTCTGATACGGCACTATGTACGAAAATACGACGAGCCTTATCTGTCGCGTCAGCTTTACCTCAATCCGCACCCAGCCGAGCTGATGCTCAGGAACCACGTCTAGACGGACCCACCGTGTTTGCGGGCGAGGAAGAAATCCTGGGCCTGCCGCATGATTACGTGGATACCACCAGCATCGGCGATAAAAGTGAATGGATCTACCCAATACTGGTCAACCTGATCGAGTCAAACTAACGCGTCGGTTGCTCGCTCGAACCGCTTGCCCCCTACGGCGCTGCCATGATTATCCCCGATCATATCCGCTGCCCCTCTCGCGCCAATATATCCGTTACTCGTGATTTCATGTGTGATGAGCTCTTGAGGAAGGGTATATATAAAATAAATTTACCTGAGTGCTGCCCGCTCCCGGCGAGTTGCGGACAGCCAAAGGAGAAGGCAATGAAAACTGAAAAAGCGATGTTCGGCGCCGGCTGTTTCTGGGGAGTGGAATCCTCTTTCCGCCAAGTGGAGGGTGTCGTTGATGCCAGCGTCGGTTATTCCGGCGGCAGTTTCGTCAACCCGGCCTATGAGGACGTCTGTACCGGCAAGACCGGTCATGCGGAAGTGGTGCTGGTGGAATACGACCCAGCCCGGCTTTCCTATCAAGATCTGCTTGAGGTTTTTTGGGAGATACACGACCCCACCACGCCGAACCGCCAGGGGCCCGACCGGGGCAGCCAGTATCGCTCGGTCATCTTCTTCTACACGCCGGAACAGGAGCGGGATGCCCGGGAATCGATGGCCGCCGCCGATGCCAGCGGCCGTTTCCGCCGGTCGATCGTCACCGAGATCAATCCGGCCGGAGAATTTTACCGCGCTGAAGAATACCACCAGCGCTACAACGAGAAGCACGGCCGGCTCAGCTGCGGCTGAGCATAAGCGTTGCTGAGCCTTGGCCTACGCCTTACCGCGATCTACGCTTTGCCCCCGACTACACCTTTTCCAGCGCCACCGAGTTGATGCAGAACCGCTTGCCGGTGGGCTCGGGGCCGTTCTCGAAAACATGGCCGAGATGAGCGTCGCAAACGGCGCACTTTGCCTCAGTCCGCTTCATGCCGTGGCTGGTATCGGTCTTGTATTCGACCGCGTCCTCGGAGGCCGGTTCCCAAAAGCTGGGCCAGCCGGTGCCTGACACGAATTTGTTCCTGACGTCGAACAGTTCGTTGCCGCAGCAGACACAGCGATAGATGCCTTCCCTGGCGGGAATGGAACAGTCACCTGTATGTGGCATCTCCGTGCCCTTCTCCCGGCATACCCTGTACTGCTCCGGGGTCAAATGCCGCCGCCACTCTTCCTCGGTCTTTTTGATTTTGGCTTTCATGGTTTTACTTCCTTCCCAAGAATCTGTGCATTCGTCTTTCCTTGAGATAAAGATTCCCGTTTACCGTTCGGGATAATCAACCAAACAGGCAGTTGAACACAAAGTGTCCCGGGGAAGTCGTCATGCCAATGCCTGAACATGGCGGCATAGAGGCGGGGATAGTGTAATTCACGGCCAGAATATCGTGTGGGGCCGGTACTTGATATCCGGCCCCGCAGTAGCATTATGTTCTGCAATTGTTAAGCTGGAGTGAGTCCGGTGTAAAAATTCTGTAAGAAGATCATCCAGGCCAGGCGCGGGCCCGGGACAGTCTGAAGCGTCAGTTCTTCAAAGATATGCCGGATGGGTGGCGGCCGGCATCGTCCTTCAGATGATGGCCAGCACCTTCGCCGCCATGATTGCCGCGTTCTTCGATCCGTTGATGGCCATGCAGGCGACGGGGACGCCCGGGGGCATCTGGACGATGGAGAGCAGGGAATCCATGCCGCCCAGATCATTTGTCTGAATCGGGACACCGATAACCGGCAGCGGCGTCAGCGAGGCGATCACTCCGGGAAGTGCGGCGGCCTTGCCGGCGCCGGCGATGATGATCTTGATGCCGCGACCGGCGGCACCTTCGGCGTAAGCCGCCAGCTTTTTGGGGTCGTGGTGGGCGCTGATGACATTGACCTCGTGGGGAATGCCCGTTCTTTGCAGCTCATCGACGGCGGCCTGCATCACCTCGCGGTCGGACTCGCTGCCCATGACCACGCCTACCAGGGCCGATCCAAAATCCATTTCCTGCAACATGGGTTCGAGCTCTTCGATGATGTCGGGCATTCGAATCCTCCTTGATTACAATAGGTTTCGCGCCGCCGGTTTCGCACGGCCGGTTTCGCACGGCCGGTTTCGCCTGCGCCGGCATTTCTTCAGCTCATGCCGGCTTCTCTGCCCGCGCCGTTTATCCTTCTGCGCGCGCCGGCTCCTCGGCGATGTCTCTACGGAACTGCCTGCCATCGAAACTGACCTTGCCGACCGCATCATAGGCTTTCGCGCGCGCGCCTTTGAAAGAGCGGTCCAGTGCGCTGATCGCCAGCACCCTGCCACCGTTGGTGATCAGCCGGCCGTCCTCCTCGGCAGTGCCGGCGTGGAAGACCTCGACACCCGGCAGACCGCCGTCCAGCTCCAGGCCGCCGATGACATCCCCCTTGCTGGAAGACAGCGGATAACCGGCCGAAGCCATGATGACTGTCACGCAGCACTCATCTTTCCAGTGCAGTTTATGCGCCGACAGTGTGCCGTCGGCGCAGGCCAGCATCAGCTCCACCAGGTCGTTTTCCAGCCGGGGCAGGATCGCCTGGGTCTCGGGATCGCCGAAGCGGGTGTTGAATTCGAGCACCCGGGGGCCGTCGGCGGTGAGCATGAGGCCGGCATAAAGCACGCCCTTGAACTCGATGCCCCGCCGGGCCAGCTCGGCCACCGTCGGCCGGTGCACCATATCGATAATCTCGTCAACCAGCTGGGCCGGCACCCTCGGCACCGGGCTGTAACAGCCCATGCCACCGGTGTTGGGCCCATGGTCGCCTTCATAAATACGCTTGTAATCCTGGGCCGGCTCCAGCGGCAGGATCGTCTCGCCGTCGCAAAGCGCCAGCACCGAGCATTCGTGGCCGACCAGACACTCTTCCACCAGCACATCGAGTCCGGCGTCACCGAAGGAACGGTCGATGAAACAGGTGCGCATAGCGTCTTCCGCTTCAGCCATGGCCTCGGCGATGATGACGCCCTTGCCCGCGGCCAGACCGTTGGCCTTGACCACGATCGGGAAGGTAATGGCCGAGAGATGCGCCATCGCCCTTTGGTATTCGATGAAACGGGCGTAGCCCGCGGTGGGGACCCCCGCTGCGATCATGACTTCCTTGGCGAAGCCTTTGCTCCCCTCGAGCATCGCCGCCTCACGACCAGGGCCGAAGACCTTGTAGCCAGCGTCGCGGAGCGTGTCGCCGAGTCCCGCGCAGAGAGGCGCCTCGGGACCGATCACCACCAGGCCGGGATCGAGCCGCTTGGCCAGGCCGAGGAGGCCGGGGATATCAGAATCAGAAATCGAATGGCAGATCGCCTGGTGGGCGATACCGGCGTTACCGGGAGCACAGTGGACCTCCGCGACCAGGCTGCTCACGAGAGTCTTCCTGACTATGGCGTGCTCCCTGCCGCCTGAACCGATTACCAGAACTTTCAAATTAACCCCTTTCCAGCGCTATTCTATCCTGCCAGAAGAAAGCGCTCAAGGCTCCCTGATTCTTTGCTTATCACCGACGCTGCCTGCCATGACTCCCGGCTCGTGCTAATATACAAATTCACTAATCAGAGGAAGGCTGTTCAGATGAAACTGGGAATCATAGGACTGCCTAACGCGGGCAAGACCACCATCTTCAACGCTCTCACCGGGCAGGAGCTGGAGGCAGCCCCCTACCCGAACCCCATCGGCACCGAACACCACGTGGGCGTGATCAAGGTGCCCGACGGGCGCATCGACCGGCTCTCGGAGATCTTCAAGCCGAAAAAAACGACTTACGCCGACGTGCAATGTGTTGATATCACCGGCATCAGCCGCGGCATCTCCGGCAGCAAGCAGAAGACGGCGGTCTTCAACGAATTATGGGAATGCGACGCCGTCATCCATGTGGTACGGGCCTTCGAGGACGATGGCATTGTCCACCCCGATGGCAAGGTAGACCCGGTTCGCGACGCTGCCGCCCTTGAGCTGGAGCTGGTCTTCCATGACCTGGAGCTGGTGGAAACACGGCTTGAGCGCATCGCCAATTCCATGAAGAAAGGCATCGGCGACGGCCTCGAGGCCGAACGCGATGTGCTGCGGAAGTGCCTGGCTCTGCTGGAGGAGGAAAAGCCACTCAGAAACCTCTCCCTGTCGGACAAGGAGCGGGAAGTAATCGGCTCGTTGATGTTTGCGTCGCTGAAACCGGAGCTGGTCGTGCTGAACGTAGGCGAGGATGACATCGGCTCGGAAAAGACCGTAGCGGCAGTCGCGGCGCTGGAAGAATTCTACGCGGGCAAGGACGCCCTGGTCTTCTCGCTCTCAGGCAAGATCGAAACCGAACTCTCCCAGCTAGAAGCCGAAGACGCCGCCGCCTTTCTCGAAGACCTGGGCATCGGGGAGCCCGCCATGAACCGGATCATCCGCGAGGCCTACCGGCTCCTCGGGCTGATTTCCTTTTTAACGGCGGGAAAGGATGAGGTCCGGGCCTGGACCATCCGCAAGGGAACGGTGGCCGTAAAGGCGGCGGGGAAGATCCACTCGGATATCGAACGCGGTTTCATCCGGGCTGAGACGATCAGCTACGATGACTTCATCGCCGCGGGTACGATGGCCAAGGCCAAGGATCTGGGAACGCTGCGGCTGGAGGGTAAGGAGTACGAGTTTCAGGACTGCGATATCGTCAACTTCCGGTTCAACGTCTAAAATACAAAACTGCGCGGTTTAAGTTGAGCTCGCGATAAATCCCGGTTCCTAAATATCGCCTCGGCGGAACTTATCCTGGATACTACGGCTCTTCGCAGATATGAATTTATTGACGAAGTCATTGGCCTCCTGAAGCCAATCCAGTTTTTGTTTCGGGGTCAGGCTCGCGTGTTTGCGGATTTGCTCCCTTGTGACTATGTAGCTATAACCTCTGGGCACTTGTTCTGACACGGTTTATTCTCCCTCTTCCGCTGCCGCTTTCTTCAACGACTCCACGTCCGCAAGGTCTTGCTTCCTGCCGATTGCCTGTTTTAGCTCAATCAAATGCGGAAGAGAAATGAGGCTGATTTTAATATCATCGGCCTGCAGTTCAACTCGCTCCTCGTACATCTCCCCGAAGTCCAGCTGTTGTTCAAGTACGATGTCAACTTCGCGATAGGGAGCCTCACTCCCGGCGCTTTGAAAGGTCAACGCATCGAGATGTTTTTCTTCCTGCCAGCGGCTCCGCTCTTCCGGGTCGGCGAGGTCGTGTGGATCATGCGGCAGAGAGAGTTTCAAGCCTGCCTCTTCCAGGGCATCCAACAGGGCGTCAACATTTTCTGCAGTGAGATCCACCGTAATGTCCAGGTCCGCAGTCATCCGGGGAACGCCATGCAGATTAACCGCCACGCCACCCATAATAAGGTACCGAACACCGTATTTCTGCATTGACCTCAGAATTTCTTCATAGAACATTTGAGCCGTTCTCCCCGCTGCTTTATTTTTGATGCAACCATTCTACAACACACCCTCTGCTTCTTCCTCGTCCGCGTGCACCTTCAACATCAGCGACGGGATGATCGCCAGGGCGCACATGATCGCCGCCACGATAAAAAATCGGTGCAGCACAATCAGGATAGCATCCATGCTGCGCTGTTCCACCACCGCGCGCATGCGCTCCATCTGCTCGGCGAAACTCTGCTGCCTTTGCAGCAGCGGCAGACCCTCCAGATCGAGCGAGCTCTCGAAGGTATAGATTCCCCAGCCGCCCAGTGCCGCCAGACCCACCATCATCCCCGTAGTCTTGGCAACGATATGGATCGCCGAGCCCAGCGCCAGCCGCGTCCGAGAAACCGAACCCACAACCGCCGCCGCCAGCGCGGGGCTGTTGAGGCCGAAGCCGAAGCCGGCGATCATCAGGTCGCGGGTCTGTACCGAACTCGAGACGTGCTCCGGCCAGCGGCTGACCAGAAACATACCAACAGCCGCCATGGCAAAGCCCGTGGCGGCGGTCCAGCGATGGCTGATGCGGTTCACCAGCAGGCCGCCGATGACGGCGCCGATGGGGATCATCACAGTCATGCGGATAACCAGCAGGCCACCTTCGATGGGCGTCGCCGAGACCGTCGTATAGGCGAACATCGGCACCTGCACCAGCGCCGTGATCATCGCCACGCCTTCAAACAGGTTGGCCAGGTTGGCCGCCGAGAAGGTCACGTTTTTAAACATGCTCAGCCGCAATGTCGGATGCTCCTGGTTTCGCTCCACCCAGACGAACGCCGCCAGCAGGGCTACACCGGCAGCCAGCATCGGGAACACGAACTGGTTCCAGCCCATGGTGCGCTGGCCGGAAAGCCCCACCGTGACCATGGTGAGAAACATGGCCAGCAACACCGCGCCCCGGTAATCGATATAAGCCCGCCGCCGTGGCCAGCTGGGCACCATGAAATGGACGACGGCGATCACCGCCAAGCCCAGAGGGACGTTGATCCAGAAGATGCCGCGCCAGCCGATGGGTTCGGCGACCAGGGCGCCATATAGCGGGCCGATGACGCCGCCAGCCTCGCCGGCCGATACCAGTATGCCGATGGCCAGCCCCTGCATCTTGCGGCTGAAACCGAGCCCGACCATTCCCATGGCGATGGGCACAATGGCGCCGCCGCCCACGGCCTGGATCGCCCGGAAAAACGCCAGCCATTTGAGCGTGGGCGCCAGGGCGCACATGATCGATCCAGCGATGAAGATGAGGATGGAGACATTGAAGAGCAGGCGGTGTCCCAGCAGGTCAGCGATGCGCCCCATAACCGGCATGACAACCGTGTAGCCAACCAGGTAAGCGGTGATGATCCAGCCGGCCCGTTCCACGGCCGAAGGCGAAAAAGCGCCCTCGTAATCCTTGATGATGGTCGGCAGGAGCGCCGAGACCGCGGTCTGGTCCAGGGCCGCCAGGAAGATGCCGAAGCAGATGACGGCCAGCGCCACCCAGGCACTCTTTTTGCTCATGGTCCCACCCGGAGCTTCCAGCACACTGCCTCCCGCCGGCCGCTCCCCGATTTGCGGGTCGCCGGCCGTCCTAGACCTCTACCAGTTCGTCCCTTCCGGGACCGACGCTGACCATTTTCACCGGCACATCCGCCTCCTCGGCGATCAGGTCGAGGTAGTCACGCGCCTCGCGGGGCAGGTCGGCCAGCTTGCGAACGCCGCTGATGTCTTCTTTCCACCCGGGCACGGTCTGATAAACAGGGCTGCAATGATAAAAAGTGGATTGATGCGACGGGAAATCGACAAAGTTCTCGCTCTGGCCGTTGTGGGAGTACTCGTACATGGAGCAGACCTTGATCTGGTCGAGACCGGAAAGCACGTCCAGCTTGGTGATGGCCAGGCCGGTGAGCCCGTTCAGCCGCACCGCGTACTTGAGAATGACCAGATCGAGCCAGCCGCAGCGCCGCTTGCGCCCGGTGGTGGTGCCGTATTCGTTCCCCTGCCTGACCAGCTGGTCGCCCAGCTCGTCGGTCAGCTCGGTGGGGAAGGGACCCTCGCCGACACGGGTGGTGTAAGCCTTACAGACGCCCATGACCTCGTCGATCATCGTCGGACCGACTCCGGCGCCGACACAGGCCGCGCCGGCGATGGGATTGGACGAAGTGACAAAGGGATAGGTGCCGTGGTCGATATCCAGCAGGCAGCCCTGGGCGCCCTCAAAAAGCACCTGCTCGCCACGTCTGAGCGCCTTGTCAATGATCAGTGAAGTGTCGGCGATATATGGCGAGAGCTGGTCGGCGTACTCCGCGTACTGCTCCATGACCTCGAAACGGTCGACGCCGGGGCTGTTGTAGACTTTTTCCAGCAGGTCGTTCTTCTCGCCAATGGCGGTGTCCAGCTTCTGCCGGAGGATCTTCTTGTCCAGCAGATCCTGCACGCGGATGCCCAGCCGCGCCGCCTTGTCGGTGTAGGCCGGCCCGATGCCGCGCTTGGTGGTGCCGATCTTGCGCTTGCCCAGCTGCGTTTCGTGGGCCGCGTCCAGCAGGATGTGATAAGGCATGATCAGATGCGCGTTCCCGGAAAGCCGCAAATTCTCCGCTGAAACACCGCGCTCTTTCAGCGTGTCGAGCTCGCCGCAAAGCACACGCGGATCCACGACCACACCGTTGCCGATGATGGCGGTCACATGGGGATAAAGGATGCCTGAGGGAATGATATGGAACTTGTACTCACCCTGCTCGTTGACTATGGTATGGCCGGCGTTGTTGCCGCCCTGGAAACGCGCCACCATCTGGCTCTTCTCGGCCAGGTTGTCGATGATGCGCCCCTTGCCCTCGTCGCCCCATTGGGTTCCCACTACAACTGTTGCTGGCATGACGCTCCTAAATTCTTTTTGTCTTACTGCTTATAGTCTTGCTGCTTGGCTTCATCCTGCTGAATGTCATTCTGAGCTAAGCGAAGGATCTCGGGATTATTCGACGCTCCGCGTCTCAGATTGACCGACATCGATTACAGTCTGTTCGTCGCCGAACGGGCGGCGATCACACCCGAGGCCGAAGCCTGAACCAGCCCGCGGGTGACGCCGGCTCCGTCGCCGACAGCGTACAGGTTATGCACCTTTGTTTCCAGTTCCTTGCTTAGCTCGAGCCGCGCCGAGTAGAACTTCACCTCGACGCCATAGAGCAGCGTTTCGCGTGAGTTGACCCCTGGCACCAGCTCATCCATGG
>Ga0075518_1000109_pt1 | contig 14205 bp, 22 predicted proteins | sample NGEPerA_2_FD_76970 | JGI IMG/M metagenome (GOLD analysis project Ga0075518, IMG submission 76970) | Arctic peat soil microbial communities from the Barrow Environmental Observatory site, Barrow, Alaska, USA - NGEE PermafrostAB136-A | ecosystem: Environmental > Terrestrial > Soil > Wetlands >...
CCGGTACTCTGCGGCACGGCATTCAAGAACAAGGGTGTGCAGCCGCTGCTGGACGCGGTAATCGATTACCTGCCCTCGCCGCTGGATGTGCCACCGATCAGGGGCATCAGCTCTGAAAAGGGCGAAGAGATCCGCAACGCCAGCGACGAAGAGCCGTTCGCGGCGCTGGCCTTTAAAGTCATGAGCGACCCCTTTGTCGGCAAACTCACTTATTTCCGGGTTTATTCCGGCGTGCTCAAGTCCGGCAGCCATGTTTATAACGCCACCAAGGACAAGAAGGAGCGGATCGGCCGCATCCTGCAGATGCACGCCAACACCCGCGAGGAGCGCGACGCGATTTACGCCGGCGATCTCGCCGCCGCGGTAGGACTGAAATTCACTACCACCGGCGACACCCTCTGCGACGCCTCGGACCCGATCATTCTCGAGTCCATGGATTTTCCGCAGCCGGTTATCGCCGTGGCCATCGAGCCCAAGACCAAGGCCGATCAGGAAAAGCTGGGCGCCTCGCTGCATAAGCTGGCCGAGGAAGATCCGACTTTTCAGGTCCGCACCGATGAGGAGACCGGCCAGACCGTCATCTCCGGCATGGGCGAGCTGCACCTGGAGATCATCGTCGACCGCCTGCTGCGCGAGTTCAAGGTGGACGCCAACGTAGGCAAGCCGCAGGTTGCCTACCGTGAGACGATCCGCAAGCCGGTGGAGAAGGTCGTGGGCAAGTTCATTCGCCAGACCGGCGGCCGCGGCCAGTTCGGCCATGTGGTCATCAACATCGAGCCTTCTGGCCCGGGCGAGGGTTACGAGTTCGTCGAGAAGATCTCGGGCGGCGTCATCCCCAAGGATTACATCCCCTCGGTCAACGAGGGTATCAAGGAAGCCATGGAAAACGGCGTCCTGGCCGGTTACCCGATGGTGGGCGTGAAAGTCACGCTCGTCGACGGTTCCTACCACGACGTGGACTCGTCGGAGATTGCCTTCCGCATTGCCGGCTCCATGGCGTTCAAGTCAGCGGTAGCCAAGGCCAAGCCGGTTCTTCTGGAGCCGGTCATGGAAGTCGAGGTCGTCGTCCCCGAGGAATACATGGGCGATATCATCGGCGATCTGAACTCACGCCGTGGCAAGATCGAGGGCATGGAGCCCCGCGGCAAGGTCCAGGTCATTCGTGCCCGCGTCCCCCTGGCGATGATGTTTGGTTACGCTACGGATCTGCGCTCACTGAGCCAGGGACGGGCCAATTACACGATGCAGTTTGACCGTTACGAAGAGGTACCGAGCTCAATCGCCACTGGCATAGTCGAGCAGGTCAACGGCAAGTAGCCCAGCAGCTTGCCTGCCGTGGTGGTTTGATATATAGTAATTCGCTCGCCAGGAAGAACTCATAGTAAATAACAGCTGTACGGTGGGTTTTAGCGCAGGACTTTAAAGCCGGTTTTGCTCAGCGTATTGAGAGGAGAGGAGCAAGGATGTCAAAGCAAAAGTTTGAAAGAACCAAGCCGCACCTTAACGTGGGAACCATCGGTCACATCGACCATGGCAAGACGACTCTGACGGCGGCTATCACCAGCTGTCTGGCCGGTCATGGGGAAAATGTCGAGATAAGGAGCTTCGACTCCATCGACAACGCTCCCGAGGAGCGCGAGCGCGGCATTACCATCGCTACCTCTCACGTCGAGTACGAGACCGAGAATCGTCACTATGCGCATGTAGACTGTCCGGGACACGCTGATTACATCAAGAACATGATCACCGGCGCGGCGCAGATGGACGGCGCCATCCTGGTGGTAAGTGCGGCTGACGGCCCCATGCCGCAGACCCGCGAGCACATTCTGCTGGCCCGCCAGGTAGGCGTGCCGTACATCATCGTCTTCCTCAACAAAGTGGACATGGTGGATGACCCCGAGCTGCTGGAGCTGGTGGAGATGGAAGTCCGCGAGCTGCTCTCCGAGTATGAGTTTCCCGGGGATGACATCCCCATCGTCGCCGGTTCGGCCCTCAAGGCGCTGGAATGCGGTTGCGGCACCGCCGAGTGCGCCGCGTGTAACCCCATCCTCCAGCTGATGGATGCGGTGGATACATATCTGCCGGAGCCGGAGCGCGACATCGACAAGCCCTTCCTGATGCCGGTTGAGGATGTGTTCACCATCACGGGCCGCGGCACGGTAGCCACCGGCCGGGTGGAGCGCGGCATCATCAAGGTGGGCGAGGATGTCGAGATCGTCGGCATGCACGAGAAGACCGTGAAGACCGTCTGTACCGGTGTGGAAATGTTCCGCAAGCTGCTGGACGAGGGGCGCGCGGGCGACAACATCGGCGCCCTGCTGCGCGGCACCAAGCGGGAAGAGATCCAGCGCGGCATGGTGCTGGCCAAGCCGGGCTCCATCACGCCGCACACGCACTTCAAGGCCCAGGTCTACGTGCTTTCGAAGGAAGAAGGCGGCCGTCATACCCCCTTCTTCACCAACTACCGGCCGCAGTTCTACTTCCGTACGACTGACGTCACCGGCAGCATAACCCTGGAAGAGGGCGTCGAGATGGTCATGCCGGGTGACAACACGGTCATGGAAGTCAAACTGATCACGCCGATCGCCATGGAGGAAGGTCTCCGCTTCGCCATTCGCGAGGGCGGCCACACCGTGGGCGCCGGCGCGGTCACCAGCATCATCGAATAAAAGCGACCAACAGCCCGGCGCTTCGGCACCGGGCTTTATTACGGTCTCACGGCTGACCGGGCGGGAGCCCGGGCGTCTATGCCGGAGATCGGAAACGAGACAGATATGGCTCAACAGAAAATACGCATAAGGCTCAAGGCTTACGATCACGAGCTCATTGACCGCAGCGCGAAGCTCATCGTCGAGCAGGCACAGCGCACCGGCGCCACCGTAGTTGGCCCGGTACCCCTGCCCACCGAGAAGAACGTGTATTGCGTCATCAAGGGTCCCTTCAAGGACAAGGACTCCCGTGAGCACTTCGAGATGCGTACGCACAAGCGGCTGATCGACATTCATCAGCCGACGCCGAAGACGGTTGATTCGCTGATGCGCCTTGATGTGCCTGCCGGCGTCGACATCGAGATCAAGCTCTGATATGGCCGCGATACTGGGAAAGAAACTGGGCATGTCCCAGATATTCACCGACGATGGCGACCGCATTGTGGTCACGGTCATCGAGGCTGGACCTTGTGCGGTGACTCAGGTCAAGACCAACGCCAACGACGGCTACCAGGCCGTGCAGATCGGTTTCGGCGACCTGAAGAAGAACAAGGTCATCAGGCCGAAGGCCGGCCATTTCAAGAAGGCCGGCGTGGATGCCAGGCGTCACCTGGCCGAGTACCGTGTCGAAGTTGAAGCGGCTGATGGAGCATCCGAGGAAGAAGCGATCCTGAAGCTGGTTATGCCGGCTGTAGCTGAAGCTCCCGCCGAGGAGCCTGTAGAGGAAGCGGCTGAGACGGAAGCTGCGGTGGATGAATCCGCTGCCGCAAAGGCCGAAGACGCCGGAACGGAAAAGGCAAAAGAAACCAAGGTCGCCGAAGGTGAGGAAGCCGAGGCCGCGAAGGCCGAAGCTGACGCTCACGAGGCTGAAGCGAAAAAGCCGGCTAAAAAGAGCAAGAAAAAGACCAAGGCCATGGAGAAGAAGCCGGAGATCACCGTCGCGGTTTTCGAGGCGGGCCAGAAGGTCAAGGTCACCGGCGTTAGCAAGGGCAAGGGTTTCGCCGGCGTCATCAAGCGTCACAATTTTGCAGGCGGCCCTGCTTCTCACGGCGCCCATTTTCACAGGGCTCCGGGTTCGGTGGGCGCGAGCGCCTATCCGTCACGGGTCTTCAAGGGTATGAAGCTTCCCGGCCAGATGGGCAACAAGAAGTCCACCCAGCTCGGTCTGACGGTAGTCGAGATCGACCCGGAGAAGAACCTGCTGTTTCTCAAGGGAGCGGTTCCCGGATCCAGCAACGGCATAGTGTTCATCCAGACCCAGATCCAATAACAAATAGCGGAAAACATGACTGATAAAGAAGAAACAACCGAAGATATCAAGCCGGAAGCCAGGGAAGAGGCGAAGGTGGCGGCCGCCGAAGAGGTAAAGGCCGATGCCGTAGCCGAGTCCGAGGCCCAGCCCGAAGCCGCGGCGGCAGCCGCAGCTGAGGCTAAGCCAGAGCCCAAGGCAAAGACCGAGGCCAAGCCCGAGGTGAAAGCCAAGGCTGCTCCGAAAAAGAAGGCCAAGTCGAAGAAAAAGGCTGTGGCCAAGGCGACAGTGAGCGTGCCGGCCGTCAAGGCTCTCAGTGACAAGGAAGTCAAACTGAGCCCGGAAGTTTTTGCGATCGAACCGAGGATCGGCGTTTTGCACGAAGCGGCGCGCGCCGAACTGGCCGCGCGACGCGGTGGCAACGCCTCGACCAAGAAGCGTGGCGAGGTAAGCGGCGGCGGCGTCAAGCCGTGGCGTCAGAAGGGCACGGGCCGCGCCCGGGCAGGTTCCAGCCGGATGCCGCACTGGACTGGTGGCGGTGTCGCCTTCGGCCCGAAGCCTCGGGATTATAGTTTCAAGGTCAACCGCAAGGTCCGCGCCAAAGCGCTGAAGATGGCGCTCTCCGCCCGGGCCAGCGAAGGCAGCATCAAGGTTATCGACGGACTGCCGTTCGAGGAGCCGAAAACCGCGGCCGCCGCGGCGGTGCTGGAAAGTCTCAATCCGAATTACCCGGTGCTGGTGCTGGTGGATGATGGCGACGCGAACGCCGCCATGTCCTTCCGCAATCTGCCAAAAGTCACCGTCTGCAACTCCAGCGAGCTGGGCGTGGTCGACATTATGTCCACGCGCACAGTGCTTCTGACCAAGCAGGTGCTTGAACAACTGAACAGCCTGGGCGTGAAAAAATGAGAGATCCGCACACAATTATCCTGGGCCCGGTCATCTCGGAGAAGAGCTACTCGCTGATCGAGCACAACAAGTACACCTTCAAGGTGGACCCGCGGGCCAGGAAGCCGGCTATCGCCCAGGCGGTAAAAGAAATTTTTAACGTGAAAGTAGTCGGCGTGAACATCATTAAGACCAGGTCCAAACCCAAGCGCCGCGGCATGGTGCGGGGCCGGACCATCTCCGGCAAGAAAGCGATCGTGCAGTTGTCGGAAGGCGATAAAATCGAATTCTTCGAGACGATGTAGGTACAGATGGCTCAGGTAAAAACATATAAACCAACATCGCCGGGCCGCAGGTTCATGACCGGCTCCACCTTCGAGGAGATCACCCGCTCGAAGCCGGAGAAGAGCCTGACCCAGGGCATCTCCAAAAACGGCGGCCGGAACTCGTATGGCCGCATCACCAAGCGACGCACCGGCGGTGGCCACAAGCGGAAGTTCCGCCAGATAGATTTCAAGCGGCTCAAGGACGGCATCCCGGCCAAGGTGGCGTCGATCGAATACGACCCGAATCGTTCTGCCCGGATCGCCCTGCTGAATTATGTCGATGGCGAGAAGCGCTACATTCCGGCGCCGGTCGGCCTGACGGTGGGCACGATGCTGGAGTCCGGTCCGGACGCGGATATCAAGCCGGGTAATTCGTTACCACTGGCCAATATCCCGGTTGGCACCATGGTTCACTGCATTGAGCTGAAGCCTGGTCGTGGCGCCCAGATGGCCCGCGGGGCTGGTACCTCAGCCCAGCTGATGGCCAAGGAAGGCAAGATGGCGAACGTCAGATTGCCTTCCGGTGAAATGCGGCTGGTTGAAATTGGCTGCCGCGCCACAATCGGCGAGGTAGGAAATACGACTCACGAGAATTTGACAGGTGGCAAGGCAGGTCGCAGCCGTTGGAAGGGCAAGAGGCCCAGGGTTCGCGGCACCGCCATGAACCCGGTCGACCATCCGCACGGAGGTGGCGAGGGTAAAGCGACAGCAGGCAGGCATCCGGTAACCCCGTGGGGCGTGCCGACCATCGGTTACCGCACCCGCAAGAAGGGCAAACAGAGCGATCGCTATATTGTCCGATCCCGCCGGAAAGGCCGCTAGGAGGAGCTGAATGAGCAGATCGATTAAAAAGGGACCTTTCGTCAGTGAGAAGCTGCTGGCGCGCATTGAGCAGATGAACGAGTCGGGCAAGAAACAGATGCTCAAGACCTGGTCGCGCTCGTCAACAATTTTCCCGGAGATGGTGAGCCACACCATCGCGGTCTACGATGGCCGCAAGCATGTGCCCATCTTTATCACCGAGAGCATGGTGGGGCACAAACTGGGTGAGTTCGCCCCGACCCGGACATTCCGCGGCCACGGGCATCATACCGACAGAAGCACGTCACTGAAGTAGGATTTGAGACTTTATGGCTGATACAAAAAAAAAGAAAAAGAAAGTCGAAGAGGAAGCTGATGAGCCGGATGCAGCCGCAACCGCGGTTGCCACGGCCAGATATGTCCGCTGTTCGGCGCGCAAGATGCGGCTGGTCGCTGATCAGGTACGCGGCAAGAAGGTTGTCGACGCCCGCACGGTGCTGAACTTTTCGACCAGGAATGCGGCGCAGGTCGTCAGCAAGGTGATCGGCTCCGCCGTGGCCAACGCCGAGAACAATCACGACATGAATTCCGACGAGCTTTTCGTCAACAGCATCTACGTCAACGAAGGGCCGACGATGAAGCGTATTCGGCCACGGGCCATGGGCAGGGCTTTCCGGGTCCGCAAGCGTTCTTGTCATGTAACAGTCGAACTGGCATCAAGGAAGGAGGGGTAGCGTGGGTCAGAAAGTGCACCCGGGAGGAATGCGTCTGGGGATCATCCATGACTGGAAATCCCATTGGTACAGCGAAAAAGATTTCGCCAACTTTTTAATCGAGGATCTCGAGATCCGTGCGCACATCCGCAAGAAACTGCGGCACGCGGCCCTTTCGGACATCCATATCAAGAAGGACGCTCAAAAGATCACCATCGATATTCACACCGCCAGGCCGGGTATCGTTATCGGCAAGAGCGGCGCCGAGGTGGACGCGCTGCGCCGGGAGATCCACGACATGACCGGCAAGGCCGTGCACGCCAACATCATCGAGGTCAAGCGCCCGGAGCTGGACGCCAACCTGGTGGCCCAGTCCATCGCCGAGCAGCTGGAGGGGCGGGTGGCATTCCGCCGGGCGATGAAGCGCGCTATTACATCGGCTGTGCGCTCCGGCGCCGAGGGTATCAAGGTTGCCTGCGCCGGCCGTCTGGGAGGCGCGGAAATGGCCCGCACCGAGGGTTATAGCGAGGGACGGGTGCCGCTGCACACGTTGCGCGCTGACATTGATTACGGTTTCACCGAGGCTCGCACGACTTTCGGCCGTATCGGCGTGAAGGTCTGGATCAACAAGGGCGAGATCATGCCCGAGGGTTTCAACATGGACAAGATGAAAGCCGACCGCCGTCTGGGCGAGGTTGACGCCCAGAGGCGTAAGTAGCCGCAAGGCACAGCCAAGGTAACCGATATGCTTTTACCCAGGAAAACAAAACATCGCAAACAGCACAGGGGCCGCATGCGCGGGGCCACCAAGGGCGGCTTCCGCGTGGAGCATGGCGAGTTCGGTCTTAAAGCGATGGAGCCGGGCTGGATCACGAACCGCCAGATAGAAGCTGCCCGTGTGGCAATGACCCGCTATATCAAGCGTGGCGGCAAGGTCTGGATCAATATCTTCCCGCACAAGCCGGTGACCGAGAAACCTGCCGAAACCCGCATGGGTGGCGGCAAGGGCTCCCCGGAACAGTGGGTGGCCGTGGTCAAACCGGGCCGGGTAATGTTCGAGCTTTCCGGCGTGGCGGAGCCGGTCGCCAAGGAAGCGATGCGGCTGGCGGCTCACAAGCTGCCGATCAAGTGTAAATTCGTGACACGCGAGGGTGATCTCTTTGAAGGCTAACGAGCTGCGCGATCTTTCGGACAACGAGCTCATGGAACGCATGCGCGAGACGCGCAAGCAGCTCTTCAACCTGCGGTTCCAGCACGCCACAGGCCAGCTGGACAACCACCGGAAACTGAGGGTGGTCCGGCAGGACATCGCCCGAATAATGACGGTCCAGGGAGAGCGCGAACGCAGCGCTTCCGGAGCCGGGGACCAGGAGGCTTAAATGAGCGCCAAGGCAAGCGAGACAAAGACTTTGAGCAGCGGCAACCGCAAGGAACGCCGCGGCATCGTAACCAGCGACAAGATGGATAAGACCATCACGGTGCGGATCGACACCGCCAAGGCGCACCGGCTTTACGGCAAGACCGTACGGCGGTCACGCAAGCTGGCGGTACACGACGAGAACAACGAAGCAGGCATCGGCGACACCGTGAGGGTCATCGAGACCAGGCCGCTGTCCAGGAACAAGCGCTGGCGCCTGGCGGAGATTATCGAAAAAGCAAAATAGTTCTTTCAACAGGGAACCAGAAACGGACAATTAGTGATACAGCAAGAAACAAGACTAAAAATTGCTGACAACACCGGCGCGAAAGAGCTGTTGTGCATCAGGGTCAAAGGTGGCTCGCACCGGCGCTACGCGCGCGTCGGCGACACCATCGTCGGCACGGTCAAGGCGGCCAGTCCGGGCGGCGCCGTGAAGAAGGGCGAAGTCGTCACCGCCGTAGTGGTCCGCTGCAAGAAGGAGCTGGGCCGCAAGGACGGTACCTATATCGCTTTCGACGAGAATGCGGCAGTACTGATCGACGCGGCCAATAACCCGCGTGGCACTCGCATCTTCGGCCCCGTGGCCCGGGAGCTGCGCGACAAGAATTTTATGAAGATCGTATCACTGGCGCCAGAAGTCCTTTGACGCCGGGTACTCGAGGAGATAGCTGAAATGTCCAGTAAAATGAAAATAAAGAAGGGCGACACGGTACTGGTTATCGCCGGCAAGGCGCGCGGCAAGACCGGCAAAGTGCTGAGGGTCGAGCCCGAGAAGGAACGTGTAGTGATCGAGCGGCTGAACATGATCAAGCGTCACCGCCGCCCGTCGCCACAGAACCCCCAGGGCATGATCGAGAAAGAGTCGCCGATCCACGTTTCCAACGTGATGTTCTACTGTTCCCGCTGCAGCGATGGCGTGAGGCTGGGAGCCAGGCGTACTGACAACGGCCGCCTTCGCGTCTGCAAGAGCTGCGGCTCTGAATTCGATTGATTAGAGGCTGACAGGTAACATGGCAAGACTCAAGGAACAATTTGAAAAGGAATTCGTCGCCCAGCTCAAGGAAGAGCTGGGGCTGAAAAATTCCATGGAGGTCCCCCGGGTCTCCAAGATCTCGGTGAACATGGGTGTTGGTGAGGCCAAGACCGACGCCAAGCTGCTGGATAACGCCGTCGCCGAGATGACCATCATCACCGGCCAGAAGCCCAAGATCACGCGGGCCCGCAAGTCCATCGCCAACTTCAAGTTGCGTGAGGGTATGGCAGTCGGCTGCACGGTGACCCTGCGAGGCGCCCGCATGTACGAGTTTCTGGACCGGCTGATCTCCGTCGCCCTGCCACGCATCCGGGACTTCCGCGGACTGAAACCGAAATCTTTCGATGGCCGCGGCAACATGTCGCTGGGCATCAAGGAGCAGCTGATTTTTCCGGAGATCGATTACGATTCGATCACCCAGACCAGGGGGCTCGACATAACCATCACCACGTCCGCCCGCAACGACGACGAGGGACGCGCGCTGCTGAAGAAGCTTGGCATGCCGTTCCGCGAGCGTTAAGGAGATTGAATGGCTAAGAAATCACTACAGGTCAAAGCTAGCCGTACGCCGAAATATCCGGTCCGGGCATATCATCGCTGCCGCCGCTGCGGCCGCCCACGGGGCTATTTCCGTAAATTCGGCCTCTGCCGCATTTGTCTGCGCGAGCTGGCCCATCGGGGAGTTATCCCCGGTATGACCAAGTCCAGCTGGTAGGGGGCTGTTTATATGACCGTCAACGATCCAATCGCCGACATGCTGACCCGTATCCGGAACGCTAACAATGGTTTCAAGGATAACGTCGAGATGCCGGCATCCAAAGTGAAAGTAGAGATCGCCAGGCTTCTCAAGGAGGAGGGCTATATTACGGACTATGCCCTGTTGCGCGGGGAGGCCTTCGACAATATTGTCGTCGATCTCAAATACGGCAAGGACCGGCAGAAGGTTATATCCGGCCTCAGGCGCATCAGCAAGCCGGGCCGCCGGGTTTATGCACCCAAGGAAGCGATTCCCAAGGTGCTGGGTGGACTGGGCACAGCCCTGATATCCACTTCGAAAGGTATGATGACCGGCCGCGAAGCCCAGAAAAACGGTATCGGCGGCGAAGTTGTCTGTTTCATCTGGTAAGTAAACGCAAGCGTCAACGGCAAGAGCCGGGAGAAATATAAAGTGTCAAGAATCGGAAGAGCGCCAATAGCAGTACCCGACGGGGTCGAGGTCACGATCGACGGCAGCGACGTCAGGGTCAAGGGACCGAAAGGTGAACTCTCGGGCAGGTTCTCGCCGCAGATGGAGATCGTACGGGAGAACGGCACCATCCTGGTGAAGCGGCCGTCTGACCGCAAGGATCACCGTTCGCTGCACGGGCTGACCAGAACCCTGGTCGCTAACATGGTCGAGGGTGTCACCACCGGTTTCAAGCGCGAGCTGGAAATCAACGGTGTCGGCTACCGGGCCACCCTGAAGGGCAAGGATCTGGAGATCCTGGTCGGGCTTTCCCATCCGGTGATCATCCAGCCGATGAAGGACACCTACTTCGAAGTGCCCAAGCAGACCCAGGTCATCGTGCACGGCATCGACAAGCAGGTCGTGGGGCAGCTCGCTGCCACCATTCGCTCGATTCGTCCGCCGGAACCCTACAAGGGCAAGGGCATCAAATATATAGAAGAGCATATACGCAGAAAGGTTGGCAAGAGGGCATAAATCATGGCCAAGACAAATACTGAAATTATAGCCAGGCAGAAAACGCGCGCGCGGCGTCATAACCGTGTGCGGCTGAAGGTGACGGGCATGCCCGAGCGCCCGAGGATGACCGTGTTCCGCTCCAACCGCGGTATCTCCGTCCAGGTAATCGATGATCTGAACGGCAGGACTCTCGCCGCGGCATCGAGCCTGGAGGTCAAGGAGTCAGGCATCAACAATACCCAGATGGCGGAGAACGTCGGCGAGCTGCTGGCCGCCAGGGCCAAGGAAAACAATATAGAAAAGGTCGTTTTCGATCGCGGCAGCTACCTCTACCACGGCCGCGTCAAGGCGTTGGCCGATGGAGCACGCAAGGGAGGAATAAAGTTCTGATATGGCAGACGCATACGAGAAAATCGAGCTAGGAAAGCGGGCGCCCGAACTGCAGGAGAAGGTTGTCGCCATCAACCGCGTCGCCAAGGTGGTCAAGGGTGGCCGCAGGTTCTCATTCACGGCGCTGGTAGTCGTGGGTGACACTGTCAACCAGGTGGGTGTCGGTTACGGCAAGGCCAAGGAAGTCCCCCTCGCCATCCAGAAGGCGGTCGAGGACGCTAAAAAGAATTTGTTCCGTGTTCCCAAGCACAAGAACACGATCACGCACAAGATAGTCGGTCGCTACGGCGCTGGCCGCGTGATGATGAAACCCGCCTCGCCTGGTACCGGCATCATCGCCGGCGGTGGCGTGCGCGCGGTAATGGAGCTTGCGGGAATTCGCGACGTGCTGGCCAAATGCCTGGGGACGACCAACCCCATCAACATGGTGCGGGCCAGCGTCGAAGGACTGAAATCACTCAAGGACCCCCGCGAGGTAGCAATGTTGCGCGGCAAGACGGTTTCGGAAGTGCTCGGAATCGAAAAGACGAAAAAGGCCGCGACGCCCAAAGCGACGCCCGAAGCGCCACCGGCCGCACCGGCAGCCAAGGCAAAACCGGCAGCCAAGGCAAAACCGGCAGTCAAGGCAAAACCGGCAAAGAAGGCAACTGAAGCATGAGCCAGATCAAGGTGACACAGACAAAGAGCATTATCGGCCGGCGTGCTGACCATCGCCGCACCATACGTGCCCTCGGCCTGCACCGGATCAACCATACTGTCATCCATGATGACAGCCCGCAGATCCGGGGAATGATCCACCAGGTGCGTTACATGGTCGAGGTCGAGGAAGTCAAAGGGAGCAAGAAGTGAGCGAGGAAGAGAAGGGCGCGGAACAGGCCCAATACATAGGTCTCCATAACCTCAAGCCGGAGCCGGGATCGAAGCACGCGCGCAGGCGCGTCGGCCGCGGCCACGGTAGCGGCCACGGCAAGACGTCCGGCCGCGGCCACAAGGGCTTTAACAGCCGGGCCGGCGGTGGCGTGCGCCCGGGCTATGAAGGCGGCCAGATGCCGCTGTATATGCGGGTTAGCAAGCTGCGCGGCCCCAACAAGAAAATGAGCATGCCGTTCGGACCCTTCCGCACTCACACGACAGGCGTCAATGTATTCCGTCTGGCCGAGAAGTTTGATGCCGGCGCCGAAGTGACTCCAGAAGCTCTGGTCGAGAAGGGCATCATCAAGAACACCAAGATCCCGGTGAAGATCCTCGGCAACGGTGAAATCACCGTCTCGCTCACAGTCAAGGCCAATGGTTTCAGCAAGTCGGCCCGTGAGAAGATCGAGGCCGCCGGCGGCAAGGCGGAGGTCATCTAGTTGCTTGCGTCCCTGGCAAACGCCTGGAAGATTCCGGAGCTGAGGACCAAGCTCATATTCACCTCGGCCATGATCGTCATCTACCGCTTCGGCGCCAATATCCCGGTGCCGGGTATCGACATCAGCAAGATCCAGAATTACATCAGCAACAGTGGTGGCGATATCTTCAATTTTCTCAACCTTTTTTCGGGAGGCGCGCTCAGCCGTTTCGCAGTTTTTGCCCTGGGAATCATGCCGTATATCACGGCCTCCATTATTCTGCAGCTGTTGACCATGGCTTTTCCGGCGCTCAAGGAGCTTGCCCGGGAGGGTGAGGCCGGCCAGCACAAGATCACCCAGTATACGCGCTATCTGACCGTAGGTCTGGCCCTGGCACAGGCGTTCGGTTATTCGGCACTCTTCAGCCAGCAGATACCCGACCTTAACCTGAGCGCCCTCAATTTTTATGAGATCATCATTACGCTCACCGCGGGGACCACGCTGCTCATGTTTATCGGCGAACTGATCAGCCAGCGTGGCATCGGCAACGGCATCTCCCTGCTGATCTTCGCCAGCATAGTATCGGGTCTGCTTCCGGGAGCCATCCAACTGACGAGGATGGACCTCGTATCGATTGTGATTATTCTAGCCGTCGGTATCGTGGTCATCATGGGAATCGTGCTGGTCCAGGAGGGGCAGCGGCGCATCCCCATCCAGTATGCCAAACGGCAGATCGGACGGCGCATGACCTCAGGTGGCAGCACCTACCTGCCGCTGTCGATCAACATGGCTGGAGTCATCCCGGTAATCTTCGCCTCGTCGGTGCTGATGCTGCCGCCGACCATGGCCAGGTTCTTCCCGCAGGAGTTCATGCAGTCGTTCGCTAACTGGATGAGTCCCTCGGAGTGGCCTTTCTGGATTCTGGAAGCGATTTTCATCATCGGCTTCACCTACTTTTACACTGCGGTACAGTTCGATCCGATGGAGCGGGCCAACGACCTGAAGAAGTATGGCGGCTTTATTCCGGGAATCCGGCCGGGCAAGCCCACCGCTGTCTATCTGGACAAGGTACTGACGCGGCTGACGCTGCCGGGCGCCCTTTTTCTGGCGGCGATCGCGGTACTGCCGAATATTCTGATCAAGTACATGAACGTGCCGTTTTATCTGGGTGGCACCTCGATCCTGATCGTGGTTGGCGTTGCCCTGCAGACCATGAAGCAGATGGAGTCGCAGCTGCTCATGAGGCACTACGAGGGTTTCCTCAAGTAGAGTCGGCGGCCGGCCGGAAGGCAGGCTTGCCGGATAAGACGGGACTGGAAATTGATCAAGCGCAAGTCTCCAGCCCAGATAGAGAAGATCGCCCGGGCTGGCAGGATCGTCGGTGATTGCCTGGCGATGATGAAAGCCATGTGTCTGCCGGGGGTCAGCACCGCCGAGTTGGACCAGGCGGCGGAGAAGTTTATCAGGGAGCAGGGCGGAATTCCTACTTTCAAGGGATACCGGGGCTTTCCGGCCTCGATCTGCGCCTCTCCCAACGAGATGGTCGTGCACGGCATCCCCGGGGATTACCGGGTGGCCGAGGGCGACATCATCAGTCTCGATGTGGGCGTCACCCTGAAAGGTTGGGTGGGCGACGCGGCCCTTACCGTAGAGGTGGGTGAC